>Ga0070679_100000632_pt1 | contig 30006 bp, 23 predicted proteins | sample KBSC63BmetaG_FD_65652 | JGI IMG/M metagenome (GOLD analysis project Ga0070679, IMG submission 65652) | Corn rhizosphere microbial communities from Kellogg Biological Station, Michigan, USA - KBS C6-3B metaG | ecosystem: Host-associated > Plants > Roots > Rhizosphere | place: USA: Michigan... | reverse complement strand
GCAGCCGCGGTGCTGGCGCATGGAGCGGCGCTCGTCGCGTTCGCGCGCGCTGCGGACACCGTACCGCTGACGGGGCTCGGCCCGGCGCTGTCCTTCGCGGGCTTCGTGCTTGCCGCGACGTTGCTCCTCGTCGAGCTGCTCGCGCGCGACGTGACGCTGACGCTCGTTGCCGCACCGCTCGCCGCAGTCTCGACGTTGTTCGCCAACATCATGGGACTCGTGCCTGGGCGAGGCGCTGACGGCGCTCGCGGCGTGTGGCTGTTCTCGCACATCGCGCTCAGCTTCGTCGGAATTGCGGCGTTTGCCACGGCTGCTGCAGCGGGAACGATGTACCTCGTCCAACGGCGCGAGCTTCGCTCTCGGCATTTCGGTACGATCTTCCGCCTCTTTCCTCCGCTCGCGACGCTCGACCGAGTGAACCATCTCTCGGCGATTGTGGGTTGGCTCGGGCTGACGTTGGGCGTCGTGCTCGCGACGACATACTCGGTCGCGTACCACGAGCAGAACATGGCGCAGCTGCTCTGGGGCGGACTGGCGTGGCTTGCCGCAAGCGGCGTTGCTGCTGGACGCGTCGCGCGCGGATGGCAGGCGCAGCGTGCGGCGAAATACTCGAGCGTGGCGTTCGTCGCCGTCGTGATTCTCTACGTCGCATTCCGCGTCGCTGAGCCATCGGCGGGCCAGTTCCTATGAGCGGATATCCGCTCGTCATCGAAGGGGCCGCGCTGTCGGCGGTCGTCGCCGGCGGCGGGCGAGTTGCGACTCGAAAAGTCCTGGCGCTGCTCGAGGCCGGCGCTCGAGTACACGTCGTTGCGCCGCAGATCACGCCGACGCTCGAGCAGGCAGCCGCGCGGTACCACGATCTGCTGATCACGCTCACGACGTTCGAGCCGCGCCACATCGGCGACGCATTGCTCGTCGTCGTCGCGACGAACGATCCCGAAGCGAACGCGCTCATCGCCGCGCAGGCCAGATCGCTTGGCAAGCTCGTGAACGTGGCCAGCGCGCCCGATCAGGGAAACTGCATCACGCCGGCCGTACATCGCAGCGGAGACATCACCGTCGCCGTGACGACTGGCAAAGTCCCGACCGCCGCGGTACGCATTCGAGATCGGGTTGGCCGCCTGTTGAACGGACGGTACGCGCTCGCGGTCAGCGAGCTCGCGCAGCTTCGCACTGAGCTGCTGCGGCGCGGAGAGCGGGAACGTTGGTCGACTGCAAGCTCGTCGCTCGTGGGAGATGCATTCTGCGAGCACGTGGAATCAGGAGACTTCGGCGCGAGGTTGGCCGAATGGCGTTGACCGTCGTCGGAGTAAACCACCGCGGCGCGTCGCTCGACGTGCGGGAGCGGTTGGCCTACCGAACGAGCGAAGTCGATGCGGCGCTGCGGCAGCTTCGGTGGGACGCCGAGGCGCGCGAGATCGTCCTACTCTCGACCTGCAACCGCACCGAGATCTATCTGGTGGAATCGGACACCGCCGCGGAACCCGTCATCTGGCGCGAGCTCTCGTCTCGCCTCGGCGACGGCATGGATGCGTCGACGCTCGGGTATGTACGCCGCGACCGCGAGGCCGCGCGCCATCTCTTTCGCGTCGCCAGCGGTCTCGACTCCATGGTGCTTGGCGAGGCGCAGATCCAGGGACAGGTGCGCGACGCGTGGGAGCAGTGCCGCACGCAGTCCGGCCCCATTCTGAATCGGCTCTTTCAGACATCGCTGGCGGTGGCTGGCCGCGTCCGCAGTGAGACTGCGATCTCGCGCGGCGCAGCGTCCGTCAGCTCGGCCGCGGTCCAGCTCGCGAAACAGATCTTCGGATCGCTCGCCGGCGCACGCGCCATGATTCTCGGTGCAGGCGAGATGGCGGAGCTGGCGCTCGAGTCGCTGAGCGCGCAGGGCGTGCGAACGTCGATCGTCGCGAACCGCACGTTCGAGCGCGCCGTAGAGCTGGCCGAGCGCTACGCGGCCGTTGCCATGCGCTATGACGACTGTTGGGCTGCGCTCGCGGACGTCGATGTGCTGGTGTGCTCGACTGCGGCGCCGACGGCTGTCGTCTTTGCGGATCACGTTCGGCCCGCGCTTGCGGCGCGCGGCGATCGTCCGCTGTGCATTCTCGACATCGCGGTTCCACGCGACGTCGACCCAGGCGTGCGCGCGCTCGACAACGTCTTCCTCTACAACCTCGACGATCTGCAGGCGGTGGTGTCCGCGAACGTGGAACGCCGCCGCGATCAGATGCCGACGGCGGACCGCCTCATCGACGGTGAAGTGGGCCGCTTCTGGGATTGGGTCGGCGGATTGGCGGCGGTTCCGGTGCTCAGCGAGATGCGCGCCCGGATGGAATCGCTGCGAGAGCGTGAGTTGGCCGATGCGCTGCGGCGATTGCGTAATCTCGGTCCGGACGACCGTGCGGTCGTCGAGGAGCTTTCGCGAACGCTCATGAACAAATTTCTACACGAGCCGTCGGTACGGCTGCGCGCCGCGGCCGCGGAGGCCCGCGGCCTGGGCGTCGTCGATACGGCTCGCTATTTATTCGGACTCGAGCAGGCCACGGAGCCGGCGCAGGAGAAGTCTTACTCGACCAGGGGAGACACGGAATGAGTCGACGGGTGCTCGTCACGGGTGGGGCGGGGTTCATCGGATCCAACGTCTGCGACCTCTTCCTGCGCGAAGGCTGGAGCGTGGACATCATCGACAACCTGTCGAGCGGCAAACGAGCGAATGTGCCGGCGGCCGCGACATTTCACGAGATCGATATCCGATCCGACGAGGCGGCCAAGCTGGTGGCCGGGACCGCGTACGACTCGATCGTGCACCTCGCGGCGCAGATCGACGTTCGCCGCAGCGTGGACGATCCGGTCTACGATGCGTCGGTGAACATCCTCGGCACGCTGAATCTCCTCGAGGCGCTCCGGAAGAGCGGCCGCGGCGCGTCGACGCGATTCGCGTTCTCCTCGACTGGCGGCGCGATCTACGGCGACTTCGCGCCACCGCCGAATTTCGAGAACACGCATAAGGAGCCCGACTCGCCATACGCGATCGCGAAGCTCTCCGTCGAGTACTTTCTCGCGTACTACGCTCGCATCCATCAGCTCGACACCGTGGCGGTGCGATTCGGGAACGTGTACGGCCCGCGCCAGGATCCGCACGGCGAGGCCGGCGTGGTCGCGATTTTCTGCGGACGAATCCTCGCTGGGCGTCCGCTCACGATCTTCGGCGACGGCTTGCAGACGCGCGACTACGTGCACGTGCACGACGTCGCGAGCGCGATCTTTCGCGTCGCGACCGGGCCGCTGCCGGCGCCGAGCGGCGTGAACGAGCGTTCGTACAACGTCGGCACCGGCGTTGCGACGTCCGTCGTGGACCTCGCGAACACGCTGCTGTCCGCCGCGGGAACGACGGTGCCGATCGAGTTCGCGCCGAAGCGCCCTGGCGAGCTTCAGGACTCCTGCCTCAACGTCGACAAAGCGAAAGCGGTGCTCGGCTGGGCGCCGCGCATGTCGCTCGCTGAAGGCCTCGCGAACACGTTCTCCTGGTCTGCCTCAGTGAAGCCCGCCCCCGCCCCCGCCCCCGCCCCCGCTCCCGCCGCCGCGGCCGCGCGAGCCTGACCCCATGCCGATACTCTCCCTCTCCCCGATGTTGCTCCAAGTGCGCGGCGCGATCCCGTCGAGTCCGATTGATCTCGTGATGAGCGCGACGACCGTCACACAGGTCGTGCTGATCATTCTCGCCGTGCTCTCGATCTTGAGTTGGACGATCATGTTTGGCGTGTGGCTTTCCGTGGGACGGGCCATACGCAATGCGGATCGCTTCGCGCACGATTTCGAGATCGTCGGCCGGCTCGACGAAGCCGCCGTTCTCGCGAAGCGCGCAAAGTCGGGCGCTCTGCCGCGACTTTACACGCGCGCGATGAAGTTCGTCGCCGACGCGCGTGTCGCGAATCAACAGGTCCGCGAACGCATGACACCCGCGACCGGCGAATTGCCTGCCGCCGCGACGTTGAGCGGTTCACAGATCGAGACGCTGCATCTCGTGCTGGACTCCGAGGCGTCGGACGAGCGCGACCGGCTGGCCCGATTCCTTCCATGGCTCGCGACGATCGGCTCTGTGAGTCCTCTCATTGGCCTTCTCGGCACGGTGCTCGGCGTGATCGAAGCGTTCCTCGGCATTGCGTCCAAGGGATCGGGGAATCTGTCCGCGGTGGCGCCGGGCGTCGGTGAGGCGTTGACGGCGACGGCGGCTGCGCTCTTCGTCGCGATTCCGGCGACCTTCGGCTACAACATCTTCGCGAGTCGAGTGAATCGTTTCGACGGAAAGATGGAGAGCTTCGGCACGGCGGTGATCGCGCTGCTCGTGCGCGAAGGAAAGATCTGACATGCCCAGACGACGGCGCCATCGCTTCGAGCTGAATGCGGACGTCAATGTCGTCAGTCTCATCGACGTCATGCTGCTGTTGCTGGTGATCTTCATGATCACGGCGCCGATGATGCAGGGGGGCATCGATATCACCTTGCCATCGACTGAGGCGAAGCCGATCGAGTCGAAGGACGGCTTGACGGTGAGCGTGAACAAAGCCCGCCAGATCTTCGTTGGCGAGGAACGGTACGCCTCGCTTGCCGAGTTCCGGATCGTCCTGAAGTCCCTTCCGAAGAACCGAACTCGCAACGGCGTGTATCTGAGAGCAGACCAAAACGTCGACTGGGGCCTCATCGCCCAGGTCATGGCCGCCATGTACGCGGCCGGCATCACGGATGTCGGCCTCATCACGCAGCCGGAGGAGATCAAGTAGTGACTGCTGGGTCCGCGCCGCGGCTGACTGGGGGAGCGATCGCGTCCGTGCTGCTGCACGGCGGGATCGTTGCGGCGTTCCTGGTTCTTCACGGGGCACCGCCTCCGGCGGCACTGCCGACCTACAGTGTGAGGCTCGTAGCCGGGCCCGCAGCCACGGCGCCGATCGATGCGGCTCCGGTGGCTTCCAAGCCTGCACCAGTTCAGAAGCCCGCGGCGCCGCCGCCGACGCCTCCCAAGAAGACCGTAGTAACGAAAAAGGCGAAGACGACGCCACCGGCCCCAACCGTTGCTTCGCAGACGGCTCCGCCGAAGTCCGCGGCAAGCGCGCCCCCGTCAACAACCCCGCCGGCCAGCAACTCGGCGACGGGCGGGAAGGGGTCTGATGTGCAGAACGTCAGTACGAGCGGCGTCGACTTTCCGTATCCGTACTACACGGCTCGAATCGTCAACGAAATCCTGAAGCGGTTTCAGCCGCAGCGCATTTCGCTCACGGCGGAAGTTCGCTTCGTGATTCACCGCGACGGTTCGGTGGACCCGGCGAGCATCAAGCTCCAGACCTCCTCGGGCGTGTATGCGTTCGACACGCAGGCGATGGGCGCGGTGGAAGCCGCGGCCAATGCCAAGGCGTTCGGCGCGCTGCCGACACCCTACCCGGACGACATCCTTCCCATCACCTTCCGCTTCTCACCCTCGCTCGTGAAATGACGCGTCTCCATCGCGCAGCACTCCTCGTGGTGAACGTGCTCGCCGCCGTGGTCCCTGCCACCGTGCGAGCGCAAGACACCACCGTCAAATGGGTGCCGTTGAACGGCGTGTACGATCCGCGCCGCGACAAGGTCTCGATCGTGATCATGCCGATCAACGGCGCATTCGGCGATTCGGTTCGAAGGATCATTTCACGCGATCTCGACAACAGCGATCGATTCACGGTGATCGCGATCGACAGCGCGGACCCGAACGCGCTGAAGGCTCAGGGGGCCGTGGCGGGAATCAACTACCCGCTCTTTGCGCACCTCTCGGCCGCGGTCGTCGTGCAGATCACTCCCGTCGCGACGGGGCTGCACGTTGCGCTGCACGACGTGCCGGGCGCGAAAGTGCTGAACGTGAACGAATTCGCGCTCTCGGGTGCGGGGCTCAGCCGCGATTGGCGGCTCGGTGTGCATCGGGTGTCCGACGAGATCGAGCGCTGGGTCACGGGCGCGCGCGGCATTGCGGCGACGCGCATCGCCTACGTCCGCGGCACGTCGATGCGCATCATCGATTCCGACGGCGCCGACGAGATTACCGTTCCGACGGACGAAGGCAGCGTGAGTCCCGCGTGGAACCCCGCGGGCAACATGATCGTGTATTCGACGATTGGAGCGAACTCGCACATTACCATCATCGATGTGGCGACCGGTCGTTCGCGGCCGCTCATCGGCCCCACGAGAAACACGACCTACGTCACACCGATCTTCACGCCGGATGGCAAATCGATCGTGTACGCGCGGGCCGGCGACAACGGCTCGGACCTGTTCGTGGTGAGCGCGAGCGGCGGCGACACGCCGCGGCGCATCACGACGGGGCAGGGCACGGAGAACACGAGCCCCACGCCGGGTCCGGACGGGCGTCGATTTGTCTTCATGAGCGGCCGGACGGGGCATCCCGAGTTGTATATTACCGACGCCGACGGCGCGAACGCGCAGGTGTTGACCGACTACGAGCAGAGTGAGAAGAACTTCCGCGCCGACCCTGACTGGTCGCCCGACGGACGGATCATCGCCTACTCGGAGCGGACGCGGGATCACTTCCAGATCCGAACGGTCCTCGCCACCGGCAGCACGCCGAAGTACCTGACGAGTGATGGTGAGAACGAGCAGCCCTCATGGGCGCCGGACTCACGGCATTTGGTGTTCACCTCAACCCGAACCGGTGTTCGGCAGCTCTGGATCCTGGACGTCGAGTCGAATCGTGTGCGGCAGCTCACGAGCTCGGCGGGCGCACGGCTCGCGGCCTGGTCGCCGCGGCTGACGCCGTGATCACGCGCAGTCATTTGCACGTTCTCATTCGAGTACTCTAAGCGCTGTTCCGATTCCTCCTGCCCCGGAGATACAGACCCATGACGCGCACACGACGGATCGCTGGGCTGACCGTAGCGATGCTGTCCGGAACGACCCTGGCGTGCCATAAGACGCCCGCGCCGCAGCCAACGCCGGCGGTGCAGGCGTCCTCGGGCCCGAACGCCGACAGTCTGCGGCGTGCCCAGGCCGACGAGGCGGCGCGGCGCGCTGCCGATGAAGCCGCGCGGCGAAAGGCGGCCGATGATGCGGCTGCGGCGGCGGCGGCGCGCGATGCGGCGAATTCCGCGGCCATGCTGCGCACGACGCTCACGGCCGTGGTGCACTTCGAGTTCGACCAGTCGGATCTGCGGCCCGAGGATCGTGCGATTCTCGATGCGAAGATTCCAATCTTGCAGGCGAATACCGCGGTAACGCTGCGCGTCTCGGGACATACCGACGAGCGTGGCTCGGACGAGTACAACCTGGCCCTCGGCCAGCGCCGAGCTGCCGCGGTGAAGGCGTATTTGATGGAGCACGGCATCGCGGCGTCGCGAATGGAAACGGTCAGTTACGGGGAGGAGCGGCCGATTGCGCAGGGATCGGACGACAGCGCGTTCGCGCAGAATCGACGCGCCGAGTTCGAGATCACCGCGGGCGGTCAGTCGCTGCGCAAGCCGTGAGACGCCCCGTGATGCTTCTGTCGCTCCTCGCGATTGCGTCGAGCGGATGCCTGGCGACGAAGGGCGACATTCGCCTTCTCCAGGACGAGATTCGTGCGACCCGCGGACAGGTCAGCCAGGTCGACACGTCCGTGATTCGAGCGAACACCCAGCTGCGTCAGCAGATCACGACGCTGTCGTCGGAGCTGCTGCGTCTGAGCGATTCGGTTCGCATCCAGGCATCCCGGCTGGCGTCGATGCAGGCAACGACGAATGGCGAGCTGAACGCAATGAACGGACAGATTGTTCAGATGCAAGCGCTGCTCAATCAGAGCACCCGGACGATTCAGGAGACTCGCGAAAGGCTGAACGCGCTCCGCGAGGCCGCATCCTCCGCGCCGCCAACGCCCGTCGCACCGATGAGCGCCGGCGACACGAGCCGGCACGTCCCGCCGAATCTGCCGGGTTCGGCCACACTGTACATCACTGGAAAGGAAACGCTGCAGAACGGCGCCTTCACAACGGCGCGGAATACGTTCGAGCAACTGCTGTCGGCGTACCCGAACTCGATTGAAGCACCATCCGCGCAGTTCCAGATTGGCCAGTCGTACACGAGTGAAGGGAACAACGCCGCGGCGGACTCAGTATACCAGCTGGTTTATACGCGGTATCCCAAGAGCACGGATGCGCCAACGGCGATGTATCGCCATGGAACGTTCCTCTGGGACGCCAACAAGAAGCCTGAGGCGCGGGCGATTCTGAATCGGGTGACGAACGAGTACCCGAATTCCGACGCAGCGGCGCTCGTGAAGAGCTTCTTGAGAGATCGAGACAGGTAGCGGAGAAGGGATGCCCATTCCGAAGTCGAATTCCGGAGAGATGCCCTTCCTCGATCACCTCGAGGAGCTTCGGTGGCGCATCATCTACTCGCTGGCGGCGCTCCTCATCTGCGCCGGCGTGGGCTTCTGGCTCGCCTACCGCTTCGATGCGGTCGGCCTGTTGGCCCGGCCCATTCTGCCGCAGATCCCCGAGCACAAGCTCGTGTACACGCATCCGAGCGAGGGATTCACGGTCATTCTCGATACGGGAATGACGATCGGCATCGTGTTCTCCGCGCCCGTCATCCTGTATCAGATCTGGTGCTTCCTCGCGCCGGCGCTGCATCGGCACGAAAAGCGGGTCGCGTTGGCCGTTCTCTATGCCGGCGTCGTGCTGTTCCTGGCCGGTGCGGCGCTCGCGTACTTCGTCGTCGTTCCGCTTGCCCTCCCGTGGCTCTTCGGATTCGCGGGCCCGTCACTCGTACCACTGATCACAGCCGAAGACTATTTCAGCTTCATCTTCGCGATGGTGCTGACGTTCGGCGTCAGCTTCGAGTTGCCCATCGTGGTGCTTGCGCTTGCCGCGCTCGGCATCGTGACGCCGCAGTTCCTGTCGAAGTACCGTCGCCATGCGATCGTGCTGATCGTGATCATCGGCGCGTTTCTCACGCCGGGCGACATGGTCTGGACGACGATTGCGCTCTCGGTGCCGCTCTATGCGTTATACGAGTTGAGCGTCGTCGCGGCCTACATCATCTACCGCCGCCGACAAAAGAGCAGGCGTGAGATCGACGTGGGGAGCGGACCCGAACACTCCGGGGCCCCCGCGTGAAACACCTGATCGGCGGCGCAATCCTGTGTTGCGTCGCCGCCGGGAGCCTGTCGGCGCAGATCATTCCCGGCCGGCCACCCATTCGCACCGGCGGCCTGCAGCCTGTGCGCCCGGACTCCATTCGCGACTCGACCAAGATCATCAAGTGGCCGACGCCTGATTCGGCCACGATGTCGCTGCTCAACAAGAAAGGCTATTCGATCACACGGTATCAGGGCGATACCGCGTATCTGATCAACTCCGAGCAGAAAGTGCTCGACCTGCTCGCGGCGGGAAAGCGGCGCGCGATCGTCGATCGCGATTCGCAGCTCGTCGTCAGCGACAGCGGCATCTATTACACGGAAGCCACTCGGCATGTCACCACCGGTGGCCACTACGTGCTGAGCAGCCCGGGAAGCGGGCAGGCCGACATCGTCGGCCTCGGGCGCGTCGACTACAATCTGAACGAACGCTCCGTTCGCATCACGCACGCGCATCTGCCCGTGAACAACGGGCAGATGTGGTATATGGACGTCGCGCTCGCGGAAGTGCTCGCTGACACGACGAACGCAAAGCAGTCCACGATCATCGTCAAAGGTGGGTCACTCACGAGCTGCGACGACTCGATCCCCGACTTCCGATTCGTCTATCGCGAAGCGAAGCGCGCGGGAAATTTTCTCGCGGCACGCCCGGCGGTCCTGTACATCAAGGACGTTCCCGTTTTGTGGCTGCCGTTCATCTTCAGCGACACGCGACCGGGACGGCACAGCGGAATTCTGCCACCGCAATTCGGTCTCGGTGACATCGTCCGCAACAGCCCCACTTATCGCCGCAACGTCGATCATGTCGGCTACTACTGGGCGCTCAGCGACTACATGGACTTCGCTACCTGGCTCGATTGGCGAAGCTCCGCCGGTGCGACGCAGGGCGATCCTGGATGGCTTCGCCTGAATGGCGACTGGAATTACAAATGGATCGATCGGTTCATGGCCGGCCGCATCGGCGTCGGCTACACGTCGCAGCGCGACGGATCCACGAACACTGCCGTCACGTGGACGCATAGCCAGGAGTTCTCGCACGACAGCCGGCTCAACCTGAGCGCGAACTACGTTACGAACACGGTTCTCCAGCGGCAGAACACGTTCAACCCGTACACGGCGCTCGCGACGATCGCGTCGCAGGCCAATTATCAGACGAAATTCGGGCCGGCGTCGGTGACGCTCGGTGCGTCGCGCAAGCAGTATCCCGGGCGCATTCAGGTCGACCAGGGCTTCCCGACGTTCTCGTTGACGACGACGCCGCTGACCGTGGGCAAATGGCTCTCGTGGACGCCGGCGTTCAGCTTCTCGCGCAACGACGTCTTCAACATCGATCAAGCGGGCATCGGCTCGGTCACATACTTCAGGGACCCGACCACCCAACTGCTCGACAGCACGCAAACCAAGGGGCGCAGCTCCGCGACGACTTCGATCTCGTTCGACACGCCGCTGCAGATCTTCGGCAAGGACTTCAAGAACTCGTTCCGCATCAACCAGCAGCGGAACGATTTTCCGCAACAGATCGCGCTCTACGATCTGAACACGGGACAGGTCAAGGACAACCGGATCTTCGCCGCGACATACCGCACTGACATCGACTGGTTGCCGGACTTCACCTTGCCGCCGCTCGCGCGCAACCTGTTCAACCTGTCGCCGAGCATCAGCTTCGCGAACGTCGATCCAGGTCCGTACTGGGTTGCCACGAACCTGTCGGACGGCAAGTACGTTCATCAGAGCAAACGCATCAGCCTTGGCCTCTCGGCATCGCCGACGATCTTCGGCTTGTTCCCGGGCTTCGGACCGTTCACGCGCTTCCGGCACTCGATCACGCCGTCATTCGGTTACTCGTGGGCGCCGCACGCAAACGTGAGCGACGAGTATCTCGCCGCGCTCGGCCGCACGAAGGTCGGTTATCTCGGCAGTCTCGAGCAGAATGCGCTCAACTTCGGTCTGACGCAGAACGTCGAAGCCAAAGTGCGGAATCTGAAGGACACGACCGGCAACGCCCCCGCCGAGGTCCTGCGGATCCTCACGCTCAACATGACGTCCCTGACGTACGATTTTGCGCGAGCGAGAGGTCGGGGCTGGAAAGCCGGCCTGACCACGGAGAACTGGGGATACTCGGTGAGCTCCGATCTGCTGCCTGGATTCGATTTCTCAACGCAGTACTCGCTGTTCCAGGGCAGCACACTCAGTGACACCGCGAAATTCGCTCCGTACCTCACCAGCATCTCGGCCACGCTGAACATCGGGCGCGATCAGAATCCGCTTGCGGTGTTCACGCGACTCTTCGGACTTGCGGCTCCAGCGGCGAAGGCGTCGCCAACACCACCGCCGACCGCGGGCCAACGGCCAGCGGACTCCGCTCAGGTAGCGCAGGTAGCCGCGCTGCCCGTTGCCGGCTCGGCACAGTCGGGCGATCGCTTCATCGTCCCACCGGTCGCGGGATGGAAGGCGTCGTTCTCGCTCAGCCGATCGAGTCCGCGACCGCCGAGCGGCGGTGACAGCGCCAACATCATCAACTTCGATCCGCGTGTCAGGTGTCAGCAGGTAGCGGGGAACAATCCATTCCTGCTCGATGCGTGTCTGCAGCAACAGCGTGTTCAGCCGACGATCGATCAGCCGATCGGGACGAACCTCGGCGGCGCGCCTGCGTTCAACATTCCGGCGACGACGTCGATCAACAGCAACATCGCGTTCAATCTCACGCAAAAATGGTCGACGTCGTGGCAGACGACGTACGACGTGGAGCATCACCAGTTCGCGAGTCAGATCGTTTCGCTGCAGCGTGAGCTGCACGACTGGCGCGCGATCTTCGGCTTCACGCAGTCGCCGAACGGAAATTTCGCGTTCCACTTCACGATCGCGCTCAAGGCCGAGCCGGACATCAAGTTCGACTACAACCGGTCGACCGTGCGGTCCGGCATCGCACCGTTCTAAGAACGGAACACTCGGCTGTCCTCAGGCAAGGACGGCTGGCGAACCCGACTCATCGCTAACGCACGCCAACGCAACGTGTTGCACCGTGTCACGCTCGCGGTGCGCTCGATGCAATCGTGGCGCGCGCACCCCACCCGGAGCGCAGATGCGACTGAGTCGTTGGATTCTAGCGGTTCTCGTTCCGCTCGCCGCATGCGACGAGCTCACTGGCCTCGGGGCTGATCCCGACGCCCCCGCGAACGTCACCTATGAGCTGCTGCCGAGCGGCGATCCGAACGCGCCCTCGGGCGTGCTGCTGACGTGGGATGTGCCGCGCAGCGGTCGAGCGAATTCGTTCAACGTGTATGGACGCCAAGGCGCCGGCGCAGGCTGGATCCTTCGCGCGACCACGACGTCGACGACGTTTCACGACGCCGGCGTTCCCGAAGGGCAGTACTACGTTGCGACGCGCGATGGAAATGGCGACGAGATCGCACAGTCCAACGTCGTGACGATCGACCTCAACGCGAACCGACTGCCGGCGCCGCAGAATCTGTCGTCGATCTCGCTGAACGGCGCGATTCAATTGATCTGGAGCGGCAACGCCGTCGCGTCAGCGCCAAATCTGTTCGATCACTATCTCGTCTATTCGACCGACTACGACGCGAGTCGCGGCGTCTGCACGGCGAACTGGGTGCGCGAAGGCTCGACGGCATCGGATGGATTCTTCGCCGGAAATCTGACGAACGGTTTGTCTCGGTGCTTTGCAGTCAGCGCGGTGTCGACCGACGGTCACGAGAGCGACTGGAGCGCATCGCGACTCGACACGCCTCGCTACGATGCGCGCAACGCGCTCGTCTACTCGACCACGACGCATGCGGATAGCTCGTCGTTCCTGTTCTTCGAGGACGCGACGAAGAAGCTGGGGATCGTGAGTCCAGCAAGCCGCGCGGATGCCGATCTCACCGTGAGTCTACACGCGGACGGTACGCTGTGGTTCGCTCCGGCGCGAAGCGCGGTGACGATCGCGTTGTATTCGTCGAAGCCGATCACTGATTTGACGTCGATCGATCGCGCGCCGCAGTCGGGCTTTGGGACCACGACGTTGCAAGCGCAGCCCGGGTTCGGGTACGTCGTGAAGATCGCAAAGACGGACGGCGTGCACTACGCGGGTATGCGCGTCGCGTTCGTCGGCAAGGATTACGTCGTGTTCGACTGGTCGTATCAGAGCGGGCCAGGCAACGCCGAGTTGAGTCGCGGCGTTGGAGGGGTGAACGGCAGCATGTAAGGCCTGGCGAGCGGACACTTGGTCATCCCGAGCGTAGCGAGGGATCTGCACTACGCGACGTGCAGATCCCTCGCTGCGCTCGGGATGACCTTCGTTCGCGCTCACATGTGACTTGAATTGTGCCTTCGCCCCGTCGAAGTTCCGCCATGGTCAACGAGGTAGTTCTCGACGGCAATTCGCTGACACTCGAGCAGGTGACGGCGGTGGCGCGCGACGGAGCGCCAGTCTCGCTTGGCGCGCATGCGCGCAAACGGGCCCAGGCTGCTCGCACGGTGGTGGAACGGCTGGCCGCGCAACGCGCCGTGGCCTACGGCGTCACTACCGGCTTCGGCAAGCTCTCGGAGGTGGCAATTCCCCCCGATCGGCTGGCCGAGCTCCAAGTCAATCTCGTCCGCAGTCACGCGGCCGGCGTCGGCGATCTGCTTCCGGAGCGCGAAGTCCGCGCGATGATGCTGCTCCGCGCGAACGTCATCACCAAGGGCTACTCCGGCGCGCGGCTCGATCTCGCCGAGTTGCTGGTCGCGATGTTGAACGCGCGACTGTGTCCGCCGATTCCGGAGCAGGGAAGCGTTGGCGCGAGCGGTGATCTCGCGCCGCTTGCGCATCTCGCGCTCTCGCTGATCGGCGAAGGTACGCTGAACTGCAACGGATCGAGCGGGCTCGCGGCCGATATGCTACGCGCCGCTGGATTGTCGCCCGTGTCGCTCGCGGCGAAAGAAGGACTCACGCTGATCAATGGCACGCAGGCGCACACGGCGATCGGCGCACTTGCGCTGGTCGACGCGCATCGGCTCTGGCGCACGGCGCACGTTGCCGGCGCGATGTCGCTCGAGGCGCTCCTCGGCACACCGGTGGCGTTCGACGATCGAATTCAGGCCGTGCGCGGTCAACTGGGTCAGGCGGCGTCAGCGGCGTACCTGCGCGAGCTCCTTACCGACAGCGAGATTCGTGAATCGCATCGCGAAAACGATCCGCGCGTACAGGACGCGTATGCGCTGCGCTGCATGCCGCAGGTGCACGGACCGGTGCTCGACGCAATGGATTTCGCGAGCGGCGTGATCGGCCGTGAGCTCAACGCCGCGACCGACAATCCGCTCGTCTTCGCCGAATCGGGCGACCTGTTGAGCGGCGGCAACTTTCACGGACAGTCGGTCGCGATGGCGCTCGACTTCCTCGCGATCGCGCTCACGAATCTCGCGACGATCTCGGAGCGCCGCATCGACCGATTGGTGCACCCTGATCTCAATCAGGGCTTGCCGCCCTTTTTGTCTCGGGACGCCGGGGTGAATTCAGGTTTCATGATGGCGCAGGTCACGGCGGCATCCCTCGCGAGCGAGTGCAAGGTGCTGTCGCACCCCGCGAGCGTGGACACGATTCCGACCGACGGCAGCAAGGAGGACGTCGTTCCCATGGCGATGTCCGCGGCGTGGAAGCTGCGCCGCGTCGTGCGAAACGTGCGCTACGTGCTCGCGATCGAGCTGATGTGCGCCGCGCAAGGCATCGACTATCGCGCGCCGCTCAAGCCTGGTCGCGGCGTCGCGCGCGCGCACGCGGTGGTGCGCCGTCTCGTGGCGCCGCTCGAGCGCGACCGCGTTCTCTCGGGCGACATCGAGGCGCTCGCGCGCGCGATTCAATCCGACGAGCTCTCAATTCCCATGGCCGTCTCATGAGTGCTTCTACATTGACCGACGCCCCTGCCGAGCACGGCGCGCGAGTCGTGCGCGCGCCGCGCGGGACGAGCATCTCGTGCAAAAGTTGGCAGCAGGAAGCAGCGCTCAGAATGCTCATGAACAACCTCGATCCCGAGGTTGCGGAGCGTCCCGAGGATCTCGTGGTGTACGGCGGCACGGGCCGAGCGGCGCGAAGTTGGGAAGCGTTCGACGCGATCGTCGCCACGCTTCGCCGATTGGAGAATGACGAGACGCTGCTCGTGCAGAGCGGAAAGCCCGTTGGCGTCTTTCGCACTCACACGTCGGCGCCGCGCGTGCTGATCGCGAACAGCAACCTCGTGGGCCGCTGGGCGAATTGGGACTACTTCCGCGAGCTCGAGCGGGCTGGGTTGATCATGTACGGCCAGATGACCGCGGGCTCGTGGATCTACATCGGGTCGCAGGGCATTCTGCAGGGAACGTACGAGACGTTCGGCGCTGTCGCGCGCACACATTTCGGCGGATCGCTCGCGGGGCGCTTCGTGCTCACCGCCGGTCTCGGCGGCATGGGTGGCGCGCAGCCGCTCGCCGCGACGATGAACGATGCCGCCATCCTGGGCATCGACGTCGACGAGTCGCGGATCGACAAGCGGCTCGAGACGGGCTATTGCGATCGGAAGACGCACAGCCTCGACGAAGCGCTCGCGTGGATTCGCGAGGCGACGGATGCGAAGCGGCGCCTGTCCGTGGGTCTCGTCGGCAACGCGGCCGAGTTGATTCCGGAGCTCGTCGCGCGCGGCGTGACGCCGGATGTGCTGACGGATCAGACGAGCGCGCACGACACGCTGAACGGCTATGTGCCGGTGGGGCTCTCGCTCGAGGCGGCAGCCGATCTGCGTCGCCGCGATCCGAAGGAGTACGTGCGCCGTGCGAACACCTCCATCGTGCTGCACGTCGAAGCGATGCTCGCGATGCAGCAGCGCGGCGCGATCACGTTCGACTATGGCAACAACATTCGCACCGTCGCCCTCGACAACGGGGTGAAAAACGCGTTCGACATTCCGGGCTTCGTGCCCGAGTATGTGCGGCCGCTGTTCTGTGAAGGGAAGGGTCCGTTCCGCTGGGTTGCGCTGTCCGGCGATCCGAAGGATCTCGCGCGCACGGATGATTTGGTGCTCGAGCTGTTTCCGAACGACGCGCACCTGCGCCGCTGGATCGAGATGGCGAAAGCGCGTGTGCATTTCCAAGGACTTCCGGCGCGCATCTGCTGGCTCGGCCAGGGCGAACGCGCAAAGTTCGGCGTCGCGCTGAACGATTTAGTAGCAAAGGGCGAACTATCGGCGCCGATCGTGATCGGACGCGATCACCTCGATACGGGCAGCGTGGCGTCGCCGTTCCGCGAGACGGAAGCGATGAAGGACGGCAGCGACGCGATCTCCGACTGGCCGATTCTGAATGCGCTGCTCAACACAGCGAGCGGTGCGTCGTGGGTGTCGTTCCATCACGGCGGCGGCGTGGGCATCGGCAACTCCCTGCATGCGGGCCAAGTGATCGTCGCCGACGGCACGCCGGAAATGCGTGTCCGCCTCGAGCGAGTGCTCACGAACGACCCCGGCATCGGCGTCGCGAGACATGCGGATGCGGGATATGAGATCGCGGTGAGTACGGCGGCGGAGCAGGGGATAGTGCTGCCAATGAGGGAAGAGGGAAGAGGGAAGCGGGAAGCGGGGGGATGAGGGTAGGGGAAGGGGGACCGTCGGAACAACGGAAGCACGCGCAGCGAAAGCACACTCACACGTCGGCCCTCTTCCCTCAAATCCCATCCCCCCTCTTCCCCCCTTCCCGCTTCCCTCTTCCCTCAAAGTGCTCTCCTCTCGCTTCCGCCCTTGGCACGTCGCGCTCTTCCTCGGGAAGTACGCGTGGCTGACGGCGCGGCGGCGGCCCGTGCTCGTGCACTTCGAGGTCACCCTGCGGTGCAACGCGCATTGCGGGTTCTGCGATTACTGGAAGACCGACGCACGCGCGCGCGCGGATGAGGCGACGACCTTCGCCGACGCGGCGCGGTACTTCAATCCCATGCTGGTGACGTTCACCGGCGGCGAGCCGACGCTGCGGCGTGACCTGGAAGATCTCGTCGCCGGCGTGAATCGCGCGGTGCGATTGAAGTACGTCACGTTGATCACGCATGGAGCGATGCTGAGCGCCGAGCGCGCCCACTCGCTCTGGGATGCCGGCATCAACCAGTTCAACATTTCGCTGGACTATCTCGACGAGCGGCACGATGCCGCGCGCGGGATTCCCGGACTCGCATCGAAGATCTTCTCGGCAATTCCCGCGATGCAGGCGCGCGGCGTCGACAACGTTCGCTTCAACACCGTCATCAAGAACGACAACCTCGATCAGATCGTGCCGATCGTGCGCCGCGCCGAGGAGCTTGGCGTCGGCGTCAACTTCAGCGTGTACACCGACGCGAAGAACGGCAACCGCGAGTACCTCATCGGCTCGGACCATCTCGCTCGCCTCGACGGCGTCGTTCGCGAGCTGCTCGCATTCAAGCGGCGAAAGCGCGGTGTCATCACCAACTCGGACTATTATCTCGAGCAGATTCCGCGCTACGTGCGCGGCGAGATGCGCGAGCCGTGCCGATCCGGCATTCGGACGATTCACATCGATCCCTCAGGTTTCGTGAAACGCTGTCCCGACTATCCCACCGACTTCCATTGGCGCGATTTCTCGGCCTATCGACCCGTGAACTGCAATGCGTGCTACTATGCCTGTCGCGGCGAAGCACAGGCGCCCCTTCGGCTGTCGCGCGTCCGCGACGTGATGGCATGAGTCGAGACACCGTCGCGCGGGTTTCGCTGGCGGCACACGAACAGACGCTCTTCGTCAATGCGTCGCAGGTGGTGACGTGCGAAGGTCCCGCGCGTGCGCGACGCGGTGCAGAGATGAGTGACGCGCGCGTGCGCACCGATGTCGCCGTCGCGGTTGATGGAGATCGCATCGGCGCGGTCGATGCGCTTGCAGCGTTGCGCGCGCGATTTCCCGGCGCGCGCGAATTCGATTGCGAGCAGCGAGTGCTGATGCCAGGCCTCGTCGATTCGCATACTCACGCGATCTTCGGTCGCCCGCGCTTCGAGGAACAGGAGCAACGCGCCGCGGGGCTCGACTACATGGAGATTGCTCGTCGCGGCGGCGGCATTCACTCGTCGGTCCGCGATCTTCGCACGCGTTCGGAAGACGAGCTGTTCGAGCTGGCCCGAGGCCGATTGATGCGGCTCGCATCGTTCGGCACGACGACGGTGGAGGTGAAGTCGGGCTATGGCCTCACGCTCGAGGATGAGCTGAAAACGCTTCGCGTGATCGAGCGGTTGAGACGTGAGCTGCCGATGCGCATCGCGCCGACCTTTCTCGGCGCGCACGAGATTCCTCTCGAGCATCGAGGATCGGCGGAGGCGCGGAAAGGGTACGTCGACCTTTTGGTTCACGAGATGATCCCCGCGGTGGCGTCGGGCCAGCTCGCTCGTTTTGTAGATGTGTTCTGCGAGACTGGCGTCTACACCGTCGATGAGAGCCGAGCCATTCTGAGCGCCGCCCGCAACGCAGGGCTTCTGCTGAAACTGCACGCAGACGAGCTGACCGCGTGTGGCGGGGCGGAGCTCGCCGCATCAATCGGGGCGACATCGGCGGACCATCTCGCGGCTGTGTCCGACGAAGGCATCGCCGCGTTAGCGGCCGGCTCCACGGTTGCGACGCTCCTGCCTGGAACGATGCTCTTTCTGGGAAAGACGAAGCAGGCGCCGGCGCGTCGATTCATCGAGGGTGGAGTGCCCGTGGCGCTCGCCACCGACTTCAATCCTGGGACATCGCCCACGCCGAATCTGCCGCTGATCCTGACGTTGGGGGTGAGCCAGCTCCGACTCAGTGTCGCGGAAGCTGTGACCGGCGCCACAGTAAATGGAGCAGCCGCGCTCGCGCTGGCCGATACTGTTGGACAGATCGCACCGGGCTATTCGGCGGACCTCGCACTGTTCGATATCCGCGACATTCGCGAGCTCCCATACTGGTACGGTGACAACCGTTGCGTCGCGACGTTCGTGAGGGGCAAACCTTGTCACTCTAGTAACTTAGGGCTAACTTAAGCCGCCCACTTTCCCCTGGTTCGGCCCGGCGGTTTCGGGTCCCCCGGACCTCATCAGGACAGGATGTCCAACGTAGCAAAGCTGAAGAAGCAGGCCGCCGAGTTCGAGCTGAAGAAACAGTTCGACAAGGCGCTGGCCATCTACGTCAAGATGCTCGAGTCGTTCGACCCGAACGACGCCGAGCTGGACGTCGCCCTGTTCAATCGTGTGGGCGACCTGATGTTGCGGCAGGGCAACGTGGCCGATGCCGTGGACTACTACGAGCGCGCCGTCGACCACTACTCCGAGACGGGCTTCTTCAACAACGCCATCGCGCTCTGCAACAAGATCCTCCGCCACTCGCCGGGGCGCGCGAGCGTGTACTACAAGCTCGGAAAAATCAGCGCCCAGAAAGGGTTCGGCAAAGACGCGAAGGTCAACTTTCTCGAGTATGCCGACCGCATGCAGAAGGCCGGCAAGGTCGACGAAGCTTTCAGAGCGCTGACCGAATTCGCCGATCTCTGTCCCGACCAGGACGAAATCCGCTTGATGCTCGCCGACCAGCTCACCAAGGCTGGTCGCAAAGACGACGCAGTCGAGCAGCTTCAGATCCTGCACGAGCGCTACGACGGCGACGGGCACACGGCGGAGGCCGCGGCGACCGCGACGCGCATGCGCGCGATCGATCCGAAGGTCGAGCCTCGCGCCGCCGCCAGCGGTCGTCGCAAAACGACGTCGGGGGAGCTGGTCTTCATCGACCTCGACGCGCCGTCGCTCTCCAGGCCGCGATCGATGACTCCAGCGCCGGCGCGTCCCGTGGCGCCAGAGCCGAAGCCCGGTGAGCTGAGCTTCATCATCCCGACGCCGGAGCCTCCGGAAGGCGTTCCGCAGGTCGCGGATCCTCGACTCGAGACGAAGACGCCCGAAGAGCCGCTGTCCACGCGTGTCACGCCCGTGGTGGAGCAGCCGGTGCCGGAGGAGCCAGCAGTCGAGGAGCTGGAGGTCCAGGAGCAAGTCCTCGAAGTGGCCGCATCGCATCAATCGGTGATCGACGAACCGGTGATTGAGGAGCCGGAGTCGCTGCTCGAGGACGCGGCGATCGACGAGCCGGTGTTCGAGCGGTCGTTGCTCGAAGAGCCGATGCTCGAAGAGCCGGCCATCGAGATCGCTGCGCCCGCACACGATATCGCGACGCCAGTTGTCGCCGCGGAGCCGGTGTTCGAAGCGGCGGCGCCCGTCGAGCAGGCGCCAGTCGACGCGCCCCAATACGAGCCGGCGGAATTCAAGGCGACAGAGTTCGATGAGCCACGGTTCGAGGAGCACCCGATCGGCGAGAGGTTGCTCGCGGAAGAACTGCTCGCGGACGAGCCGGATATCACGTTCGCTGCCGAGGCCCTGGCCGCGGAGGCTGCGGAAGCAACTGCGTTCAGTGATCCTGAGCCGGAGTCGTTCGCGTCTGACGAAGCGACGCCGATGGATTCGGTGCGATTCACCGATCTAGACGTCGGAATTGCAGCGGACACCACCGACGCGCCGTCGTCGTATTTGTCGCGGCTGACTGATCCAGGCTTCGATGCGGTCGAGCCGCGGATGGAGCCGCCCCCGACGATCGATCGGCTGACCGATCCGGACTTTGACGCCGTACGGCCGACGCCGGATCTGCCGCTGCAGGATCCGGCACTGCGCGCCGCGCAAGCGACGGAATACGACCGTACTGCGACACCCGCGTTCGTGCTCGATGATCCCCTCGGTGAGATGCCCAATGCGGACATCTCCCGCCTCGTCGACACCGACATTGGGATCATCAAGTCCACTCCGTCGGCGCCGTTGCTGACCATGGGGTCGGCGATCGAGGAGGAGAGTGCGCCGCTCACGCCAACGCCGACATCGCTCGCCGGTTTTGAGCCGACGGCGCTTGGTGGTGGTTCGCCGCTCGAGCCGTCGCTCGAGGAGAGCGAGGAGCAGCTTCGAGCAAGCATCGAAGGCGCCGCGGCGAACGGTGCTCTGTCGGCGGCCGACGACGACTTGAATCTGATTCTCCCCGACGCGATTCAAGCGCCGAAAACGCCGGAATCGATCGATCTCGATCTGTCGCAGATGATCACGCCGCCGGCGCCGTCGCGGCCGACGCCGAATTCGACGCGCGCCGCACTCGAAGGGCTGCCGTTGATGGACATCGACGTGCCGCGCGCGACCGGCGCGCCGCGGACGCTGCCGGGCGGAGAGCTCGAGCTGGTCGAGCAGCCGCTGCGCATACCGCCGGGCATTTCGAATCCAACGCCGGCGTTCGGCATCGACGGCGACACCGAGAGTCTCACGATCGACGGCGTGCGCATCGCAATGCCGACGCCGTCGTCGACGAGAAAGGCGACGCTCGTCGCCGCGCAAGCTGTCACCGCGCTCAAGAAATCCCTCGAGGACGAGCCGGAGAACTGGGGTCTCCATCGCCAGCTTGCCGAGGCGATGCTCGAAGCGGGCGATCGCTATGGCGGCATCTCGGAGCTCGAGCTGGCGATGGCGGGCGCCGAACGCTCGCACGATCTGGAGCTCGCCTCGTCGCTCGCCGAAGAGATCGCGCGCCTCGAGCCGGACTCGGTGAAGCACCACCAGAAGCGCGTCGAGTTCGCATTTCTCACGAACGATCGCTCGCGACTGATCGAAGCGTACGTGGCGCTGGCCGACGCGCTGTTGCGCGGCGATCAGCAGGGCAAGGCTCGCGTGGTCTATCAGCGCGTGCTCGATCTGGCGCCGGATGAAATCCGCGCGCGCGCCGCGCTCGACACGATTCCCGTCGCGACGCCGGAATCGTCGCCGCCGGTGAGCCGCTCGTCGTCCGCGCAGCGCCAGTCGTCCAAGACATCCGCGCCGGCGAAGTCGAGCGCGTCGTCGGACGCATCATTCGTCAACCTCGGCGATTGGCTCCGCGACACCCAGGCGCCGAAGGACACGCGCATGGTCGTGGAAGAACAGGAACCGACCGGCGACGAGCAGGCGGACTTCGCCGACATGCTGCGGAAGTTCAAGCAGGGTGTCGCGGAGAACGTCGATGCGGAGGATTACCAGAGTCACTATGACCTGGCGATTGCGTTTAAGGAGATGGGCCTGCTCGACGAGGCGATCGCCCAATTTCAGAAGGCACTCGGCAGCCCGACAAACCGGCTGCCGACGTACGAGGCTCTGGGACAGTGCTTCATGGAGAAATTGCAGTTCAAGCTTGCTTCCTCGATTCTCGGACGTGCGCTCAATGAGCGCGCGAGCGAAGAAAAGCTCGTTGGCGTCCTGTACCTCCTCGGTCGCGCGGCGGAAGCGCAGGGGAACGCCGGCGACGCCATGGGCTATTATCAGCGCGTGTTCGTCCAGGACATTCAATTCCGCGATGTCGCGGATCGCTTGAGCTCGCTCGAGAGCGCTGCGCGATGAGTGGAGTGATCGCGCGGACGCGCGTCCCGGCCTCGAATGCATTGCGAGACATTCAAGAGCCCGTGCGCGAAGGATTGGATCGCGTCGTCGAGGAGATGCAGCGAATCGTCACCGACGATCTGCCGCTCATCCGCGAGGTGAGCGGACATCTCCTGCAGATTCGAGGCAAGATGTTCCGGCCGACGCTCGCGCTGCTCGCAAGCCAGATCGAGGGTCGTCCGCAATCGCGCGTCACTCGGCTCGCCGCCGTGGTGGAGTTGATGCACCTCGCGACGCTGGTACACGACGATTCAGTGGATCACTCGGTGCTCCGGCGCGGCCTCCCGACGGTGAACTCCCTGTTCAGCCATCAGATCTCGGTGATCATGGGAGATTTCCTGTATTCGCGCGCGCTCACGGCGCTCGTGTCGTTGGGAGATCTCGAGATCCTCAAGATCGTGACCGACGTCGCGAACGAGCTGACGATCGGCGAAATGCGGCAGCTGGGCGCGGTCGACGCGTTGGCGTTCAGCGAAGAGGACTACACGCACCTCATTCGGGCCAAGACGGCGTCGTTGATTGCCGGCGCGTGCGAAAGCGGGGCGCTCTGCGGCTCATCGCAGTTCCGCGGCCCAATGGCCGAGTACGGTGACCGCCTGGGAATGGCCTTTCAGATCGCGGATGACATTCTCGACTACACGGAGAACGAGTCGACGACCGGCAAGCCGGGCGGCTTGGATCTCCGTGAACACAAGGTCACCTTGCCGCTCATCGCGGCGCTCCCGCGGGTGTCTGCGGCGGCGCGGCGCCGGATCGACGAGCTGTTCGCAACGGAGTCGCCGGGCGACGAGATCATCGCGGACGTCATCGGAATCGTCGCCGAGGCCGGCGGCATCGACTACGCGCGGCGAAAGGGCGAAGCCTTCGCCCATGACGCCGAGCGTGCCTTGCGCGTCCTTCCAGAAAGCTCAGTCCGGTCCGCGCTGACGGACGCCATCGCATACGTCATGGACCGGCGGTCATAAACAATGGCAGTTCTTCGCGGATCATCGAAGCATCGTCCGGGGTTTCATGCTCTGGTCCTGGCCATCGGGTTCGTGGTCGGGAGCGTGATGCAGCAAGCGGCTCGCATTCTGTTTCCGCCGGGGGCGGCGAAACAGTTCCTGACGGCGGGCATCACGCCTTCGATTGGGCCATTGCCCGTCGACCTCGGGATGATCAAGTTTTCTTTGGGACCCGTGGCCCTCGACGTTTCCCTCCTTAGTCTTGTTGGCGTACTCGTCGCCTACCTCATCGCTCGTTCGCTCTTTTAGGAGTTCGTTATGAATCTGGGCAACTTTGGCTTCACCGAGCTGCTGATGATCCTCGTCATCGTGCTCGTACTTTTTGGAGCGCGACGAGTACCGGAGATCGGTGCCTCTATCGGCAAGGGCATTCGCGAGTTCAAGAAGAACATCAGCGATGTCGACAAGGAAGTTCGCGAGCCAATTCGCGAATCGCGATCGACGGATCGCCTTGGCGCCGGCGACACGTCGTCGATGCGCGCGGAGGAGGAAGTGCGACCAGAGCCGAAGCGTCTGATCTAGGTCGAGGACTGCCGGGGACGGGCGACGGGCGACGGACGACCGGCGACGGACGACCGGGGACGGGCGAACGACGAACTGACAGGTAGTCAAAATAAAAGAAAGGCGCGGGGACTCATGTCCTCCGCGCCTTTCGACTTTGTTAGAACTCTTAACGTCGTTTTCGTCCGTCGCCGGTCGTCCGTCGCCCGTCCCCGGCTGTTACGCCTCTTGCCGCCTCGTCGCCGCCTGGATCTGCTTGCGCCGATCGTCGACCTTCGCGGCCTTGCGCATGTCCTCGAGGAACATCTGCAAGCGTTGCTGACGGAGCTGGTTCAAGCGCGTCGTGCGCTGCGCCACCTTCTGCGCCGCCCAGGCCGAGCTGTCCGCGAGAATTCGCTTGTCGACGCGAAGAACGAAGACGCCGGTGGACGATTTCACGGGCTGGCTCACCGCGCCGACAGGCAGACCGAACGCCGCGCCGATCGGCTCCGTGAACTGGCCGAGGCCAGGCACGAACGACGAGCGTGAAAACATTGGCGTCTGTTCGACCTTCTTGCCCATCTGTCCCGCCGCTGCCTCGAGCGAGGACGCGGCGGCGGCCGTCGCCAACTTCTGAGCATCGGGCATCAGCTTGTCCACGACCAGATCGGCCGCGACCCGGGCACGAACGATCTCTTTCACGTTCTCGAACTTTGGCTCACCGCCCGGAACGAGCGTATCGAGCCGCGCGAGATAGTAGCCGTTTTCATCGTCGAACAGCTCGCTCGTCTCGCCGACCTTGGAGCCGCCGAAGGCCCATGCGCTGACACTCGGAATCATCCGCCCGCCGAGCGCTGCAGGCTCGTCCTCATTCACCTGGAGATGCTGGACGGGAATCTTCAGCGATCGCGCAGCACTGTCGAGCTTCGCGCCCTGCTCGCTCGAGCCGGCGGCCCGCGAGAGCGAATCCGCTTCCTTGTCGACGCGCGCTGACTCCGAGTCGCTTGCCGTGATCGGGATCAGAATGTGGCGCAGCGACAGCGTGTCGCCCTGCTTGGTGTCGACGCGGATGAGGTGAAATCCGAACGGCGACAACACCGGCTGCGAGAGCTCGCCGGGCTTGAGTGCATACGCTGCTTTCTCGAATTCCGGAACGAAGCGATTGCGTCCGCCCTTGCCGAGATCGCCGCCCTTTTGCCCGGAGACCGTGTCGGCCGATTCGCGCTTCGCCACGTCCTCGAACTTTGCGCCCTTCTCGATCTCGTCACGCAGCGCGACTGCTTTCGCGCGAGCGGTGGCGGTGTCGGCGGCGGTAATCGTTTTCGGGATGATGACGAGCGACAGGCTCGCGCGGCCGGTGCCCTGGAAATCCGATTTATGCTTGTCGAAATACGAACGCAGCTCGGCGTCGGGAATCGACTTCGCGACCGTGCTGTCCGCGCCGGTGGGCACGAACCCGACGTAGCTCACCTGGGCGCTGTCGTGTTGATCCTTCCACGCGCGCCACAGATCGGCGTCGCTCACGTACATCCCGGACGAGAGCTGATCGAACAGCTTCTGCTTGGGGATCTCGGAGCGATAGTACTGCTCGAGGTTGACGAGCAGGCCGCTCTGCCGCGCCTGCGCGCTGCCGAGGAGACGCTGGTATTTCTCGGGGTCGAAACGACCCTCGGTCATGAGCTCCGGCGCCTGCATGATCCAGGGCGGCGGAGCGTAGCGCGCAAACTCGCGGACTTCGTCGTCGGTGACGATGATGCCGCGCTTGCGATACTCGTTTTGCAACAGGATCTCAGCGACCATCTGGTCGAAGACGCTGTTCTCGATGCGGTGCTGATCGTCCTGCGTAAGCGTCCGACCGCGCGCTTGCTGTTGCTGGTTCTGTACCTCGGCGTTGACGCGCTGGAGGTAGACCGTGTACGGGATCTCAGTACCGTTGACGACAGCGACCGCCGTGGATGGGGTCACCGGTGCCGAGCCGATCAGACCCGACGTTTCGTAGAGGAGGAAGCCACCGACGAATACAATGGCGACGAGCACCCAGATGTATTTCGCCAGGCCCCGCATCTGTTGCAGCACGGAACGAAACTCCGAGGAGCAGGGGTGAAGGAACTCAGTGAGAAAGCGATCGAGCCAAGCTTCTAGCCAAGCTTGTAATGTTAGGCCCGGACGCGGGCTAAAATCAAGTGAGAATGTAACTTCTGATTGACTCGTCCAGTCAGCGGAGTGTATAATCCGCTTCCGTCCACCCCTGCGCTCCGGCCCAGCCGCACGCTCGCTTTCGAGGGTTTTCAATGGCCAGTTCGGCCCGCATCGACGAACTCCGAAAAAAATTCGACGAGAACCCGCGACGATACTTCGCGCCACTCGCCAACGAATATCGAAAGCTGGGAGATCTCGAGCAGGCCATCTTCATCTGCCAGGAGTATCTGCCGCAGCAGCCTGGCCATATGAGCGGGCACATCGTTTACGGGCAAGCGCTGTTCGAGCTGTCCCGATTCGATGAATCCCGCGCAGTGTTCGAAACGGCCCTGTCGCTCGATCCAGAGAATCTGATCGCGCTCAGGCACCTGGGTGACATCGCGCGACAGGCGGGTGATTTGCGCGGCGCACGGGGATGGTACCAGCGAGTGCTCGAGGCAGATCCGCGCAACGAGGAAATTGCGCAGATCATGATGACGCTCCTCGCCACTCCCGACGACAGCATGCCAGCGGTGAGCCCGGCGCCGGCGTCGGACGTCCTTACGACTGTACCCGTCGACGGCGCTCGTGTGCCAACGCCGCTGTCGTCGGTGGTGATCGAGAAATCACAGGATGTGGTCGACCTGGGCGACGCGCCTGAATTGTCGTCGTTGCGCGACGCCGCGGCCGAGGCCGCGAGCGCGCCGATTGGGCCAATCCCCACGGCGCCTCCAGCCGCGGCGCCCCCCATTTCGACCTGGGGCGCTCCGGCCGTCGACGAGCACGAGCTCCTCGATCTCGAGGACTTCAGCGTCGGCGGCGTTCCGCTCTCGTCGCTCGGTGCGCCGCCGCCGGAGATCGAGCCCGTCGTTCCTCCGCCGATTCCTGAAGCCGCCGGCCTCGAGACGTTCGATGAGATCGAGCTCGAACGTGCGAGCGTCGAGCCCACACCGCCAATCACCGCGGCGCCGCAGGCTTCGAGCACCGAACATGTCGACCGAGGCGGCGCGGAAGAATCCTTCGAAGCCGATCCGTTCGCGATCACCGCAACTCCAGGCTCATCGCAACCGCCCGTCGAAGCGTCACCGATCGAGCTCGCCACGGATCTCGATCTCGGACTTCGCCCTGACGGCGTGTCGAGCACGACGTTCTCCGAATCGCAGGGCGAGCGCATCGCCGATCTCGAAACGTATGGCGAAACGCTGAAGGGCGCTGACGCCGCGGATTTGTCCGCGCCGCTGGAGATCGACACGTTCTTCTCCGGCATGTCTCGCGAAACCGGTCCGCTCGGCGAGCCGGCTGTCGGGTCTTCGGCGGATCATGTCGAGACGCGGACGCCGACACCGCAATTCGTCGAAGCGATTCCCGCGTTTTCAACGAATCTGCCGCCGTCGGTCGAAGAGACCACGACGCCATCGGTCGAAGCGACTGCGCCGCCGCCAACCGAGAGCGATCTGCCGCTCGATGAGCCGCCTCCGATCCCCGATCTCGATTCGTTCGATCTTCCGTCGTTGGGGATGACGTCGACGGAGCTCCCGGTGTTTGGACGGCCGTTCACCCCGCCTGTGGCTGACACTGCGTTGCCCGCGTTCGACACGCCGCCTGTCGAGCCTGAGCCGGTGGCATCCGAAGTCCTCAAAATTCCCGAAGCACTGGAAGAACCCGAAGCTCCGGAGGTGTTCGAGGTTTTCGAAGTCTTCGAAGCTCCGGACGTTCCCGAAGCAGTTGCCGCGCCCACAGTCGAGGCAGTGCAGCCGGCACCGACGACGTGGACCCCCGAGCCGCAGCCCGCTGTTCCGTCGGAAGAATTCGTCACCGAAACGATGGCGGAGCTCTATCTGGAGCAGGGACATCCTGAGGCCGCGATCGACATTTATCGCCGGCTCATCGCCCAGCGTCCCGACGACGAACAGCTCGCGTCGCGTTTGCGCGGAGTGGAAGCGGCACTGAACGGCGAAACCGTGACCGCGGCCGAACAGGCGCCCGCACCAGCGGCGCGGTCCGTGGGACCAACGATCCGCGAATTCCTCGCTGGACTTCTTCGATTCGTGCCGGCGGGCGCAGTATCTGAGATTTCAGAGGCTCCTGCAGAGAGGCTCGCAGAGGCTCAGGCCGTCGAGAGCGAAGCTGCAATCGCAGCGCCGAGTGTTCCGACGCCGGTCTATGATTTCGAGGCGATCGAAGCGCGACGAGCGCCCACGCCTCCATACGACCTCGATGCAATCGCGGCGCGAAGCGTTCCGACGCCGATCTACGGTCTTCCAGAGGTCGAAGCGACGCCGCCCGTCGTCGAGGAAACGGTGGTCGACGAATCGCCGATCGTCGAGGAGCAGAGCGAGCCGGGTCTCGTTGTGCCCGACGCGCTGGAGGAGAGCGACCCCGTTCTCGACTTGCCCGACGTCGACGCGCCGGCGCTCAGCTCGATCGACGACATGGAATTGGCGCCGCCAGATTCGGCGGACGCCACGCTCGCGTTCTCGACGCCAGTCGAGCCGCCGGAGGAGCAACCCGTTCCTGTCCGTCCGACGCCTGCGCGTTCGACGCCGGCGCGTTCGAGGCCAGTGTCGCCGTTCGCGGCGGTTGCCGGTATACCGACGCCGGTCAAGCCGACGCTCGTGCGCGCCACGCCGGGATCGAGCGAAACGGTGAGTGGCTCCATCGACGCGCTGTTCTCGGGAGCGAGCGCGTCATCAGCAGATTCTGAAGCCGCGGCCGCGCTGTCACAGGCCTTCTCGCCTGAAGCGCCGGAGCCGGTGGAGCTCCCGGGCAAGCCGGCGCATGCGGCGAGCAACGAGCTGTCGCTCGACCATGTGTTCAAGTCGACGCCTCCGCGGCCGAAGGAAGGGGAGAGCGACGGCTTCTCCTTCGATCAGTTCTTCGCGGATGATCTGGCGCAGGGTGCGCCGAAATCCGGCGCAGAACCACCGGCCGCGCCGGGGAACAGCACGTCTGGCGGCGATGCCGGCGATGACATCGCACAATTCAACAACTGGCTGAACAGCCTGAAGAAGACGTGAAGATCGCGGTCGTCAACGGGCCCAATCTGAATCTCCTGGGCACGCGTGAACCGGCGCTGTACGGACGCGACACGCTCGCGGACGTCGAGCGATCCCTTCGCGCCGTGGGTAGCGAGATCGGCGCCGAGATTTGTTTTTCGCAGCACAACGGTGAAGGGCAGATCATCGACGAGATTCACCGCCTGCGCGGCAACGTCGACGGCATCGTCATCAACGCGGGTGCGTACACGCACTCGAGTCTCGCCATCAGAGACGCGCTGTCCGCGATCGCCGTGCCCTTCGTGGAAGTGCACATCACGAACGTCTACGCGAGAGAGCCGGAGCGCCGGCATTCGATGCTCGCGCCGGCGGCGCTCGGCTCGATCTGCGGGTTGGGGGTGTATGGTTATGAGCTCGCGCTGCGCGGGCTCACCCGATCGATCGCCGCTCGTGGTTGATCCTCGCCGGCGCCGATTGTCGGCCCTCGCCGACGGCCTCACGGCTGCGCATGTGGACGGGCTGCTCATCACGAGCTTGCCCAATGTTCGCTACTTGACCGGTTTCTCCGGGTCTAGCGCGTTGCTCTTCGTGAGCCAACGCGATGTCGTCCTCATCACGGATTTTCGCTATCAAACGCAGATCGCCGAAGAAGTCGGCGATCTCGCTCGCATCAGCATCGAGCCGCAGAGTCTGTGGACGGGACTGTGGCAGCGGCTCAGCGAGCTTGCCTATCTCGAAGTCGTCGGCTTCGAGTCGGGGCATCT
>Ga0070679_100000629_pt1 | contig 30050 bp, 33 predicted proteins | sample KBSC63BmetaG_FD_65652 | JGI IMG/M metagenome (GOLD analysis project Ga0070679, IMG submission 65652) | Corn rhizosphere microbial communities from Kellogg Biological Station, Michigan, USA - KBS C6-3B metaG | ecosystem: Host-associated > Plants > Roots > Rhizosphere | place: USA: Michigan... | reverse complement strand
GGACAGGTCTAAGTTATAGGCCGTTGTGTTATTGGACGAAATCAGGGCCGCTGAAACGATGTTAACGTTGGGGCTAAAAGAGGCGGACTGATATCCGCCTTTGGCTGTCAGCTGGTCAACTTCGATAAGAGCAGTAGAACCAGGGGTCTGACTAACGATAAGAACCGTGTCTGTCGCTGAGCGAGCGGCATCCCATACAACGTCCATTTCATCAACGTGTGTACCTTCAGATAATAATTCCTCTGAGATTCCATAGACGCCATCTAAATTGTCGACATAAAAGACCGGGATATACGCGGCGTGAGTAGCCTGCAGGGTAATAGCGCCTCCGTACCAGGGATTATCGGACCCGGCATTATACCCTTTTACTTCAGTGGCTCGAAAGATGTATGTTGGCTGAATAGACCCGGTTGTGTTGATACAGAAGTGAGCTGTTAACCAGTGACAGTCAATTGTTGCCCATCGGTCGTACATTCCGGTCAGGGTGACGTTATCTAGAACTAGGTTCTTTATGGTAAGGTAGTCCTGGTAACCGTTGGTGTCGATGATTACCATGTCATGCATGGTTTGGGTTCGCGAAACGTTAATCCCTGCTCCTGTGGTTGGTGGAACAATTGAAAGGGGAGGCTCAACCGTCACGTCTGAACCTGTTATGTCAGTGATAGTTCCGAAGTATTGACTGTTAGACCAGCCTCCAGCGTCATTCTGACAGGCACCGATACGCAATAGGATATCCTGTCCCACGGATAGTGCTGGAACTGTCCCATGAGAACCGACATTAGATATGCCCGTCATGGTCTTTTCTGCGCCGGAAAACGTCTGAGTCCATTTGCGCTGACAAGTTGTGCTGGAGTCGGTAATGTATCCCGTGGTTTGTAACACTGCTGGAATTGTTCCAGTGTCACCAGCGGCACGCGCAAAGAAAGCTATATTTGCTCCCCCGGGTAGGTGACCAGCGTCAGCGGAAATCTTCGCTCCTTGAAAATCTAAGATGAACGGTTGAAATCGCTTTCTCTGTGATACTTGCTCGGTTGAGTTTGATTTATATGTGGCGGTAGGATCGAAGGTAACTCCGATGTAACCGGCTACTGATAATAGTTTAGTTACTCTCTCTAGCTCTGACCCGATGGCAACCGTACCCGTTGGGTCAAAGGAAACTCTGGGTGTTCCAGCGGCGATGGCAGTTCCGCAGCAGCTAGAGCGAAACATTAGGTCGTTCCCGACGTTCACGTATTTAAATCGCCCGGTTGTTGTCCCGGATACTTGAAACACCAGCACTCCGTCATCTGTGGATGTAGATGAGTTGTCCCATCTGTAAAAGGCTCCTCCACCGTCGGTGGGTGTTAAGTATCCCGATGTCTTGTATAAGAACAACGAATTCAATTCGCCCGTATAGCCACGTAGGTCGGTAGCAGTAGGAATGACCGATGCTCCGCCGCTTCCACCATGAGCGATAAAAGCGTTTAGTAATCCATCGTCTGTCCCGTTGCCGGCCCAACCCCTGGTTTGGCCACTAAAGTTCATCTCGTCTGGCTTCGCGCCGCTGAGACCAGACGCTAACGGGGGAAGTTGTGGAGGGTAAGTTTGATAGGGTGGGGTGATAAACCCGTTAGCCTGTGGAGAGGTGAACACGCGGATGTCTACGTCTGGCGTCCCTACTCTATTAATAACGCTCCACGTCTGTAGTCGTAGACGGTAAGAGCCCCTTACATCTGGTGTGAAGCTTGCCGATGGGGTATTCCCATTGTCGTTTGCCGCCAAGATTCCAATAGGAACGCTTGACCCTCCTGGAACGTCCAGGATGTCTATTTCCCAGCTGGACACCCCCGTATTATCTCCATTTGTGATGGAGACAGCTGTTCCCGTTGCCCCTGACAGGGCAACACCAGCTGATGGGGATAAAGCTCCCTGTTGTAGTTTAATTAAACTCCTGGCCATTATGCGTAGTACACCGAAATCTCTAAGTTAAACGAGATGGATGCGTTGCCAGAGCCTGGATAGGTCAGGTTAATACCCCAGGCGTCTCCGACGCTAAATGATGCTGAGCCACTGGCGGTTCCTGATGGGCCACCAGAACCTGACCCGGACGCAGTGAACAGAGTGGCGACTACGGAGCCATTCTTAGTCAGGTTAATACTTAGGTTTCCTGATGGAACAGACCTTCCAGTTGCTATGTAGTTTGCTCTGTATTTGGTTAAAGGTTGACCAACGTAAAATTCTGCGCCACTTGCTGAAGTAAGGCCACCGGCAAGGGCTGTGTTGTCTGAATTTGAATCCAGTACCCACATGGGTACGCCGGATGGAATAACGAATGCGCCGAAGAAGATAATGTGGCGGTTAAAAGAGTAACTTGGCGCAATGGTGGTTATTGTTCCATTGCCAGAAAGGAACTTTAGAACGCCAGTGTCTACATAAAGAACCCCGCCGGCCGATGGGGTGCCAGAGGGAGGAGTGGAGCAATTACTAATACCAATGACCCCAACGCCGCCACTCACGGGAGCCCCGCCGTTGAAAGACAGAGATATATTACCCGCGTCTGTGCGGGCTTCTATCAGGCCATTGCTGATAACTAACTTGTCCCCGGTCTTATCGAAAAGGGCAGTGCTGCCGTCGATGTCTGAAACAAATGGATTCCAATTGGTTCCGAATTCATCTGTTGCTTTCAGGATAAAACTTAAGTCAAGACCTTCTGAGCCAATCCCATTGACTAACCATTCCCACGAACCAACAAACGCGCTCGCGAGTTCAACTGACGCGAGTAAACCCCCGACGCGATTAAACGCCATCGAAGGCGTATATGTAAAGCTACCTGTTGTTACGTCGGGCTGTTTAATTAGTAGTGCGTAAAGGCCCGTGTATGAGACCTGTGTGGAGTCGATAATTAGACCGTTTCCAGGGGTCGGGCTGTGGGTGTCTGTTAGAAGTAATGTCTGGTCAGCGTCAGAAGTTCCCGCGTTATAAGCAGCTGCCAGAGTGCTGCCAGCCAGTCCTGAAGCTGAAATGGTTGGGGTCTGCGTGCTGCCAGTGATGGTTATTCCACTTCCGGCGGTGATAGACAGAATGCCTGTATTAGAAATCGTTTTATCATACGCGGTTCCCGAAATAGATATTCCCGAACCAGCCGCAAGGCTTCTGATCCCAGTATTTGTGATAACCGGGTCAGATGACGTTCCTGTGTTGGAAATACCTAGGCCAGCTGTTACTGAACGAACCCCTGAGTTGGCTGATTTAATCAGGTTATCTAGGAGTCCATCTGTTCCGGTTCCTGCCCAGCCATTGGTTTGACCAGAGAAATTCATCTCGTCTGGTTTGTTGCCAGCTAGCCCGCTTGCGGGCGGGGGGAGCTGGGGAGGATAGACCTGGTATGGGGGACAGATGAAGCCGTTTGCTTCTCTGACTGCAAACACGCGGATATCTACGTCTGTGGGTGTGCCAGGACGTGAAACAGCATCCCAGACGTTCAGTCTGATTCGATAGGAACCAGGGATGTCAGGCGTAAAAGAAGCTGCTGGGGTGTTTCCCGAGTTGGAAAAAGCCAGAGTAGTCTTTGGAACGGTTGAACCAGTAGGTGAATCTAGACACTCGATAGACCATGACTGAATGCCAGTGGTGGAGTTATTAGCAACTGCCACAGCTGTACCCGTCGAGCCTACAAGGGCTTGACCAGCAGTCCCCACTGTTGAACCCTGAGTAAATTGGATTAGAGCTGTTGCCACGTTAACAATCGTCCTTAGTCATCTCGACGCAACCTGTTAGCTCCCCTTCAGGGGTCATCACAGGACAGTCACATACTGGTGTTGGCGGAACAGGCTGAGTCTGTTGATACGAACCAGCCCAGTCAGCTCCCCAGTTCCCACCCCATCCGCCCCAGCTCATTACTTAATTTCCTCCATCTCAAGTGCTGTGTAGTCCGATACTGGAGTGTCTTGGCAGAGCAATACGTCAAGGGCTCTCTCCATTGCGTAAGCTTTGAGAGAGGGGTCTTTCTGTAGAATCTCCTTGGCAACATCCATTAAGTTATCTCGGTCTAAAAGCGTTGGGGCTAGGGCAGAAATCGCATCTAGGTTGTCCATTGCCTGATAAATGAAGTGGATAGCAAGGTCCTTGGATACTTTTGGTAACGCCATAGCTGCCTTTATTACTGTCCGATGTGAGACTTGATTAATGCCAGTATCAACCCCGCAACCACCGTTGCCATAATTCCGAAGAGATACCGAAATGCTGTCTTTCTCTTGCCTTCTGATACCTCTAATGTCTTGATTCGTTCACTATGGTCTTGCTGTTTGGTGAGGATTTCTTCTAGTGTGTCATTGAGTTTATTTATTCCGGCGCTAATGGAAATCTCCACCTTTGCAATAGAGCTCGTGAGGGTCTCTATCTGAACTGATTGGCGGGATAATTGTGAAATTACAGAGAACTCGTCCATCGCATTCCTGGTTATGGAAGGCCCCATAGTTCAGCTATTCCAGTGGCGTTACCGCCAGAGAAAGTACAGACAAAAGCAGTGACGCCATTTGTGGTGTCGGTGTTATACCCAGTGATAGTGTCTATAAAGAGGCCGACTCCAGCGCCTTGACCGTCTGGCGAGAGGATAGAGGCGTTTAGTGAGCGAATGCCGCCGGTGTCGATTCTGGTGGTTCCCTGGATAACTGATGGTGTGGCGCCAATGGCAGATGTCCAGGCTGTTGAACTGCCGAACCCGGATAACACTGTGAAGTCAGCTGATGTTTGATAAATCGCTGACATCTTATACGTCCCTGATAAGCCAGTAAGGGTTATTGTAATAGCTGTCGCCGCACCCGAATCAAGACGCATATAGAAACGAAGGGATCGGTAAGCCCCCGCTGAAAACGCTGTTGGTGAGAACGTAGAAGCGTTAGTTAGCGTTGCCCGCTGAATCAAGATTTCAGTTCCAGCCCGGCCGGCAGTGTTGCCCGAGTCCAGAAGAGAAATATTCCCCGCTGTTATTGACAGGGGCGATGTAGCAGAGCTGATGCCTCCCCCCGCGATAGGGTTCCCGTTCTTATCGAATACGTCAACCAGGAATTGAGCTGTGCCAGATGCTTTCATGTTTAGCATCGGAACCGAGTTGGCTCCCTGGATGTTGTCAGAGTTTGTGTTTGTATTAAAGTAGTCTAGTGACTGTTGAACTGTATTAGATGACATGTGTTACATTCCCTTTCCAAAGAACCAGGCTGAAACGGTTCCAGCACCAGAGGTAGGGGTAAATTTGACCCTGATTGCTCTGGCGCCGATTAATCCAGATGATTTCTCTATGTACTGATCGCTACCACCCGAAGTGACAGCGTTGACAGTTGTAAATAGAGACGTGATATCGACCCAGTTCCCTGAGTTGGGAGCTTGGTTGTCGCCTAGACCGGGAGTGTAGTTATTTGACACCTCAACCGTCCAAGCGCCTGCTACCGTTCCAGTGCTAATTAACTGGTAGCTGATATTGTCTAAGGTATTGAGAAATGTAACGTGGGAGGTTTGTACTGTGGTGTCTGATACTGTTGTGTTAAGTACCCGGCCTTCCATCCCTTGGCCGTATAGGTTTTTAGCTGCCATTGTGCTCCCTTTCCAGGTTCAAACGGGATAAAAGTCCCCGTTTTAGACAACAGCAGGTAGAAATCTGCTGTCATAATTCGCGCGCCTGGTTGAGCGAGTAATCAGCAAGATAAGCCACTACGTTCTTTGCTCGCTCCAGGGTAATGGCTCTGCCTACATAGCGGGTATTACAGAACCAGCACAAAAGACCCCTGACAAAGCGTTTTCTCTGGTCAGGAGGAAGCTTTTTCCAGCCCTTTACGTGCTCATGGTCGATACAGAGCCGTTTCGCTGGGAATTTACAGACAGCACAAACCCCACTTTGGCGATTAAATATCGCCTGCCACTCATCCAGGGATAACCCGTATTTCCGAAGGGTCGCCTTACTAGGGACCAACTGGAGTTTTTAGGGATGTCCGCTGTGTATTGGTAAGGGTAGCTGTGGGGTTAGCTTTTGGGGGAGGGCTATTGCCCTTAGCTTTCTCGTTAGCAGCTTGGAAGTTAGCTTGAAGCAGCAACGCTAAATCCCCATGTGGCTTATTGAACCAGATTCGGTAGCTGTATTCGGTCTTAAGAGGTAGCTGGTAGGACTTCTTTTCAGACTTTCTCTTAACCATGGCGGTAACAAGAGCCTCGGAGATAGCTTCAGATACCGATGGATATACCGTCTTGAAAGCCATTGCTTGATACTTCAGAAGACCACCAGACCCAATCAATTCCCATATATAATCTTTGCCGTTAAGGATATCGACCATAGACAGGTATTCAAACATCTTCTGATTAGATGGTTCGAGGGTTAGAAAGCCCGTGAAGTCTGAATAGATACTTCTGGGAATCTGGGCTTTCAGCATCTGGACTACTCCAGGAGCTTTCTTCAGGAGAGCTTGCCCCTCAGTGGCTCCCCGAGGGCCAAAGGCCCGTATCATGGTCTCCAGCTGTTCCCGGTCCCATGGTTCAACCAGCTGGTTCAGGAAGCTCTTGTAATTAACTGCTTCGACGTCCGGACAATTGAACTCAGCTTCTGGGTCTGTGACCCGACGGGCTTGCTGCTCAATATAGGTGCCAAGATTGTCTATTTCGTCGAACTGAGACACATAAACCCGTTCCACTTCTTTCGAAACGATGGGTTTTAGGCCTAGGACTAATAAGGTGGCTTCTCCGGGATCGATAATCATTAAGTGGTGCCAGGGTCTTTCGAAGGCTCCGGGGGAAGTGAACCAAGCTTTTCAATGTGGGTCTTGGCTATCAAAGACTTAGTCTTTTCAATTAGGACATCATTGGAGACGTTGCCGCCTATATACATCGCGCATAGGGTTGCAATTCCGCCGACGTAGACAGGGTATTGTGCGCAAAAGATAGGCCAGTGAGCGCAAATAAGGGCGCCAAGTGTTAGTAGGGCCATGGATATTAGAACTATTATTACTTTTCTTGATTTCATAGTATTGACAGTAGACCGGGGTAGACTACAATGGACAGTAGGAGGTTAACTTATGATTATCGAATGTTTCTCAGTGTGTTTTGCCGCGTTTGTTGGTTTTGTAATTGCCCAGACCGCTATTCACGCGTTACTTGCCGTCTTGGATTCTCTTTTTGGAAAGAAGTAGAATATCGTCTATCTCTTTGTCTGAGTCTTCTGATGCCTTCTGTTCTGCTAGGCGTTGCGTTGTTGCGTTGGCGACTACTGGCGATATACCTTTGGCTATAAGAGTGTTGTAAAGGTCGGACGTGGCTAGCTTGGCCGCAGCTGGAAGCGCGGTATTAGCTGCTCTGGAGGCAACGTTTCCGCCAAGTCTAATACCGGCGGAGATGACTGGTCCGACAGCTGCGCCAATAGCTGCATTCTCTATTCTGTCGACAAGTCCTCTTTCATGAGAGCCAAAGAGAGCGCCAGCTCCAGCTCCAATAGTTGAATACGGTAACGCTGACTTAACTCCCTTCTTGATAGTGGCAATCAATGGAGAGGGAGGAATAGAGGCTGCTTTTGTGGCTTCAGTTGTGGCGCGTTCTGCGTCATTGGTTAAAGTTCCTACTAGTTTGCGTAGGTTGTCTACTGCGGTAGTTCTCTTTATTACCTCATCAGTAGGTAAGGCTAGTGGGGTTGCTAGGGATTCTTCTGCGGACGCCAGAGCTGCTTTTGCCTGTTCTAGTCTGTTAGTAACGTTTGTGGCGTGTTTTATCAGGGCTGGGGCTAGTTGCTTCCTCACCGCCGTTTTGACTATCGCGTCGCCTGCAGTATCAAGGGTCTTATTAATTCCCTCTCCAAGTACGGACGCACCAGCACCAATTCCGGCCCCTTTGGCAGAGTCGGTTAATAGGTCTTTTGCGTTGTCTGCTTCTGAGTGACCAAAGCCAGAGACAGCACCTTGCGTTGTTCCGAGGCCAATTCTTCCCGCTACCGATGCAGGAGCTGGGAGAAATGCAGACGAAATAAGGGCTCCAGCTATCTGACCACCGTTATAGAGAACAGGGTGTTCCTCTTGAGCTTGTTTGTGTTGAGCTCGATACTCATCCCTTCTCTGTTGGTAGGTTAAATCAGGGTTGTCTATTGGAGATAAGCCTGGGTGTCCCCCAGCTGCTGAGTTAGCTTTCTCTGCAACGTTTCTAACACCAGGGAGTTTAGATATCAGGTAGTCAGCTGCCGCTGCTCCCTCGTCTGCAAGACCTAAGGCCGCTCCCTGCTCTATTCCTCTAAATGCTGCTGTTCCGCTGGTATTAGCTGTTGGAGTAGCAGGAGAGGGCACACTTGGAGTCTTCCCAACAACCATCCCGGTCATTGGGTCAGTAACGTCACTCTCTGAGTCCGGGACTGGAGAGTTGGCTAGAGCTAGTATGTCTTCGATGTCATCTGCCATACTTACTTCTTACTCGTTTTCTTAAGATAGGCTTTAGCTGCCTCAACGCCTGCCGGATTGTATTTCTCTGGATGGGCTACTATCTCTTGTAGCTTGGCAATCTTATCTTCTTTAGAGGCTCCACTCATTCCAGGGATTCTAGAAACTGCAACGTTTGAATCTTCATCTGCAATCGAATCTACGAATTCACGCAGAGATTTGCCGTGATACTTCCCGTATTTGTCTCCTTTGGGAGCCCCGTCGCGCTTAACGTTCTTGTTTGGTGACTGGTCTACAAGATTGCTCTTAAGACCGTCTTCTAAGCCCTTCAGGCCTGCTGTTTTAATACCGGCTGGGTCACTAAAGAAGTGATGTATTACGTCAGAGTATGCAGAGTTTTCGCTTCCTCCTAACAGCTTCATTAGTGGGGCCACGCGTTCGGCTGAATAGGAATTACTGCTTCCGATAGATAAGAGAGCTGCTTCAGCCTGTGGCGCAAGAGTCCCTTTGATATAGGCGTCAAGTCTTTCTCTGTCAGCCGAGCCAACAGGAAGAGAATCCCGTCTTTCAATAGCTTTTCTCATAGCCGTAATCGCTACAACACCACCATATAGTGTCCTTTCGTTCTGTTGGAATCGTTCGATACCCTGTGTAAGGCCAGGGTCGTTTACTCCTACGAAGTTGGGGGTGAAGCTGTTGAACCTACGGCCGCCAACTTTCAGAACACCAGGACTGTTTGTGTCGTCATAATCTTCTGATGATTGAACCGTGGGAGTTGCTTTAGTCTTCTGACCTTTGTTGTTCGGGTGATTTTTAACAGCATCCAGAAAAGCTTGCTTCTGTGCAGATGTGGCGTTGGGAGGGAGCTGGGGCACACCTAGTGTTGCGCCTGGAGCTGGAAAGGAAGCACCTGACGGCGTTGGAGCCACCTGGGGAAGGGTCCTGGATAGGCCAGCTGATGGGCTTCCAGATGCGGCTACGCCATGAATCTTGGCTTCAGCTGAGCCAGACTTCTGAGTGATATTAACCTTCTGGAGACGTTCAATCTCAAGGTTGTTTTTGGCCTGTTGAGCATCAATAGTTGTTGATGCCTGGTTGGCCTTCGCAATAGCCTGGGGCGAGCCTATCTTAGCTGCTTCAGCGTTGACTTTTGCTTTTACAGCTTCTAGGTCCTGATTGGCCTGTTCCTTCTGCGAAGCTACTGAGGTAGTCAGGTAGCTTGTTAGGTCGCTGATTCCCTGCTGGTGAACCTTCATGAGGTTTTCCCGGGAAGTGAGAATATCCGCCTGTTGCTTATGGAAATTATCTATGTCTTTCAGGATGGCGCCGAATACAGCGTTCTCCTGGCCATTGCCCGCTAGGCCTGACAGAAAGGTTCCAATTATAAGAGATGCTTTCTGGCCGTCAGACTTAGAGCCCCAATAGGACTTGGGCTGTTCCTGGCGTTCGATGATACTTTCTTCTAGTGCGTCTTGCTTGTCTTTATGTTCCTGTTTTTCTCCTGCGACGTCACTGCGGATAACACGTAACTCATCAGTTGATGCCATCCGGGAAGCTGCTTCCGCGTCAGCGTGAGCTGACTCTAGTTCCCGTTGTGCCTTGATAGCGTCTTTGTCAGCCTGTGCTTTCTTCTCAGCTGCTGCCTTCAGAGCATCAGCGGCTTTTCTTGCTTCAGGGCTAAAGCCTTCTTTGATTTCCGATGATGTCTCAGGAGATTTCACAGACGAATCCACAGCAGCTACGCCAGTGGCACCAGTCGCGTGAGCCGTGGGGTTGGGCATGGAGGCTGCCAGTTCAGCAGCTGATGGACCTGGGGCAGGAGCTGGAGATTGGGCAGCTGGAGCGTTGCCAGAGGCAACGGGAGCTGGTGCCACAGTTGGCGTACCAGCTGGTTTCTCTGCTGGAGGCTCGTCTAGTGGTCTCCCAGCGTTGGGAGCGTTGGCATCGTCTAGGTCAATCTCTTTCCCAGAAGCTGGGTCATGAAAGGTACCTGTCTCAGGGTTATATTTAAGGTCTATTAAGTCTGGCATTGGTTCCTTATAGCTTCGCTGGTTCTTCTTCATCGGATGAACCTAGGCCTGTTGCTCCTGTTGCTGTCCCTGCTGCGCCGGTAATCTTGTTAAATGCGCTAGACAGAAAGTTATTGGTTGTGTCGGTGTTCTTCTGGCGTGCGGCCAGATTAGTCTTCTGATATGAATCTTCTAGGTTGCCAGCTGTGTCTAAATAGGACTTACCAGTGTTGATGTCAGTGGTTCTGATGTTGTTCAGGGTGTCAGATACCTTGCTGTTCAAATCGCCAGCTCCCTTGAATAGGTCGCCAGCGCTCTTAAGCTGGGTACCAGCGTTATTAAACTGAGTACCAGCGTTGGTGTCAGCTGTAGTGGCTCCTGACAGAGCCGTTGTCTTCCCTGAGAGCGCATCAACCAGAGACTTCTGAGCGTTGGCCACTTCCTGAGCACGCACCAGCGCCTGAGCTTGATTCGTGGCAAGGTTGGCCTGGTTTGCGTTTGTGGCCGCTGTTCTGGAGGCTAGATAGGCGTTGTTGCCACCTACGCCAGCTGCTGCTGACAACTGCTGCCTCTGGTTCGCTTCCAATCCCTGCTTTAACTGTGCTCTGGCGACAGATGGAGCATTGGGGTTGTTGATGGTATTCAGGAATGAATTAGCGGCGTCGTCGAACTGACTGGCATTCTCATTGAACTTGTCAGCTTGGCCGTTTAATCGGTCACCTTCGGCTGTCAGGTTAGCTGTGTTATTAATAACAGCCTGACCAGTTGCATCAATGTTTCCAGCTTCTCCCTGAGTGGCAGAGAGTGAGTTAATTAACTTGTCTCTGTCGTCCTTGGATAAGGAGTTGAAATAGTCACTTAGGTTGCCTGCTTGGGTGCTGAGCTGGGCAACGTTAGTATCTTGAATGCTCTGGAAGTTCCCAGATGCGTCTTTGTAGTAGCTCTGACCAGTAGATGGGTCTTTCCAGTACCCTGTTACCGGGTCCTGAACTAGTCGAGACGAGTCTTTCGGTGGACCGGCAAGCGTTCCAGGAGGCGGCTGTGTGGTGATACCGTCCTTAACAGCGTCAATCGCACTTCCCACTTGTTGACCAACTGGGTCACCTTCCTCTTTTGTGAATCCCCATGCGGCTGCTCCAGCTGGGCCACCCAGAAGGGTGGCAAGTGCCCCCGATTCCCATCCCAGAGTCTTCCCAGAGCCTGGTGTTGATGTGCCGTAGGTGCTGCCAGCACCCTCGTTTTTAGCTTCGATAGCCCTTGCTTGCTCAGGGGTGATGCCTGGGACAGGGTTACCGTTCTTATCTACGATTATAGGGTTGTCTATTTCCTGGCCTGTGATGGGATCTTTAGTGCCATTGTTGGCAGGGGTATAGATATAAGTCCCATCGCCAAGGTCATACGTAGCTGAGCCATCTGAATTTAAGTGAAAGTTACCCATTAAGTTCCTTCAATATTCGCCCCGAGGGTTATGAGTTCCCTGGAGGCAGTCTGCGAGTAGTGGGAGGTAGTCTAAATAGACCTTTTTCTAGGCCTACGTAGAAGCTAACTAGTTCAAGAGAAAAGCCCTGGCCTGGATTGTTGTCAGTAAAGTCATCTTCAAACTTCAGCGCCAGAGAGTCTGTAAGTTCAATCTTGGGCTGAATCTCGTAATAGAGCGGACTCCCTGGTGTAATTCCCGTCTTGGTCCTGATGTCAGGGGTGATTCCGGAATCGCCGTAAGTAATCTGAGTTGTCAGGTTAAATGTTGAATAGGTGGTTCCGTAGAACTGTAAAGCCCAGATGCGCTTGTAGTTCTTAATTCCGCCTAGGTGATAGGGCTGGGTTTCAATAGTCGTGATTATCTTATTGGCGTTGGTTCCGTCATGGTCAAAGTAGACGTCATCTGTCAGGTACCAGGCCTGGCCAGTTGAATCCATGGCTGTGAACGCACTGTTCCATGAACAGCAGAGTTTAAAGTTGGGGGTATAACCCTCACCGTTGACCCCTGTCAGTGGGGTTTTCCACACTGACCACACAGCTGACACCGTGTCCCATACAACCGTCTTGAAATTAGACAGGGTGATAAAGACCCTCTGGTTCTTATCAACCGTCATCCCTGTTACGTGGGCGCCAGCTGTTTCGTCTTCGACGTTGGAGCCAGCGAAGGTAGCAACGATGGAACGAGTAGTGGCCCAGATACCACCTTCATTACTTGCGTAGTAAATCCCGTCTTTGGTCGCCAGGGTGTACTTATGGCCACCATTGTTAATAGGGAAGCGCTGGGGCGTAGGAATCGTTCCGCCGGTACCGTTGGGCTGGGGAAGATTTCCAGGCTCTATAAACCAAATGGAGCGCTCACAGAAGATATAGAGCCTGGAGTCAAGAGGGCACAGGGCTGTGACTGGGTCCTGTGTAGGCATAGGTATTCTTGCAATGACTGATGAATACCAGGGGTCCTGACCCTCTACTTTCTCAGAGCTAAACCAGATGGCATTATCGTAACCAGCTAGCCACGTTCGATTAACCAGGGTGGTTCCAGCGTTGAAAGGTGGGGCTGGCTCATGGTCTACAGCTCCACCTTCTGTGTAGAGAACTTCATTTACAGCTGCTGAATCGTCAGATAACTGGTCTACATAAGCCCAGGTAAGGGTGCCTGAGTCGTTATAGACAGGGCTAAGATCACTGGTTACTTTGTAGTGAATAGTTGAATCTGTGGTTGATGCATTTAAGTCAACAACTGCCCTGTAGATAGAGATGGTGACCTGTTCCCTGTTGGTCATATTCAGGTTATAGCCAGACAGGGTGACAATATTGTCCGTGGCCCCCATTGTTATCTGGGAGGCTGTTGACGTAGTAGAAAAGACGCGATTACCTGTGGGGGAAGTCCATTCGAAAGTTAAGATGTATGAATAGGTGGCTTTGGGGGTTAGTCCGCCAGCTGCGGTAGATGAAACTAGAGTTGGCGCTTCAGGAGAAAGCCAGAAACCCTGTTCTGAGAACGCATAGCCAGTAAAGTCAGTACATCCAGGGCCTGGGATAAGTAAATCACCATTAAATTCAACGCCTGTGCCGTAATCGTTTTCAAAAATGACGTCAGTGATACCGACCGTATGAAGGGAAGTGACCTGGAGAGGCGTGGCGATAGACAATGCATGGCCGAAGGCAAATACGTTTCTGGTACCACCTGCCAGCTGGTTAACAGTCTCTGCGTTGTAACAGAGAGGGAGGTGACAATCTCCCTGAAGGTCGATTAGGGGAGAAGCTAGGGACCAAATGAAGAGGGTGGGGTCTGCCTGGTGGGTAATCTGCTGGTTGGCAATACTTCTCAGAAAGAAGCCTGAGCGGTTACCTGTAGCAAGGTCAATTAGGAAGTAGGTAGGTTGGCCAACCTGAGCTGTTCCCCCAACGTATGCAACGGTTAGAACGGAGTTATATGCTACGACTGCGTAATATCGGTTGTCCTGTAGCTTGAAAGCACGTGATGCTAATTGGACAGTGAAGTTGGTTGGTAATACGACCCTACTTCCGGAGCCTAGGACGGTAACGGCGGTAGTGTAATCCTCCATCTGGTTTGTCTGGAGCTTGGATAAATACACAACGATGTCATCTGACAGGGAAACCCTGAACCCCGCTGCATTAGACGAGGGAAGGGCGGGGGTAACTGCTTCAACCGGGTAGGTTTTAATGAGTGACGTGGTTGTTAGCTTGTAGGCCGTTGATTTACCTGCTGCATTCTGTGCGTTGACAAACAAAAAGCCGTCATTGTCATCGTTCTGGAGATATGCGATCCCAGCTGATGCATCTATGGTACTAAACGTATGGGTTGAAGCTGATACCGTTGACCCTGAAAGGGACAACACAGCTACTCTCAGGCCAGATAATCCCTGGCAAGCCAGGGTTACTCCTACTGCCGATTGATAATTAATGTCCCATGAACAATTAGATATATCCATGGCCAATACGTTTGCTGAACCGACAACGGTTCCTGTGATGTCATAGACAAAGACAGTGATGTTGATGTTATTATCGACAAATACCCAGAAGTGGCTATTGTCTGAAACTACCTTGATTCGCTGGCACGCTGTTATAAACTTGGGGTTCAGGATGGGTGTTCCGTCTTTGTCCTGGATAAATATCTGACAGGTGTTCCCGGAGACCGGTGTTGGCGTCTTCCAAACACGACAGTAGACATTCCCGACAGATGCTGAATCTGGATTACACTGGATGTTATTGCCTGTGTAGATAGGCTTTGTGCGAAGGATATTTGTAGGCGCGATGTAATCTTGCGTCTGCTGCCAGACTTCAGCGTCTTCGGCGTAGACGTAGGGAATAGAGTCAGCGACCGTGACCAGCTGCCTATCAACTAGGGTGTTCAGGAACGTGGGATGTTTGATAATCCCGGTCCCAAGGTCATTCCCGTTGTCTGGGTTGCTGACATCGGTAGAGATAGCCTGGAAACCGTTGCGCTTCTGGAGTCTCAGAGCGTGGGGCTGGGCTGTGCCAGCTGTGGAAAGAACGGGCTGGAACTTAATGGCTACGCCATTGGTGAGTTTCTTCAGCTCGCCCACAGGGGAAGCTGTGACGGGCTGCTGCTCATCCATGGGGAGGAAAGGAGCATCAACAGTGGTACCCTGAAGCGGCATTATGGAATGCCCCCCAGAGTTGCCGTGAAGTGAAGATTTCCAGCGTGGGTACCTACAACCACGGAAATAACGTCAGTGGTCCCGTTGACCGTTACCGCATGGGTAAAGTCAGAGATGACTAGTTTAGTTGCAGCTGGGATAGTGACTGACATAAGGGTGGGTAATTTATTCTTGTAGACCGTGATGGTTGCGTCAGGTCCACCGATGTTTACGAATACGCTGACTCTGAGTGATGTAAGGGTGCAGGCTGGTAGGACATAACCAAAGTCAAGGTCAGTGGTGCCAGATGTACTGGCGAAGCCATTGGAAGCAGCTTGGGGATTAGTTCCTGTTGGGTCGTTGGAACCGGAAAAGAGCCAACTGTATTGTTTAGATGAATTAAGTGTTGCGATAGCCTGAGAAATAGACGCAAGGGATGCTTGAGTTGTATTAAATGCCTGGGTAATCTGGTCCTGTAGGCGATTAATCGTGTCTGTGTCAGGCTTTAGGGCCTGGAGCTTTGTAAAGAAGTTGGCCATTAGTAGTAGCCACCATTCCCCCAGCCTCCACCATTCCAGAACCAGGGCTCTCCTGTATCTCTGATGGGAATCTGCTGGGGTTCAGCCATGCGGTTCTGAGCTGCAATCTCTATCTGGTGGGTCAGATGAACTACCTTCTGAACCAGCTGGGAAGTATCCTGTTCTCTCTTGGTCAGGATGGAGATTGCTACCTGAAGAACAATGAATTCATACCAACGTGATAGGTTGGTATCGATGGTGTCACCGAGGGCAGAGAGAAGGGTGACATTGGGTGTGTAGTAGAACTTGTAGGTTCCGGTTGCGTTCTGGACTGGCTGGACCATGAGAGCGTTATTCACAATCATGTAGGTCTTCCAACCCTGATTGTTTCGGTCTACGAATGAACCGAATCTATGGATTGTCTGGGGCTGTTGGGGCGAAGCTCCATTGCCACCAATAAGGTCTAAGCCAATGTCTTTGTAGAAATCGTCAGGTAACTGGGCTTTGTTACAGCTGGTAGTCAGGGTGAATGTAGCTGAAGACACATAGTAATAATTGAAGGCCATGACAATCTTGTCATAGAGTTCCAAGACAGCTTCATTGACACGCTGAGTAAGCTCAGTGTCAGTGACAAAGTCTGTATTCTCTGCGTTGGCTAGTTGCCTGGATGCTGTGATTAAGTCCTGTAGGGTTTTAAGGGCCATGCTGCCGTTCTATTGAGAGATTCCGAGTGTCTTAAGGGGTAAGGGCTTGCCGGCGATTTCGTTCAACTGAGAGCATCTGGAAGCGTTAGAAAGAAAAAGCCCCGCCAACCGGGAAAGGCGGACGGGGCTGGTATAGTTACTGGCTGTTGTAGAGATTCGTAACTGTGCGGGTTTCCTTGTCGGGAGGAATGGTTTCGAGCAACGCGAGAACGGACGGTGTAGCGGGAGCGTTACTTGCAGGATTCAACTATCTTGCGAATAGCTTCTTCTAGTGCTTCTGGGTCTCTATGAGCCATTGCGTCTAGAACCATCTGGCCCATGTCACCCTCGGACTCCATGTCTTCATCAGACTGGGTGTCTTCTGGCATTTCGTCTTCATCGTCTTCAGGAGCATCAAACAGCGGAGCCTTTTTGGGCTTCAGCTTGATACGCACTGCAATTGCTTCGGGGGAGGGATGCTTCATGGGTCTTTCTAAGAGGGGACCGAACTGGGCTCTTGGGGGAGCCTGGAAAGAGCTGGAGGATTTGTTATCCGTCAGAGTAGACGGGTAAGTAGTTGAAACTAATCAGGACTGGCTAGTTGGTTGTAGCCAATCCTGTAGTCAATGGGCTATTAGGGCTTAACTCCCTGTAGGCGGATAGTAAGGTGAAGTACATCTCCTGCACTCATGTCTACAGCGCTGGCATCTGTGCCTTTGCCAGTGACGAAAGTGAACTTCCCGTCAGTAGCAATGGTGTCAGCTGTTACGTTGATGACAGAAGCGGCACCAGTTGAATAGCTGGCTTGCTTGATAGAGCCACTGAAACCCATGGATAAGGTATAGGGGGCTCTCAGGACGACGTCATATGTACCTGTGCCGTTCTTTGTGACTGACTTGATACCGTTAGACCGGGTTAGGGTTGTGGGTACCGCGCCAGATGCACCAGAAGTAAACACTAGGTCCATATTGGTGATGCCGTCGTTATGCTCGCCCCATGGGGTAAAGAGGAATGGATTAGCCATGTTGATTAATCCTTTATGGGGTTACTGTGATGTAGCCGTTTGCGCCTGGGAATGAACAGGTCACGTAGCACTGAGAAATCATTCGGACTTCCAGGGCATCCTTGCTTGATAGGGCCACATAGGGACGGTCTGGGTCGGCGTTTCTGATTGGCTTGTTGTTTGGTGAACCTAGCTGCCATGTCTTACTGTCAAGGATGAATACCTTGTCAGAGGGACAGAAAGAGCTGGGGATTACTTCTAACTTGCCTGCTGGGCCGAAGATTTCGACGCTATCGTAATAAACAGTGATACCAGCGCCCTTTGTCTGAATATTGCGGGCTTTGTTGTCAAGGATGGTTAGTAACTTGGCGTAGTTCGCATAGCTCATGATGACTTTGTCAGGTTCTGCGCCTGAGAAAACGCCAATCTGCTGAGCTAATTGATTGATAGCCTGTTGGATGTTGAGTGAAGTACCGTCTAGTACCCAACCTGCTACTTCCTGTTGATTACCTGCTGTTGAGCGGGTAACGCCGAAGAATGAAGCTGATAACGCACCAGAGTCATTGGTAATCCAGCTGGTTAAGCCTGGGAAGGTAACGATACTGGTTGATGCCAGCATTGTTCCCTGAACGCCTAGAACGTGGCCGTTTGTAGGAGTCCAGCTTGACTGAGCTGTTACGGTTACGGTGCCATTGATTAGGTCAGTGGCGGTTACAAGAGCTGTTCCGGTATCTAATGAACCTGCAAATGCTGTGGCTTTTGAAACTAATACTTGGTTTAGGCCGAAGCGTAATGCATCAGAGGGAGTGGTTAGGGTTAATACATATGTGGTACCAGAGGGGTTGGTATTGGAGCTGATAGTACCGATGGTGCCTGAGCCGTCTCCGAATAGAGACATCTCCAGCTGGTCACCACAGGCGCGCATTGATTTCTCAATGGCATCTGTTAATAGGTCTACAACTGCGCCAGCTTTGTTCTCTGATACTGCAATGTCTGTGTTAGCGACGTCTTCAACTGCATAGGTGAAGAATGGGCTAACTAGGTAGGCAACACGACCAACGTCAGTTTGGTTGGACTGAGCGTTTGAGAAGGTTCCGCCGATACCTGCTGTGTAGCTAGTAGCTAGGGGTTGTTTGAATGCATTACCGTAAACTGCCTTTTTGGGCATAATGCCCATGAGCACGTGCTTACGGAAAGCTGCATCTTCATAAATATCACTATTAAATTGTCTTAGGGCTGCATCTACTGAACTTGAAAAGGCCATTTGGGTTCCTTTGAGAGGAACCACTCACTGTCTTTGCTGTTGTCTTATCCTTGTTAGGGGTTATGAAGGGAGTTAACTGGGGTTCTGCTGTTATGCTGAATGCCGATTAAGTAACTCTAAAGCTCTTGCTTTTGCTTCTTCTCTAGTAAGGGGACCAGTCTTTACAGTAGTAGTTCCGGACGAGTTTGAATGGGGTAAAGAGGAATCTATTGTTCTTGGCCTGTTGTCTCTTGGCTTCTGGGGGAGATATTTACTAGAACCTTCTGGGTTCATAATTCGCGCCGTTGGTTGAGACTTCTGGTATTTCTTACCTAGTGACTCTAGGTCTGATTCGATTGCATCTAGGGCTTGGGACACTAGGTCTTGGGCTTCAGCTTCTGTGACTGGACGTCCCAGTTTGGATACAGCTAGGTGAGCTGCTTTGAATGCTAGTTCTGCTGAAGATGGTTCTTTGGAACAAAGCTCCCAACGATTAGTATCTTTTGAGATGATTCCCTGAATTACCTTAAGGGTTTGATTAGTTTGGGAATTTAGAGATTCTTGGCGCGATTGTTCTGCTGCTTCTGCTTTGGCTTTGTCTTCAGCTTCTAGGCGCTTATTAAGGGCTTCAACCTTCTCATTTAGAGCTTGGACCTTGGGGTCTACTGACTCTGGTGTGAGGTAGCTGGAGATAGCTGTATTGAAGTCCACTCCAAGCATTTCAAATACCTTGCCTGGGTTGCGTGCAATCTCTTCTTTGATGCGTACTAGTTCACTGGCTCTCTGAGTTAATTCATCAGGGTTACCTAGTTTGGTTTCAAGCTCTTTGGCTTTGGCTTCAAGGTCTCGGGCTTTTTTCTCTGCTTCTCTGCGCGCTTTTGAGAGACGGGTTATCTCTTTTAGGGCTTCTGGAGAATGCTTAGGACCAGCTGGTTGGTTATGGGATTCTGGGGAATCCTGAGCTGTTATAGTTTCCGTTTCGGTACCAGTGCCAGCTGACGAAACTAGGGTTTCTGGGTGCTCAGCTGTTGAAGTGGCTCCCGAATCACCTGATTCAGCTGCTGCCATTGCTGCTGATTTGGCGTCTGCTGATATAACTGCACTAGATACTGACTGTGGTAGTTGGTCTGACATATGCTCCTTTAGGGATTAAGAAGGTGGGCGTTTTAAAGAGAGAAGGGGATTAGGCTGCCAGGGCTGCTGGTGGGGCTTGCCCTGGGGCTACCTGTGCTGGGGGTGGAGCTGGTCCACCTGGGGGAGTCGCTGGGGCCTGAAGGCCCACGGAACCAGCTGGGGATTGAGCTGGAGCCCCGTTGTCATTGGCTGGGGCTGAAGCATCGGAAATCAGGTCTTTGACAGCCTGTTCCCACTGGAGAAGCAGTGTCAGAACCTTCCGAGGGGACTTGTTCGTCTTCTCCTGGAGGTATCGGGACTGGACTGCTTCCAGGGCTGATTTCAGGTCCTGAGCGGTATCAGGAGGGTTGTACTTCTGCTGTTGAACTATCTCGTCTAGGGTCTGCTGAATGTCGTTAGCTGAAGCAGTTATTAGGTCTACGAAGCCTTGTGTATCTGGTACTTGCTGTAGACGTAGCTGTTGCTCTTTGGTGATAACCCCATTGGCATACCAGGTGTCTATCTGCTGTTGGCGTGCTGCTTCAGTCTGAGATAACCGGGAAATTGGAAATGCTTTAATGGCGAATTTGTTGGTGATGAAACGGGCTTCATCCCAGTCAATCTGTTGGCGTCTACTGCCTGGTGTGGTTACTGAGGGCTTGAGCTTGGAAGCGAGTTCAATAGCCTTGACTGCTACACAGGTGACAAAGTCTTCTAAGCGCTGACCTAGGTCTATGTGTCGTGCGTCATCAATCTGGTTCCAGGTCTCCAGGGCTTTCCCTGAGTTCAAGCCAGCTGGTTTAGCTCCTGCTGCTGCTGGTTCAGATATGCCCGCGCGACGAAAGCCACGCTGAATCAGGGTCTCTAGGTAGACGTAGAGTTCAGGGCTGTTAGCTACTGGGGCGACGAAACTAGGGGGCTGCTGGCCATGGTAGGAGACGATTCCAGGGCCATAGAGAGAGTTGGGGTTTACCTGAGCTGTGGAGGGGATAAGCACTCGGGGCCACGCAACACGCTTCTGTGACTCCTGGATAGTCGCTGTCAGGCGGTTAATATCGCGCTGGATTGGTAGGAGCTGCTCTGCCATTCCCTGGCCGAACCAGCTGAAGCTGAGTTGCTTGAAGCGGATGACGGCAAAGGGGAATTCCTTGTCAGTCCATTTCTCATCTAGGAGAGCATGGTTACCGACTACCAGCATGTGACGGCCTTTGGTTCCGTCAGAAAGTGGGAGCTTCCAGCCCTCTACCAGTGGAATAATGTCAGTGTTGTTGGAGTCTGAGCCTGAATAGGAATAGCCATCGAATACACAGGCGGCGCTGTTGATAGCTGCTACTGCTTCAGGGTCATCTTTGTAGGCTGAAGCAAGGTCTTCTCTGTTTAAGAAAACGCGCTGAATTAAAGAACGGGGATCGCCATATGCAGCGTCTACCTCGTTAATCAGTATCTCTGAGTCAAGTACCCTGGTTAACTTAATCTCTCCGTCCAGGCCCTCTGAGATTTTTACAATCCCGGTTCCTGTGGTCATGCAATCAATGCCAACGGTCTCCAGAATGTTCCAGAAGCCTAGTTTATCGAATAGGCCGTCTACATAGGCTCCAAGGTCTTTGGCTGCGTTCCTGGCTTTAAAGTCACCATCGTTAGGTGTGATGGTTATGAATGGGCGGTTTTTCCAGATGCGCGCTGATAGTACGTCTGCTGCTGTTGCGATGACGTTGAACACAGGAGGGGCGAATACTGCGTTTCTGAACGTCATGGCGGCGTTGGAAGCGCGCTGAGACATAGCGAAACCGTAAGTAGCTGGTAGGTCTCTCTGGGTCATGTAGCGGGTACACAGAAGGGACATTTCCCGACGCTGGTAAGACCACAGCTCTAGGGAAGTAGCGGCGGCCATTAGGGCCGATGCGGCACCAGCTGATGTTTCTTCAGAGAACCAGCGATGGGATACTGACTGAACAGCTTTCCCCTTGGACTTCAGGTAACGACTGGAAGCCATTAGCTATCGCTCCCAGCTGGATCAAAGAGTTCCCCGTCTATCTCTTCAATGCGTCGGCCGGACAGGACTACGTCTAACAAGTCCTGCTTTGGCTTCGCCCTGGGGACTGGAACGCCAGCTGTATTAATAGCTGGTGCCTGGTCAAGTTCCTGAATGTATGGAGAAAGACTTACCTCGAAATCACTGGTCTTAAGGTAAATCACACCTTCTGCCTTCATTGCTTTTAGAAAAGCTTTGAAGGTCTTTAAGCTTAGTGGAGTGCTCACATACCTCGCGCCGATGGTTGCCTATGGGATATCCCAAGAGGCTCCATAAGGCTCGAAACTGTCGTAATCTGACTGATTCGATGAATATGCATCTGGATTAACAGTCCCGTATGACTGTGGTGGCTCCAGTGCAGCCTTAGCCATGGTCTGCATATGGAGGAAGTCCGCTTCCTGATGCGTTAGTTTCTTCTGTGGTTCTGGCTTGAAGGTCTCGAAAAAGCCCTGTAATGCGTAACGACAAGAGTCAGCTACGTCAGGGTGATTGTGAGAAGAGTATCTATTCTGACCCTTGGCTTTAGCTTTAATGTCCCATCGCGTAGTCATTAGGTCTGATTCAAGCTCTGAGCCTACGATGATACGTAACCTGTTCTGCTGTAGAAGGTTGTTCATGCGGTCGATTTGACCAACCATGTCCACCTTTTTTGCAGCGTGAACTACGTACTTGCCGGTATCGTTGGCGAACGTATCAATAGCCAGCTGTGAACCACCCTGGTCCATGTAGCGCCAGCTGACTGGATAGAGCTTGTCTATCTTGTCGAGCTGAGTTTTGATGTCAGAGAGCTGGGACTTATTATCCTTTGGCGTTACCCATTCGTAGACCTGATAGACAACGTCATCAGACCAGCCTAGGACCGTGATAGCGCAACGATCCCTGGTTCCTGGGTCGATACCCACAGAGAAGTATTTCAGGCCTAGGGAGTGAGCTGAAGCGAGCTGAGTGACCCACGGGTCACCAGTGGGGGCAGCTGGCACAGCCAGAGAAGGTAGGTACTGGAAGACCAGGGCCAGCGGGTCATAGGCAAACTTCCCGTAGAAGTTACGCTGGATATCTGGGGAGTCGTGTGTCTTCCAGGGATATGCCTTCAGATACTCTTCTAGGGCTTCTAGTTGATTCTCTACGTGAGGGTTATCTAAGCGTCCCCAGTTGTGCTTAGACCAGCTGTTCTCTTGCGTGAATAGGTCATAAAACATTCCGTAAGCAACTTCCGGAATGGTTCCGGTAAGGACAAGAGAGCCGTTCTCATCTGCTAGTGCGTGAGGCAGGATGTCCAGTAGCAATGGCTCTAGAAGGGTATCTCCCTGGTCCTGGCCTTCATCGATGATTACAAGGGCATATTTATTACCCAGGAAGGTCTTGATAGTCTTGATATCGTCGGTTCCACGGAATCTAACGGTTGAGCCGTTTTCAAACGTGGTGAGCATCTGGGACTTATTGTGACGGCAGGGAAATCCCCACTGGTCACACAGCTTCAGCCAGATACCTTCCCAGACAGACTCTTTCGCCTGTCCATGGGTTAATACGATATAGAGACTGTTGGTCTTGGGCTTGCTGATAGCAGTCCAAGCCAGCTTTCCACAGTCACCCCAGGTCTTTCCCGCACGACGGGAGCAGACCAGAATCTGGTGTTTCGAATCATCGAGAATGAAAGCCAGCTGCTTCTTATGGCCAGCGGCCAGAGCTTCAACGCTGAACCCTTTGAACAGGGCTGCTTTCTTCTCTTTGTCGCGTCTCTTGAGTTCTTTGTTTACCTGTGTCTTGGTTAGTTTATGTTTAGGCAAGTACCATCATCTACTTTGCAAGCTTTTCTAACTCTTCATCAGTAAGCTTCTCCGGGTCAATAGTGTTGTCTTCAGGGTGTAGTTTGTCTTGGGCTTGAGCGAGAACGCCAACTATCTTGGCTAGGGTGTTGAGTTTGGCTAGGGATTCTTCAGACAGTGGGGCGTACTTAGCTAGTATTCGAAGCTCTCCTATCTCGCGCGAGGTAATAGAAGCGATTGCTTTGGGTTGTCCTTTTAGTGGCGTGGCTTTGTGTTTCTTCGTTCGAAAGTCAATTATCTCTTTAGCGCACGCTTCGTCTATCTCGTTGGGTGGAACAGTTACGTAGGTTTTCTTAGGCATTGTGAGGCATCAGGACTCCGTTATTTAGGGTGATTACTTCGGGAAGGTAGGGGCGAAAATGAACTTGGTATCCCCAGGTCTTGAACTTTGGGGCCACTCCTGGAACTAGAAACGGTGTCTGGATGACACCTTTGGGGACTAGCTGGGTAAGCAGCTGTTTCCCAAAGCCCTGACCCCTGTAGATACCTTTGACGTGTAGCCAGGGGACAACAGGGGGATTAACTAGGCAGTAGATGACATAGGCGTAAATCTCATCTGGGAACTCATCATCACAGAGAATCTTGATATTCCAGGGGACTGGTCCTTTAGAGGTAAGAACAGTAACCATCTTCTTGGTAAGCTCTGAAGATGGCAGTTCCCCGACAAAGGGACAGTCTCTATATTCGTGACGGAATGAGTCCAGGATAAAGTTACGGTCCTGTTCAAGGGCATCGCGGACTATTAACATTCGTCATCATCATCCTTCCAGTTCTGCTGAAACACCCTAACTACTGTTCTCATGGTTTGGCGCGAAATGTGACGCTTAGTCAGCATGGCTGTTGTGTATCCGCCGTATTCACCTATCTCTATAAGAAGACTTCTGTACTTGTAGTTTGGTGGTAATGCATAAGCATGGGACAGGAACTCATGCCAGTAGTTGAACTTTGGACACTCCCAGAGTGAACTTAGTTCGATGTCTGATTCTGTATCTTCAGTCAGGAGAAAATCGAAAGAAGCATGGTCAGACCGTATGGTTGACTTTACTGGCTCTAGGTCAGCGTTAAGCTCAATGTCTTTAAAGCCGGACTTTTGAAGCTTCAGATACCAGCGTTTTTGTAATGCGGCGAAATCTCTCTTCTTATTAGTCATTCGTCTCCTGCTTCTGGAGTAAGTAGGAGACTGCTCTGTCGATGAACGGTTCTAGTCTACCGAGAGCGGTATTGCATCGCATACATAACAACCCCCTCACGCGGCCGGTCTTGTGGCAGTGGTCTACAGCAAGCCTGTGACTAGGCCGTGTCTCCGGGTTACCGCAGATTGCACAGAGACCACGCTGGCTATTGTGCATGGTGTTGTATTCGGTTAACGTTAAGCCAAATTTATATCTAAGGCTTTTGTCTTTTTGTTGGTCTAGGTCTCTGTAATAGCGGACCTTGTCGTAAAAGGCCTTGCAAGCCTTGCAATAAGAGCCGCTATTACTAATCTTCGTTTTGCATTTACCGCATGTCTTGTCTGCTAGGTTGGTTATCTCCACTTAGGTTGTCACGGCTCGTTTCTAATTATTCGCGGGTTACTTCGTAATGCTGAAGCGGGTTTTGGGGCGTGTGGTGTAGTAGATTGCGTAGCTCCCCTTGGTCCAGTAGTTCTGGAGCGAACGTCCGAACGTGCTGTTAGACCTATAGAGAGCTATCCAATCGGGGGATAAGAAGGTCTTGGGGCCACCCTTCAGTGAGACAACCATTCCCACCATTGGCTCCAGCTTGGATGAACTGCGATAGAGGGGATTGGCTGGGAGCTTGGCCAGAATGGCCAGCTCCTTTGGTGTCAGCTGGGGGACAGCTGGGGGAACTGGAACCGTCTCCCAGATAATCTGGGACTTCATCGTCTGAACCTTCTCCCAGGCGCATCCAGAACATAAGCAATTCTTATTGTGTTTGTAGGCGTCTATGGTTGGTCCGTAAGGGGAGTAAGGGCTAGTGTTCACTTGTTGTTGATTTAGTAGGGCTTTGGCGTCTTCAAGCTCTTTAAGTGTCTGCTGCAAGTTATGGTCTTTCGCCATGATTACACCAGGAAGAATTCTTCAGCTAACGAGGTTACTAGTTCAATGTGTTGTTTAGCGACATACTCGGGCTTTTCTTCATCGAAGAACTTAACCAGGCAGACTGGCTCAGAGTCTTCTAGGAGGTAGCCGTATCGGGTTTTTGTGGTGCTAAGTGTCTTTACCCAGGTCTCCATGGTTATTCATCTCCCGTGGTGATAAAGCCTTCGGGTAATACACAGGCTGTCTGTGAAGTATTATTCCAGATGGCAGCGTTGCCATTGGCCCATTCCACATAGATGGTGTCTTTGGCAGCCCCGGGATTAATTACGTGGGCTACTGAGGCACCTTTTGTGCCTAGGAGAACTACGAAATCGCCAGCTTTGATTTCCTGGCCGTTGTAGTCCCGATGGGGATGCTTTGACTTTAGAGTAAGTGGGGGCTGTTCTGCCGCTTCCAGATACTCTGGTTTGATGCGTCCTGCTGTTTCTCCCTCGCCAACGTATAGTGATTGGCGGCCAGCTAGGACTTCTTTAATGTTTAGGTTAGTCGGGTTAGTGTTCTTGCGTGGGCGTCCTGGTTTCTTCTGTGCTGTATTCATTCTGTCATCAGTGGTCCCTTCTGTATGGTCGTGTTGTCTTGCCTACTATTTAATTATCTAACAGGTCTGGTATTGCACAATAGCGTTTCGAGATATTTCTTTTAGTTGTATGTCGATTTTCTTCCTCTGCGTAGTATCCGCATTGCGGACTGAATATCTTCAGCTGATTCAAGACCAGCCTGTCTCAATTTCTTTCTCAGCTCTAGCAGTCTCTGTAATTCTTCCTCCAGTGTGATTCGGGTCTCTTGGGATAAGAAAGTGTCGTGTTCTAGCTTGTGGGTTATGTCGCGGATATCTTCGATTACCCATTCGTTAAGTGGCGTCAATTATGATTCACCTGTCTTTGTGATGTATTCTATCCTGACTACGTCTATACCTAATAATCCTGCGTTGTCGGTTCCTAGGCTAACCGGAGTGGCGTTGTCTGATGTGCAATAGTCCCATAGAGCGCGTCGGTCTTGCTTTAGTCGTTTCAATGTCGTTTTGATAGCTATGCGTTGGTTTGATACAGGGTGGGTTTCGACTACGTAATATGGATGGGATGGATTAAACTGTGCGTTTAGCTCTAGTAGTACGTCGTGCAATTCCATTGCTGCCAATTGTGCGCGCTGGCTTGTGAAGTTGCTTAGCTCGTCTTGGATTAGCTGGGACATCTGTAGTGCGTCGATGAATCGTGCGTTTTCTAGTGGTGGCATTTAAATCGCTCCTGCTTTTATTTCTGATGCGTGGTTGGCGCAGACAGCTGGGAAGTCTTTATGGCATTCGGCGCAAGCTGTGGGACCTGCTTCTAGCGAAGCAGTGGAGTCAGCTTGTAGGCCAACTGAGATGTATTCCATGCAAGGGGATAGGTCGTATTTATCTAGCCCGTTGTCCTTAAAGGAAGAAATCAGGCCTTTGTCCTTAAGGGTGGAAACAAAGCGCTTCGCCCCTTCCATCGTACAGCCAGAGCCAAGGTTGGCGGCGATTGTCTTCAGTGATGGATAAACAACTGTGGTGCCAGCTCGCTTCTGTGAGAACAGGAAGAGTAGGGTGGCCATGGGACCAACCTGGTCATTTCCCAGACGAGTCATTAGAAGCTTGTAAACTGGTAGTGTCATGGGAACGTAGTTCTTCTGTGATGCTGCTCCGTCTCCCCATGTGCGAGTCATTGCGTTCTGTGTTGATGTTGAAAAGTTCATAGTAGGTCTCCTTTTGCGTTACGTAGTTGAGAGGTATTATTTCGAGTTCATAGCCATCGGGAACTAGTGTTTGTAGGTGTCGGAGTTCCTTGAGGGTAAGATTCTGTTTGGTGAATTCAGGGTTGTTAATTGGCGCGTTATTCTGTGTTAAGCGGCATGAGTAGATGCGTGGGGGTAAGACGATGGGTGGTAAATGGGAACTACTGAGGGGTCGGTTAGTACCGAGCTGAGGGGACCAGACGCGCGATGGTGTAATACTGGGTGAGTCATAAAGGTCAGCGTAATGAAAGCGTCCCATGGTTATGTCTTTCTCAGGAAATCGAGTAATTCAAATCCAGCGATATCAACTAGCATTTCTGAGATACCAGGGATCGCTAGTAGTTCTTCTTTTGTGGTCGGCTGAGCTTCAGCAACTGCTTTTAAGACTTTGTCTCGCATCGAGTGAGCAAGAGATAGGTTCATCTTGCCCTGACGGTTAATCATCCATTTCCGCCAATCAACCAATGCGCGATAATATCTATCGGGGCCTGACTGAGCGATATATTGTTTAACTGCTGTGACTACCTCGGGACTTGGGGTAAATGGTTTGTATCCCTCCTGTGCGGCCATTTCTGGAGTCCATGCGTCCAGGGCTGATTTAGTAGTTCCTGTTGTGGTGGTCTTTGTTCCGTCCGAGTGTGTAAGTGTCTCTGTGAATTTAGTGTTGGTTGCTCTGCTCATTTAAGTTAGTCACTGCTCCTGAATACAATTATCTAACAGGTCGGAAATCGCACAATGGCAAAACCCCCACTTTGGAAGAACTATTTTAATTAGCGATGTCGATTGTGACGCAGCGCTCAGGAGAGGCCCCCCTTAAGAATCCCCCTTGTAATATTATTGAGTGGTACCAGCTGGTACCTATATTGCGCAAGCAATATACAGTTAATCCCCTATTATAGTATTACAAGCTGGTACCAACTTAATAATATTATAGAGGGATAGAGCTGTTGCTTCACTGACGTTACGCAATGGAGCCAGCTTACCAGCATGATGGGATTGTCTTATCCGTAAGAAAAAACGCCGATGGCTTTCTTTCTCTTATCTAAGAGAAGACTTTCACCCCTCCAGGACATCTTCCGAAGTAGTAGACTTGCAGTTGTTGAATGGGAACACTGTGCCGTTCCGCTTTTCGCTGGCCCCCGCTGGCCCCTCCCCCGCAAGGGGGATATAATGCTGGCTCCCCAGTTAATCCCCTCGGAGCGAACGAAATGAATTAAACCGTGGATGCTTTCCAGTCTGTGAATGAATTAATCCAGCAGATGCAAGACAAGATTAATTATCTAGAGCTAGAGATACAGGCGCTGAAAAAGAAAACGCCTACGCAGTGGTTCTCAGTAAAAGAATCTGCTCTGGCTCTTGCAGTGTCGGAAAAGACTATTCGCCGCAAGGTGGCATCAGGAGAACTAGTATCGCGTCGCGTCGGATCGCGGGTATTAGTCCTGGGTGATAGCCTATTGAACTGTAGCCATTAATCCGGTACTACTATTGGACAGGAGGGCTACATGCCTAGAAAAGCACGCAAGAGAGAGTACGGCTCAGGTAGTGTCTACAGGAGAGGAAACACCTTCACTATTCAGTGGCGGACTCCCGACGGTACTAAGAAGTACGAGTCAGGTTTCACCAGCCAAGAACAGGCTTCAGAAGCCCTGAAGATGAAGACGTCTTCCCCTGGAGCTGGTCCCCAGGCCACAGGCCAGCAGCTCAGCACCCTGGTAACCGCATGGCTGAAGGAAAGAGCTTTCACCCACGCATCAAACCGGGATGATGAACTCAGGTGGAAGAAACACCTGGAGCCTGTCTTCGGACACCTGGAGCCAGACCAGCTGGATACCGCTAAGCTGGCAGCCTTTATCAAGGGGAAGCGCCAGAGCGATTTAAAGCCCGCTACTGTGGGACTGCTAGTCAGACTGCTGTCTACTATCTACACGTCCCTAATCGAAGCTAATGCAGCTACACGCAATCCTGTGAAGTCCCTGACGAAACAGACGAAAGCGCTGTTCAAGCCAGACTCTGACCCGAAAGACACTCCCTTTCTGACTTCAAAAGAGCAGATTCGGGATATCTACCAGGGCATCCAGGACAACCGTGTTCAGGTGGCTTTCGCTGTGGGTACCCATGCTGGCTTGCGCACGTCAGAAGTTCTGGGGCTTTCCTGGGAAGATATCGACCTTCCGGGGAAGAGAATCACCGTCAGGAGACAGTTCTACAAGGGCCAGCTCAGGGGCCTGAAAGACAAAGAGGGGCGAACGGTCCCCATCCTGGGGGACCTGGGGAGCATCCTGGAGAGCTTCCAGGGGCCAGAGAAGCGGTCTGGGCTGCTCTTCCCTGACATGGACCAGGCTGCCCTGTGGAGGGGCCTGAAGGCAGCTCAGCTGAAGCTGGAGCTTCCAACCATCTGCTGGTACCACGCCACCAGACACACCATGGCATCCCACTGGGTCATGGGTGGTGGTTCAATCGAATGGCTGGCTCAGGTGATGGGTCACTCGTCAGCGATGACTACACGACGGTACGCGCATCTCCGTCCGGAACTCCTGCCGTCATCCGAGATGGCCAAGCTGGGTACATCGTTTGGCGGATTGACTGCAGAATTGACTGCAGATATGGACATGAAAAAAGCGGCTCCCGAGAGGGCCGCCTAATTCCTGAGTTATTTCGCTTAGTTTTGAGTGGGCGCAGAAAGAATCGAACTTTCAACAAACGGATTAAGAGTCCGCTGCTCTACCAGTTGAGCTATGCGCCCGGATTTTTTTATTCTGTTTTGTGCTTGGTTCCCGTCGCTGGCCG
>Ga0070679_100000626_pt1 | contig 30106 bp, 18 predicted proteins | sample KBSC63BmetaG_FD_65652 | JGI IMG/M metagenome (GOLD analysis project Ga0070679, IMG submission 65652) | Corn rhizosphere microbial communities from Kellogg Biological Station, Michigan, USA - KBS C6-3B metaG | ecosystem: Host-associated > Plants > Roots > Rhizosphere | place: USA: Michigan... | reverse complement strand
TATTCCCCGTACCAAACCCAGTACCAGACCGCCGAGGAGATGGCCGTGGCCCTGCGCGACTGGATCGACCGGCAGTTCGATCCCAACCTGAAGCGGACGCCGGTCATGCCTGCATCGGAAACCAAGGACGCCGACAGCTAGGCCAACGCCATTGGAAACGGGCGGCCGTGCGATGCGCGGCCCGCCTTTTCTTTCGGTAGTAACGCCAACGACACTTGCTTAGCTGGCGAATTGACATGGCTCTGCATGGACTGGCGTGCCGATCTCGCCGCGTGAGAAGGCAGGATGGCACGCTGTTCCCGTGACTTGCGCGGTCTGCTCTGCAAGACACGAGTGGACGTGACTTCAACGAAGGGGCAGGCAAATGGAGAAGATTGAATTGCGTGGTGCAACAGCCGGTGCGGTACGGCCCATCTTGATTCGCCAGCAGAGGTGTCCATGCAGGAATTGCAAGCAGCCGTCGCCAACATGGCGGAACGTATCGCGTCGCTGGAACGGGATCGCGATGAACTCGCTCAGGCGCTGCGATGGTTCCACGAGGACGTGGCCCGTGCGGAGGTTGCGGTGGCGAGCGATACCGACCGTCCGCCAACGAAAAGTCCATAGGTCGATGGGGTGCGACTCGCGCCGTGGGAAGGAGCTTCTGCGAGCTTGCTCGTCGCGTTGCTGGTTGAAACGCCAGAGCACCGCCTTATGACGAACCGGGATCCGACGTTCCGTCGTGGGCCATGGAAATTCAATATATGCCGTGGAGAGCTCTGCCCATTTCGTTGCGAACCTCTTCGCGCTCGCCCGCTGCCAGCCTGGCATAGATGTTCTTCCGATCCCAGCCATATGGCTGGGCGAGGCTGATGGCCATGACCTCCGGGCGACCATACGCATGGATCGCAAATTGGGCAAGTTCCGGGTCAATCTTCCGCAGTTCCTCGAACGCCGCCACGGCCTCCTCCGCGAATCGCCGATAGGCGGTCTCGGTCCGCTTCTGCAGTTCGGCATAGGCGGAGGGATCGATCATGTCGCGTCTCCCCCAGTGCAATCAGCCAAGTCATCTTCTTGTTCCCGCGGAGCCGTGGCGCGGGCGGCGATGATCATTGCGATGAACGACACCACGATGCCGAAGAACAGCCATTTCAGCAAGGTTTCATGGTTGAGGACCGAACGTTGGAAGTCAAAGACGTGGCCCGCTTCGGGGGTGGCGGGGATGGGGTCCGGCCAGGTGCCCAGAAAATCAGTGCAGGTGGCAGGCACGCCCGCCACACACAGCTGCAACCCAGACTTGTTTGTACGTTCAATGGTCAAGTCGCGGCCGCGCGGTGCCGAGAACGCCCCGGCAACCACAAAGCTGCCGATAGTGGTGTCCACCGTCGTCAAGGTTGGAGCGATGAACCCGCCGGGGCTTGATGATGCAGAGATAAACGCCCCGGCATTACCTCTTCGGACTGTCGCCGTGGGACTCGCCGCCTGCCACAACAGCAGGATGATAGGCACGGCAAGGCCAAGCACTAGCGCAGCAACGAACACAATGACAGCAGTTCGGCCACGTCTTGGTGATCGAGGCGAGGGTGGTGCCAAATCGGTTTGCATGTTCCGATTCCCCCTGAGGAATTCGACACCTTCGGTAGGTGTGTTCGGGCGTCACCGGATCTGCACCGAGACCTGACGGGTTCATCCAGTCCAAGGACAGCCGAGGCAGGATCCGCAGAATCATTGTCGGTGCCGGGTGTCGCACAGGCTGCGACTGTACCGCTCCGTTCAGACGGATTTGTCTCGAACGCAGATGTGCGCGAAGGGCGCGAGCCGCCTCCCGTGTGCAATGCATGGAAATCGCGACATGGCAATGGGCGAAGGTCGAACCCCTTACTAGATGACGCAACGTCGGGTCTGCTAGTCACATCACAGATTGCGACACTGCCGCTATCGGTTTCTGGCGCCATCGACAAAAATGGCGACCGTGATGCAGCAACACGGAAGTTTCCGTGGTGCTAGCCGATATTCCTTGGTGCATTCCAATTGGCGATTTGCCGCGGGCTTCCAGTCACCCTTCCAGCAACATGAGAACCGGTTCATCAACAAGGCGTAAGCCGTCATTGGCGCCGTCCGTCCGGCCTGCACGCATCGCGCTCTCAAAAATTCAGCTTCCGCGACCGGAAGGGCTGGTACCGGCTGCCGGTTCATTGCGGCCTCCGCCGGATCTGGTCGCGACGACAGACGTGTTGGACGTGGTGTCATACCTCTATCCACCCTTGTTGGTTGAAGCAGAAGGGATTCGCGGGAGCTACGTCGTCGTCGGCAACGCGAGAACGGTCCAATGGCGGATGCAATTGGCCGCCACAAACGACGAAGCGGACGCACGCATCCTGTCGTTGATCCTGCGCGAGGCATCGCCGGACGTGGTCGCGCGTCTCGGCCTCGTGGAGCGCCATCTCGTGCCGATGCTTCTAGGTACGTTGAAGTCGAGAGAAGTCCGCACGGCGAGCAAGGGGCTCCGTCGCATGGGCATCCGCGCCCCCAGCCAAGTTGCCACACGGGACCAGCTTCAGCGGCTTGCCAATCGGCCGAAGTCGCATGGCTGACGACTGCTCGATACTGACCCTGCGGGAGGCGTTGGACCGCGACGGTAACGTCGATGGTGCCCGACTGATCGCCCAGCTTGGTTTACCCCCCGACTTGCGTTATCTGGTCGATGGGCTCGGGCGCACCCGTGTTTGCCTGGAGCGTTTTGGCAACGAATTCGACGCGTGCATCCGGGGCGATGCGCCCCTCCGCGCGGTTGCGCTCATCGCAGGCATCGACGTCATTCTGGATTGGGCCAAGCGACAGGATTGGCCAAGCGACGACCCAAAGTTGTTGCGCATGGAGCTCCGGCCTGGGGCCTTGCGTAACCCGATCGTCCACCACGGTAGCTCGGTCCTGGTTCATTGGGCGAATCTGTTCTATGCACTCGAGCCGACAGGAGATGCTGGCTCTGCGCCTGCCATCGACCGCGATCCATTCGAACGCCTGATGCGCGAGTTTTCGGCCTACATCCTCGCTGCGCAGTCACGTATAGATCCAGAGCGCTACCTGATGTTTTGCAAACACTGGCTGGAAGCCGGAAAACTCCCCAAATACGATCTTTTGCCCGGTTCTCCACTCCTAAGTCGGATGCAAAGCGCATCGCATGCGATGCGTCAGCTCTCCTTGCTCGAGCATCGGGAAATATTCGAGGACTTGGCCGACGATGCAGAAGGCACGCCCTTTCCCGAACGCGTGCTCGCAGGGCTGGCGGTCCCATCATCGGACGTCGAGAAGAAGCTGCTCAACTCCATCGGGCTTTTGCTTGAGGTCGTGCAACCAAACTGGGCGCGACTCGGTGTCACACGTCGATCGCACAGAGGTCACGGCGGACGCCGATCAGGACGCCGCAGCAGCACCCGCGACGGCTACATTCGCATCGCGGGAGAAGATGTCGTGTTCCTGGACACGACCCAGGAAGACGGCGTGCGCGCCAGGCGTTGGCAGACAGAGCCACCGTCGATAGAACGAACAGCGCGCGATCTCTTGATCGAATGGGGGTATTTGCCCGCCGACGATCTCGGCAGCGACGAGCCGGGCGGCACCCGCCGGGGGAGCCGCATCCCGCGAGCCGTAGTTCGGCGGGCCAGGGCCGAGGCCGAAATCCAGAACGATGGTACCGAGTGGATTCCGGAGGGAGAGAACGCCGGCGACGAGGATATCGAGGCGGTCGAAACCGGGATCGACATAGGTACCGGTCGGGTTGGACAGGCAGGCCACGCGACTTCGAAATGGCAACGCGATCACACAAGACGCTTCAACTTCGCACACGCGGTCAGCAAAGATCGTCTGACCGTCGGCGAAGCGACGCGATTGCTCCGGGAGCTGTGGCACTGCGCAGCAGAGTCGGATGGCGCCGAAGCATTGGTCGCCCTGCACGCAAGCCTTGCGCTTGGGCGATCAGTCGAGGATATCAGGGGACTCGCGGTCCATATTGCCTCTGAATCCGATGGCTTTGATCCGGAGCGCATCCACTACTGCCTTGGCTCACGCACGTGGGTCGTACCATGCCCGCCGCCCGCATGGCTAGAAAAGCCGACGGTGTCGGTCGAACGTCAACAGTGTTCGAGCCTGCGACTTCCCGACGCCACCGCGTTCGCCTCCTTGCTTCAAAGGGCGCATCTGGACCAGGACGGCCAACCCTTCCGGAAGCTCACCGCTCATCGCGAACGCATATTGGATCGCTTCCTGGCGGAACGGTTGCCATCCTCGGATGCCTCGCGAGCACGGTGCGCGAACTTCCTCTTCTACAGGCTGCTTGCATGTACGCACGGCGATCTGGGAATTGCGAGCTTTGTCACGGGCCACGAGCATTCGCACAGTCGATCCGTGCACCATTACGCGAATTATCCGGCGTCCTTCGTCGTAGATGCTTATCGGCGCGCATGGATATTGGCGGATGGCGGGTCCATGGATACCGAGGAACAATCCGGGGCATCGCATGTCGTCGCCCGCGGGTACGGCGCTCGACGCGTTCCTCGGGTTGATGCGGTCGAGGCGCTGATCAGGTTTCTGGCGGCGGCCATGCAACGCGGCACCTTTGCCGAGCGGCACAACGCGTATACGGCATACACCCTGGTCGGCATGGTGCTCGGGCTTGGCATGCGTCCGGTCGTCGAACCCGATATCAACAACATTGGCGACGCGAGCGGGGACGGGATTTTTCTCAGCTTTGTCGACAAGGCGCGCTCGGATTACGACCGAAGGGTGAACGCGATTCCGCCTACGCTGAACCGGCATCTTCGAAGCTACACCGCCTATCGTCACCGGTTGTTCCTCCGGGAAGCGCGTCCCACGCGCGACGCAAACTTCCTCTATGTCGATCCGACTACTGGCGCACCCGAGCGTTTCCGCCCGAGCCATTTCGTCGCCATCGTCGGTGAGGTCTTTCCCCTGGAGTTCTACGCGTTGCGGCGTTTCATGCGTACCGAACTCGCGCAAACCGACGGCGTGCACGCGGAGGACGTCGACGCCTACATGGGTCACTGGCCGTACGGAGTAAGCCCTCACGATTGGCGCTCGACTTATCCGATGCGCCGTTTGGCCGATTTGGCCAATAAACCTATCGAGGCGTTGCTGCAACGGCTTGGCTATCGTGCCCTCCTCTTGGCATGACAGCAGAACTTCTTCATCCGCTATGGACTCCGCCAGGGCCCGATGCGACGGCATTGCAGAAGGCAGCGCATGCACTGATGCTGCGTACGCTGAAGCGCATTGCCAAGCAAATGCCGGAGGTCTTATACGACCCAGCCAAGCTCGGCTGGAAGCCTGTGATGGAGGCAGCGACTGCGGCTCTGCTCAACCCAAGACTAGGTCTGGAACCGCGAACCGAAGCGCTTACACTGCTGCAACGACGCCTGCAACAGGTCGATCCGTCGACGCCGCAACAGTTGTACTCGGCACGCGTCGACAAGCAAGGCTCAATTGCGGCGGACTTCGGCGATGCGATCGAAAACCTGGAGCGCTTTGAAACGGCACTGCATGCGTATCTCGTTTCGCTGCGGCCGACTCGACGCAGCCACAGCGTGCCCGATAAACGCCCCAAACCCAGCACCAACGAGTCTGATCGAGCCGAGGCTTTGCTGGCGCTTGGCGTTCTCGTGGCATTACTCGTCACACGCCTTGGCTACTGTTCCATGTCGCTGCTTGCCAAGATCGTTGCCTCGGTCGGAGAACGACCGCTCGTCCTGAATGGTTGGGCTTGGGTCGACATAACGCTTGCGCACGCAAACAACGCGCCCCAGTTGCGACGGATATTCCTGGATGCGGTCACGCTCGCCGCATGGCTACGCGCGCAAGGTCACTGCAATCTCCTGCCGCAGCCCCTTGGCGAAGCGAAGGCGGGACAGCGCGCTTCGTTCTATACATCAATGGCCAAGCGCGCCTTCAAAACCATCCTCGACCGCATGGAGGCCGCCGGCCGCGCCAGTCCATTCCGATCCTTGCCGGGATTGTGTAGTGCCAAGGTCCAGCGCCTTCGGCTCACCACGATGCCTCTGCTTGGTACCTTCGCCAAAGGCGATATCGTGAACTCTTCGCTCGAGGCGGGAACGTGGCAGCGCCTGCTTGGCCGACGCAGTCCCACGTTGGACGAGCCGGTCTCTCCAATCCCACCGGCGGCGGCGAGCCATTCCGAGGCCCCGCCGCCGCTGCCGCCTGACGTCTTCCACAAGGAGGACGCGACGGTTGAGGAGCAGGCAGCGCAGGGCGACCTCGATGAGACAGGTGTCGTCGCGCGGCTGCGCCTGATCATGGCTGGCAAACGATCCACTTGGCGGGACGGGTTCGACACACTACTGATGGAGCTTCGCGACAAGGAGTCGGAAAGCCAAACCGCCCGCTGCGTCGTCGGATGGCTCCGGCATCTGGCCTGCGAGCACAAGAGCAAAGGCAGATTGCTGCATGATGGTTCCGTGCGTGGCTACCGAGGCCTTTTGGCCAACCGGCTGTTGCAGTACATGCCGCCGAACCTCGCGGGCATCGATGAAGAGGAGCTTGAGGACGCCTACAACGAAGTGGTCGCGAGTCGCTCATCCAAGGGCCAGGGCGGGCGCATCCAGGCAGCGCTTGGATCATTCAACTTCTATGTGCGGGTGCACGAAATCCCTGAACTGCCGCATGTTCGACTGGCCGGCATTGATCGTGAAGGCTACACGATCAGCAGCCGGATCGTGAGCGAAGCAGAGTTCGCGGAGGGGCTGAAGCAGATCGATCACGGCGATATCGTGATCAAAAGTCCGCGGTTGAAGGTCCAGATGCGCGCGTTCTGGGTCCTGGCGTTTCGATTTGGAATGCGTCGTCAGGAAATCCTCGGCCTCCAGGCACGCGACATCGACACCGAACTCGTGCGCGTGCGAGAAAACGAGGCGCGCTCGCTCAAGACACCGAACGCACACCGCGTATTGCCACTCGACGCGGTGCCGGAGGGTTCTACCCCGGAGAAGAGTGAGCGGGCTCTGATACTGGCGCTGATCGACGGCCGGGATCCCGACGACTACGTCTTCTTCGGCAAGGGAGTACCCAGCGAAAAGGATCTCGGCAACCATCCGGTTGTGCCCAAGATCAACGATCTGTTCAAACGCCTTACTGGCGATGCACACCTCCACCCACACAACCTGCGGCACAGTCTCGCGACGTTATTTCTGTTCGGGAGTCTGGGAAGCGATCTTGAACTTGGCTCGCACCCTGCTTGTACGCCGTGGATGCGAACCGCAATCGAGAAAGCCCAATTCTTGGAGGCTGCAATCGCGGGTGAGCTCCATCGCAAGGCGGGCCGAGGCTCGGCGCTCGCGATGACGATGGGCCACAGTTCCGAGCTCACGACATACGAACACTATGTTCACTCACTCGATTTGCTCTTGTTTCTTGCGTGCACGCATCCTCGTGTCCGGCCTTGGGGCGCCCAGCCGGCGTACCAACGGCAGATTCGCGACCGAGCCCAGATTCGAGCGTTACTGGGATACGCGGACTCGTACCGCCTGCCACACGCGGGTGCGCCAGGCACGGTCATCCAGATCGCCGCGCGCCATCCCGACTTGGTCCTGATGCTGAAGACGGACACGGGGCAGGATAAGAAGCCCGCCAAGACTGCTGCCCCGCCTTGGCCCATGAGCCTTCAGGGCCTGCGCCGCTTGCCCAAGGCGAAGAAGCTTTTGGGCTGCCCCGAGAAGCAATTCCAGGTCGACGCGGTGATGGCAGTCCTCTCACGACTGCAAAGCGTGGACGCGAGCAAACGCGAGCATTTGCGCGCGGTTATTGTTCGTTGGGTGCAAGCGTTGCCCAAAAAGCACTCGGACTGGGCCTATATGACAGCCGCTGCAGCCCGGGATTGGGTGCGCTCGCTCGCCGCGCTTGAGGCGAGCATTCCGGTCGAAGTCCTTCACGTGACGCGCAAAGAGGACGGCAACGTCAAACGCAAGATCGTCCTCGCAAAGCCTCTTGCGGAGAGTTCGTACAAGGATGGGGGTGGGCGATACTGGATTCGCTTTGCGAGTATACGGAAACGCCCGGCACCGCGGACGCGTAGGACTGACCAGCGGCGCTCTCGCGCGCAGTCGAGTATCACTTGGTTGATGTTCGCGGTCCTCGAGGCCACTGCGTCGCCGCAGCTGCCCTTGCTCTGAAGGTATGCTGCGCCCTCAAAGGTGTGCGGCCGGATTTCGTGTACCTCCGCCGTGCCGAATGTTCAACGTGACTCGTTGCGTACTGACCCTGTGGCACCTAACGAATCACCCGATGCGAGCTCACGTGGCCGCTGCCATCGACTGATCCACAAATCGCCTCTCGGTCGTCATCAACGGCGATGCTCGATTCCGGAGAGGAGAGCCTCTGAACACTGGAGTCCTTGGCGCGGCGTTCGTAGCAGGCCTAGCCAGCATCATGATGGTCGGTGCGTACGAACGGTATTGCGGGCGCACGCGCAACATCCTCGTTGGACGCACCGAGCAGCCCCAGGTGGTCAAACACGTGGCTGGCGACCTCGGCAGGATTGGTCGTGGCCCTAGTATCAATGAGTCGGATCGGGTCGAAAAGCTGACCCATTACAGAGACTGTGTCGCCGCAGCGAACGATGCGTACGTTGTTCACCGAATCCTCCATCGAGTAAGTCAACAGCGCGCTTATCGGGCGCCCGCAGACATGGCTGCCCTGTTTGCAGCGCGAGCACCGGCCTTGGTAAGCGCGCTCAGGTTTCGCGCCGAGAAGGACGCGGCGCTCCACTGGTCGAATTGGGCTACGACTTCCGCAGGGAAGTAACGGGGCTTGGAGCGAGCTGCCGCGGGCGTGGCGAGGTAGTCGAGGATGTAGACGAGCCCGGCATGGAGGCTCATGTCCTGCCGGCGGAGCCATTCCAGGTGCGGAGCAAGGACGAGCAGGTTGTGGATTTCGTGGCGCACGACATTGTGCAATGGAGGGCGCCGCGCGATTCCCACTGTGTGGATCTTGCCGACGTCATGGAACAGGTATCCCAACTGCGCGATGCCTACCGACGCTGTGTCGTTGGGCAGGGTGCGCTGGACCATCGTGGCGATGAGGTCGAGGTTCTCCACGCTATGCTGTACCAGTCCCCCTTTGCCCGAGTGGTGATGCTCACCGCTTGCGCGGCAGGCCAGAAAAGAGGGGCCAATCGCCGGATCGAACAGGATGCGCGTGAGGAACGTCCGCAGCACCGGCGGCAAAGACACTTCCAACGAACCCAGTGCGGCGCGGATCGCTTCAGGCACGTTGATCAGGAGGTCCGACGCGACGTCGATTTCCTCCGCGGCCAATGGAGCAACGCTGGTGACACGCAGCTGCGCATTCCCCTCGTATGTCCGTACGGCCGCCTTCACTCTCGCCGGCATGCCGATGGTGGGAAGTGCGATGTCACTACGACATTCCGGCCACACGAAGCCGAGAACGGTACCCGTTGCATCGGCCAAGCTGAGCTGTAGTCGGGGCGTGTTGATCGCTGCCTCCATTGCAGCTGTCAGCACGTATTGCCCTTCAGTCGACGTTCCCGACAGACTGGCAAGGTTCTTGATCATGGGTCGCCGAACGTCAAAGTGGACATTTTCTCCATCGGACGGCACGAGGCGAAGGTGGTTCATCGGCCAGCCTCCTGCAGCTCGCTTGAAACTCCGCCGTTGATTGCGCCAGCGATCATGTGGTCGAAGGCCGTGCCATCACGGCGCACCAGGTTTGGCACATAGCGCGAATACGTGCGGAACAACATTTCGGTCGTCGTATGCCCCAACTGCCGCGCAATCCATTCCGGTGCCTCGCCGGCGGCCAGCCACAACGTGGCGCAGGTGTGGCGCATTTCATACGGCCGGCGATAGGCAATACCGAGACTTTTCAGCAGTGGCTTCCACACTCGGTACACGAAGTTGGTGGTGTCCAGCGGGCGGCCTGACCTAGTGTGAAAAATATACGCCTCTGCAAAAGCGCTCGGATTTTCGACGTAGCCATTGGGGCGCATCGCCATGAGAGCTGTCATCACCGGCATGCTGACTTGCAGATCGCGCTGCGACCCGTCGGTCTTCGTGTAATCAGTACGGCCGTCTCGGTAGGTCTCGCGGATCTGTACTTCGCGTCGATCAAAGTCAACATGGCGCCATTTCAGGCCGTGGGCCTCTGCGGAACGCACCCCGGTGAAGAACCGGAAGGTGAGGTAGGGTTGGTAGTCAACTCGGATCGCGGCGAGCATTTGATTGATTTCATCCAGGGTGAATGGCTGGATGTCGGTGCGCTGTAGCTTGAGTCGCCGGATGTCGGCGCATGGGTTTTCGGTACCGTGACGCAGCACCGCCTCGGCCATGATCATCCGCAAGATGCCGATGACTCGGTTGATGGTTGCAGGGGCCAGTACCCGGTGCCGCGCATTGCGCTCTGACGGAACGGCAAGCTGCCGACGAAAGTCCATCACAGCCGCACGATCGACCTCGTCGATTCGGGACGACCCGAATGCCGGCAGCAGGTGCGTACTGAAGATCGAATCGACGGCCACCCTGTAGGAATGGCGCCACTCGATCCCATGTTCGGCCTTCCATTGCTTGGCGAATTCCTCAAAGAGAGGCAACGTGCCGCTCTTACGCGGCCGGATGGCTGCGTGTGCCGGCATGATGACCTTTGCGAACTGCTGCGCATTCTTGCTGCCGGGGAATGCTTGTGCGTAATCGAAGCTTCCGTTGGCGATGTCGCGCTCAATGCGCGCGAGTGCCTTTTCCATGCGTGCTCGATTAGCCGCGGTGTCGGGAAGCGTGGACTGCTCACGACAGCGCTTCCCTTGGAAATGAAAGTCGAAATAGAGACGTCCAGTCTCAGGACGTACGCGCACCTTACCCATGCAGCACCGCCCCGGACGCCATCGGTATGGTGATGTCCTGTTCGGCCCCGGTCAGGCACATGTCCCGCTCGATGTGCTCCCAGATGAAGAGAATCTTGCGGCCGCCAAACGGGCGTATGTAGTGGATGCCTTGGAGAAGGACTGTGTCCTTCAGACGATTACGGATCGTCCGCGCGTCGTACTGGATGCGCTTCGCCAGTTGATCAGTGGTGAGGTAAGTCTGTGACATCGCATTTCCCCTTTGTGGTCTGAAATGTGCAAATGCACAGTTGGTTGTGCATTTGAATGCATTTGATCGCATTGGTTTGCGTATGTCAAGTTTTTTGGGCAAAATTGCGCAAACCGTCACAATTGCCCGCTAGCCATGCTCAGATACAAGCTCAAGGAACGCATCGCAGACAAGGAATTTCGCGAGCGTCGGCGGGTGACGATCCAGGAGATCGCTCGGGAGACGGGCATCACCAGAAACACGCTCTCCAAGCTGCTCAACCAGCACGGAGCGAGCGTGAGAACTGAAAACCTTGACCGGCTATGCGCCTATTTCGGGTGTCGGATCGAGGATCTCGTGGAGTTCGTGTCGAACGCGGCCGAGGCAACTCCCCAGCGCCATCCTTAACACAGGAGGGCACTCGGCGGCGCGAGTACTGTTGCAAGAGCCGACATGGCTGGTGATCTGAGCCGGGAAGCCTTCGATCCCAATTGAGGAACACTAGGCGAACGTCCGACGCGCGACTGCCCGCGCCGCACAGTCTTCAGCTGTAGCAACTCAGCCAATCCGTGATTACCTCGTCGCGTCTCGGTCCTCAACTGCCGGCTTTGATGCCGCCTCGCATGGTGTGAGGCTTGTACTGTGGATCACGCGGCCGATATTGGCCTCCAACTGGCTGAGTCCGTACGCCACCGCCACTCGGTGGTACTGATTGCCCAAAGTAACATCAAGATCATCGGGTGCCGGCAAGGGCACCATATGTATTTCGGTTCCGTACGACCGCAGCAGATCTCGCCCGATGCGCTCCATCCGCTTTACGATGCATGGAATGTGTGAACCACCCCCGCACAGGAACAGGACCAAAGGCTGACCACGGCGCCAGACTGGCGAGGTTACATACTTGTCACGTGCGCCGTTTCGAGCAATGTCAAATGCGTGGGCCACTGCCCGGAGGTAAATGTTGCGTCGATCTGCAACTTCATCCTTGCCTTCGCCAAGGACTTTGGCGAAACGTTCATCCGGCGCGGCACAGTCGCCATCTGTCCAGATCACAGGGGGCCCTCCGCGCCTGCCTGCAAGGGCGCCAATCAAGTAGTGAGTACCCCGATTGTGCGTCCCGTTGGAAAACACGGGCAAGCAATTGCCATCCTCGTCGCCGTGCACGTTGAAGAACGCCACATCCAGCGTGCCTACACCCACGTCCAGCATTGCGTGAATGTCAGATTGCCGTGATGCTGAGTTGAAATAAGAAAAAAGCTGACACGCAAACTCTGGAAGGACGCTGATTCCGTGCGAGCGATTTTGTGGTTGGTGATCGAGGACATCCAGGGCGCTTGCGAGAGTTATCGGCTTGCTGCCCGTAGCCAGGCCTTTGGCTGCCGCCGCAACGTTGCGGAAGACCTGCTGCGTCTCGTTGTCCTCCCAAGACGCTGTCGGCGCTCCCAAGTGCAATCGCCATGCGTATGTCCGCTTCAGATTTGTGCCGAACCGGCGCAGAAACCAGGCTCCTGCATGGCGAAGCGCGAGCGCCACGAACGCTGTCGCCCTGGCGCGCGCCGGTTCGTTGGCTTCGGTAAGCAGATGCATCTTGAGTCCATCATGTACCTGCCAGCCCTCGCCGCATCTCGTTCCTACCACAAGAGTCCCATCTGGCCCTTCACTGAAGACCGAGGGCATCAAGAATTTGCAGTCGGTCTCCACAGCGTCGGACCAGTCGACCAAGAAGTGGCGCCCTCCCTGCCGAACCACTGCTTTGGTATACGCCGTGCCAAAGTCCAAGCCGAGGGTGACGACTGCGTCGCCTTCGATTGGCAGCCTGTCGCTGTACATTCCACCGCGTGTCCGGCTCATGGCGCCCTGAATCCGAAGCGCAGTCATGTCAGGCAGGATGTCAGCGAGTGTGTTCGACCCCTTCTGCGCTTTGAAATCGGATGGTGGCGGCGGCGCGTGATAAACGCTTGTATTCACCGGCGCTTGCTGTGCAACGAGCTTCGCAAGCTTGATCTGCGGTCGTCGCACACGCCGCCTCTTCTTGACCTTGTCAGCTGGCGCAGGTCGTCGGTTTTCAGGCAGTGCTGCGTCGACTCCTGCACCGCGTGAACCCGATCGAGGCTCGTTTCGTTGTCGCTGTTTGGATGCTCGCGACCTGGTTCCGATCTCCGGGCTGCCCTGCTTCTGCTGTGTGGCCTGCGGAAAAATCTGCATTAACTGTTCGCGAAGGGACATCCCCGGCTTCATGGCACTACCTTCACGAAGCCTTGCACTAGTGGGGTGCGGTTGCCCTTCATCTCACGTCGGGCCTCGACGTGCGCGAGTTGCACCTCTGTGGCCTGTCTGAGCTTGTTTCGCTGTGCTTCCAGCAGCTTCAATCGTTTCAGTTGCTGCTTGGTCCGGGTACGTTCGACCTGCTCACACAGGTTCTGGTCGCGCCGATCAAAGTTGTGGTTGATGGAATCAACTTGCAGGCGCACGCGATCAAGGTTCTCCGCGAAGCGCACGTCGCGGGCGCGTGAAAAAGCGGCCGTCAGGCCAGCGCCAGCCTCATCCAGCGCCCGGATGGCAGTTGAAACGAAGTCATTCCCGATCACGACGCTTGCGTCTGCCCAATCGCGCCCCAACGCCCGCAGGGCGTTGAGGATGTCGAAAGCTGCGTCTCCGGCAATCTGGGTGTCGTCTTCCAGCGACCGAAAGATCGCTTGCAGCATTTCCACGTCGCGCGCACCCTCGAATGTCCATAGCTCTGAACAAAATGCATAAACGCCAGGCGGCATGGCACCGTTGAGGTCACATACAGCAATTTCTACCGCGTTCACGTGGGGGTTCTCGTCCGGGCGCTCGACGGACGCGGCGATCATGCGAACCAGCGGGTGAAACTGGTTCAGCAGTTCAAACTTGCCCGCGACTCCGCTCGCATCCACGTGATTGCGGATCAGGATTTCGGTTTCGTGACCGCTCTCCAGCAGCGAGATCGGAAGCCGCCGTTGCTGCCGAAAGCGGCTCAATGCCACTACGGCATTTGGCGGCAGGCGCAACCGTCCTTTGGTCGGGTCGGTCGCGTCCATGCGGAGCAATACCCCGGGGCCTCCAAGTCCAGGTAGTCACGTAGTAGCTGAAGCAAATCGCGATCGCTGATGCGCCGTTGATTGTTGTGCGCATTCTCAATATTGGCGCGCACATAATCGCCAAGGCCCATCAGATCCGCCTCATGGTCCATCACCTCCTGCATTTCTCGCTTCCGCCGCTCGATCGCAGCGCATGCATGGTCAATGCGCGCAAGCTCCTGATCCGGCGTCAGGGTTCGGGATAACAGCTCGCGATTGAGGGTGGCGATGCTGTCTCCAAGCACCTCTTCGGTACAGCCCAATGCGTCTTCAAACAACCGCAGTCGTTCGTACAGCCGCGTGAGGATCCGATCGTCAATGGTGTCTGCGTAGACCAGATTGAGAATACTGATCGTGTCCGACTGCTGCCCGATGCGGTCAACACGACCAATTCGCTGTTCCACTTTCATCGGGTTCCAAGGCAGGTCGTAATTCACGACCACGCGCATGAACTGGAGATCGACGCCTTCAGAGGCGACTTCCGACGAAAGCAGCACTTGATGCTCCAGAGACTCCCGGAACTCGTCAATAAGAGCCTGCTTGTCGTCGCCGCCCTTCACGACCATGGCCTGCACGCCGATCTCCGCCAGTCGCTGCTGGAGGTAGTCGAGCGTTGGACGAAAGTAGCTGAAGACCAAAACCTTTTCGGTTGGATAGTCGCGTTGGTGCGAAAGCACGAGTTGCTTCAGTAGCTCAAACTTCGAGTCCTGTAATCGCAGCTCGTCCAGGTCCACCCGACCTGCAATATGGCGAGCGACATGGTTCGCGACGGGTCGAAGATCCAACGACAGTTCGTTGCCCATTGATTCGTAGAGCAGCTCCTGGGATTCATCCGAAGAAGGCATGCGCCCCAACCATTGAGATGCCGCCGCATACATGGAGCTGGACATCTGACGCTGAGGCATTGCCAGAAGAAAACCCTCAACGCCCGCGTGTCCCATCGCATAACTGCGAATGGCTTCCGAAACCATCGTGTAGAGCGCGTTCTCCGCGTCGGTCATCGACGCCGCCCATCGGCTGGCGTTGCGTTCCACGCGCCGCTCGAAAACTTCGCGCTTGCGGCTGCGCACAATGGCATTGCCGAGTAAATTCACACGCTCAAGCCGATGTAGCAGCTCCACGCGTCGATCGGGTGCGATCGGTGTGTTGGCTGGCATGGCACCGAGTTCTTCCTGCAGCAAGCGCAAGCCTTCACTGTTGCGAAGCAGCCAGTGGGTGCCTGCATCTGCCAAGTGCTCGCTGACGCTTGCGGGCGTCGCCCGCTCCCGCTTCAGATGGCTGGCCGTTCGCACCAGCGGCAGGTTTGCGCCCAGCACTTGCTCGAAAATCCGGGAATTCGAAAACTTGTCGGGATCAACCAGGCGCAACAGGTTGAACAAGTCAGCGCTGCGGAGATTGATCGGAGTCGCCGACAACAACAAGAGGTGCTCGGATACCGGGCGCAGCAACTGACCCAGCTTTGCAGAAGCCGTCTCTTCGTTGCGAAGGTAATGGGCCTCGTCGATAACGGTGAGGTCGAAGAGCGTTTGGTCGGTATGCTCTTGCAACCGTCTTGCGAGAAGGGCCGCGGGGCCATCGGCAGGTTTGTCGTCGTCATCCCATCCGCGCGGCGGCCGCAAGCCCTGCAAGCTGCAAATCAAAACCGTGTCTCGGGAGGGATCGAGACCTTCGTCCAACAGGGAGACCAGCGCGCCGGCTTCCACTATCTGCGGCCGGGCGCCGAAACGACGCGACAATTCGGACTTCCACTTCTCGACCAGCATGGCAGGGCACACCACCAGCAGTCGGGTTGCCTGGGTGCGAAATCGCAGCTCGGTCCAGATCAGTCCGGCTTCGATTGTTTTTCCAAGGCCCACCTCATCGGCCACAAGCAAGCCGCGTGATGGCGAGTCCAACAACGCCAACAGCGGTTTGAACTGGTGCGGCATGAAATCGGTGTTGGTGATGTTGAGGCTGTAGATGAGGTCGCTGATCCGCCCCTGCAGTTGCACAGCCGTCAGGTGCTTGCGCAAAGTCGACGTGCGCTCAAAGCGACCAGACTCGATGACATCCTCCACGGTCAACACCGCATCCGCAGGTTCCAAGTCCGAAGCCGCCTCGAACCGTGGCTGCTTGCCTGGATAACGCACCTGTACCAGCAGCTCACCGTCGCAATCGCGGCACTTGCCTGTCGTGATTCCGATTTGGTCGGGCTCCATGCGTAGGCGGACCCGGACGTTTGGCTGCGTCATCGAATCGTCGACACCCCTCTCCAGCATGCGGACCCCCCAAATCACTGCAGCAAGATTACGGCGCCTGTGTCTCGCACCCCGAGAAATTCGCCTCCGGTGCGATCTGCAGCCGCAAACACGCGTGCTTGGCATGCACGACGCTTGCCAAGCTGCTTCGCCGCCGTTGCAGTGCGTGGCTGGCTAAGTATTAAATGTCGGGGCGTTCTACCGACCCCACTTGCGGGGGTACATATCGCATGATATAAAGTGTCATATATGTCACGCGAACCTACAAATCCCGGTGAAATCCGACGCTTTCGAAAGGAGCTGGGCCTAACGCAGCAGCAGCTTGCGGAGCGGCTTTCCGTGTCGTTCGTCACCCTCAACCGCTGGGAGAACGGACAATCCAACCCGTCGCGGATGGGGCTGGCCAAGCTGCGCGAACTTATGGAGCGGGTCGGCGCCTCCGCAAATGCGACGGCCGTTCAGAGCCGCGCAACAGCTACGCCAGCGGACGCACCCAGGCTGGACTTCCTGGGTGACGCCAACGCCCTGCGCGTCTTGGTCGAAGGCGAGCGGCTGTCGTACGGTCACCTGTTCAATCCGGCCTTCGCAACGGAGATCAGCGAGATCGACCCGCTGCCCCATCAGCGCATCGCGGTGTACAAGAAAATGCTGCCCCAGCCCCGCCTGCGTTTCCTGCTGGCGGACGACGCGGGTGCCGGCAAGACCATCATGACTGGTCTCTATATCCGCGAATGCCTGTCGCGGCGCACCATCCGCCGCGTGCTCGTGGTCCCACCTGCAGGCCTGGTGGGCAATTGGTGCCGGGAACTGCGCAACTTGTTCCAGCTCCAGTTCAAGATCGTGGTGGGTGCCGATGCCAAGGAGGGCAACCCTTTCACTGGCAATGGCAGTGACCTGGTAGTCGTGAGCGTCGACAGCCTGCGTACGACGCGGCTCTTCGATTGTCTGCGCGATCCGGCCGCCCAGCCCTATGACCTCGTGGTTTTCGACGAAGCCCACAAGCTGTCGGTGAACCGTGATCTGGACGGTTCGTTTCGCGCTACCGACCGTTACCGCTTGGCGGAGGCCATCGCGGGCGTACGTGAGTTGCCGGACGAATGGCGCATGCCATGGTCCGCGCACCATCTGCTGCTGCTCACCGCCACGCCGCACATGGGCAAGAAATATCCATATTACTGCCTCTGGCGCCTGCTGGAGCCCGAACTGTTCAGCACCGAAACGGCGTTCGACAACTTCCCCCGCGAATCGCGCGATCGGCACTTCCTGCGCCGCGTCAAAGAAGAAATGGTCGACCTGCACGGCAAGCCACTGTTCCCCAAGCGCATCTGCAACACGGTGAGCTATGACCTCAGCCAGGGCGAAATCAGCGAACAGGCGTTGTACGACCAAGCTACGGCATACATCCGCCACTACTACAACCAGGCTCGCCTGTTGAATCGCCAAGCGGCGCGGTTCGCGATGATGGTGTTCCAGCGCCGTCTCGCCAGCAGCACCTGGGCACTTCTGTGTTCGTTTCGCAAGCGCTTGGCCAAGCTCGACGCACTGATCGACGATCTGCAATCCGGACGCATTCCGGAGGAAGAACTCCGTACGCGCCTGGACAAGATCGAACGAAAAGCCCGCGAAGGCCGCTTGACTGACGTACTTGCCAGCAAGACGGCGGAAGAAGAAGGAACCACCACCGACAATGGCGAAGAGCACGAGGAAAGTGAAGCCGAAGCATTGGGTGCATTCGTCGCAACCAGCCTTGCGGAACTGCTTGACGAGCGCGCCAAGGTCCAGAGCTTGATCGCGCTTGCCGAGGCAGTGCACAACAGCGGCCACGAATCCAAGTTCGATCAGCTGACAGCCCTGCTGCTTGCGCCCGAATACCGGGACCAGAAGGTCATCATTTATACCGAGCATCGCGACACGCTCAACTTCCTTGTACGTCGGTTGGAGGGACTGGGGTTTGCCGGCCAGGTCGCCTGCATCCATGGCGGCCTTGGCTTCGCCGAGCGTGACGCCCAGGTGGAACGCTTTCGCGCGCCGCACGATGGTCAAGGCAAAGGCGCGCGCTTCTTCATCGGCACCGATGCCGCAGCCGAAGGTATCAACCTGCAATTCTGCAGCATTCTTTTCAACTACGACGTGCCGTGGAACCCGGCACGTCTCGAGCAACGCATGGGTCGCATCCACCGCTACGGCCAGAAGCGCGACCGTGTTGCCATCGTCAACCTGGTTGCAGGCAAGACCCGGGAAGGCAAGGTCGTCAAGACCCTGTTGGACAAGCTCGAAGACATCCGCAAGCAACTCGGCTCCGACAAGGTGTTCGATGTCGTCGGCCGGATCTTCGAGCGCATGTCCATCACCGACTATGTGCAGCGCGCGGTTGCATCGGATGACGAGGCCGACAAGGAAGCCATGCGGTTGGCCGGCGTCCTCACCGCCGACCAGGTGAAGGCGATCGAGTCGCAGGATGAATCCATCTACGGGAAAGGCGGTGACGTGGTGGCCTATCTGCCGAAACTGCGCGACGCGATGGCCATCGAGGAATTGCGTCGTCTGCTGCCCGGCTATGTACGCCGTTATCTGGAACACGCCGCACCCGTGATCGGGGTGGACCTTGTCGGCGACCTGGAGGGGCAGTTCTTCCTGCGCCCACGCAAGCGCGACGTACTGGAACCACTGCTTCCGCTACTCGACACCTATCCCGAATCAGCCAGGAGCCGATTTACCGTCTATCGCCCCGATGACGATCGGGACGCGGTCTTCCTGCACCCGGGTGAGCCCGTGTTCGAACGCTTGTCGGCGCTTGCGATGCAGCACGCGCGGCCTGCCGCACTGCGTGGCGCCATCTTCACGGACGTGAGCGCGACTGCACCATACCTCTTTCATGTGGCACGCGTGGCGGTGCAACGAGGCGTCGACCCAGGGGTACCGGCGTTCCACAGCACCGAGCTCGTGGAACAGAAACTGGTCGGGCTGAAGCAGTTTGCCGATGGCCGCTTGGTCGATGCACCGGTGGAACACCTGTTGCTGCTCCAGGGTGCCGCCAGAGCCGATGCCGGCAGCGTGGCATTGCTCACCCAAAGCGATACATGGCGGTTGGCCGCACAAGAACACTTGCAGCGGGACGTGGCGGCCAAACTGGCCGAGCTTCAGCGTATGAATGCCTCCAACCGTCTGCAGGAGACCGAGGATTACCTGAAGCGCGCCTTCGACTACCAGGAATCGGAACTTGCAGCAGCGCGCAAACGCTATACCGACAAGGCTCGCAACGGCAACCGCAGTGCCGGAATCGAACTGGATCGCGTGAAACGGCAACAACGCAGCCTCGCCGAACGCCGCGCCCAGGCGATGCTGCAGGCACGTCGCGAAGTCGAACTGATCCAGCCCGGTGACGTCGAGATTCTGGCGTCGGCGCTGGCACAGCCTTCGCAGGATCCGAAAGACATCGAGGCAGCCAACGCCGAAGCCGAGCGCATCGCGATGGAAATCGCCATCGCATTCGAAGCCGCACGTGGAGCCGACGTACGGGATGTCTCGACTCCACCGAAGGCCAAACTTGCAGGACTCACCGACTATCCCGGCTTCGACCTGTTGTCGCGGCATGGATCGGGTGATGCACGCAAGGAACGCGGTATCGAGGTCAAGGGGCGCGTCGGCACCGGCGAAGTCGAGTTGTCGGAGAACGAATGGGCGCGTGCATGCAACCTGCGTGACAAGTACTGGCTCTACGCGGTGTTCGAATGCGGTGGCAGCCAGCCCCGCCTGTTCCGCGTGCAGGATCCCTTCGGGAAGCTGATTGCCAAGACACGTGGCAGCGTCGCGGTTGCCTACGCCGACATCACCCGTGCAGCGGAGGCACGCCAATGACATCGCCGGATTCCAAATCGCCAACCGATGCCCCGGGTGAACTGATCGTCTACCCGGGCAAGAGCGGGCGCCTGCGCATCGAAGCCCGGCTGCATAACGACACGCTCTGGATGACCCAGAAGCAATTGGCGGAGCTGTTTGGCGTGGATGTGCGCACGATCAGCGAACACCTGAAAAACGTGTTCCAGAGCCATGAGCTGAACGAACCCACAGTTGTCCGGAAATTCCGGACAACTGCCGCGGATAGCAAAACCTACCTGACCGGCTTCTACAACCTCGACGCCATCATCTCGGTCGGGTATCGCGTCAACTCGGTGCGTGCCACCCAGTTCCGACAATGGGCCACCCAGGTCCTGCGCGAATATATCGTCAAGGGCTTTGCGCTGGACGACGAACGACTGAAGAACCCTCCGGTGGCCGGATCGCAGGCACCCGACCACTTCGCCGAAATGCTGGAACGCGTACGCGACATCCGCGCCAGCGAGCGGCGCATGTACCTGCGCGTGCGCGAGGTGTTCACCCTGGCGGCGGATTACCAACCCTCGCTGCCGGAAACCACGCGTTTCTTCCAGGTCATGCAGAACAAACTGCACTATGCCGTCACCGGCCTGACCGCGCCCGAGATCATCGCCAGCCGCATCAATCACCTGCTGCCCAACGCAGGCCTGGCCACGTGGGCGGGCGACGAAGTTCGCCGCACCGACGTCACCGTCGCCAAGAACTACCTTCGGGAAGGCGAAATCCGCGAACTCAATCGCATCGTCACCATGTGGCTGGACTTCGCCGAGGACCAGGCCGAACGCCGCAAGCAGGTGTTCATGGCCGACTGGGAAACGAAACTGGACGAATTCCTGCGCTTCAACGAGCGCAAGGTGTTGCCCAATGCCGGCAAGCGCAGCCGCAAGGAAGCCATCGCCATCGCACAAGCCGAATACGACAAGTTCGCCGAGCGTCGCCGTGCCGAGAAGGAGGCCACCGGCGCCATCGAGAACATTCGCGCGCTGGAAACGGCAGCCAAGCAGATTGAATCAGCCAAGCCCAAGCGGTCGCGCAAAAAGAAAGGGGGGAACACATGAACGCACCGTTACGAAGCACGCCCATTGATGTCGGTGTGGATGCGATAAGGGAAAGCTACCGCGTCCGGGAGCGTGAACTACTCCGTGTGGCTGGTGAACTCGCTGGCAGTGACCATTCTGCAGCGGCCCTTGCGGCGCAACGCGAGGTATTGCATTGGGTTGCGTTACAAGTTGGCGACGAGCTCCCAGCTAAAGCGCTGGAAGGCCCGCCATTTGAACATCTTCGCGGCGGTCGCGTTTGTTTGGGAACTGGATTCGATGACGACACCCGTTCACTGTGGGCGGTTCGCGTTGACCGTCCCGATGTACAGGTAGCGCAGCGTACTTGGACAACCGAGCTTGTGATCGGTTACCCCAAAGCGGGTGGCTCGCCCCTCTTCAGCTTGAGATTGCTTGCAAGTAGCCCGGAACCTCAGCTTCGGGTGAGTCCTGCAGTCCCCGGCATCGTGCGCAGGATTTCTGAAAGATGCGGGCTGCAGCAAGGCGGGCGGCAGATTGCTCAGGGTCCCTGGATCATCACATCGAATGAAGATGCACAGGAGCTTGTTACAAGCCTCCTCGATACAGATCGAGCCATACCATACATCGTGTGTTCGATCGCGGAGGGCGAGTCCGGACCCGCTGTTGATGCCAGTGTGCTAGCCAAGGTCACGCTGGGAATCGCCCGGGTCGTGATAGTCCCCGCCGCTTTTACTTGGGTTCTCACCCAACAGTTGGGCAAACCGCTGTCGGTCTTTAACGGCGCCGTTCGCGCCTACATGCCCGGTTTCTCATATGACGCCAACCCATATTCACATCGGCTGTTCCTGACTGACCGAACGGCTGACGAAGATCGGGTCAAGTCGACCGTGACCGCACTGCGCTGGATTGCGGCGAACGAGAGTGTTCGACGCTTTCAACTTGGCGAGGATGTCCTCGCGTTTTCGGCGGTGCGCGAAGCCAGCCTGGACGTGGCACGAGTGCGACTGCAGAAGAGCGGAACGGCCTCATCCAAGCAGCTTGCCGCTGCATATGCTCAGATTGACGCGCTGAAGGACGACATACGCCGTTCAACGGAGGCACAACAATGGATCTCGGATGAACACAAGGCCGCGGAAGAACGGGCTGAGATGCTGGAACAGCAACTCCGTGGCGCCCAATACCGAATTCAGCAGTTGCTGGAACAGATCAAGGTACGGGGTGAGGAGCCGGACGCTGACGTTCGACTACCCGATAACTGGGAAGCATTTCCAGACTGGTGTGATGGCGTCCTGAGTGGACGCGTCGTGTTGTCTGGTCGTGCAAGACGCGACCTCAAGACTGCCGCGTTTTCCGACCCGCCCACCGCCGCGCGCTGTTTGCTCTGGCTTGCCAACGAGTATCGAGACTCGCGCATAAACGGATCGAGCGGAGACCTTCGCAAATCTATCGAAGAAGGCATCTATAACGATCGATGCGGCGCCGACAGTTTCGATTTTCGATGGGGGGATCGCGATGTAACCGTCGAATGGCACATCAAAAACGGCGGAAACACGCGTGATCCGCGTCGTTGTCTGCGCATCTACTACTTCTGGGACGACGAGCGGCAGCTGGTGGTGATTGCGACCATGCCTGCCCACATTCGAACTGGTGCAACCTGATGGACTCCAACACAAATAACGACAAGCGCCTCATTGAAGTCGCGTTTCCGCTGAAACAGGCGTCAATCGACTCGGTGCACGAGAAGAACGTGCGCCACGGGCACATTTCGACGCTGCACATCTGGCCGGCGCGGCGGCCGCTGGCGGCCAGCCGGGCGGCGTTGATTGCCACGCTGCTGCCAGATCCTGGTGACAAGACGAAGCGCGACGAAATCCTGAAAAGGCTTGGCGGCACGCTGAAGCAGACGTTGAAGAAAAAGAAGATGCCGAACGGCCGCACCGAGGAAATCGAGGCGTGGGAAACCGAAGGCGGCGTGTTGCACTGGGGCCGCGAGTCCGACCCGGACATGGACTGGTTCCGCAAGGAAATCCGCAAGGCCTACGGCGGTCGCGCGCCGCGGGTGCTGGATCCGTTCGCCGGGGGTGGCGCCATTCCTTTGGAAGCCATGCGGCTTGGCTGCGAGGTGACGGCTGTCGACATCAACCCGGTCGCGTGGTTCATCCTGAAGTGCACGCTGGAATACCCACAGAAGCTCGCGGGACAAAAGCGGCCGTTGCCGGCGTTCGCACTGGAGGACCCGGAATTCATGTCTGCGTACTTCAAGGCCGCAGGCATGGCGAAGGCGGAGATCACGCGCCATGTGCGCGCGTTGCAAAACACCCGGCCTGCGGTGCGGGTGGGTGATGAAGGCAGCGCCGCGCGCGGCGAAAACCTCAGCCTGCTGCAGGACGCGGCGATCGACCCAAAGCTGCTGGACGCCGACCTGGCCTGGCACGTGCGCGCATGGGGGCGTTGGGTACTGAAGCAGGCACGTCGCGATCTCGCGAAGTTCTACCCGACCTATGCCGAATACTGCAGCATCAAGCCGTATCGGCGCGTGGACGTGGATGGCGGCGAGCCGCTGCGGCTGGTGCCGGTCAACGACGACGGTGAGCCGCAGGTCGAATTGCTCAACACCGGTTTCGATGCGGCCTGGCTCGAAAGCCCGAAGAACCCGCGCTGGGTGGCCAAGCCTACCGTCGCGTACCTGTGGGCGCGCACGGTGCGCTGCAAGGCTTGCCACGCGGAAATTCCACTGTTGAAGACGCGCTGGCTGGCCAAGAAGGACAAGAAGCGCGTGCTGCTGACGATGACGTCGCGCGCGGACAAGTCGGGCGTTGAGTTCGGCGTCGATCAGGACGCAAAGCAACAAGGCGGCAACGCGGCGCAACGGCGCGAGTACGACAAGAAGTTGGGTGCCGGGACGATGAGTCGCGCGGGAGCAACATGCCCGTGCTGCGGCACCGTCATGACCATGGAGGACTTGCGGTTACAAGGAAGCGCCGACCGTATCGGCGCTGTGTTAACTGCCGTGGTGACAGAAAGCCCCGAGACAAAGGAATACCGACTCCCCACGGATACAGAACGAGGTGCTGCAAAGGTCGCCAGCGGCGAGCTAACGATCACGTTTCAGAATGTACCTTTTGGAGCACCGCACGATCCACTTGCGAGCGCAGACGCCTTAGGATTTCGTGTCCCACGCTACGGGTTCGATAGCTGGGGTAAGTTGTTCTCACCACGCCAACTGATCGCCCTGGGCCGTCTCGCGACTGCGATACGCGATCTGCCTAGCCGCTTGCGCAATTTTGGTTACTCGCCCGAGTGGAGCACCGCGATCAACGCATATGCCGCGGTTACGCTCGATAAGACAGCAGATTACGGATCGTCTCTGTGCACTTGGCACAACTCCAGGGAGTTGATCGGACACACGTTCGCGCGTTTCGCGCTGCCGATGGTGTGGGACGTTGCGGAACTATCTGTCCTGAACGAAGTGGGCGGTGGGTGGTTAGCACAACTCGATTGGGTTGCACGGTATATCGAGCATGGCATGGACGCAACACGGCATGGCGATGCGCAAGTCAACAATCGGTCCGCGATTGTCGCTTCCGAGTCAGTCGTGGATGTAATCGTGACCGACCCGCCGTATTACGACGCCATCCCTTATTCCGATTTGATGGATTTCTTCTACGTCTGGCTACGCCGCACGTTGCAGGGGCTGTCGCCGGAGATCGACGCGGCGTTTGCCGAACGGTTGGCGCCGAAGTGGAACCATGAGCAGAACGACGGCGAGCTGATCGACGATGCCTCGCGCTTCAAGGGCGACAAGGAAGCTTCCAAGCGCAACTACGAAGAAGGCATGGCGCGCGCGTTCAAAGCGTGCCACGACGCGCTGAAACCCGACGGTCGCCTCGTGATCGTATTCGCGCACAAGAATCCCGACGCATGGGAAACGCTGGTCGGTGCGATCATCAAGGCCGGGTTCGTGGTGGACGGGAGCTGGCCGATTCAGACCGAGATGGGCACGCGCATGCGAGCGATGGCGTCCGCTGCGCTTTCATCGTCGGTCTGGCTGGTCTGCAAGAAACGCGACCCGCTGGCCAAGGCCGGTTGGGACACGCAGGTACTGAAGGACATGCAGGCCGGCATCACCACCAAGTTGCGCGACTTCTGGGATGCCGGCATCCGGGGTCCGGACTTCGTGTGGGCCGCGACCGGCCCGGCGATGGAGGCGTACAGCCGCTATCCCGCGGTCAAGAAGGCCTCCGAGCCCGGACAGTTGCTGGGCGTCAGCGAATTCCTGGGCCACGTGCGACGGATGGTGGTGGATTTCGTGGTCGGCCGCGTGCTGTCGAAGGATCAGGATGGCGCTGCCGGCGTTGACCAACCGCTGGACGACATCACCACGTATTACCTGCTGCATCGGCACGACTTTGGTGTAAAGGAAGCGCCGGCCGGCCCTTGCATTCTGTACGCGGTGTCGTGCGGCCTCAGCGAACGCGAGTTGGTGGACCAATATGACGTACTGGCCAGAAGTGGCAACGCCGCAGCGGCTGACGACGTCGACGAAGATGATGGTGACGATGACGGAAGTTCTTCCGAATCATCGGGCGGTGGCAAGTTCAAGCTCAAGACCTGGAGTACGCGCAAGGGCCGGTCGCTGGGCCTGGAAACACCCACCGGTCGCACGATCCCGCTGATCGACCAGGTGCACAAGTTGATGCAGCTTTGGGTCGCGGGCGACGTAGTGAAGGTGAACGATTACCTCGATGCACGCGGCCTGCGCCGCAGCCAGGTATTCGCGCAACTGGTGCAGGCGTTAATCGAACAGAGCCGTGCCGAGGGCGTGGCGGACGAATGCTCCATCCTCGAGCGCCTGCAGAATTACCTGCGAACCGTCGGTAGCAAGCCTGCCGGCGAATTCGGTTTCAATTGAACAAAACAGAATCGGAGAAAAGCCCGTGGCCAAGACATCCGTCAAACCGTGGCACCAAGTGGTGCAACTGCGGGACGACATCACCAACCAGGAGCTGTCGCAGAAGCAGTTCGCCGCCGACCTGTACGACGTGATGATGGGGACCAACCCCGGCGTCTATCACGACCCCGGCGAATTCTTTGCGTTGACCTATCCGACGGTGAAGCTGCGCGACCTGGCGCGCGATGTGACCCATCGGCTGGCCGGCAAGTCCGAAAAGGCCGTGCGCCAGTTGCACATGACCTTCGGCGGCGGCAAGACGCACTCGCTGATCACGCTGGTGCATCTGGTCCGCGATCCGGACGCATTGCCCGACATTCCCGCCGTGCAGGAGTTCAAAACCCACTGTGCGCTGGAAGGCAGTTTCCCCAAGGCGCGTGTGGCGGCGGTGGTGTTCGACCGGCTGGATGCCGAAACGGGCACCGAAGTGAAAGCCCCCGACGGCAGCACGGCCCGGCTGATGATGCCGTGGAGCCTCATCGCGTGGCAGCTCGCGGGCGAGGCCGGCATGAAATTGCTCAAGCCGGACGGGACCGAGCGTTCCAGCCCGCCCGCGACCGGCGTGATGGAAGACTTGCTGAAGCTCGCGCGCAAGGATGTGCCTGCGGTGCTGATCCTGCTGGACGAGGTGTTGTGGTTCGTGCGCGTGATGGCCGACCAGGACCGCGCCTGGATCGGCCGCATGCGCGAGTTCATGCACAGCCTCACCCAGGCGGTCGCCAAGGTACCGCAATGCTGTCTCGTCGCGTCGCTGCTGGCGTCGGATGTGGCGAAGAACGACGAACTCGGCAAGCAGATCAGCAAGGAGTTGTACGACGAGTTCAAGCGCGTGGCCGACGAAGGCATCCAGCCGGTGGAAAGCCAGGACGTGCCTGAAATCCTGCGACGGCGTCTGCTGAAGCTGGACAGCTATCGCGACCGCTCGCAGTGGCGCAGTCAGGTGATGGGCGCCTTGAACGGCATCGAGTCCATCGATGACAACACCGCCAAGAATCGCGCCGCCGAAGAAAGACGTTATGAAGACGCCTACCCGTTCCATCCGGCATTGATCGAAGCGCTGTACGGAAAATGGACGCAGCTGGAAGGTTTCCAGCAAACGCGCGGCATCCTGAAGACGCTGGCTTCGGCACTGCGCGATGCCGTGACGTGGGATACAGAACCGATCATCAGCACGCAGGTGTTCCTGTGCGAGCCGGGCGCCGAGGGCCTGAGCGTCGCCACGCGCGAACTGGCGCACGTGGCCCAGACTGAGCAATACGAAGGCAAGCGCCAGAACTGGACGGCGATTCTGGAGGCGGAACTGGGGCACGCACGCAAGGCCCAGGATGGACTGGCCGGCCTGCAGCAGCGCGAGATCGAACAGGCCGTGATGGCCACCTTCCTGCACTCGCAACCCATCGGTCAGCGCGCCACGACCCGCGACGTGAAGATCCTGATCGGTGCCGGCGCACCCGACCGGATCGAGCTGGACAAGGGATTGACCCGCTGGTCGGAACTGTCGTGGTACCTCGACGACACATTCACGGCCGACCGCGAGGGTGGTTTGCCAAAGGTGTGGCGCCTGGGCTCGAAGCCCAATCTCAAGCAGATGCATTACGACGCCCGGCAGAACGTCAGCGAAACGAATGTCGAGGCAGTCCTCGACGAGGAGATTCGCAAGGCGAAGCCGCTCACTGATACCGCACGTGGCGCCGGCGCCCGGGTGCATGTGTTGCCCGCGCGACCGGCCGACATCGAGGACGACGGCGAATTCCACTATGCGGTGCTTGGCCCCAAGGCAGCATCGAACGGCAAATCCAGCGCAGAGGCCAAGCGCTTCATCGACGAAACCACCAGCGCGGAAAAGCCGCGTGCACAGAACCGCAACGCTGTGGTGCTGGCAGTGCCGTCCCGCGAAGGCATCGATGTTGCACGGGACAAGGTTCGCGACGTGTTGGGGTGGGAAAAAGTTCGCGAGATGCTGAAGGAACGTACGGACATCGACACGGGGGCGACCGCGCGTCTGGAAGGCAACCTGCGTGCGGCGCGTGGCGACATGACTTCGCAGATTGTCATGGCGTACAGCGTGGCCGTCACCGTCAACGAGTCCAATGACGTGGCGGCCTACCGCATCAATGTGGACAACCAGCCTCTCTTCACCAAGCTGCTGGCCGACAAGCGCTTGCGCATCGAACAGACCGCCGTGAACGCCGAGGCGCTGTTGCCGGGCGGGCCGTACGATCTGTGGGCGGCGGGCGACAAGACCCGTTACGTGAAAGACCTGGTCGGGGCGTTCGCCGCAACAGCGCGGCTACCGAAAATGCTCAACCGCAGCGCCATCCTGGATACGTTGCTGCAAGGCTGCGTGGCGGGAGACTTCGTGCTGCGCGTCACCCGCGCCGACAAGTCCACGCGTACGTTCTGGAAGAACCTGCCCGACGATGCCGCGAAGCAGGACCCCAGCCTCGAAGTCGCCCTGTCCGATGCGGTGATCTTGGCCGAACTGGGTGGCGCGTTGCTGGCGCCGGGCGCCTTGCCTGGTCTCTGGAAAGACGATGTGCTCACTCTCGCCGCGATCGCCGAATATTTCTCGGGCAAGCACATCGTCGAGGTCGACAAGGGCGGTTACACCGAAAACGTGTTGATTCCGGCTGTCGATTCAGCGGCAATCGCCACCGCGATCGCCGACGCCGTCAAAACGGGCCGTGTCTGGCTGGTCAACGGCACGATCAGCGTGCTTGGCGAAGAGGTACCCGGCGGATTCGTCAACGAGTCCGCACAACTTTTTCCGCCTCCATCTTCGATCTCCACGGCCGACGTTTTGCCTGGTGAGCTCACGGCGGCATGGACGAATGGGGAGACAAACGCGCAACTGATCCACGCCGCGCTTTCGGCCAAGGCCGGCAAGCCGTTGCCATGGACCCGAGTGAAACAGGCTCTTGACGACGCGTTTCGGCTTGGCCTAATTGAGCGTCCCTTGGGCTCGGCACCTTGGCCGTGCGATATGGGCGGGGCGGCCGCTGTGAAGATTCGGTTCCGCGAGGGAAAGGCCGAGGAAAAGGGTGGCAGCCAAGATGCGAAGGTTGCGAGTGCGGAGCTGCAGGTCAACGAAGTACAGGACTTCGCCGACCACATCGATGAGTTGCGCGAGGCAACCGCGGGTCAGTCGCTGCGCATCTGCATCTCTGTGGAGATTGGTGAAGACGGCAAAGTCGACCAAGCCGTTATTGACGAAGTCAATAGGGTGCTTGCGAAGATCAAAGACGGGTGGATGGCGAAGTGACGAGCGCTGCCGGCAGCGTGCGGAGAGTGCCATGTCTTCCGGCGACGATCCGTAAGTCTCATCGCTTCTTCGTGAGCAGTTTGATCTGCGAGAACCCGTGACCTCATCAGACGGGTTGTCGCGGCACATCGACCAGCACCTCTTCCTGATCCAATGTTCCCGAGATCACCTCGTCCGACATTTGGGTGGAGCACGCCACCGAATCCTTGCCGGCCATCTTCGAACCTGCACATGGGCACTGGTCACTCGACCGATCACACGATAAGAACGTGGCACAGATCTGTCACAGGGCTGTCACAGCGGATGATGGCGCGCCTGGCGGGATTCGAACCCACGACCCCTAGCTTCGGAGGCTAGTACTCTATCCAGCTGAGCTACAGGCGCGTATTACTTGGAGTTTTCGCGTTGAGCGAAACGGTCGGTGAGTATATCCCGTGTGACGATTGGATCGCCTCCAGATCCGACCGAGTAATGCCTTCGGAGGGCAGTACTCTATCCAGCTGAGCTACAGGCGCACACGGGATCGCGCAGTATAAACGAACCTCGCACCCAGCCTCACTTCCTTGCCGTGCC
>Ga0070679_100000623_pt1 | contig 30123 bp, 23 predicted proteins | sample KBSC63BmetaG_FD_65652 | JGI IMG/M metagenome (GOLD analysis project Ga0070679, IMG submission 65652) | Corn rhizosphere microbial communities from Kellogg Biological Station, Michigan, USA - KBS C6-3B metaG | ecosystem: Host-associated > Plants > Roots > Rhizosphere | place: USA: Michigan... | reverse complement strand
CGCGGCAGCGCCGCCGCGGCCAAGAGCGAAACGAAGCCGCTGGTGGATCTGGCCTGTGCTCGGAGTCGTCGCCGCCGGCGCCGCCGTCGGGATCGCCGTCGGAGTGACGCAGAGCCGCTCGACCGAGCAATCACTCACCGCGGTGCATTTTCCATGAGCCGCACAGCGCTGTTGTTCGTCGCGCTGACGGCGGTCGCTGGAGGATGCGGTCGAGAGCTCGTCGATCCCTGCGCCAAGGTCGCGGCTGCTTGCGTGGCTGTGCAGATCGACGCGGGACCCGGTATCGACAAGCTCGACGCGGCGCTCATTCACGTCACTGGCGGCGGCATCGATGCGTCGAAGTCCACGAGCTTCGACAAGGGGGTCTTCTCGCTGCCGGTCGCGGTGGCGCTCGTGTTCGATCAGGTCACCGATACGACGCCGGTGGCAATGAACATCGACGTGACCGGGCTTCTTGGGGGCAACGCCGTCGCCGGCGGTTCCGCACAGACGAGCATCGCCGCGGCGACGCACGCGACCGTCCATGTTCGGCTCACGCCGGGCGGCGCCATGGGCGAAGCCGACATGGGCCTGCCGGAGGAATCGGACCTGGCGGGAACGATGTCGGATCTGTCGCCGTGTCCGACGGGGACGCATGACTGTAGCGGTGCCTGCGTCTCAGATACGAGCCTCGATTCGTGCGGCAGCTCGTGCACGAGCTGCCCCGTCGGCGTCAATGCCACGGCCGCGACGTGCGACGGAACCTCATGCGGCCTGACCTGCGCGAGCGGCTTTCACCTGTGCGGCGGCGCCTGCGTGAGCAGCACGAGCACGGACAGTTGCAACATGTCCTGCACGCCATGCACGCCACCGACGGGCGGGAATGCGACGTGCGACGGCACGTCCTGCGGCGGCGCGTGCCCGACCAATCAGAAGCTGTGCGCGGGCACCTGCATCCCCAGCGCGATGGCGTGCAACGGCATGTGCCCGACCGGCACGCACGACTGCAGCGGGAACTGCTTCAGCAACGACAGCGTCAATTCGTGCGGCACCTCGTGCACGCCCTGTCCCGTTCCGGCAAACGCGATGAACGCGGTATGCACGGGCAGCGGCATGTGCGATTTCGTCTGCAACCCGAGCTACAAAAAGTGCGGCTCCACGTGCATTCCGTCGTCAGGGTGCTGTACGACCGCCGACTGCAGCCAGCCGGCCAACGGCACCGCAACCTGCAACACGACGACGAACATGTGCGTCGTCACGTGCAACTCGAGCTACGTGAACTGCAACGGCGTATGCAAGTCGATCACCGACGTGAGCTCGTGCGGGCCTTCCTGCATGGTGTGCTCGCCGCCGGCAAACGCGACTGCGACCTGCGACGGCACGAGCTGTGACTTTACGTGCAGGACCGGATACGTTCGCAGCGGCAACATGTGCGTCGCGTGCGGCGGCGTCGGTCAAGCATGCTGCGCGAGCAACGCTTGCAATGCGCCGCTCGCGTGCGCCGGCGGCGTCTGCCAGCCGAAGTCACTCACCTTCTCGGTCGTATCGAGTGGCACGACTCAACCGCTCGTCGCTGTCGCGGTCAATTCGCTCGGCCGCGCCATGGCTGGCGGTGCGGCCGCGACGGTGCAGTATTGCCCGAGCAGTAGCGGCTGCGGGCCGACGACAATCACTCAGAACAGCGGCGACATCGGAGGCGTCTGGAGCTTCGGCAGTACCTTCTACGCCGCGCAGGCTTCCGGTCTGGTCTTCTCCAGCACCAGCCTCGGTCCGTGGGTCTACTTCTCACCGATGACGCCGCCCGATCCGGACATCCTTGGACAGATCACGGGTGATCCGTCGGGCAACCTGTATATCGTCGACGGGGCGGCGAAGGTACTCACCTACAAAGCTGCGACGGCGACATGGGCGGTGATTCCGGCGTCGAGCACCAAGTTGCAGCTCATGCATGGAATCTGGATCGGAGGGGCGGATCTTTACGCGGCCGGCACGAGCCCGGGAGTCGTTGCGCACGGCGCATTCGCGCGCTCGCACGACAGCGGCACAACGTGGCAGGCTTTCGTCGAGCAGAACGGCGTCACCAGCCTCGACGGGGTGTGGGGCGCGTCGAACGGCAACGTCTATCTGGTCGGCGCCGGAGGGGTCGTCCGGCGCGTGACGTTGTCGTCCGATACGATGATTGCAGAAAACGCCAACGACGCCGGCAGCAACGAGCTGTTCGGCGTCTTTGGCAGCAACAGCGGCGGCTATTACTACGCCGTCGGTGCAGCGGGCACGATCCTGCGTTCGACTGGCGACGGGGTGTGGCACGCGGTAACGAGCCCGACCACGAAGGACCTCTACGCGGTCTCCGGAACGGCGGACGGCAGTACCGTCTGGATCGTCGGCGCCGGGGGCACCGTCCTGCTGGGACAATAGGCCCTCAGCGCGCGAGGCCCTCAGCGCGCGAGGCCCTCAGCGCGCGAGGCCCTCAGCGCGCGCCGAAATAACGCGCGTCGTCGATCCAGGCGCGCGCGGCCGCGTCGTCGCCGAGCTTGCCCGCGACCTTCGCGAGCTCGACGAGCGCCTCGGCGAAGTAGGGCGTCAGCCGCGCCACCGTCTCGAGCTCGGTGCGCGCGCGCGCCAGATCGCCGGCGCGCAGCGCCACGCGCGCGAGCGCCACGTGCGGCTGCATGAGGTGCGACGACTCCGGATCCTCCGCGAGCCGCACCAGGAGCGCCTCGGCTCGCGGATCGCCGAGCGTGAGCAGCGCCAACGCCGCCGCCTGGCGCACCGGCAGCGCCTCGTCGCTGCCGCGGCCGTAGAGCGCATCGGCGGCGCCGCGCGCGCGCGCCACGCCGAGCGCCTCGCACGCCTTGGCGCGCAAGGTGACGCTGCCGTCGGCGAGGAGCGGCAGGATCGCCGCGGCGTGATCGGGGAAGCGTTGCGCCAGCACCATCGCCGCCGCGCCGCGCACCGTCGGCGCCTCGCCGGTGTCGCCGATGGTGTCGACGAGCGCGTGGCCGCTGTCGGCCGCCGTCTTCTCGTCGAAGGCGTCGGCCAGCCGCCGCCGCCGCGCCGCCCGCGTCGCCGCGTTCGGCCACAGCTTGAGCCAGGCCGCCGTCACGCGCTCGGGCTTCCAGGTCGCGTGGCACTTCTCGGTCGAGCAGGCGTCGGGCACGTCGTGGCGCGCGCGGTTCTCCGGCACCGGCACGTCGATCGCGTGATCGGCGAAATGATCGAGCACGCCCGCCACCACCTTCGGCATGTGGCACGAGAGGCACGACAGCGGCTTGCCATGCCCCGTGTGCTTGCTCCCGGCGGCAAGCTCGGTCGCGTGGCAGCCGCGGCAGCTCTCGTCGCCCGGCTGGCGCAGCTCGTCGGCGCCGTGCGGCTCGTGCGGCGCCGTGTGGCAGGTGGTGCAGGTGGCGCCGCCCTTCCGGTAGCAGGCCGACTGCAACAGCGCCTGGTACTCGAAGCTCGACGACTTCGGCCGCGCGTCGGCGAAGAAGTCGCCCGAGTGCTTGCCGCCGATGAGCACCACGATCGGGTCGTAGAAGTCCTCGTAGCGCTGCCCGGGCCGGAAGCGATGATCGGCGTCGAGCAGCGGAAAGAGCGGGCTGCGCGGCCCGTGGCACGCCGCGCAGTCGTCGAGCACGCGCTCCTTCGGCGCGCGCTTGGGCGAGAAGATGTCGGCGGCGAGCGTCGAGTCGGCGTGGCGCGCGCCCGGCCCGTGGCAGTCCTCGCAGGCCACGCCGGCGTCGGTCATCTCCGTCGACCAGCGCTTGGACGCGCGATCGAACTTCACGACCAACCCCGTCGTGTGGCAATCGAGGCACTCGCGATTGGCCATGCGCCGCAGGTTGGTCCAGTAGAACGGATGATCGGGCGCGAGCGGCCCCTGCTTGGACTCGGTGTAGTCGACCCACCGTCGCTGCGTCACCTGCCAGTAGACGGGCAGCACCTGCCAGCGCCCGTCGGGAAACACGGTGAGCGCGTCCTGCATGCGCTTGCCGCCGATGACCCAGTCGACGGGGAAGTCGGCGAGCGCGCCGTCGGGGCCGTGCGTGCGCATGACGTCGCTCGAGCCCTTCTTCGACATCCACGCCTCGGACGAGGTGCCGGAAAAATGCGCGCCCGCGAAGTTTCCGACCACGCTCGCCGTCGAGGCGCGGGCGAGCGCGCGCGCATGCCACGACGCTTGCCAGCCCGCGCGCTTCTTGCCGTGGCACTCGAGGCACGCCGCCGATCCGACGTAGCCGTCGCGCGTCGTCGGCGGCGGCGTCGTCGTCGGCGTCGTCGCCGCGCGGGCGTGCGCGAGGTCGGGCGCAGCCGCGTGTTCCGTCGCCGTGCGCGTGTTGCACGCCGCCAGCGCCAGCAGCGCTCCGATCCACGCGCATCGTCGCATCGTCGGCGTCGACGCTAGCAGAGAGGCGCGCGCAGCGTCGAGCGCCGTCGACGTCAACGCGGATTGACGAAACAGACTGCGTCCTCCGCGCCCCGTTGCATGACGACCCAGCGACGGAAACGCGTGTCCCAATTCGCCGCGATCACGATGCGAGACTGGGAGCGATCACCCCACACGATCGTTCGCACCAGAAAACGATCGCGCTCAGCGACGGGAACCATGATGCGTGCATTTTCGTCTGACGCGCACCGATATCGCGGTGCATGAGCGGAACGCGTTCACGTTTGCCTACACGCGCTCCCGTTTCACGACGAAGACGCAGAGTCCAAATGCCACGCCTCCGAATTTTTTCGTAGGTTTGACAACGTTTTGCGATTCCCCGGAATCTGCGTGAATTCCGCGTATGTAGGCGCCGACACGCCCCGTTCCCACGTTTGCCGACTTGTGGCGCGGCCGTTGCTCTGGTTCGCCGCCACATGCGCGCTTTTGCCTTCGCACTCCTGCTTCTGATCGCGTTTGCCGCGCCCGGCATCGCCAAGCCGAAGCAGGGCGAGCCTTGCGACTCGCACGGCAAATGCGCGCATGGTCTGACCTGCGTTCGCTACTACGGCGTCGCAGGTGCGCGCGGTCCGCAGATGAGCTCGTGCGAGATCAAATGCGACGACGGCAAAGCGCGCTGCCCGAAAGGTCAGGCCTGCAAGACCATCGCGGACGGCCCCGGTCAGGTGTGCCGCGTCGCGGGGAATCCCTGAGGCGGCGAGGCGCCGCTCCTGGAGGCAACATGAGGAAGCTGCTGTGTGTAATCGGGGCGTTCGCGATCGGGGGCTGTAGCGGCAATGTCGTCGGCCCCAGCGGGTCGACGACGAGCGGCGGCGGCGGCGTGCTCGGCAGAGCGTTGATCCAGTCGGTGGGCGAGCTGCCGATCTCGATGGCGGCGCGCAACCAGGCGCTCGATCCGGGCGTCGACACGCTCGGCTTCTTGAAGAATCAGACGCTCAACCTCGGCCTCTCCAAGGCGCAGGACGACTTCACGATGCTGCGCAGTGAAGTCGGCATGGACGGGCTCAACCACGTCCGCATCGGCCAGCTGCACGGCGGCATCCCCGTCTTCGGCGGCGACCTCGTCGTCCACTCGAACAACAGCGTCTTCCTCGGCGTCGGCGGCAACGTGCTGAGCGGGCTGTCGGGCCTCGACCTGACGCCGCAGCTCTCGGCGACGTCGGCGGTCTCGCAGGCGAAGAACGATTACGCCAAGCTCGCCCTTACTAATGATGCGCTCGCCTTCGACCGCGAGTCGCAGGAGCTGGTGATCCTGCCGATCGAGGGCGGCAACGCGCGCCTCGCCTGGCACGTCACCTTCCACACCGAGATGCAGGCGGGCATCGCGCCGACCGTGATGCACTACTTCATCGACGCGCACGACGGCACGCTCGTGCAGCGCTTCAACGGCCTCGACACCGCGGTCGAGCAGGCGAGCGGCCCGGGCGGCATCGCGCGCCTGCCCAAGCAGTGGAACGCCGAGCTCGACGTCGACGACACCGGCTCGGGCGCGACCAAGTACACGATGAACACGACGCGCCTGCAGACGACGAACCTCAACGGCTCGACGTCGGGCACCGGCACGACCTACGGCTCGTCGTCGCTGAGCTTCACCGATCACGAGGGCAACGACGCGCACGGCTACGCCGAAGTCACCCTCAACATGCTCAACGACTGGCAGGGCTACAACTCGATCGACAACGCGGGCTTCAAGATCGTCTCGCACGCCCACTACTCGAAGAACTACGCCAACGCCTTCTGGGACGGCACGTCGATGAACTACGGCGACGGCGACGGCTCGGAGCTCGGCGAGATGGCCGGCTCGCTCGACGTCGTGGCGCACGAGATCGATCACGGCTTCACCTCGTTCCACTCGAACCTGACCTACTCCGGGATGTCGGGCGGCATGAACGAGTCGTTCTCGGACATCGCCGGCACGACCGCGAAGTTCTACTACGCGCCGACGACGGCGTCGTTCAACCTGGGCGGCGACATCTTCATTCAGCCCAACACGTACATCCGCTGGATGTGCAAGCCGTCGACCGACGGCGCGTCGATCGACAACGCCTCGCAGTACAACTCGTCGCTCGACGTGCACTACTCGTCGGGCGTCATGAACCGCGCGTTCTGCCACGCGGCCAAGCGCTTCGCGGGCATGGATCCGACCGACGACTCGACGGTGACCGCGTCGCAGGCCGCGGTGCAGAAGGCGTCCAAGGCGTGGTACGCGGCCAACGCCAGCTACTGGACGGCGTCGGCGACGTTCACGCAGGGCTGCCAGGGCGTCGTGGACGCTGCCAAGGCGCTCGGCTACTCGGCCGCGGACGTGGCCGCGCTCGGTGATTCGTGGAAGGACGTCGGCGTCACCTGCAACTACACCGGCGGTGGCGGCGGTGGTGGCGGCGGCGGCGGCGGTGGTGCCGGCGGCGGCGGCGGCGGCGGTGGTGGCGCCGGCGGCGGTGGCGGCGGCGGCGGCGGCGCGGGTGGTGGCGGCGGCGGTGGTGGTGGCGCCGGCGGCGGCGGCGGTGGCGGCGGCGGGTCGTGCGCTCACGACGTCTGCACCACCGGCTCGAAGCTCGCTAGCGGCTGCAACTCGTGCGTGACCAGCATCTGCGCGGCCGACTCGTACTGCTGCTCGACGGCGTGGGACAACATCTGCGTCGGTGAGGTCAGCACCGTGTGCGGCTCGAGCCAGTGCTCGGGCGGTGGCGGCGGTGGTGGCGGCGGCGGCGGCGGCGCCGGTGGCGGCGGTGGTGGCGGCGGTGGCAACACCTGCTCGCACGCCATCTGCAAGACCGGCACGAAGCTGAAGAAGTCGTGCGATCCGTGCGTCACCGAGATCTGCACGTCCGACAGCTACTGCTGCAGCACCAAGTGGGACTCGATCTGCGTCGGCGAAGTCGGCTCGATCTGCGGAGAGTCCTGCAAGTAATCCGATGAGAGCGGCGCCTGCGCGAGTCGCGGGCGCCGCTCCGCTCTTCTTCATGCGTTCCCTCGTCATCTTCGTGTTCTTCGCGCTCGCCGCCGCGTGCGGCTCGTCGAGCCCTGCCGGCGACGGCGGCACCTCCGATCTCGCCGGCGGCTCGTCGGCCAGCTGCGCGACGGCGAACGACTGCCGTCTCTACTCGAGCTACTGCAACTCGGCGCCGTGTCAGTGCCTGGCGCTGGCGCGCGGCGCGGTCGATCCGCCGTGCGTGGTCGGCATGCAGAGCTGCCTCGTCGATCCCTGCCTCAACAAGCGAGCGGACTGCTCGAACGGCGCGTGCGTGGTCGCGCAGTAGCGCGCACGCGGCATGCAACGACGGCGATCATGCGGCTCCTTCTCGCCACGGCGGTGGCGCTGGTCGCGGCTGGCCCGGCGCGCGCGCAAGAGACGCCGGCGCCGCTCGGCACCTCGCGCAACGCCGATGCGCGGGTGGTGGTGATGGGGCAGCCGCTCGCCTTCGTGCCGTTCGAGCTGCCGGTCAACGTCGTGTGCGACGATCTGTCGGTGCTCTCGGTCGCCGACGCGGGCACTTTTCTGCGCCTGACCGGGCTCAAGCCGGGAGCGACCGACTGCAGCTTCAGCTCGCTGCGCACGCCCGGACGCCGCTTCGTCTACCGCTTCGTCGTCGTGCCCTGACGCCGCGGGCCGCGGATCGTTCAAGCGGCCCGTCGGCGACGCGCCACCTTCGCGATCGAGCTGTGGTGGAGGGGGACCATGCGACGTCACATCCTGTGGGTGGCACTTGCCGGGTTGAGCGCGTGCGCCAGCTCGGCGCGCATCGAACGTTCGGCGGACGCGCACGCGGCCAAGGCCAAGCAGCTCGCCGCCGACGGACAATGGCGCGCCGCGAGCAAGGAGCAGGCGAAGGCCGACAAGAAAACTTCGGAGGCCAATACGCGTCGCGGCTTCGAGGACGCGATGCCCATCGTGTTCAAGTAGGAGGGGGTCGTGCGCAAGCTGGTCGGAGAGATCCTCGGGACGTTCATCCTCGTGTTCGGCGGCGTCGGGACCGCGGTCTTCGCCGCCAAGTTTCCCGCCGTCGGCGTCGGCCTGCTCGGCATCGCGTTCGCGTTCGGCTTGACCGTGCTCGCGGGCGTGTACGCGATCGGTCCGATCTCGGGCGCGCACTTCAACCCGGCGGTGACCTTCGGGCTGGCGTGCGCGGGGCGCTTCTCGTGGCGCGAGGTGCCCGGCTATTGGGCCGCGCAGCTCATCGGCGCGATCTTCGCGGCCGGCTGCGTCTACGCGCTGGCGACCGGCGCGCCGGGCGGCTACGACGTACGTTTGCAGGGGCTGGCGTCGAACGGCTACGGCGCGCACTCGCCGGGCCGCTACAGTCTCGGCGCCGGCCTGTTCGCCGAGATCGTGCTGACGTTCATCTTCGTCAGCGTGATCCTCGGCGCCACGTCGCGCTCGGCGACGACGGCGCAGGCGGGTGTCGCCATCGGGCTGACGCTGACGCTGGTGCATCTCATCGGCCTCCCGATCACGAACGTGTCGGTCAATCCGGCGCGCTCGACCGGCCCGGCGTTGTGGGCCGGCGGTTGGGCGCTGGCGCAGCTGTGGCTGTTCTGGTTGGCGCCGCTCGTCGGCGGCGCGATCGCGGGCGCGCTCGCGCGCTGGCTGCAGGCGACGGCGAAGGAGGCGCTCGAGGAGCGCGGCGAGCCGGTGCGCACCGAGCCGATGCCCGGCGAGCCGATGCCGGGCTAGCGACGGAGCGACCAGGCGAGCGAAGCGTTGAACGCGCGCACCAGGCCGAAGAGCGCCCGCGGCGTGACCCGCGCCGGGTGGAACAGCAGATAGCTCGGCTCGACGGTGACCTCGCCGAACTTCTTGCGAAAGCGGCTGATCGAGTCGAGGCGGAAGCTCTTCTGCGCGTGGTCGAAGAACCAGCGGCCGAGCCAGACTGAGCGCGGCCCGAGCCCGCTCATGTGGCCGAGCGCGGCCGCGGTGGAGATGCCGAAGCTGACGAACGAGCAGCCCTCGCGCCCGAGCGCGTCGAGGGCGGCGGCGACCAGGAGCTCGGCGGTGCCGGCGGGCACGTCCCCGGTGGTCAGGAGGTGCTCGAGCAGGTAGCCGCCGCGCGCGTCGAGCTGCACGAGCGATTGCACGCCGACGACGCGGCCGTCCCAGGTGGCGTAGAACCAGCGGCGCAGCGCGCGCGGCGAGAAGAGATCGATGTGCGCGACGAAGATCTGCAGGCCGCGGCGGCTGTCGAGCCAGGCGCGGGCGACGCGGTCGAGCGCACGCTCGAGGACGGCGTCGCGGCCGGCGCCGTCGACGTACTCGCCGATCTCGACGGTGGCGCGGCGTGCGTGGCTGAGCTTGCGGTTGAGCTCGTGGCCGCGGCGGCCGCGCGGGCGTGCGCGCCGCGGATCGATGGTGATCTGCTCGCCGAACTCGATCACCGCCCAGCCGAGCGCGCGCTCGCGGGCCGCCAGCTCGGCGCTGGCGCCCGCGACGACGACGGTGCCGAAGCGCTCGGCCAGCGTGGCGAGCAGCCGGTCGTGCGCCTCGGGGGGACTCAGCGGATCGCCGACGGCGACGACGACGTTGCCGACGCTGCGCCGGATGGGCGCGGCACCGGGGAGGCCGTGAGCGGTGAAGAGCTCGCAGGCGGGATCGAAGACCACCGGCGAGAGCACGCCGCCGAAACGGCGAACCAGGTCCACCAGGTTCGCTGGATCTCCGACGGGAGACACGTACGGAGCGCGGTTGCGCATGTACAGCGAGGAATGCAGCACCGGTACCGATCGGTGCCGCCGCCTAGGGATCGCGCCTAGGATGAGCGATAGAGCGGCGCGAGGGCGACGCGGTTGTGGCTGTGCAGGAACAGGATGCGCTTGCCGTCGAGACGACCGGCGCGCGCGTCGTCGAGGAGCGCGGCCATCACCTTACCGGTGTAGATCGGATCGAGCGCGAGCCCGACGCGCGCCGCGGCTGCGACGGCGTCGAGCGACGCCGGCGTCGGCGCGCCGTAGCGGCCGGCGTGGCGCGTCTCGATGCGCAGCCGGGCCGGCGCGCCGCCGAGCGCGCGGCCGCCGACGGGCGCGAGCAGCTCGTCGACTGCTTGCGCCAGACGCTCGACGCGGCGCCGTCCGATGGCGACGGCGCCGACCACGCGCACCGCCACGATCTCGACGGGGCGGACCGGCGCGCGCACGCCCCACAAGAGGCCCGCCGCGGTGCCGCCGGAGCCGAGCGCGACGTAGAGCGCGTCGAACGGCGGCAGCAGGCCGAGGCGCACCTGCGCCGAAAGCTCGCAGCCGCCCGAGGCCCAGCCGAGCGCGCCGACCGGCGACGAGCCGCCGCCGGCGAGCCACGCCGTGTTGGGCGAGAGCTGCGCGCGCGCCCAGACCGGCACGACGCCGAGCGGGCTGCGGACGCGGATGAGCTGCGCGCCCATGGCCTCGTCGACGAGCAGCTGCTCCTGCACGTGCGCGTCGAGCGGCTGCGGAAAGAGCGCGGCGGTGACGCCGAAGCCGTGGCGCGCGCCGTAGATCGCCGTGGCCACGACGTGGTGCGCGCCCCAGCCGCCGAACGTGACCAGCTCGCTGGCGTTGCGCGCGCGCGCGTCGCCGAGGAGGAACTCGAGCTTGCGCACCTTGTTGCCGCCGTAGAGGTCGCCGCTCTCGTCTTCGCGCTTGACCCACAGCTCGACGCCGCGCGGGAGCAGCTCCTCGACGCGCTCGACGGGCGTGGGGAAGCGGCCGATCGACATCCACGGGATGCGGCGGCGCGCGGCGGGCAGGGCGGCGAACAGCGCCGGGCCGCTCAGCGAGCCGGCGTCGCCGCGAGGGAACGATAGATGGCCCAATCGAACGCTCCTTTTTGCCCCGCGCGGCCCCAGCGCCTCAGCTCGAAGGCGCCGGAGCCGACGATGAGCGCGTGGTGCAGCGGGTTCAGGTAGGCGAGATGGATGCGCGCGCGCGGCGCCGCCTGCAGGCGGCCGGCGAGGCGCTCGAGCACCGCGTGCATGATCTCGACAGGAAACGGCTGGAACAGATAGATCAGCGTCGGCGCCGTCGGGGGAACCCAGTCGCGCGCGTCCATGCACAGAAGCTCGATGTCGGCCGTGGCGCGCGTCGCCGAGCGCCAGCGGCGCACGTTGTCGAGCGCGATCTGATGCAGCGCCGGCGACAGCTCGACGCCGACGATCTTGCGGAAGCCGAGCTCCGACGCCATGAGCAGCACGCGCCCCTTGCCCGAGCCGAGATCGACGAACACGGTGTCGCCGAAGGACACGTCGACGTCGCGCATGAGGGTGGTGAAGGCGTCGCGCGAGGTCGGCCAGTAGCGCCACAACGCCGGCACGTCGGCGCCGCTGGCGTCGAGATCGGCGATCGTCACGCTGCGCTCGGTGTCGGTGCCGAAGGTGGCGTCGAAGGGCGCGGCGCGCTCGTGCTTGCGATCGTACCAACAGCTGCGCACCGAGCGTACGGTCTCCACCCAGCCGCGCTCGCGCACCGGGCCGGCGGCCATGCGGAGGAGGTTTCTCAGCTTCGACGTCATGATCGATGCGCGAGCAAGCGACGTGCCCCGGCCGCCCGCTTGCATTCTTCGAACATGATGGACGCGACGGTGGTGGAACGTTTTGTCGACGGCGCGCGATCCGGCGCGCCCCTCATCGTGCGGCCGCGCGGCGTGGCCTCGCCCGAGGCGCTGGCCGAGCTGATCGCGGCGCACCGGCACGATCTGCGCGAGCGGCTCGCCTGGGTCGGGGCGGTCCTGTTTCGCGGCTTTCGCGCGGTCGAGCCGCGCCATCTGGCGCGCGTGGTGCGCGCCTTCTCCGACGGGCCGTCGCTCGCCTACGTCGGCGGCGACACGCCGCGCACGCGCGTCGGCGAAGACGTCTACACCTCGACGGAGGCGCCGGCGGCGGTGCGCATCCCGCTGCACTCGGAGATGTCGTATCTGCCGACGCATCCGCGCCACCTCTTGTTCCAGTGCGTGCAGCCGGCGGCGCACGGCGGCGAGACCACGCTCGCCGACACGCGCGCGGTGCTGGCCGCGCTGGCGCCGTCGGTGCGCGAGCGCTTCGTCGCGCGCGGCGTGCGCTACCTGCGCGTCATCCGCGGGCGCTCGCTCGGCTTCGAGCTGCTCGAGCACGTCGCCTCCGCCTCGAAGTCGTGGATGCAGGTGTTCGAGACCGAGCGGCGCGACGAGGTCGAAGCGCGCTGCCGGTCACTGGCGCTCGATTACCGCTGGCTGCCGTCGGGGCACCTCGTGACCTCGACGGTTCGCCCCGCGGTCATCGCGCACGCCGTCACCGGCGAGCCCGTCTGGTTCAACCAGGCGCACCTGTTTTGCTTCAGCCCGCGCTGGATGGGCCCGCTCTACTACGCGCTGGCGATGATGCTCTACCCGCGCCGCCGCACGCGCACGCACCAGGCCCACTACGGCGACGGCACGCCGATTGCGCGCGAGACGCTGGCCCACGTCCACGACGTGCTCGAGCAGCACACGGTCGCCCATCCGTGGGCGCGCGGCGACCTTCTGATCCTCGACAACGAGACCTGCATGCACGGCCGCAACGCCTTCCGCGGCGCCCGTCGCGTGCTCGTCGCCATGACGGGCTAGCGTGGCGTCATTGCGCGGGCGCGCTCGTGACGACGACGTCGAGCGTGAGCGGCTGGCCGTTGCGCAGGACGCCGAGCGCGACGTGGCTGCCGGGCGCGCGGTCGCAGATGGCGAACATGTCGCCGAGCGGCGTCAGCTTGGCGACGGACCTGCCGTCGACGGTGGCGAGGGCGTCGCCGCGCTTGAGGCCGGCCTTGTCGGCGGGGCTGCCGGGCAGGACGCCTTCGACGCGCGGGCCGTCCCCTGGTGGGACGCCGATCTCGCCACCGAACCAGCTGAGGCCGCCGATCGGACGATCGCTCTTGACGACGACGAGCTCGCAGCCGCTGTCGCCCTCACCGACGACGACGCTTCCGAGGCTGTCCGAGTACCCCGGCGACCAGCCGCAGAGGACGTCGGCGGGGCCGCGCGCGGCGCCATCGATGGTGAAGCTGCCGTCGGCGCCGCTGAAGCCGGGATCGACGTGCATCGGGCTGCGCAGGTGGCCGGTGACGAACAGGGCGAGGCAGCGCAGGCCCTCGACGGGCGCGCCCGAGCGCCACTCGACGACGTGGCCGTGAATGACGCCGCTGCCGCGATCGCGCAGCGTCACCGTCGCGATCTGGCCGGCGTCGACGCGCACCGCCGCCGAGTCGCGGCCGCCGCTGCCATCGGCGTAGACGACGTAGTTGCCGGGCGCGAGGCCGCGCAGCTGGAAGCTGGTACCGCTGACGGCCGCCCACGCGGGCTGCGGCGGAAGGAACGGCTGGTTGAGCCGCGCCGTCACCTCGGGCGGCGTCGCGAACCCGACGAGCTCGCCGTCGATGCCGCCCGACGGCTGCAAGGGCAGGACGACGCCTTGTGCGCCGGCGGCGACGCCGTCGAGGTGCCCTTCGGCGCCGTCGCCGCCGCGGGCGCGCAGCACGAAGGCTCCGCTGTCGAGGTCGGCGATGGCGAAGCGGCCGTCGGCGCCGGAGATCGCGCTCGGCCGCTGGAACTGGTCGTCGAGGTCGAGCCGCTCGTCGCTGCCCCCGGCGGCGCGGAAGGCGACGACCTGCACGTCGCTGAGCGGCTGACCGTCGGCGCCGACGGTGGTGCCGGAGATGGTCTGGTGCGTTCGGTGGATGACGATGCGGACGCCCGAGACCTCGCTCTCGCTGTTCGGCACGTAGATCGTGGAGTAGCTGCCGTCGGCGGCGGCGAAGTCGTGTCCGGTGTCGCCGCCATCGCGCACCTCGATGCGGTAGTCGTCGCCGCCGCCGAGCGTGCCGGCGCGGAAGCTGCCGTCGGTGCCCGTGATCGCCTGGCCGACGTCGACCTTGTGCACGGCGGCGAAGTTCACCCAGACGCCGGCCGCGGGGCGACCGTTGTCCTCGACGACCACGCCGGAGATGGCGCCGGCAAAGGTGCACTCGAGATCGACGCCGGTGCGCTGCTCGCCGGGCCCGAGCACGATCTCGGGCGAGAGCGCCCCGAAGCCGTGCGCCTGGTCCTGGGCGTCGACCGCGTATTTCCCGGCGCGCAGCCCGCGCAGGGCGTAGCTGCCGTCGGCGTCGCTGAAGACGGCCACCGGCTCGAGCGTCACGGTGTTGAGGCCGACGAAGACGTTGGCGGCGGGTTTGCCCTGCCTGAGGATGTGGCCGGCGATCGATCCGAGCGCGCTGACGACGATGCGCACGCCGTCGACGATCGGACGGTCGACGAGCAGCGACTTCGGCGAAACCAGGTTCCAGCGGGAGACGCGGAAGGCGGCGACCCCGCGCGGCACCGACTCGAGGACGAAGCTTCCGTCGCTCTGCGTGACGGCGTCGGCGCCGTCGATCGACGTCGGACCGCCGACCGGCACCGTGCGTTGGACGGAGACGCGCGCGCCGGCGACCGGATCGCGGCCGTCGGTGACGACGCCGCTCAGGCGTGTGGCGGCGCCGAGGTGGAGCACGATCTCCGGTGTCGTGCCGGTGGCGCGCACGGTGAGCTCGAGTGGCTCGCTCATCGCCAGCCCGGTGGCGAAGGCGAAGAGCCGATGGCGGCCCGGCGCGAGCGCGCTGAGGGTGAAGCGGCCGTTGCCGTCGGTGACGGCGGCGGCGGGGGCGCCGACGTGGTGGCCGATCTGGCCGCTGACGCTGCGCACGCTGGCGTCGGCGACGGGCCGGCCGTCGTCGGCGCGGACGACGCGGCCGACGATGGTCGCCTCGGGCGTGAGCAGAAAATCACGGCGCACGGTGCGATTGATCGTGTCCAGCTCCTCGTCGATGGTGCCGTAGCCGCGCGCCGACACCTCGATCTTCGTCTGCCGCGGGCTCACGCACGCGCGATAGGCGCCGGCGGCGTCGCTCTGCACGCACGCGCTCGCGCGCGCGTCGGCGTAGCACAAGCGGGCGCCGGCGATGGGGCCGCCCGATGCGTCGTTCACGTGGCCGACGAGCTGCGCGTCGCAGCCGCCGAGGCGCAGCTCGATGCGATCGGAGGCCGCGCCAGGATCGCGCGTGTCGACCTCGCGCACGTCGGCGCTGTGATCGGCGGCCGTCGCGGTGACGCTGTACGGCGCCGGCGGCACGAGGCCGAAGTCGAAGCGGCCGTCGGCGCCGGTACGGCGCGTCGCCGCCGGCAACAGCCCGGCGTCGCTGAGCGCGCTGCCGAGCTCGACGGTGGCGCCGGCGATCGGCGCGCCGCCGGCGGTTACGCGGCCGGCGATGCGACGGATGGCGGCGCCGCGTTGGCCAAACCAATCGGGCACGCGGACGCCCGCGATCGTGGCCGGCGCGCGACCGGGCACGCCGAGCCCGCCGGGCACGCGCCAGGCCACGCCGGCCCGCGATTGCGTCACCTCGCCGCCCGGCGCGTGCGCGCGCCAGACGACGACGCTGCCCCAGCCGACGAGCAGCAGGACCGCGACACCGATGGTGGCCTTGAGGGCAGACTTCATGATGAGCGCTCCCCCGATCGCGCCCGCGATCGTCTTGACGGCGGCGCCGCGCAGCGCCGTGGCCGTCGGCACCAGCGCCAACGCCCAGCGCCGCCGATCGCCGCCGCGCTTCTGATCGAGCCGCGCGCGCAACGCTTCGAGCCCGCGCTTGAGCTGCGACCGCACCGTCGCCGCCGGTACGCCGACGCGTCGCGCGATGTCCGCTGCCGACAGATCCTCGTAGTAGCGGAGGAGCAGCGTCGTGCGATACGGCTCGTCGAGCGCGAGGAGCTCGGTGGCGACCTCGCGCTCGGTCTCGACGCGGTCGACCAGCTCCTCGGGCGTCGCCGGCCGCGTCGACAGGATCGCCGCGTCTTCGCGCGCGCGCCGCCGGGCCTGGCCGCGAAAGCCCATGCGCGCGACATTGCGCACCACCGCCGCCAACCACGGGCGGACGTTTGGCGTCGCCGACGCGTGAACGAGCGCTTGCAGCCAGGCCGCCTGCACGACGTCGTCACGCTCGGCGGCGTCGGCGACGAGCCGCTGCGCCAGCCGCCGCATCCACGCCGTGTTGGCCAGGATGTCGCCGAGGGGCGCATCGTCGTCGTTCGCGGCCATCGTTGCTATTCGGGGGTTGCCGCCGTCACGCCGAGTGTTGCACGAAAAAAGCTATCGGGCGCCGTCGCTCGAGGCTTGCGCCGTCGCCGGCGTGGCGCCCGGGACCACGCGCTCGCGGACGCCGGCGCCGGCCGGCAGCTGGGCCAGCGCGATGCCTTCGAGGTGCTGCTCGAAGAAGGCGACCACCGCGGCGCGCGAGAGCAGGCGCACCTTCTGCGAGTCGACCTTGCCGACGCGGCAGATGCCCATGCCCGGCGTCGACGGATCGTCCATCACCTGCACGTGGTCGGCGCCGAGCAGCGTCAGCTCGATGGTGCCGGGCGGCGCGTGCGTGAAGAAGGAGCGGTAGTTCCCGTCCTTGGTCGCGCACAGGCGGAACGCTTTGTAGGCGACCTCGGCGCCGATCACGAGCAGCGGCGCGTGCAGCCCGGCGATCGGTCCGCGCGCCACATGGGTGTAGCCGTTCTCGTCGGGATCGATGGCGACGACGGCGGCAAAGCGCGGATCGGCGAGCGCCGCCATGATCGATGCCTTGCCGCCCATCGAGTGGCCGGCGACGCCGATGGCGCCGGGGCGCGCGAGCCCGTGCGCGACGAGCCAGCCGGCGATGGTGCGCGCGTCGTCGGCAAGCTCGGGATCCGAGCGCAAGAATCCATACCAGGTGCGCAGCGCCACGACGAAGCCGCGCGACGCGAGCGCGCGCGCGTAGCTGTCGTACTGCCACTCGGGCGCGGCGCGCGCGGGCAGGAACACCACCGCCGGCGCCGGACCGCGGAGGTTGGCCGGGCGATAGATCGAGACGGCGAAGCCTTCGTTCCAATCGCCGACGCCGACGGTTTCGGCGACGACCGCATCGGGGCCCGGTCCAGCGGCGGCGCCGGCTGGAAGGATCTTTGCGTCGGCGGCGAGCACGCCGCGATCGCGCACCGGGCCGAGGTGCGTGCAACCGCCGAGGAACGGGGCGAACAGGAGAAGCGCGAGCGACCTCGAGAGCACCCCGCAGTCTACTTCAGGGACGCGCGGCGTCGACCACGAGCAGGGCGCCGCTCGCTACGCGAGTCCCGGTAGCGTGGATCGGTGCGACCGATTGCCACGGTGTCATCGGATCGAACAGCCTGTTAGGAAAACGTACGCGCGTGATCTTGTCTGCCGTCGGAGATTCGCGCAGATGGCCTACGCGTGCGCGGGTACGTTCGTTGCACGGGCTTGCCACGAAATGCTGGCGGGCCCGCGCTCGAATCCGCCCCCCCGGTGGGCGCGGACCCGCCAGCACCTTTCCTTCCCACCGAATAGGCGTTGATCCACTCCCCCGGACTGTGATAACTGGTCCGACCAATGGTGGGGGCTGGGCGCGTCGTCGCGTGCGCGGCGATTTTGTCGGTTGTCTCGGCGGCCGCGTGCACGCGGTTGAATCCGGATGCCGTCGGCATCGGCGGCGTCGGCGCCAGCGACGGGGGCGTCGATCTCGCGCTGCCGGCGACGTCGTGCGATCCGTCGAAGGTGGCGAGCGATCCGCGCCACTGCGGCGGCTGCGACAACGACTGCGCGGCGCTGCCCAACGTCGACGGCACGCGCGTCAGCTGCACGAGCGGCGAGTGCAACGTCGGCGGCGCCTGCCTGCCCGGCTTCGGCGACTGCACGTCGGCGCCCGGCTGCGAGACCAACCTCGGCACGCCCGATCACTGCGGCAGCTGCGGCATGGCGTGCGGCGGCGCGAACCCGTTCTGCGGCGTCGACGGCAGCGGGCAGCACGTCTGCGGGAGCTCGTGCGGCGCCTCGTCGCTGTGCGACGGGCAGTGCGTCGACACGCAGAATGATCCGCTCAACTGCGGCGGTTGCCAGACCGGCTGCGCGACGCCGGCGCATGGACAGCCGGCGTGCAGCGGCGGAATTTGCGACTTCGTCTGCGATCCGGGCTGGGTGAAGACGGCGAGCGGCTGCGTCGCCGGCAGCGGCGGCAGCGGTGGCGGTGGTGGCGGCGGCAGCGGCGGGGCGGGCGGCGGCGGCGGGACCCCTCAGTGCGGGATGACCGGCGCGACCTGCTCGAACATGAGCGACTGCTGCAGCGGCATCTGCATCATCCTCACCTGTTTGTGAGCGCGTGCTTCTGCACCCAGTCGGTCACGCGCGTGATCGCCTGCGGTGACATCGTCTCCTCGAGGTCGCCGTACTCGTCGACCGTGCAGCGCTTGCAGGTCTGGAACAGGTGGTTGAGCCCGGGCAGCTCCTCGACGGTGGCGTCGTGGTTGCCGGCGAGCGCGGCGCGAATCGCCGCGAGGCTCTCGGCCGACGGCACGTGCACATCGCGCGAGCCGTTGAGCGCGAGCACCGGCGCGGTCACCTCGCGCAGATAGGGGCGCGGATCGGTCCGCAAGAACTCGCGATACCAGGGCGACAGCATCGCGTCGAGCTGGCTGGCCAGGTTCGCGCGCGCGGCGGGCGGTCGCTTGGCGACGATGGCATCGAGCTTCTTGCGCGCCGTGGCGGCGTCGTCGGGGCCGGCGACGATGGTGATCAGCTTGCGCTCGAGGGCCTGGCTCTCGTCGAGCGCGGCGCCGCTCATTCCCTCGGAGCGGGCGACCATCGCCTGCTGCTTCAGGAGGATCTCGTCGCCGCGCAGCCCGGGGCCGGCCAGCAGGACCAAGAAGGCGACGTCGTGGTCGCGCGCGGCGACGATCGGCGCGATGAGGCCACCCTCGGAGTGGCCGAGGAGGCCGAGGTGCCGGGCGTCGACGTCGGGGCGCGCGCGCAGCCAGGCCAGCTCGGCGGCGACGTCGCCGGCGAAGTCGAGCGTGGTCGACGCGCGGAAGTCGCCGGTCGACTTGCCCATGCCGCGATCGTCGCAGCGCAGGCCGCCGATGCCCTTGCGCGCGAGCGCATCGGCGAGCACCCAGAACGGCTTGTGGCCGAAGAGCGTCTCGTCGCGATCCTGCTGCCCGGAGCCGGTGATGAAGACGACGACGGGAAAACGCGGCGCGTGGGGATGCGTGAGCGTGCAGCCGAGCGTGAGCTTGGCGGCGCGGTTTTCGACGGTGACGTCCTCGCTCGCGTAGGGGAAGGGCGGCTTCGGCTCCTGCGGGCGGCGCGCCGACGGCGGCGTTCCGCGCTGCAACGTGAGCGGGAACGGCGCGCCCTGCGTGAAGGTGCCGCGGATGTGGTCGGCGTCGACGCGCTTGCCCTCGAAGCGCACGTGCAGTTGCGGGATCTCGATGGTGAGCGTGTCGCCGGCGACGGCGACCGAGCCGAGCGGCAGGTTGGCCTTGTTCTGATCGGGGCTGGCGAGCGTGCCCGACCACGCGGTGCCGTGATGATGAAGATCGAAGACGACGTGGAGCTTGACCGCGCCGACGTCGAGCAGGCCCCACCAGCTGCCCTCGAAGGGAGCGTCGTTGGCCGCGCGCGCGGGCGCGCACAAAAGGAGCAACACGAGCGGGATCAGCCGGCGCATGCGCGCATCTTACAGCGTCGGCAGGATCAAGTAGCCCTGGTGTACGAAGCGCCACTCGACCCAGTCGTTGTCGTGCAGGCCGAGCGCGGCGAAGACGGCGTTGGAGAGATCGATGCCGGCGCGGTTCGAGGGCGTCCGATATTTTCCGACGGCGCGCTCGGCGGCGGGACGGCGGCTGCCGACCCAGTAGGCGTCACCGACGTTCCACGGGCCGACGTCGAGCACGGGCACGACCACGGCGCGCGCGCCGTAGCGGACCTCGACGTGCTTGCCGAGCGCGGCCGGGTGGGGCAGCGCCACGAACAGCGCCGACGGCGTGATGACGAGGCCGGTCGAGGTGCGCTTGCCGATCTCGCCTTCGCGCGTGGCGTAGACGCGCTGCCACGGGCTCGGCTGCCACGCGGCGCGGATGGTGAGCGTGGCGATCACGGCGAAGACGGCGGCGAGCCCGAAGTTGATGAGGTGTTCGCGGCCGCGGCGGCGGCTGCGCGTGCGATTCCGTTTCACGGCTGCGCGGCAGTGTAGCATCGTGGCCATGCAGATCGGGCTCGGCTGCATGCGGCTGTCGACGGAGCGGGAGCGCGACGAGGCGCGCGCGATCGCGACCATCCACGCCGCGCTCGACGGCGACGTGCGCCTGTTCGATACCGCGCGCGCCTACGGGCTCGACGACGACGATCGCGGGCACAACGAGCGCCTGCTCGGGCGCGCGCTGGCCGCGCACGCCGACGGGGCCGGCGCCGAGATCGTGACCAAGGGCGGCATGGCGCGGCCCGGCGGCGCCTGGCGTCCCGACGGGCGGGCGCGCGCGATCGTCGCAGACTGCGCCGCGAGCCTGGAGGCGCTCGGCGGGCGCGCGATCGATCTGTACTTGTTGCATGCGCCCGATCCGCGCGTGACGTGGGCGACGAGCGTGCGCGCGTTGGCGGGGCTCGTCGAGCGCGGCCTCGTGGCGCGCGTCGGCGTGTGCAACGTCAGCCGGCGGCAGCTCGAGGAGGCGCTGGCGCACGCGCCGATCGCGGCCGTCGAGGTGGCGCTCGACGAGGCGCTGCCGGGCGGCGTGGTGGCGCTGGCGATCGCGCGCGGTCTGCGGGTGCTGGCGCACGCGCCGTTCGGCGGGCCCAAGGGCGCGGCGCGGCTCGGGCGCGATCGCGAGCTCGCGGCGGCGGCGGCGCGGCTCGGAGCCACGCCGCATCAGCTGCTGCTGGCGGGGATCGCGGCCATCGACCCGCGCATCGTGGTGTTGCCGGGGGCGCGCACGCCCGAGAGCGCGCGATCGGCGGCGGCGGCCGGGCGGCTCGTGCTCGACGAGGCGGCGCGCGCGCTCGTCGAGGCGCGCGTGGGCAGCGCGCATCCGCCGCCGGCGACGGCGGCGCGCGGCGACGGCGAGGTCGTGCTCGTCGCCGGGATCTCGGGCGCCGGCAAGTCGACGCATGTCGGCGGCTTCGTCGCGGCCGGCTACGAGCGGCTCAACCGCGACGAGCGCGGCGGCACGCTCGCCGGCCTCGCTCGCGCGCTCGACGGGCGGCTGGCGGCGGGCGCGCGCCGCGTGGTGCTCGACAACACCTACGTCACGCGCAAGAGCCGGCACGCGGTCGTGCGCGCGGCGGCGAGGCACGGCCTGCCGGTGCGCTGCGTCTGGCTCGACGTGCCGCTCGTGGAGGCGCAGCGCAACGCCGTCGAGCGCATGCTGGCGGCGCACGGCCGGCTGCTCGCGCCCGGCGAGATGGTGGGCGGCGACGATCCGACGCGCCTGGCGCCGCGCGTGCAACTGTCGCAGCTGCGCGCGCTCGAGCCGCCCGCGGCCGACGAAGGGTTCGCGGCGATCGAAGTGGTGCCGTTCGCGCGCACGCCCTCGCGCGCGCCGCACGCGGGACGCGCGGTGGCGCTCGAGGCCCTGCGTCGCGCCGGGCCCGCGATCCTCGGCGGCGGGGCGCCCGGGCCGCGGCTGGTGTTCGATTGGCTGCCCGACGGCGACGCGGCGCTCGTCGAGGCCACGCGCGGGCTCGAGGTGACGCGCGCGGCGTGTGCGCATCCGGGCGGGCCGCCGATCTGCTGGTGCCGTCCGCCGTTGCCGGGGCTGCTCCTGGCCTTCGCGCACGAGGCCGGCGTCGATCCGGCGCGCCTGACCGTCGTCGGCACGTCGCCGGCGCATCGCGCGCTGGCGGCGGCGCTGCACGCGCCCTTCGAGCTCGTCGGCTGAGCGCGCGCCGCCGCGGGCGCTACTCGTTCGCGGCGGCGGCCCGGGGCGCGCAGTGCTGCTTGACGAAGCCGAGCAGCCGCTCGACGTCGATGGGCTTCGGCATCACCGTCACGTTCGGCAGCACCTCGCCCTTGTGCACCGACGCCGAGATCACGCACACCGGCAGGCGCGAGAGCTGCGGCTGCTCGCGCAGCCGGTCGAGGACCTCCCAGCCGCTCAAGGTGGGCATCATGATGTCGAGCAGCACGGCGCACGGCGTGGTCCGGCGCAGCACCTCGAGCGCCTCGGCGCCGTCGGCGGCGGCGCGCACGTTGTAGCCCTCGGCCTCGAGCACGAACACCAGCGACTCGCGCACGTCGGCATCGTCGTCGACGATGAGCACGTCGAGGCGCGCCGACCCGGCGACCGGCTCGCGCGGCAGCCGCACCGAGAAGGTCGAGCCCTTGCCCGCGCTCGACTGCACGCGCACGGTGCCGCCGTGCGCCTCGACGATCTCGCGCACGATCATGAGCCCGAGGCCGGTGCCGGCCACCTGGTGCTGCGGATCGATGACGCGCGTGTAGCGCTCGAACAGCGTGGGCAGCGCCTCGTCGGAGATGCCGCGGCCGGTGTCCTCGACGTCGATGGCGACGATGTCGCCCTCGCGGCGCACGCGCATGGTGACGCGCCCGCCCGCCGGCGTGAACTTGATGGCGTTGGACAGGAGGTTGGTGAGCACCTGCCCGAGCCGGCGGCGATCGCCGACGGTCTCGACGACGACGCCGGTCGGCAGCTCGGCCGAGAGCACGAGCTGCGACTCCTCGGCGAGCGGCCGCACGTCGTCGATGGTGGCGCGCACCAGCGCGGACACGTCGACCGGCTCGCGATCGATCTTGTAGCCGGCGCCCTCGAGGCGCGCGAGATCGAGGAAGTCGTTGATCAGCGCCACCATCGAGCGGATGTTGGCGTCCATCTTGCGCACGTCTTCGGTGAGCGGCCCCGAGAGCACGCCGCGCCGCCCCGACAGGATCGCGGCGGTGCGCAGCATCATCGCCGACAGCGGCGAGCGCAGGTCGTGCGCGATGATCGAGTAGAAGTCGAGCCGGCGCGCCTCGGTGCGGCGGTGCTCGGTCACGTTGTGCAGCGAGATGGTGCGCGCCGCGGCGAAGTCGGTGGGCAGCACGCGCACCGTCGGCGAATAGATCTGATCGCGCAGCTTGACGTCGGGCAGCGGCAGGAGCGCCTCGTGTCCGCCGAGGCGGAGCGCGTCGAAGCGCAGCTCGGGCAGGAGCTCCTCGAGCGTGCGGCCGGTGATCTCGGCGGTGCTGGTGCCGAAGGCGTGCTCGGCCTCGCGGTTGGCGAAGGTGACGCGGCCGCGCAGGTCGACGGCGAGGAGCGCGTCGGGCGCGTTCGACAGGAGCGCGCGCACGTTGCGCTCGGCACTCTCCATGCGCTCGAGGAACGCCTTGTTGCGCAACAGCGCCGCCACGCGCGCGCGCAGCTCGTCGTCGGCGTAGGGCTTGGCGAGGAAGTCGTTGGCGCCGGCGTCGAGCGCCTGCACCACCTGCTCGGTGTCGCTGTGCGCGGTGAGGAGCAGGACGCCGATGCGCGGGTTCGAGCCTTCGGCGGTGCGGATGAACTGACAGAGCTCGAGGCCGCTCATGCCCGGCATCACCCAGTCGAGCACCATCACGTCGGGAGGCGCGCCGCTGGCGAGCCGCTCGAGCATGGTGGTGCCGTCGCTGAACAGATCGACCGCGTGCTCCGATCGCAGCGCCGCCATCGCCCGCTCACCGTCGAGCGGACTGTCGTCGACGATCCAGACGCGTCGCGGGTTGGCGGACACCATCGAGCTGTTTGGTTGTAGGGTAGTGCTCTCGAGCGGTCAAGGCAGACTTATAGAAGAAGCGCCGTTGACACGCGGAGTTGGGTGCCTATGAAGAAATTTCTCGGTCCATCTCAGGGGTAGACGCGTGCCTGAAGTCTTGGTCGTCGACGACAGTAAAATCATGCGCGAGATGATCGTCGCCTGCCTGCGCGCGCAAGACGGGCTGGCGTTCACCCACGCGGCGAGCGGGCTGGAAGCGATCGAGCAGTTGTCGCTCAAGCCGTTCGATCTCGTCATCCTCGATTTGAACATGCCGGACATCGGCGGCGTCGAGGTCGTCGAGTTCATTCGCGGGCAGGACACCCTGCGCGACCTGCCCATCCTCATCGTCACCACGCGCGGCGACGAAGAGTCGCGCACGCGCGTGCTCGCTGCCGGCGCCTCGCGCTTCATGACCAAGCCGTTCGCGCCCGACACCATCCTCGGCGAAGTGCGCGCGCTCTTGACCGTGGACGCGCGCGTGGGCTCGTGAGCCTGGAGCTGCAACAGTTCCTCGCCGGCTACCTGGCGGAGGTCGAGGAGCACCTGTCGTCCTCGACGCAGAAGCTCAACGCCATCGACGCCTCGGCGCGCGGCGGGCAGGCCAATCCGCACGCGGTGCGCGAGCTGTTCCGCTCGCTGCACACCATCAAGGGATTGTCGGCGATGGTCGGCGTCGAGCCGGTGGTGGCGCTGGCGCACGAGATGGAGTCGCTGTTGCGCGCGGCCGACCGCGCGGGCGGGGCCCTCTCGCAGGAGGCGGTCGACGCGATCTCCGACGGCGTGCGCGCCATCGAGCGGCAGGTGCGCGCGATCGCGGCCGGCCAGGAGGTGCCGACGGCGCCGGCGGGCCTGGTCGAGCGGCTGGCGGCGCTGCAGGCGATGACGCCGGCGCCGGCGGCGAGCGCGACCACGCTGCTCACGCTGCCGGCGGATGTGGCGGCCAAGCTGTCGGCGGCGGAGCAGGCGCAGCTGGCGCAAGGCGTGGCCACCGGCAAGCGCGCGGTGCGCGTCGACTTCGTGCCGACGCCGTCGCGCGCCGCGACGGGCCTCAACATCACGACGGTGCGCGATCGCGTCGGGCGCGTGGCCGAGCTGGTGAAGGTATATCCCGTGTCGCTGCCCAAGAGCGACGCGGCGCCCGGTGGTCTCGGCTTTGCGCTGATCGCGCTCTACGACGGTGACGACGACGCCTTACGCGACGCCGCCGGTGCCGACGCGGTGGTGCCGTTGTCGACGGCGGCAGCGCCGGCCGCGGTCGAGGCGGTGGAGTTCGAGTCGACGCGCGGGGGCTCGCGCCTGGTGCGCGTCGACGTCGCCCGCCTCGACGACGCGATGGAGAAGCTGTCTTCGCTGGTGGTCAACCGCTTCCGGCTCACGCGCGCCATCGCCGCCATGCGCGAGAGCGGCACCGACGTGCGCGCGCTCGCCGACATCATGAACGAGAACGGGCGGCAGCTGCGCGATCTGCGCGCGGCGATCATGCGCGCGCGCATGGTGCCGATGGCCGAGCTGCTCGAGCGCATCCCGCTGCTGGTGCGCGGCCTCGAGCGCGCCACCGGCAAGCGCGTGAACCTGACCGTCGACGCCGGGCGCGCCGAGCTCGACAAGGCGGTCGCCGAGCGGCTGTTCCCCGCCATCGTCCACCTCGTGCGCAACGCGGTCGATCACGCCATCGAGACGCCCGAGGAGCGCGTGCGCGCCGGCAAGCCGGAGATCGGGCGCGTCGAGGTGACCTGCTGGGAGCGCGGCAACAACCAGCTCGAGCTCACCGTCAGCGACGACGGCCGCGGCGTCGACCGCGCGCGCGTGGCGGCGCGGGCCGGGCGCGCCATCGCCGATACGCCCGAGGCGCTGCTCGAGGTGCTGACGGCGCCCGGCTTCTCGACGCGCGAGCGCGCCTCGACGACGAGCGGGCGCGGGCTCGGCATGGACATCGTCAAGCGCATCGCCGTCGACGAGCTGGGCGGCGAGCTGCACCTGTCGACGACGCCGGGCGGCGGCACCCAGTTCAGCGTGCGCGTGCCCTTGACCATCACCATCGTCGACGCGTTCTCGTTCCTCGCCGGGCGGCAGCCGTTCGTGGTGCCGGTGACGATGGTCGAGGAGATCGTGGAAATCGAAGAGTCCAAGGCGGTGCGCGGCCCGCAGATGGCGCGGCGCGGGACGCAGATCCGCGTCTACGAGCGGCGCGGCGAGCCGGTGCCGATCGTGGCGCTCGACGAGCTGTTCGCGATCCCGCGGGTCGACGAGCTGGCGCCGGCCAAGGCGATGGTGGTGCGGCGCCACGGCGCGCCGTTCGCATTCGCGGTGCATCGCATGCTCGGGCAGCAGGAGGTGGTGGTGCGCCCGCTCGAGGATCCGCTGGTGAAGGTGCCGGGCGTGACCGGATCGACCGATCTCGGCGACGGGCGCGCCACGCTCGTGCTCGACCTGTGGGCGCTCTCGTCGCAGCTGGCGGAGGCGCGCGCATGACGACCGGCGCCTTGCATGTGCTGTTTCGCGTCGGCGACACCGACTACGTGCTGCCGGCGGGCGACGTCTTGCAGATGGAGTCGTTCGACGGGGCGACGCCGGTGCCGGGCACGGCCGGCTACGTGGCGGGCCTGGTGCAGGTGCGCGGGCGCGTGGTGCCGGTCGTCGATCTGCGCGCGCGCTTCGGGCTGCCGCCCGTCGCGCACACGATCGATACGCGCGTGGTGGTGGTGCAGAGCGCCGAGCGCACCGTCGGGCTGCTCGTCGACAGCGCGCGCGAGGTGGTGCAGCTGCCGCCCGACGCGCTCAAGCCGCCGCCGGCGGTGGTGGCCAGCGCCGGCAACGGATTCGTCAAAGCCGTGGCGCAGACGGGCAAGCGCCTGGTGATGCTGATCGATTTCGCCAGGGTCATCGGAGAACAGGAGTAGCGCATGGCGGTGCAATCAAGCGGCTTCGTCAACCTCGAGCAGGCCATGGGCAAGGCGCAGGAGACGGCGCGCACGCTGCGCGAGACGGCGGGGCAGGCGCGCAGCATCGAGGAGTCGGCGCACAAGCTCGCCAGCGCGGGCAACGAGCAGGCGGCCGCGGCCGAGCAGGTGCGCAGCGCGATGGAGTCGATCGCCGCCGGCATCGAGCAGACGGCGTCGTCGATCCAGGAGACGGCGCGCTCGCAGACGCGCTCGGCCGAGCTCGCCAAGGAGCTCTCGGGCGGCGTCGAGGCGACGGCGGCGTCGCTCGAAGAGGTGGCGGCGTCGGTGGCCAACGTGCAGAAGGACACCGAGGCGCTCGCCGGCGGCGCGACGCGCTCGGCCTCGGCGCTCGAAGAGGTCACGCGCTCGATCAAGGGCGTGAGCGCCAACGCCGAGGGGCTGGCGGCGGCGGCCGAGGAGCTGCTGGCGACGACGACGGAGACGGCGTCGAGCGTGGCGGGGCTGACCGCGCGCGGGCAGGAGAACGCGGCCGTCGTCGAAGAGGTGGCGACCACCATCGAGCAGATGTCCAAGGGCATCGCGCGGCTGTCGAAGGACGCCGAGGCGGTGGCCGAGCGCATGACCGCGACCGGCAAGCTCGTCGGCGCCGTGCAGGCGGGCGTGGAGAAGGTGGCGAACGACGCGACCTCGATGGCGTCGGCCGTCGAGCAGACGGCGTCGAGCACCGAGGAGCTGGCGCGCTCGTTCGCCAGCGTGGCCGAGCACGGGCGGCAGCTCAAGGACGCGGCGGCGAGCACGGCCTCGACGGTGACCGAGCTCGGCGCATCGGTCGAGGAGGTCGCGGCGACGAGCGAGAAGAACGCGCAGATCATCGACGGCAATGCGGCGGCGGTCGAGCAGATGGCGCGCTCGGCGGCGGCCACGTCGCAGGCGGCGGAGGCGATCGCCGGCTCGGCGTCGCAGAGCGCGGGCGCGGCGCAGCAGCTCGACGCGGCCACCAAGCGCATCGCCCAGGTGCTCGACGGCGCGCGGCAGTCGTCGGATCGCATGACGGCAATCGCGCGCGAGGGCGGCGCCACGGTGACGCGGTCGATCGCGGGGCTGAAGGACATCCGCGAGGCGATGGTCAGCTCGGCGACGGTGATGAAGGACGTGGGCCAGCGCGCCGAAGAGATCGGCGACATCGTGCAGACGATCAACTTGATCGCCGATCGCACGAACCTCTTGTCGCTCAACGCCAGCATCGAGGCGGCGCGCGCGGGTGAGCACGGGCGCGGCTTCGCCGTCGTGGCCGAGGAGATCCGCGCGCTCGCTGATCGCGCGGCGGCGGCATCGGCGGACATCGCCAAGATCGTGCGCGGGCTGCAGGCGACGGCGCGCGAGGCGGTGAGCACTTCGGCCGAGGGCGTCAAGGTGGCCGACGAGGGCTCGAAGCTGGCCGGCGACGCCGAGCGCGCGCTCGGCGGCATCCTCGGCGGCGTCGACGAGCTGGGACGGTCGGTGCGCGAGATCGAGCGCGCCGCGGGCGAGCAGCAGCAGGCCGTGCATTCGTTGACGACGTCGACGGCGCGGGTGAGCGAGGAGTCGCGCGCGGTGGCGCGCAGCGCGGCCGAGCAGACCAAGGTGGCCAGCTCGCTGGCGACGGCGGCGCAGGAGATGCGGCGCATGGCGCGGCAGACCTCCGAGGCGACGGGCGAGCAGGCGCGCGCCTTGCGCGACACGCTGCGCACCACCGGGCAGCTGACCGCGAGCGCGGAGAAGGTGGCGCGCTCGGTCGACGAGCAGGCGCGCGGCGCCGCCGAGGTGGCCAAGGCGGCGGTGCAGATGCGCACGCTGACGACGGCGACATCGGTGTCGATGGGCGAGCAGGCCAAGGTGCTGGTCACGGTGGCGACGTCGGTGCAGGAGGTGTCGACGTTGGCGATGCGCACGGTGCAGGGGCTGGTCGAGCAGGCGCGCGGCGCGGCGGAAGTGGCCAAGGCGATGGACGAGGCGCGCAAGCAGACGATGCAGACCGCGCGCGCGGTCGGCGAGCAGGCCAAGGCGGCCAAGGAGACCGAGCAGGCGGCGCGCGGCACCGCGCGGCTGGCGGCCGAGGTGACGCGCGCGACCGCCGAGCAGCAGAAGGCGCTCGTCGGGCTGACCAAGGACGGCGACGAGGTGCGGCGCATCGCCGCGGGGACGGCGCGCGCGGTCGGCGAGCAGGCGTCGGTGATCGCGGCCCTGGCGCAGACCGCGGCGCGGCAGACGACGTCGCTCACGCAGCTGGCGCGCGGCGCGGGCGAGCAGGCCACGGCGGCGACGCAGATCGCGGAGGCGGCGGCGTCGATGCGGACGCGCGCGCGCGAGGTGGCGGTGACCACGGCGCAGCAGGCGCGCGCCGCCAGCGCGGTGGCCGGCGAGGTGGCCAACGTGGCGGCGCAGGTGGCGCTGGTGCGCGAGGCCAACCTCGCGCAGGCCCAGGCGGTGGGCGAGATCGTCCACGCGCTGGCCGAGTCGGGCAAGCGAAGCTCATTGGAGCAGGCGTGAAGCAACCGCGCGCACAGACGCTCACCGCCGAGGAGGAGACGCGCATCGCGCGCGTCGATGCGCGCGCGGCGGCCGGCGAGGTCGAGCCGCTCATCGCGATGCTCACCGATCCGAGCTGGACGGTGCGCCGCGCGGTGGTGGCGGCGCTCGCCTCGCTCGGCGACGCGGCGGTGGGACCGCTGTGCGTGGCGCTGCAGACGACGCGCGACTCGGAGGCGCGCATCGCCGCCGCCGTCGACGCCTTGGTGGCGTCGATCGGCCATGCCGACGAGGCGGTGGCGCGGATGTCGAGCGATTCCAACCCGGCGGTGGCGGCGGACGCGGCGCAGATCCTCGGGCGCCGGCGGGCGCAGACGGCGCTGCCGACGCTGATCCGGCTCTTGCGGCATGCCGACGACAACGTGGCGGTGGCCGCGGTCGAGGCGCTCGGGCGCATCGGCGGGCGCGCGGCGGTGGAGTCGCTCATCGAGCTGGTGCGCAGCGGCAACTTCTTCCGCGCTTTTCCGGCGATCGACGTGCTCGGGCGCTCGGGCGATCCGCGCGCGGTGGCGCCGCTGGCGGCGCTGCTGGCCGAGCCACACTTCGCGCTCGAGGCGGCGCGCGCGCTCGGGCGCACCGGCGAGCGCACGGCGGTGGCGCCGCTGATGGCGCTTTTGGCCACGACGAGCCACGCCAGCGTGCGCATCGCGGCGATGGCGCTGCACGAGCTCTACCTGCG
>Ga0070679_100000622_pt1 | contig 30157 bp, 29 predicted proteins | sample KBSC63BmetaG_FD_65652 | JGI IMG/M metagenome (GOLD analysis project Ga0070679, IMG submission 65652) | Corn rhizosphere microbial communities from Kellogg Biological Station, Michigan, USA - KBS C6-3B metaG | ecosystem: Host-associated > Plants > Roots > Rhizosphere | place: USA: Michigan... | reverse complement strand
CTTATTAATTTAATATCGTTTGTTATTGCATATAAGTTATCATTGTTTTTAGAAAGCGTTGCCATTATTGCATCTGTGCTCAATAATTTTTCACTCTTTACAATGTCGCCGGCTTGTAGTCTTGGTCCATTGGGTGTGCCGCCTGCTATTTCAATAATTTTATTCCCAATTAAGCCATCCGTACTCAATTTTGCCATTACATCTTTCGGTATGTATTTTAGAGACTTTTGTTCTATATTCATATCTACTTCCACATTACCATCTTCTTTAAGGCTTACGTCTTTTATAATTCCAACTTTCACCCCTGAAAACCATATATTATTTCCTTTTTGAAGCCCGTTCACGTTATCAAAATATGATTTTACAGTAATAAATTTTTCAAATGTTTTCCTTTGAGAACCAAGCGTAAGAATGGTTATAATAAAAATAGCCAGGCCCACAAAAACAAAAATCCCAACTATAAATGCTCTTGAACTACCTGTTGATTTCATTTGCATATTTTTATTTTTAAAAAGATAAAATTCTTCATATTTCTGTATTTATAAAAAATGTGATTACATTTTTTGTTGTTCAATAAAATTATATTTATAAAAGTTTTGAATTCTTTCATCATCTGTATCAAATACTTCATTAAACGTCCCCTGTTTTATAAATTTTCCATCAAACATCATTGCAATTTTGTCGCCCGTTGTTTTTGCACAGGTGAGATCGTGCGTGATAATAATGGATGTAGTATTAAACTTGTGGCGTACATGATTAATGAGATTATTAATCTCTATACTGGTGATAGGATCCAGGCCGGATGTTGGCTCATCATAAAGCATTATTTGCGGCCGCAGAATTAAGGTTCTTGCAATACCAATTCTCTTTCGCTGACCGCCCGAAAGTTCGGATGGCATTTGATTTATTGTTCGCAATAATCCTACATCATCCAGTACTGATTCAATTTGCTGCGCCACTTCTTTTCTTGATAAATGCCTTGCATTTCTCACCAAGGGAAAAGCAAGGTTTTCCCTTACGGTCATACTGTCATATAAAGCGCTGCTTTGAAATGAAAACCCCACCTGCAAACGCAGTTCTCTTAGCTCTTTGTCTTTTAAATTTTCAACTTCTTCGCCCAAAACATTCACCTTGCCGCTGTCAGGTTTAAGTAATCCACATATGATTTTAATGAGGACAGATTTCCCCGTTCCCGACCTGCCAAGTACCACCACATTTTCTTTCCTGTATACATCCAGGTCGATTCCACGCAATACATGATTATCGCCAAACGACTTGTAAAGACTCCGTATGTGTATCATTAAATCCTGTTCGTCAATATTTCTATTTTCTATTTCCATTACACCCTGAAGCTGTTAGTAATTTGAACAATTAAAATTTCTTCAATAAAAATTAAAAACATAGAAAGCACTACCGATGAATTAGCCGCCTTTCCTACGCCTTCCGTTCCGTTGCTGGCATGAAATCCTTTATAGCATCCTACAATACCTATCGTAAACCCATACACTATACTTTTTATTAATGAAGAAAAGATATCAAGAAATGAAATTTTATCAAAGGCTGCCTGGAAGAAAGACACAAAACTTGTAAGCTCATTTTGATGAACGTTTAAAAAAGCACCAAGCATCGCAACGCAACCCGTATAACACATAAGCATGGGAATCATTAGCATGGTGGCTAAAACCCTGCTTACCACCAAAAACTTAAATGGATTTACAGCAGACACTTCCATTGCATCTATCTGTTCTGTTACCTTCATTGAACCTAATTCTGCACCAATGTTTGAGCCTACTTTGCCTGCGCAAATTAATGCAGTAACCAATGGCGCCAAAGCTCTGATAATTGCGATGGCGACAAGCGAAGGAAGCCATGAGGCCGCTCCAAATTCTGATAACGAAGGGCGGGATTGCTTTGTAAAAACAAGGCCGGTAATAAAGCCTGTAAGCGTAATAAGAAATAGAGATTTGTAACCCACCTGGTAACATTGCCTGATAATCTCTTTTATTTCGTAAGGCGGTTTAAATAGCTCTTTGAAAAAACGCAGCACGAATTGTAACGCATCGTTTAAGTCAATAAAAAAACCGTCTATTTTTCTTGTAATAAATATTCCGCCAGATTTTTTTAAACTCATAGTTATTTTTTACCATTCAAACTTAGAACCAACTTTTCGAAGTTAATTTTTGAAAAGCAAAGATGATAAAAGATAGGCAACTAAATTGCCTAAATAAACTACTACTTATGCCTAAATAAACTACTACTTAAAGATAGATGGTATAAAAAACCCCGCTTTTGCAGGGTTAAAAATAAAAACATATTAATGCCGCCAATCGTGTTTCTGCCTGTTCCGGTGATGCGAGTTCGCATTTATCATTCGTATTTGAATTGATCTTTCTTTTTCAAGATTTCTGATAGCAACTTTTTTTTGATGGCGCCTTAAAGTGTAATTATTTTGAATAGCACGAATTTTAAAATCAAATTCGCGGTTTATTCTTTCAATTTGAAATTGTCTTTCCCGGGGAGAAAAATTTCTATTGTCAAAATGATCTCTTTGGTTGTAAACATAATTATCATTTCTATCGGCCTGCCTGTGATTGGACTGGGCAAATGAAGTTGCAAAAATTGCCGTGGAAAATAAAAGTGTAATGATGATCTTTTTCATAATTGTAAATTTTAGTTGTTTAAAATATTATGATAATTAGATTGTATTAAAAGCAGAAAGTAAAACAATGAAATGTTAATGATTCTTCGCTAACCCTAACGCATACACTAAATTATAAAAGCTTTCCTGGTTCAAAAAGCAAAAAGCCCGTTTCCGGGCTTTTTGCTTTTTCGTAGTGTTTGAGAGGATCAATTCTGCGGTCATTCATAATTTTTTCTATGATTGTAGGCGGTATTGAATTTACTGTTGAATTTAGAATTCACGTCCTGCATCTGTTGCGATTTTTCTAACTGCGCTTTTTGAATCAAAACTTTCTTGTTATGCCTGCTAATGCGCTTATTGCTTTTAATTGCTGCGATCTTAAAGTTGTAGTCTTTGTTGATCTTAGCCATTTGCATATCCCTTTCTTTTGCAGAAAATGTGTAAATATTATCGCGATGGCTGTCAATTTTTTTATATTCAGCGTTGGTTATATACTGGTTGCTTTTCTTTTTTGTCTGATGGGAACCAGTTTGCGCAAATGAACTTGCAAAGGCGCTTATGGAAAATAATAAGGTAAATATCTTTTTCATAATTGTAAATTTTATTATTCAAAATGTGTCTTGTAAATAGGATGCTCTTATTTCATAATATCCTTAAAAAGAAATGTTAATAGAAAAATATAAATTATTAAGACAGATAAAAACTAGTAGACGAATAAAAAAGTACCTGCGATGCAGATACTTTGCAGTATAATAATGTTATAACATGTTGAAAAGAAACAGAAGGAATAATCTTTATTTATAAAATGAATGATCTGCCATTCTTCTTATTGCACATCACCATAAATTACTGTAACTTCCATTGCAGTTCAACTTAATTTTTTCGCTGGCATTTAAATCTGATCAATAAGACGGAACTATTTAGTATCAAACCAATATCTTTATAGAAGCTGCGCAACAACTATATAATAAGATATATCCTACCGAAAGAAAAACAAACCTCCAAATTATTGTATTAAATAACTAACTGAAATTTGATAATTCTGATGGATAATCTCATAAAAATTCTGGTGGTTGAAGATGAAATGATTATTGGCGCAAAAATTTCCATGCAACTTACCAAAAGCGAGCCTGGCCTGCACAGTGTTCCTGCAGGGGCGCATCCGAAAAGCCATACGAGTAGGAAAACATAAAACATTTTATTATGAAAAAAATTCTTTCTCGTTCAATTGCAGTAATTGTAATTGTTGTTGTCTTTTTAATAACAGGATGCAATAATGCCGCACCAGCAAATGAAACAACTGCCAATAAAGACTCGGCAGCTCCGGTAATTACCAATCCAAACATGAGTCTTGCACCTGTAGAATATTCTGACCTTGCTGAAAAATCTCTTCAGCTTTTAGCCAAAGGCGATTATGACGCCTGGGGAAACATGCTTGCTGATGATATAGAGTATGCTTACCCGGATGGCGACATGGATACAAGAACTAAAATAACAGGCAAACCTGCACTACTTGCCTGGTGGAAAAAATCAAAAGAAAGCGGAATGGATTCTATGTCGCTAAGTGAATTTAATCACACTCCTATTAACGCAACCAGGCAATTAAAAGCAGGTGCTCCAGCAGGCATTTATGACCTCGTTTATTTTACAAATAAGATGATTATAAAAGGTAAGCCTGTATCAGTTCGCATGAATTTTTCGGTACACTTTAATGCTGATAAAAAAATTGACCGCTATTATACCTACTACGACCGCAGCGTAATTATAAAAGTTGCCGGCAAAAACACATTGGATGAAATAAAGAAAAAATAATTCAATAGATCATAAAAAACTTAACCCTGTTCCGCTTAGGTGTTTAAGCGGAGGCGCATCCGAAAAGCCTTATGAGTAGGAAAAAATAAAAACAAAACAAATGAAAAAAATGATGATCACTGCAGCCTTATTTCTTTTAGGAATAACTGCTTTTTGCCAACAGGAAGAGAATGGCACCATTTACATCAAGCATGCTTACATCGATGTGGTAAATAATACCACCAAAGCGTATGAAGCGCAGGATTGGGCTGCCGTTAAAGATTTGTATTCTGATACCGCTAAATGGTGGTCATCGGGAATGGAAAAATTTATTCCGATAGCAGACGCCATGAGCTTATGGAAGAGTGATTTTGTCCATTTCGACGATGTAAAACAAGTTCCCCAGGGTTACCCCGATTACCTGCACTACAAAAAAGAAGATGCCCAGATAGTTCAGTCATGGTGGACATGGATCGGAAAGTCAAAGAAAAGCGGAGAGATTATTAAAGTTCCAATGGTAGTGTTTGACGAGTTTAATAATGATGGCAAAATAGTAAGAGAATATATATATGGAGATTTTTCAAAAATAATGAAGGAGGAGATGTAAAAAACCAAACCGGGGTTGCCAGACTTTTGAAAAGATTGGCAACCCTAATCAAAAAAAGGATATTAGCACAACGGCGTGGCTGAATATGGAGTATGCTTCGAGATTAGCGGTTCAAGAAATATAAACCGGAAGGCGTAAATGATGAAGTTCTCTCGCGAGGTCACGGGCTCAACGCTTAGCGGTAAATTTTTCTAAAATATTTATCTAAAAAAAACATCATGCAAACTGTAGGTATCATTGGCGGCTGCGGTTTTATCGGAAGCTACATCACTAACATATTTCTGGAAGAAAACTGTAAAGTAACAGTTTCTTCGACCGATATCGGCAATAAAAGTAAATACGAGCATTTGCTGTCGCTTAATAATGCGAATACTAACCTGGAAATTTTGCCATTAGATACGAGGGATAAAGAGGCATTAGAAAATTTTGTGACAGGCTGCGATATTATTATTCACGGAGGTACACCTTTTAAACTGGATGTAAAAGATGCTCAAGCCGAATTAATGGAACCAACAATAACGGGTACACGAAATTTCCTGGAAGTGATATCAAAAACAAAGCAGCTTAAAAAAGTAGTGTTCATCGCCTCGGTTGCAGCATGGAATACTTCTTTTCCTTTAAACCCCGCAACTTATAATGCTGATCATGTTTTTACGGAACAGGATACGCCATACATGAGTGAACAAGATCACCCTTATGGCCAGGCAAAATTTTTGGCCGACCAGGAAGTAAGAAAATTTATTGAAGAAAAACCGGATCTTTCTTTTGAAATTACCTCCGTATCTCCAACCTGGGTTATTGGCAATCCTCTTTCTTCAAGGTCCGATTCTACATCAATGGATATCCAACATCTAATAAAAAATAAAATAGCTCCCAATCCTTTTGTTGAGATGTTGTTTGCAACTGATGCAATGTTTTCAATGATAGACGTTAGAGATGTGGCGGAAGCCGTTTACCAGGCAGCAACCACAGACGGTATTCATGGAAAAAATTATTTAATAGCCAATGAAAGTTATAAAGTTTCTGATATTTCATTAATGCTTAATAATAATCTTCCCTTTAATGAAGCGGCTATAGTGTATGATAGTTCATTAGCAAAAAAGGACCTGGGTATTGCATTTATAGCAGCAAAAGACACCTTAAATCATTGCGTGTAAATAAAAATTATTATGGCAAAAAATTCGGATAAAAACGTGAACCTGGAATTTGATTCCAATAATTCAATTACCGCTGAAAGTGAAGGCTTAAAAAGAGAATTAGGTGTTTTAGACGTTACGACTAACGTTCTTAATATTACCATTGGCAGCGGTATCTTTTTATTGCCTGCAATTATAGCCGGCATTTTGGGCAATGCAAGTATTGTTGCTTATGTGCTTTGCGGGTTTATGTTTCTTTTGGTTGTTTTATGTTTTGCAGAAGCCGGCAGTCGCATCACTACTTCCGGTGGTGCTTATGCTTACATTGAAAAAGCGTTCGGTCCCTATTTTGGCTTTCTCGCCAACACTTTCTTTGCTATGTCGGGTGTGCTTTTAGGAGCAGCTCTTCTCAATGGCATCGCTGATATGCTGTCGGTTCCTTTTCTAATTTTTGATAAACTTTTTTTTAGAGGATTGCTTTTTATTATTTGTTTGGTTCTGTTTGCTTACGGTAATATTATAGGCGTAAAACAAGGCATGAAAGTGGCAAAGGCTGCTACACTTTTGAAAGTGTTACCACTTATTTTATTAGTCGTTTTAGGACTTTTTAACCTCAACGCTAATAATCTGCATTGGCAAAGTTTTCCATCACCTGATGAATTAGGAAATGCTTCTTTATTACTTTTTTTCGCTTTTATGGGCGGAGAAACGGCCTTAAATGTTAGTGGGGAAATGAAGAATCCAAGGCGCACGGCACCAATAGGATTGTTGTTAGGCGTTACCATAGTTATTGTGTTTTATTCATTAATACAAGTAGTCGCCCAAAGCACTTTGGGCACGGAGTTGATTGCCCAAAAGACTCCTTTGGCAGCCGTTGCGGGAAAACTTGCAGGAAACTGGGGCATGAGAATTTTACTCATTGGCGGTCTCATTTCTATCATTGGAAGTTTATACTCGGGCATATTTGTATTTTCCAGGATATTCTTTGCAGGTGCCAGCGATGGCTTATTGCCTAAATATTTATCAAAGATTCATCCAAAATATGCAACGCCTCATTGGTCCATTATTACACTGATGGTACTTGCTTTCTTTATGGCTATCTCTGGCGGATTCAGGCAACTGGTCATCCTTGCCTCTACTTCCATGTTGCTGCTATATTTCGGCGTTGCTTTGGCGGTTATTAAATTCAGATTAAGCCGCAGCAATAGATACCCCGCTCTTTTTATTTTACCCGGCGGTATATTCATACCGATAGTTACCCTTCTTATACTGGGCTGGTTTCTTTCTCAGTCAAAACCAAATGAAATAAAAGCTACCACAATTTTTATTGCATTGGCAACAATAGTTTATTTGGTAAAAATATTATTTCAGAAGAAAGCAGCAATTATTAAAGCAGCCACGGGATTATAATATTAATAGAGAATAAAATAGCTAAATCGCTTTGCTTTAAAAAATGAAAAAATGATTTTAATTCTGCAACCCATTTAATAAATAAATCCAAACTTATAAATAAAAAGATGATTTAATTATTTATAAACAGGATATTACAGCGAATTGCCAAATCTCCACATGAAGATTATTAAAACTAAAAGCCTGCCTAACGCACTTACATTAATTATGCTGGTAATAATACTGGCAGCAATAAGTACCTGGCTACTGCCTTCCGGGCAATACAGTAAATTATCTGTTGAGAGCAACCAGGCTTTTGTAATTACATCTACAGCAAATAAGATATCATTGCCATTTACCCAACATACGCTTGACAGCCTTGATATCAAAATTCCTTTACAAAAATTTAGCAACGGTGATATCCGCAAACCAATTTCCGTACCCGGTACCTACAAAAAACAAAAATCAAATCCGCAAGGTTTTATTGCCATGTTGGAGGCGCCGGTAAAAGGCATTATAGACAGTATTGATGTGGCACTCTTTGTTTTATTTATTGGCGGCTTCATGGCTGTTTTTAATAAGACAGGTTCTATGTTCAAAGGTGTAAAATATTTAGCGCAGCAGATGAAAGGAAAAGAAAGAAAGCTGATTGTGATTTTGGTTTTTGTGTTCTCTTTTTTCGGCGGCTCCTATGGAATGGATGTGGAGTCCATTGTATTTTATCCTGTATTGGTACCACTTTTTATGGCGGAGGATTATGACGCCATGGTGCCACTGGCGATTGTATTTGGTGGCGCAGCAGTAGGTTATATTGCAAGTTTTACCAATCCCTTTTCTACTATCATCGCTTCCAATGCAGCGGGTATTAACTGGATTGACGGGCTTTATGGAAGACTTCTTTTTTTTGCTATCGCTACTTCTTTGTATGCCTGGTATATTCTCAGGTATGCTGCTAAAGTAAAAAAAGATCGTACCGCTTCTCTTGTTTATAAAATAGATGGCATTACGGAATCTCCATTTGACATAGAAGTACATACCGAAGGTGAAAAAATGAAATTGAATATTAAAACAAGATTGCTGTTACTCATATTCGTACTCACTTTTATCAGCATGATCGTTGGCATTGTTTTCTTTAACTGGTGGACTACAGAAATGGCTGCCCTGTTTTTTGGTTCAACTATTCTCATCGGAATATTAGACCGTATGAGTGAAAAAGAATTTGTAGCAGAATTTTTAAAAGGCGCCGAGAGTTTATTAGCAGTAGCCCTGATCATCGGCCTCGCAAGGGGTGTAACTATTGTACTGAATGATGGCCTCGTTGCAGATTCCATTCTTTTTTATGCATCTAATGTAGTGCAGCACTTTCCTGCCGTCATTTTCATTATCATGGTAATGATATTCTATTTCTTTTTTGCTATCCCTGTAAGTTCATCATCCGGTATGGCAGTACTTACCATGCCGATCATTGGTGCGCTGGCCATTATTGTAAATATTCCGGGCCGTGAAATTGTGAATGCATATTTGTTTGGTATAGGAACCATGTTTCTCATATCTCCTACCGGGTCTGTATTCCCGGCATTGCTGATGGTAAAAATAAGTTACAAGGCGTGGCTGAAATTTATAACACCTATGATAATTGCATTACTTGTTTTAGGCGCCCTGTTTTTAATAATCGGAATCAATCTTAAATAAAATAAAAACCAAAGCCAACCCGACATGTTCATTAAAAAAACGGATGAAGGCTTAGAAAGAGTTATTGGAGTTTCGGGACTTTCTCTTACTATTTTAAATTTCACCATTGGTGCCGGCATTTTCGTTTTACCTGCAATTGTAGGAATGCAATTAGGGACTTATGGGCTGTTTTGTTACGTCTTTTGTGCGATCTTGCTGGGCTGTGTTATGCTTTGTTATGCAGAAATAGGAAGCAAAGTTACCAGCAGCGGTGGCACATACGCTTATGTAGTATCCGCATTTGGAGAGTTTCCGGGCTTTATAACCAGTTGGCTCTTCTTATTTGCTTTTGGCCTTGCAAGTGACGCTGCCGTAATGAATATAATTGCAGATTCACTCGCCGTAATTTATCCCGTGTTTTTAAGCCCATGGCTGAGAGCTTTTTTATTTTTCATTTTACTAGCTTTTATGGTTTTAGTAAATATTCGTGGCACAAAACAAAGCATCAAGTTTATAAAATTTGTGACTGTATTAAAATTATTACCTCTATTAGCGATTATCATTTTTGGTTTTTTTCATATAAAATCAACTAATCTGCATTGGGGTCATCTACCAACACTAAACACATTTGGAAGCACTGCCCTTGTTTTATTTTTTGCATTTCTTGGTTTTGAAACAGCACTTACATCGAGCGGAGAAATTAGGAATTCTAAACGTACCATCCCGCGTGGAATTATGTTGGCTGGATTATTAATTCTTGTTTTTTACCTGCTTTTGCAAACCGTTACACAGGGAGTATTGAGTGCAAATATGGAGGCTGTAAAAGATGCGCCGCTGGCAGCGATTGCAGAAAAAATGGTAGGGCCTGTGGGAGCTATTATACTTTTATTAACGGCTGCCTTCTCTTGTTTTACTTCACTTTTTGGAGACGTATTAGCATCTCCGCGATTACTTTTTGCCGGAGCCAATGACGGACTGTTTCCAAAATTCCTCGGCAAAGTGCATCCAAAATTTGCTACACCACATTTAGCTATTATCGTGTGGGGATTATTAATTTTTATATTTTCTGTTTCAGGTGGATTTAAACAAATGGCGATTCTCGCCAGTGCTTCCATTTTGATCATTTACCTGGCGGTTATTTTGGCAACGATTAAAATGAGAACAAAAAAGCAGGAAGCATCGGATAAAACATTTAAGATTCCGGGAGGCTTAACCGTCCCATTAATTGGTATTGCCGCAATTAGTTGGATGTTTACCAGCCTTGGGAAGTGGGAAATCCTTTCAGTACTGATTTTCATCGTGGTGGTATGCGTCATTTATGTTGTGATGAAGAAAATGAAAAAAGAAAAAATAACGGTAGTTGTAGAGGGTAAATTATTGTAACTTATATAGTGAAGGTTTTATACAATCTGCCAACGTAAACTTTTATAGAAATCAATATTAGATAACAAAAAGATTACTTGTTCAAATGAAAAAAATGAAAAAACGATCAATTATACTCGCCACTGTTTGCTGCATTATTGCATTACAATTCGCCTCGTGCAATTCACCTGTAAAAACAGAACCGGTTGCAAATGATTCTGTAGCAGCCAACATAAAAATGTACACACATACGTGGGATCAAATTATGAATCATGGAAGACTCGATATGTTTAACGATAGCAACTTCACTAAAAATGTGGTAATGCATGCAAGCCCACATGACATAGTAGGCATTGACAGCGCAAGAACCTATTATGCCAGTTATCTTACCGGATTTTCTAATATCACTTTTACTATCAAAGATGTATTTGGACAGGGAAACAAATTAGTGAAACATTGGAATTTTAAGGGAAAACATACGGGCTTGTTTTTCGGCATACCTCCCACCAATAAAGATGTAGAATTAGATGGAGTCACATTGGTTCGTATGCAGGATGGAAAAATTGCAGAAGAACAGGATTTTTTTGATAACCTTGAATTTATGCAGCAGTTGGGTTTGATTCCTAGATAAAACACATTAAATGCCTGCGGTCAAAATATTCCTGGAATTATTGTTGGATAAACGTGACATACAACAAAACCTAACCAGAGAAGTAATAGGAACAGGCTAAAGTTTAAGTACACGGCGAGGACATAAAAGTGAACAGCAAACTTATCGAATCTGAAATTGTAGACACAGCGTTCATTATTCAGTTACCAGCCAATAAATCAAATTTATAATTTAACTTTCTAAACGATTATTTTGTAGAAACATAGTGTGGTATGTTGAAGACGATTTTACAAACAGTTTAAAATTAAATATGGACATCAATTTTCTGCTGATATTTTTTATTGCCAGGTATCTGCGCGGCTCACTTAAAATGCGGGAGCAAAGCCCTCTTTGGGATTACAGACTTAAATGGATGATGTATTTATCAATTGTTTTATTTGTTATTGAGGTAGTGTTTCACCGGCTTCAGCCAATTACCAATTGGGTTGCAGGCTTAGCGCTAGCAGGTTTTATCTACATGTTATATAGCCAAAATATTTTTAAAGCGGCACGCTCTATTGTAATTGCCGTCGCTCCTTATACCATTATTTCTTTGTTTGTATTAGCTATAAAAGATATTGCGCCAGCAACATATAAAGATTGGCAGGATGTTCTTGAAAACATAAAAACGTTCGCAATACTATGGGGTATAGGTGTTTGGTTGGTTACAAGAAGACAACGCAAAGAATTAAATAAAGCCAATGAAAAAGTTATAGAGCAAGAGCAAAATAATAAAGTGATTACTGCTATGAAGGCCGAGCTTGAGATACAGGTAAAAGAGCGCACTGCTGAAATCACTAAACAAAAAGAAGAACTGGAAAATACGCTGGCAGAATTAAAAGCAACGCAATCGCAACTTATTCAATCCGAGAAAATGGCATCTCTTGGAGAGCTTACCGCCGGCATTGCTCATGAAATTCAAAACCCTCTCAATTTTGTAAATAATTTTTCGGAAGTAAATGCAGAATTGATTGAAGAAATGAAGGAAGAAATCAATAAAGGCAATTTTGAGGATGTGAAAATTATTGCAAATGATATTAAAGAAAATGAAGGAAAAATAATATTTCATGGCAAACGTGCCGATGCCATAGTAAAAGGAATGCTGCAACACAGCCGAAGCACTGGTGGCGAAAAAGAGCCAACAGATATTAATGCACTTGCGGATGAATATTTGCGGCTTGCTTATCATGGGTTACGGGCAAAAGACAAATCTTTTAACGCAACCATGAAAACCAATTTTGATACATCGCTCGAAAAAATAAATATCATTCCGCAGGACATAGGGCGTGTAATATTAAATTTAATTACGAATGCATTTTATGCGGTGACCGAAAAAAAGAAACAGGTAGGAGAAGGCTATGAACCAACCGTTACCATAAGTACTGCAAAAGATGCGAATAAGGTTACTGTTTGCGTACAAGATAACGGAAACGGCGTGCCTCAAAAAGTATTGGATAAAATATTTCAGCCCTTCTTTACAACAAAGCCAACGGGACAAGGAACAGGATTAGGTTTGAGTTTAAGTTATGATATTATAAAAGCACATGGCGGCGAATTAAAGGTTAATACAAAAGAGGGAGAAGGTGCCAGGTTTATGATAATTTTGCCTGCATAATTTATATTTTTTAAAACAAGTATTAGTATGAAAATATTAGTGGTAGATGATGAACAGGATATGGAAGTTTTGTTTCAACAGCGTTTCCGAAAAGAGATCCGCAATAATGAAGTTCAATTTGCATTTGCTTCCTCAGGTGAGGAAGCTCTTGTTTATCTTTCTCAAATGGAACATGAGGCAGTATTAATACTTTCAGATATAAATATGCCGGGAATGAGCGGGCTGGAGTTGCTAAAACACATAAAAGAAAAATACGAAAATCCGCCACCGGTTGTAATGATGATAACGGCTTATGGCGATACTGAAAATTACGAACAGGCAATGAAATTAGGAGCCGATGAATTTCTTACCAAGCCCGTTGACTTTAATTTATTAAAGGAAAAATTAAAATTGAATATTGATGGCAAAGATTCTAGTGGCCGATGATGAAGCAGATTTGGAGGTGCTCATAAAACAAAAATTCCGAAAGGAAATACGCGAAAATAAATATGAATTTATTTTTGCCTCCAATGGAAACGAAGCCCTGCAAAAGCTTCAGCAGGACACTTCTATAGATGTGTTGCTAAGTGATATTAATATGCCGGAGATGGATGGTCTCACATTACTTAGCAAATTGAACGAATTAAACCTTCTTACCAAGGCTGTAATTGTTTCTGCTTACGGCGATATGGATAACATAAGAACAGCTATGAACCGTGGCGCATTCGATTTTGTATGCAAGCCGGTTAATTTCCAGGACCTCGGTATTACTATACAAAAAACACTCGATTACGTTTCGCAAATACATGCAACATTAAATGCTATTAAAGAAAACAACATTCTTAAAATGTATGTTGATAAAACGGTTTTAAATTTTATGAGTGGCCGCGAATTTGAAACCCAGCTGATGGCTAATGAAATTATAGAAGCCTCCGTTGCTTTTATAGATATTTCCGGCTTTACAGCTATTACTGAAAAAGAACCTCCTGATGTAGTGGTAAAGCTGTTGAATAAATATTTCGATATTATGGTTAAAGAAATTATTACTCAGGGAGGCTATGTTGATAAATTTATTGGTGATGCCATACTCGCTGTTTTTAAAGGCGATTATCATTTGGACAGGGCTATTGATGCGAGCCTTGCAGTAAGAAAACATATTGACGATTCGGGCAAGCAGCCGGAAATGGAATCATTTCATCCCATGGTTTCTGTTGGTATTGACAGTGGAGAAATGATATCAGGGAATATTGGATCAGCAAAACTTCGCCGCCTTGATTACACGGTAATAGGAGATGTTGTAAATACGGCTCAACGCCTGCAGGATAAAGCAAAGCCCGGCCAGATTTTAATTTCAGAATTTTCATGGAGAAAGGTAAAAGAATCTTTTAACTGCCAACCCGTAGACCAGATTAAAATGAAAAATAAATCCCGTTCTTTCATGACCTATGAAGTGCTTGATTAGATCTGTCAGCAAATATTAATTCAATTTGATACCATTTTTTAATTTCAATTAAAATTGTATTTTTAATTCTCTAATTGTTCCTCTTTTAAACTGCTGCCTTATTCATTAATTAATCTTATTGGTTATTCATTTTGTGTCTTCAATCCTAACTGCATGGCAAAGGCATATAAAATATACATTTGGAAGAAAGCAATTTTTCTTCGTTTACTCCTTCCTGTTATAGCGGGTATTGTATTAGAATTTTACTTCAGTTTCCAGGTTAAATTTATGATTGCTATTGCAATAAGCTGCGCAGTTTTTTACATAGTTTTCTGTCTCTTACCTCTAGTGTACCATTTCAAATTTCAGGCTGCGGGAGGTATAATTATTACAATCTTCATGATCAATGCGGGTTGTCTTCTTTTATGGCAGAAAGACATTCGCAATCATAGAAACTGGTATGGACACTTTTATAACTCTGCCTCTTATATAATTGCAACTATAAAAGAGCCTCCGGTAGAAAAGAATAAATCTTATAAGGTAATTGCAAATGTTGATGGCATAATTGGAAAAGATAAGGCTTATAATACAACCGGAGAGATGCTGCTGTATTTTGCGAAAGATTCGTTCCCAGGAAATATTGAATACGGAACCAGAATTATTATAAAAAAACAAATTCAGGAAATAAAAAATTCAGGAAATCCTGCAGCATTCAATTATGCACGTTATTGCGCTTTTCAGCAAATATTTCACCAGGCTTATCTTAAAAAAACTGATTGGATTTTATTGAGAGAAAATAATGGCAATCAATTTAAAACGGCTGTTTTTGCAACGCAAAAGTTTGTAGTTGCCGTTCTTAATAAATATATAAACGGAAATGATGAAGCAGCCCTTGCCAAAGCTTTGCTGATAGGCTATAAAATAGATTTAGATAAAGACCTGGTGCAGGCTTACAGCAATGTGGGTGTAGTGCATTTAATCGCTATATCAGGAATGCACCTGGCATTAATTTATGCCTTATTAATTTGGCTGATTTCCAAAATTCCTTATTTAAAGAAATCAAAAATTGCTGGCGTTGCTGTTATTCTTTTATGCCTGTGGTTTTTTTCGCTGGTTACGGGCGCCTCTGGCTCTGTATTGCGCTCTGCTGTTATGTTTACTTTTATTGCTGCAGGAAATGCCTTCAACAAAAAAGCTTCAATATATAACTCCCTTTCTGCATCTGCGTTTATACTTCTCTGTTACGATCCGTTTATGCTTTGGGATGTTGGTTTTCAGTTATCATATCTTGCCGTGCTGGGCATTGTAGTTGCACATAAATACATTTATAATTGGTTTTATTTCAGAACTAAAATATTAAGAGAACCGTGGAAACTTATATCAATATCTTTGGCAGCGCAATTTTTTACACTGCCTGTTTGCATCTATTATTTTCATCAATTGCCATTATTATTTTTATTATCCAATCTTATTGCTATACCACTTTCTACTGCTATACTTTGGGGATGTATAGGGCTTGTATTTATTTCTCCAGTACATGCTGTTGCCTTGTATTTGGGAAAATTAATCACAGTCTCAATCTGGATGTTAAACCATAGTATTCTTTTTATAAATGCGCTTCCTTTTTCTCTTTGGGACGGCATTTCGTTTTCAATACCAGAAACAATTTTATTATATTTTGTAATTGCATTTTTTCTTTACTGGCTTATTAAAAAGGATATGCCCGCCTTCCTATTTGGGTTGGTTGCAACCCTGTTTTTTGTTGCTGTTGTGTCATTCAGGAAATGGAATTTTTCAAAACAAAAAAAGATGATTGTATATGATGTACCTGCTCATAAAGCGATAGATTTTATCAGTGGCAACACCTATCAGTTTGTAGGAGATAGCGACCTCATCCCGGATGGCCTGTTGCAAAATTTTCATTTAAAACCAGCCCGCATTTCTTTAATGCTTAATAAAAAAAAGAATGATACGAATGCCTTATATCACAACAATAATTTCTATCAGTTCTTCAATAAAAGAATTGTATTGATTGATACTGAAATCGTTTATAAGCCCATGGCTAAAAAAATAAATGTTGATTACATTATTATTTCAAAAAATCCGAGAATTTATATATCCAGCCTTGCGGCGGTTTTCAACTGTGGTGTTTATGTTTTCGATGCTTCTAACCCAATGTGGAAAATTGATAAATGGAAGAAAGACTGCGAAGATTTACATTTGCGGTTTCATTCTGTTCAGGAACAGGGTGCATTCATAACCGATTTATAAAGCTCATTTGCCTTCAAACTTATGCAAAAAAAAATACAGTCAGCACTTATCTCTGTTTATTATAAAGATGGGCTTGATACTATTATCCAACTCTTAAAAAAGCAAAATATTACTATCTATACAACAGGCGGCACGCAAAAGTACATTGAAGATGCAGGCGTTGCCTGTATATCTGTTGAGTCGCTAACAGGTTACCCTTCTATTATGGGTGGCAGGGTTAAAACATTGCATCCATCGGTGTTTGGTGGTATTCTTGGAAGAAGAGATCTTGAAAGTGATGTGCAGGAAATGGAACAATATAAAATTCCGGAAATTGATTTGGTAATTGTAGATTTATACCCTTTCGAAGAAACGGTTAAATCTACCACGGATGAAAAAATAATTATAGAAAAAATTGATGTAGGCGGCCCATCAATGATAAGAGCAGCTGCTAAAAATTTTAAAAACGTTTTGGTGATTGCTGATAAAAGCAGTTACGCAGATCTCGAAAATATTTTATCAGAAAATAATGCAGAGACTTCTCTGGAAGAAAGAAAGCAATTTGCTGCTAAAGCATTTGATATATGCTCTGGTTATGATCTTGCCATATCGAATTATTTTAATAACACGTCTTTTGTAAATCCTTTTACTGTAGAACATAAAGTTCTGCGTTATGGAGAAAATCCGCATCAACAGGCTTTTTTTGCAGGCAATCTTTCTGATAACTTTGAACAGTTACATGGTAAAGAACTTTCCTATAATAATTTAGTTGACATTGATTCAGCTATACAATTAATAGGGGAGTTTAATGATGCGGAAAATAAAAATATAATCACGTTTGCGATAATAAAGCACACTAATGTTTGCGGAATTGCTCAAAAGGAAAATGTAAATGAAGCTTTTAACGCAGCATTATCTGGCGATCCCGAAAGCGCTTTTGGCGGTGTTTTAATTACTAACGGTAACGTTGACACGAAAACTGCCGAAACTTTAAATACTTTATTCTTTGAAGTATTGATGGCTCCGGGTTTTAATGCTGATGCATTACAAATCCTTCAGTCAAAAAAGAACAGGATTCTTTTAAAAATATACTCTTCTGTTCAGCAAAATCAAATATCTAAAACTCTTTTAAATGGAATTTTATCCCAGGAAATTGATAAAGGAAATTTTGCAGAATGGAAAGAAGAAGGAGGAAGAAATTCAACTGAAGAAGAAAGGAAAGATTTGATATTTGCCAATTTGGTTTGCAAGCATTTAAAAAGTAATGCAATAGCCATTATAAAAGATAACCAGCTTATAGGCAAGGGCTGTGGTCAAACATCAAGAATAGACGCCCTGCGGCAGGCAATTGAAAAAGCTAATCAATTTAATTTTGAATTAAAAAATTCTGTTGTTGCTAGTGATGCTTTTTTCCCGTTTGATGATTGCGTAAAGATTGCTCATAAGGCAGGTGTAACTGCATTTATACAACCGGGTGGATCTATAAGAGACAAGGATTCTATCGAATATTGTAAAGAAAATAATTTAGTGATGGTGATAACAGGATTGAGGCATTTTAAGCATTAGAAATATCATTATCATTTACTCAACATTCTTAAATCTTTCCTTCCACATTTGATTAAAAGTTTTTTTGCTGAAAGCTAAATCGGACCTTTCTTCATTCCAGCCCTTAAACAATTTATTCACCACTTTGGATTTTAGTTTGCCGCTTCCAATATTCATAAAGCCTCTTTTCAATGAAGCGATTTTCCACATTTTCCAGGCTGTCTTTTCAGAAAAAGTTGCCAAACCTTCTTCTACGCTTTCTTTCCTGTTAAGCAATAACAATTCATGCAGGTTAATTTTTACGGCACATACTTCTGTACAATTGCCACATAAGGAAGATGCAAAACTCAAATGTTTATATTCATCCATTCCCTGTAAATGAGGAGTAATTACACTTCCAATAGGCCCGCTGTAGGTCGCTCCATAGGCGTGCCCGCCAATGTTTTTATAGACGGGACATGCATTAAGGCAGGCGCCACATCTTATGCAATAAAGGCTTTCCCTTTGTTTGGGATTGGCCAAAATATTTGTTCGGTTATTATCAAGTAAGATCACATACATTTCTTCAGGCCCATCTTTTTCACCTGGTTGCTTTGGTCCCGAAATAAGGCTACTGTAAACAGTTACTTTCTGGCCTGTACCAAAAGTTGCCAGCAATGGCCACATAAGCGCAAGATCCGTTAAGGATGGAATCACTTTTTCAATCCCTACAATAGCGATATGTGTTTTTGGCCATGCCGTACTAAGCCTGCCATTCCCTTCGTTTTCAGTAATGGCAATGCCGCCAATATCACTGATTATAAAATTAGCACCTGTAATTCCTACTTCTGCATTAATGTACTTTTCTCTTAGCTTTTCTCTCGCCACCAGCGTAACTTCCTGAGGGGAAAGCCTTGGTGGCGTTCCTAACTTATCTGCAAAAACTTTCGCAACATCTTCCTTGCTTTTATGCATTGCAGGCGTTACAATATGATATGGGGGCTCGCCATCCAACTGTTGAATGTATTCGCCAAGGTCTGTTTCAACACTTTCAATATTATTTTTTTCTAAAAACTTATTGAGATGAATTTCCTCCGTCACCATACTCTTGCTTTTCACAACTGACTTACAATTTTTTTCTTTACAAATTTCTAAAACTGCGTCTAAGGCTTCCTGTGAGTTTTGTGCCCAGATAACTTTTCCGCCACGTTTTGTAAAATTCATTTCAAATTCTTCCAGTTGTTGATCAAGCGTTTCAAGCGCCCGCCATTTTATATTTTTTGCACGCTCTCTTACAAGGTCGGTATTTGCAAATTGTTCTTTGCCTATAGGCACTACTGCATTATACCTGCCGATATTAAAATTTATTTTCTGGCGATGATCAAGATCAGCGCTTTTAATTGTGCTTTTTGCTTTAAATGTAGAAGCGTTTTCAGTCATGTTAATTTTAATTTTTAATTACTCCTAATTCCTTCCCAACTTTTGTAAATGCTTCAATGGCTTTATCTAAATGTTTTTGCTCATGAGCAGCACTTAACTGAACTCGTATTCTTGCTTGTCCCTTTGCAACTACAGGGAAGAAAAAACCGATAACGTAAATTCCTTCTTCAAGTAACTGTGCTGCAAATTGCTGCGACAATACTGCATCATACAACATGATTGGTACAATAGGATGATCGCCGGGCTTTATATCAAAGCCAGCTTCGGTCATTTTTGTTCTGAAATATTTTGTATTGTTTTCAAGCTTATCCCGTAAGGCCGTTGTTCCACTTAACATTTCAAAGACGGCAATTGATGCGCCTACAATATTCGGTGCCACAGAGTTACTGAATAAATAAGGCCTGCTGCGTTGGCGAAGCATTTCAACGATCTCTTTTTTTCCTGAAGTAAATCCCCCGTTGGCGCCGCCCAGTGCTTTACCCAGAGTTCCGGTGATAATATCAACTCTTCCCATCACATTCCGATATTCATGTGTCCCTCTTCCTGTTTTGCCAATAAACCCGGTTGAGTGGCTATCATCAACCATTACAATAGCATTGAATTGATCGGCAAGGTCACATATTTTGTCAAGCTGCGCAATTGTTCCATCCATGCTGAAAGAGCCATCTGTGACTATTATACGGCTTCTCAAATGTTGGCTTTCTTTCAATTTATTTTCCAGGTCAGCCATATTATTATGTTCATAACGATAGCGTTGTGCTTTGCATAAACGAACACCATCAATAATGCTTGCATGATTTAATGCGTCGGAAATAATTGCATCTTCTTCGCCAAACAGCGGTTCGAATATGCCTCCGTTTGCATCAAAACACGCTACATATAAAATAGTATCTTCTGTTCCCAGAAAATCAGCAATCTTTTTTTCCAATTCTTTATGAATATCCTGCGTGCCGCAAATAAAACGGACACTGCTTAAGCCATATCCTCTTTCATCAGTATATTTCTTTGCCGCTTCCATTATTTGCGCATTGGCTGATAAGCCGAGATAATTATTAGCGCAAAAGTTTAATACCGTTTTTCCATTCACTTCAATTTCTGCTCCCTGTTCACTGGTAATAATTCTTTCTTTTTTATAAAGTCCCGCAGATTCTATTGCATCGAGTTCCTGGCTTATTCTTTTTACAAAATTTTGATTCATTTCCTATCATTTTTATATCCGCAAACCTACGTGAAATCAGTAAATTCCTTATTCAAATAAAATATGTATTCTTACTTTGTAACTTTTTATATTCATGGTGCGTATAACTATCAAACCAGCAACGGAGTTTATTTTTACCAATTGAATGTATGACTGAGAAAGAATATAATGAATGCGTAAACCTTTATGCAGATAACGTTTACCGCTTTATTGTAAAAAATTTACGGCATGAAGAAGATTCAAAAGATGTAGTGCAAAGCGCATTCGAGAAGTTATGGATAAACCGGGAAACAGTGGAAAATGAACGCAGTAAATCTTTTTTGTTCACAGTAGCATATCATCAAATGATAGATCATATTAGAAAAAATAAAAGAATAAAATTGCAGGAAGAGTTTTCTGCTGATTTAAAAACAACTAAACAGCCACATCATAACATTAATAAAATATTGAATGAAGCATTGAACAAATTAAGTGAAACACAAAGAAGCCTTGTTTTGTTAAAAGATTATGAAGGCTACAGCTATGATGAGATTGCGAAAATTACATCGCTCAATATAAGCCAGGTAAAAGTGTATTTGCACCGTGCAAGAATACAGTTGAAAAACTATTTGGTAAAACCTGAAAACGTAATTTAAAAATGGATATAAACAGAGACAATTACGAAGAATATTTTTTGCTTTATGCAGACAATGAATTAACCGATTCTGAAAAGGCGCAGGTATTAATGTTTGTAAAAGATAATAAGGATCTTGAAGAAGAATTCAGAATGATACATTATACTATTGCAAGGCCTGATTTAAGTATTGGGTTTACCAACAAATCTTTTTTATTAAAAAATGACCCATCTTCATTTATTAATGAAAAAAATTATGAAGAAGTTTTTGTATTGTATCATGATAAAGAATTAACCGAAGATCAAAAAAATGAAACTAAAGAATTTTTATATGCGCATCCGCAATTAAAAAACGATTTTGATTTAATTGGCCTGGCAAGGCTTACGCCTGAAAATGAAATTCTTTTTCCCGTTAAAAAGATTTTATATAAAAAAGAAAAACCGGGAAAAGTTATATCGATAGTTTTCTGGAGAGTGGCTGCTGCAGCGGTTCTCCTTGGCTTTGGATTTTGGATTGCCTATTCGTATTTAAAAACTCCTGAAAAAATAGTGGCAACAAATACCAAATCAATAAATCAAAGATCTTCTGATTCAACAGCTATAGATAACACTTTGTCCAAGAAAGAAATAACCAATGCAGTTACCCAGCATTCGGAGCCCAGTAGTAAAGATAAAAGTGATAAATCAGCAAAGCTCCCTCAACAAAAAAAGAGCACTAATAATGCCCTTGCAAAAAATGTTTCTAAAAGTGTAAACATAAATGAGAAGAATATTGTTAACCAAATTCCTGATAAAATAACTAATGAAATTGCTGTTGAAGACCAGGATATAAAGAACCTTGCTAAAGAAGAAGTATCAGTGATCAACAAAATACAACCTTCGCCAACAGAATTTGCTGCGGCAAATGAGTCCCAAAAGGATCAACAAATAATAAAAAAAGCTAACGAAAATGATGATGAAAAAGCACAACCGTTGACGTATGCACAAACAGCTTCCTACATACAAAATGCAGAGAATAAAAATGAGAATTACGTTTTTTATGATGTTACCGCCGATGAATTCAGGAAAACTAAAATTGGCGGTTTTTTAAAAAAAGTAAAACGCGTTATTGAAAGAAATAATCCCATTACACGTCTTCTATCTGACGAAAACCAGGTTGCTTCCAACTAATATTAATAACAATTCAGTACTCATAAATAAAAAAAAATGAAAAAGACAGCTTTAGGGTTTATAGGAATTTTATTGGCCATTACGTCCATAGCACAAACAGATTCAATAAAAGTTCAAAGAAAAGATGACACCATACGTATTGGTGGAATGATTATTCTAAAAAAAGGTAATCCTGATGAAAAAAAGCGTGTAACCGTTACCGTTGGAAACAGGTACAAGCACAAAAATTCTAACGTCAGCACTGCCGGTTTAATTCTCGATTTAGGTTTTGCTAATTGGGTAGATAAATCTGATTATGTAGCCGCTACAAACGATGGATATCTTGTAAATCGGCCAGGAGCACCAGACTTAAGCGATAACGATTTGAAATTAAAAACTGTTAAATCAGTTAATGTAAACATCTGGTTTTTTATGCAAAGGCTTAATCTAATTAAGCATTATGTAAATCTTAAATATGGCTTAGGGCTTGAACTTAATAATTACAGATTCAAATCTGCACTTAGTTTAAATGAAGGCGGCAACAACCCTTATACAGGCCAAAATATAAATCATCCCTTTATATTTAGAGACTCAATAAGCTTTTCAAAAAATAAGCTCGCTGCCGACTATGTAACCGTGCCATTCATGCTCAATTTTGTAACAAATCCAAACCAGGCTAAAAAAGGTCTTAGTGTAAGCGCAGGCGTTAGTGCAGGATACTTATACAGCAGCCGCAATAAACAAAAAAGCAGCGAACGCGGTAAAGAGAAAAACCGCGGAGATTATGATCTTGAAAAATGGAAATTCGCTTATATTGGTGAATTGGGACTGGGACCAGTTCATTTATATGGATCATACAGCCCCAACTCTATTTTTGGAAAAGGATTAGATCTTAGACCCTATACTATTGGAATAAGATTCAGTAACTGGTAATAAAAATTTGAAGATAAAAAAGGGAGGTGATTAACGCCTCCTTTTTTTATAGATTTAAATATAGAGTAAAGTATTCGAAGATTAATTGTAACTCAGAAATAAGTTTATTTACTCAGATGCATGCTTCTCTCTTTATATAATTGCCGGAAATAGGGATCACGAAGATCTTTTATAAAACGAATGGATTCACCCGTACTCTTCATTTCAGGACCTAATTCTTTATTTACATTAGGAAATTTGTTGAAAGAAAAGACAGGTTCTTTAATAGCGAAGCCAGTAAGCTTTTTTTCAAAAGTAAAGTCCTTTAGTTTTGCCGCACCAAGCATTATTTTGGTGGCGATGTTTAAATAAGGAATTTGATAGGCTTTCGCAATAAAGGGTGTGGTGCGTGAGGCTCTGGGGTTGGCTTCAATAACATATACTTCGCCGTTCTTTATAGCAAATTGTATATTAATAAGACCTTTTATATGTAAAGCCCTTGCAATTTTTTCAGCATATTCTTCCATTGTATGCACAATTAATGGAGAAAGATTAAATTCCGGAAGCACGGCGTTGCTATCACCACTATGAATGCCTGCAGGCTCAATATGTTCCATTACTCCCATTACATGAAAATCTTCTCCGTCAAAGATGGCATCAATCTCAGCTTCCTGGCAACGATCTAAAAAATGATCAATTAAAATTTTATTATTTGGTAAGTGCTTTAATAAGCTAAGTACTCCTTTTTCAAGCTCTTCATCATTTAACACAATCCGCATGCGCTGGCCGCCAAGTACATAGCTTGGCCTGACCAAAACAGGATAACCAACCTTCTTCGCTACTTCAATAGCATCATCAGTATTATAGGCAGTTCCATAATTTGGATATGGGATTCCCAATTCTTTCAGCATATCGCTAAAACGGCCGCGGTCTTCTGCGATGTCCATGTTATCGAAAGAAGTACCGATAATTTTTATACCTTTTTCATTTAATCTTTTTGCGAGTTTTAACGCTGTTTGACCACCAAGCTGCACAATAACACCTTCAGGTTTTTCAAGCTCAATTATTTCCCAGATATGTTCCCAGAAAACCGGTTCAAAATATAATTTATCAGCAATGTCAAAATCAGTGGAAACTGTTTCAGGATTACAGTTGATCATGATTGCTTCATAACCACATTCTTTAATTGCGAGCAATCCATGCACACAGCAATAATCAAATTCGATTCCCTGTCCGATACGATTAGGGCCACTGCCAAGAACAATTATTTTCTTTTTAGAAGATGGGATCGATTCGTTTCTTAAAATATCAGTGCTCATGTCTTTTTTAAAAATGATACTATTCAAACGTGCTATAAAAATAAGGTGTCTTCGCTTCAAACTCGGCACTGCAGGTATCTACCATTTTATAAACCCTTGTTATACCAAATTCTTTTCTCTTTTCATAAATATCTTCATCAGTGCTTCCGTCTTTCATTATCCGGGCAATTTGTTCATCGCCAAACCCAAGATGTTTAGCTTTGGTTAGAAGCTCCGGTGTAATGGTTTCTAACGCTGTTTTCAAAAGCTCTTTTTCACAATCGCAGATCTTTTGAATCTGGTAAATAAACCAGCGGTCTATGCCGGTAGATTCGCAAATGCGGCGCACACTTACACCAATCATTAACGCATCTTTTATCCGGAAGATGCGGTCCCATTTAGGCACTTTTAAATATTCGATTACCTCTTCTGCATACATTAAGCTTTTACCGTAATAACCTAATCCAACTGCTTCATTTTCCAGGCTCTGACATGCTTTTTGAATAGCCTCGGCAAAACTTCTTCCTATAGACATTACCTCTCCAACTGATTTCATCTGGAGGCCGAGTGTATCATCTGCACCTTTAAATTTATCGAAATTCCAGCGTGGAATTTTTACAATTACATAATCCAATGCCGGCTCAAAATAGGCAGAAGTTGTTTGCGTAATTTGATTTTTTAATTCATCCAAAGTATAACCTATAGCAAGCTTGGCAGCAATTTTTGCAATGGGATACCCAGTTGCCTTACTTGCTAATGCCGATGACCGGCTAACTCTTGGGTTTATTTCAATTGCAATTAACTCTTCTGTTTGAGGATTTAATGCAAATTGTACATTACAGCCGCCGGCAAAATTTCCCAGGTCACGCATCATTGCGATTGCTGTATTGCGCATTTTTTGAAAGGCTGTATCACTCAATGTCATAGCAGGCGCCACTGTTATCGAATCTCCTGTATGAATGCCCATCGGGTCAAAATTTTCCACTGTACAAATAATAACAACATTGTCATTATCGTCCCTTAGCAGCTCTAACTCGAATTCTTTCCAACCAAGCATTGCTTTTTCTACCAAAACTTCATGCATGGGAGAGGCCGTAAGTCCGCGGTTCAGGGCTTCATCCAAACTGTCTTTGGTGTGTACAAAGCTGCCGCCGGTTCCGCCCAAGGTAAAAGAAGGACGGATTACTAAGGGAAACCCTATTTCCTGTGCAAATTCTTTTCCTTCTAAAAATGAATTGGCCGTTTTTGCAGGCGCTACTGCGATACCCATTTCAATCATCCACTGCCTGAATTTTTCCCGGTCCTCAGCTTTGTCAATTGCCTTAATGTCAACACCGATAAGGCGAACATTATATTTATTCCAGATGCCAAGCTCATCGGCCTCTTTACAAAGGTTAAGCGCTGTTTGGCCCCCCATGGTTGCTAACACTGCATCTATCGGGGTGCCGCTCGCTTGATTTTCTTCCAATATTTGTTCTATGCTTTCAACATTCAGCGGAAGAAGATAAACCTTGTCTGACATCATTGGGTCAGTCATAATTGTAGCGGGATTGCTGTTTATGAGTGTAACCCTTACTCCTTCTTCACTAAGGCTACGGGCAGCCTGTGTTCCGGAATAATCGAATTCGCAGGCCTGGCCGATAATAATCGGTCCGGACCCAATAATTAAGACGGATTTTATGGATTTGTCGCGGGGCATTATATTATTTCTGTGGCCGCGAAATTAAAATGAAATGTTGAAATGATAGCCAATAAATTTAGTTACAGAAGATATTATAACATTTAGGCCATTGAAACATTGCTATCAATAACTTTTATAGCAAATAATGTTTCTCTGAACCATACAAATCTTTGAACATTCTTTTCAAGACAAGAAGTTTGTCTATAAACTCACCTTCTTCTTTAAGTTTTATTTCGTTCATGAAACGTTCCACTTTTTCCACAGTTTGTTCCGCATCGTCAAGTAATGCATTCGTTCTTATTTTCAAATGATCAATGAAAGCATCCCTATCTTCCTTGGGCATGCTGAAAAATTTTAAAAGAGCCACGCCTGCAGAAGCTCCAAGAATAATCGCAGCAATTGTATTTGATTTAGCCATGAGTTTTATTTAAAAATTTTTAACCATTAGATTTGCAAACTATTATGAAATACATATATCCGGTAAAAACTATATTACATAAACCGTTCCTGTTTTTTCTGCTATTGTTTTTTTATTATGTTTCCCAGGCACAAATTTTTCCTCCAAAAAATTATCCGAAAAATTATTTTATTTATCCTGTTGATGCAAGAATTGGTATAGCTGCCAATTTTGGCGAGTTAAGGCCAAACCATTATCATATGGGGCTTGACTGCAGAACTAACCAGGTGCAAAACCGTCCTGTAAAAGCGGCTGCAGATGGATACATAGCTCGTATTCAGGTGGAACCTTTTGGCTTTGGAAGAGCAATTTATATTAATCATCCTAATGGCCTTACGACGGTTTACGGGCATTTGAATAATTTTTATCCTGCGCTTGAAAAATATGTGAAAGAACAACAATACAAATTAAAATCATGGAAAGTTTCTTTTGATATTCCTCAAGGCATGTTTCCTGTAAAGCAGGGACAGTTCATTGCTTTCAGCGGCAATGCCGGCGGCTCGCAGGGGCCGCATTGCCATTTTGAAATAAGAGATACGCGAACAGATAAAGTTTTAAATCCGCTTTTATTTGGTATGCCAATTCCTGATAATGTGGCGCCCACAATTTTGCGTTTAGCCATGTATGATAGAAATAAAAGTACTTACAACCAGTCGCCAAAATTATTTAGCCTGAAAAAAACAAATGGAGGTTATACAACGGTTGAGCCCGTGATTACAATTAATTCAGAAAAAGTAAGCTTTGGAATTTTGGCAAATGATAAAGTATCCGGTTCGGCAAATCCTAATGGCATTTACCAGGCAGTCTTATATCTTGATGAAAAAGCTATTGTTGGTTTTCAAATTGATAGTATTACTTACGATGAAACAAGATATTTAAATGCTCACATCGATTATAAAACACGTGCTTCAGGCGGCCCTTTTATTGAGCATCTTTCAAGATTGCCGGGTTATCCTGAAGGACTTTATAAAGATTTCAGCGGTGATGGAGTTATAGAGCTTGCCGATGATAATATTCATATTGTAAAAGTGGTCGTAAAAGATCCTAGTGGTAACGCATCCACTCTTGAATTTAAGATTAAAAGAGGATTAATATCTAACAGTCTGAATGAGGATGCTTCTTACCAGGATGAACAGGAATTTCATCCTGGCTTTGTAAATATTTATGAAAGTGAAAATGTACAATTAATTTTAAAGCCGGAAGCTTTATATGATTCTTTTACTTTTGTGCACAGTAGCAGAGCAGTAAGTTCTCCCATTTCTTATTCTGATATTTATTCATTAGAATCAGGGCTTGTGCCTGTGCATGATAATTTTACTTTGCGAATAAAAACTAACAAACCGGTTCCCGAAGCGCTTCTTGATAAAATGCTTATAAAAAGAAGTTGGGGCGGCAAAACAGAAGTAGTTAAAGCAAAAGGCGATGGAGAGTGGTTCATGTCATCATTTCGCGACTTTGGAAATTTTGAGTTAATTGCAGATGATGAGCCGCCCGTTATTACCGGTGGTTTTCACGATAATGCTAACCTATCAAAAGCTTCGCATATTATTTTTATTCCGAAAGATAACAATGATGACATCAAAAGTTTCAAAGCAGAATTAGATGGAGAATGGCTTATGTTTACGAATGATAAAGGCCGCTTATTCATTTATAAATTTGATGAAAAATGCGGGCGTGGAAAGCATGAATTAAAAATTACTGTTGAAGATGAAGCAGGAAACACAACAGAAAAAATATATCATTTCATCAGGTAAAAAATAAATAATGATTCAATTAACAGAAGGAGAAAAGGCGCCTGCTTTTAAGACAAAAGACCAGGATGGTAATACCGTTTCATTGAGCGATTTCAAAGGCAAAAAAGTAGTTCTCTATTTTTATCCGGAAGATGATACGCCTACGTGTACGATTGAAGCATGTAACTTACGTGATAATTATAAAGCACTTGAAAAAAGAGGATTGGTGATTTTAGGCGTAAGCCCTGACGATGAGAGGAAGCATAAGAAATTTGAAGAAAAATATCAGCTTCCTTTTACATTACTCGCTGATCCGGGAAAAAAAATTATTGATAAATATGGCGTTTGGGGTGAAAAGAATTTATATGGCCGCAAATACATGGGACTTCATCGCACCACATTTTTAATTGATGAAAAAGGCATTATTCAAAAGATATTCAAAAAGCCGAAGTCAAAAATTCATAGTGAAGAAATATTGAAAGCGCTTGATTAAGGCCAATAAGGCCATGCTTCATATATTTTATCTTATGGTTATAGTTTTACTACCTGTTCTTTTTTAGCGCTAAAATTGAAAAGTCGCTTTCATCTTTTACAACTGTACTCGTTAATTTTCCGAGTTCTTCAACTTCCATTTCTATTACATCGCCTTCCTGAAGCCATTGTTCTTTGTAGTCAGGGTCGTTTAATTTTCCTGTTCCGTTTAGTTCTAAAAAGCAGCCGGTGCCTACTGTTCCGCTGCCAATTACATCACCCGGATATAACTGTACACCGTAGCTGCAGCGCTCAATAATCTCTGCAAATGTCCAGTCCATATCGCCCATTGTGCCTGCACTTACCAACACACCATTGACGGAACATTTCATATCAAGATTAAATGCGTTTCCTGTGTGATTTTCTTTTGCGGGCAATATGTATTCCTCCAATTCATCCGGCGTTACGAGCATAGGCCCCGTTACAATTGAAAAATCTTTTCCTTTGGCAGGGCCAAGACTCAATTTCATTTCATCCATTTGAAGTCCTCGGGCGCTTATATCATTCATGATCATATACCCGCCAATGTATTCGTCGGCTTCTGAAGCTTTGATGTTTTTTCCAGGCTTACAAATTACTATGGCTACTTCCAGCTCAAAATCGAGTTTATTAAAATGATCAGGCATACATACAATATTACCGGGGCCTTGCATACTATTATGATTGGTAAAATAAAAAACAGGAAACTGGTCAAATTCGGGAATCATTGCTGCATTACGATTCCGCCTCGCAGCAGCAACATGCTGGCGGAAAGCATAAGCATCTCTGCAACTGGTTGGACTGGGAACTGGGGCAAGGATTTCAACATCTTCAATAGAAACACCGGTAAACTTTCTTTTTCCTTCCACCAGTGACCGGTTTATAGAATGTGCTATCGGAAAAATATCTTCCCAGTAATTTAAAAACATCGTCATTGTTACTGGTAAATCCGGATGCAGCCTGTCTGCATCATATAAAGTGCCATCCACTAAAAATGCCAGTTGTGCATGGCTTTCCTTTAAATAAGAAACTAATTTCATTAAAAAATATTTTTTGAACTGCAAGGTAATCGTATTTTATAAAGGAGTTTTTCGGAGTTATATATTTTAAA
>Ga0070679_100000615_pt1 | contig 30299 bp, 26 predicted proteins | sample KBSC63BmetaG_FD_65652 | JGI IMG/M metagenome (GOLD analysis project Ga0070679, IMG submission 65652) | Corn rhizosphere microbial communities from Kellogg Biological Station, Michigan, USA - KBS C6-3B metaG | ecosystem: Host-associated > Plants > Roots > Rhizosphere | place: USA: Michigan... | reverse complement strand
AAATGGGAAAGTTGGGACTCTATTTTTATTTTTTCAAGTACTTTTCGGATAGTTATCCCTGAAGTGTTAGCGCGAAGAAAATCAGCAAATTCTCGTGGACCATAGACCATGGCGTAATAGAGGGGATAATTCTGAAGATTATCGGCATGTTCCGTGCACAAAGGAGCATTTTCAACCAGATTTTCTGCATTTTCCATCATAAAATCAGGAGCAGCGACTAAACAATGGATGGGCATACGGCCGAATTTGTCAAGAACGTAAGGGTTTGCTCCTTTTGCAACGAGAAATCGTGTCCTCAACCAAAGAAAGCTTGCAGTTACGTGTAACGGGGCAACAACATCGTTGGCGGGGTTTATTTCCGCTCCCGCATCCAACAAACATTCAAGAGTCTTGCCATCATCACCTTCTCCTGAATGGAAGTAGATTGGTGTTCTACCTTGCGGATCCCTCAGGTTGGGGTTAGCGCCATTATGAACCAGCGACTGCATTAAATCTAAAAGTTCTGGATCGTCACAAGAGTGGGTACAAAGAAAAGAGCAGTAGTGTAGAAGAGACCACCCTTTATAGGTCGCATCGACATTGCGCGATGAAGATATGAGGGCGGCAAATTTCTCAGCAATTTGCCACCGAAAGTATTGAATTGAAGTAGTCATTACTCTCTCAGCTAGACTGTCGATAGCGGGTGCCTGGATTTTGGCGGGTTTAGCTACGCTCGCTGAAGTGATGCTAGAAATTGAGGCGGTCATAAAGGCTCCTAAAATGGGAGGCCTATTTTATGCATGATTAGATCCCATTGTCAAGCTTGTCCAACGTTGGACGGAAGGCCTCAAAACTATGAGATCAAATAACAAAACCGGTCGAGGAAAAACCTTCTATTCTTCTCCTGCAGCTTTCTTCACGTTGGCTTCCCATGTTTGTAACTCGATCAGGGCGCTTTGGTGATCGACCCATGATTGATTCATTGAACGATACATCGTACCGATCCCTGTAACGCATAATGTCCAGCCGACTCTACTAACTACAGGCCCTCCTACTGTTATGCAAAAAACGCCTGAAATGACTTGACCCACTCCAAACATAAATTCACGAACTTGTCCGGCTTGTTCCGGTGTCTTTCCCCACTCAGAATTGTAGGAAGGTATGGCTGCTAGAGGAGATTGTAGACCGTGAGATTTATAGAATCGGGGAGGTTCCACGATTCTGTCATTTCCTGTAGGTTCCCTGCCGAAAAGATGCAGAGATGAACCATAACCTCGATACCAACGAAACAGTTCTTCTATTGCTGCCACTTTTTGAGGAGATTCTCCGGCTTTCAAAGCTTCTTGGTAGGCATCTTTGAAGTGAAAGAAGGCTTGTGTCGAAAGCCCGGCTGATTGGAAGATGAAAGCCTCATGAAATTTGATGGCATAACTTCGTCTTGTCGCTTCAGGGATATCTGTGGTTGCTGCAAAGCAGCTACTCCATGCCATTAGAAATAAGCAGATGATCATATTATACATGGAATTCCTCTGCCAATGAAGGCTTGGATGAAAATTACAAAGTTGGCAGATAAAAAGAAAAAAGCAACTACTGCATAGGTCACTGCAGCGGAAAGATGGCCCGGTTTGCTGGTCGTCTTCCAAAGAACGTAAGAAGCGTAGGCCTTTGGTACAAGATAAGTCACTGCTGTCACAAACATTCCAATGTAGATCGCAAGCCCGCCCAGTCTGAAAATCCACCACATCCAATCAATCATGAAGCCCCCTCTTGTTTGAATAGAGAATCTTCTACACAAACTTAAGATTTTGTGCAGCCAATAAAGATTATTTCATGTTTGTGTCCAACGTTGGACAGAGCCATGAAATTGGGTATCGCTCTAGAAAACTAGCGTGTAATATGTCCGAATTACTGGGGACGCTTTCAACGAGTAGCCTGGTAGGAATCCTTGAGCTTTGTACCCGATTTCTCCTTGGAATCCTGATCGACCCGCTGATTTGTAAGAGCAAATCACCGAACCGGCGGCTCCATATCGAATTGCATGCTGTTCGGAATATGGGTAAAGCGGATTGTTTTTGTCTGGCATTTGAAAAAAGTCGATCACGCTAATGGGGAGTCTTCCGGGCTGCAGCAACAGTTTGGGTTGCCTCCATGCGTCAAACCGTGCTCCGAATGACCATTTATTCAGCTTCCAGATTGATGGGGCATATGCTCCAATACCCAAGTATGTGTTGTCGGAATGTCCGCCACCTTTCAGATAAAAATAGGTAGGGCAAGATCCTTTGAGGAGGTAATTATCGAAAAAAACCTCGGGGCCGAAAGGGGTCAATCCAAGACGGACACTCGGCAGGTATCTGTAGCCATGCCCGACAGGAATCATCGGGATGATTGTCTCTTTCCCGCACCCGATGTAACGACCCCAAGAATACAGAGCATAATACGTGAGGGGATCGGCTAGATTGATCCAAGAAAGTGAGCGCAATCGGGCACCACTCAAGTAGTGAGAGGTATAAGTTTGGTTCAGAGTCTGGAGATACCCTGTGATGTCGTGTCCATCATGACCTCCGCGTGTTTTCACGGTTCCGATGTAAAGAGGCAGATCATAGCGTGCATCGAGATAAAGCATGCTCTGACGCGGGTCGATGCGGTTTGCCTCTAGCCAGTGGAGTGCTGTTAGCTGAGAAAGGATTGCAGTCGATTCGACGCCAGCCATAGAAATGGCTGTTTCATCCGTGGTTGTGAGTTCATTTGAGTAGGAGTAAGAGGTGCTTCCTCCGCCCTCCCCGTAGGGAAGGGGTACCCCGATTTCGTAGCCCGTCACGTCTGCTTTGCTATAGCCGATTTCACGAATTCTATAACCATGGCCAAATACTTCGTGTTGTATAGTGACTACTAGACAATTCAATGGAAGCCACACGGCCATCAGATCGGAAAGCCGCCATAAAACTCCGCGCCCATTTTTTGTATATCTGACCGGCTTGTTCTCGATGAAATAGCCACCTGCACGCTCAAGAGATCGGTGGACGAAAAGAAGATCCTCGCCTCCTGCATAAGGAGAAAAATGAATATCCCAGCCCAGCTTATATTCGGCCTCATGAAATTGAGTGGGAGTCTTTTTTTCTGAAGGCGCTTCTATTGGATTTGCAGCTGCAGTGGTAGCGAACAACAGAAGCAAAATAATTGGCTTTTTTAGCCCCATTCTAGAATCCTAATCCGAGCGTGACGGAAGCTACCACGTCATAAGAGAGCTGGGCTTGCACAAAACCAAACCCTGTTTTTTTATCAGAAAATTGGTAGCCAAGGGTGAATGGATAGTTGAGCCCCTTTCCGTAGATTCCACCGGCGAAGTGAAACCCTTCCACGCCAATCCCGGGGCCTAGATACACCCCTCTTCCGGGCAAAGGATAAAGAAGGTACAAAACGTGAGCGTCTACAATTTGATAGTACGGATGATAGGTCAGGCCGACAGAATAATCCCATGCAGAAAAGTCATTGAGAAAACGGCGTTGTCCCCCGGTTACTTTCATAGCAGTGGCTTCCAGATATTCAAGTTTTCTGACGGGAGCTGTGGCACCAAAAGCGATGTAAGAATAATGCTTCGGAGCTGCAGAATCAATGGAAATTGTTTTTGTGTCCAACGTTGGACGAGACTCAGTGTTTGAGGGTGTTAACTGGGGTGTTGTGGTTTGAAATGGGTCAGCTTGAAGAAGTGCTGTCGATGCAACAAGAGTTAAAAGCAATTTTTTCATATTCAGTTCCTTACGTAAATACTCAAATCATAGATCGGTGACTGGATAATTGTGAAGCTTATTTAAAGACTAGGGGGCGTGTCTAACGTTGGACACACTTAAAAAGGGAGGCTTGAAGTCAGAGGCTCTTTCTTCTCGAACGGAACTGCGATAGGGCTAATTTTCTGATATGGCAATACGACTTTGGCAATCGGGAGATTTCCGGGCAATTTTACGAAGGCTTCGTGGGTTTTGAGGGATTGAATGTCCGTTGCAGAAACCACGGGAGTCACTTTGTTTTGGGAAGACAGACTGACGCCGTCGCGCATTTCATGCGCACCGTAGGAAATCGACTCGTTGAATTCTCTGGATTCTTTTTCCCCGAACGTTTTCGAAATGCGTGCTGCAATTTCAGGATCATTTTCGGCAAAGGTGATGCGTGTGCTGCAGTTTCCGATAATGATTCTAGCGACTTCACGGCCGTAAATTGATTCAAGTTGAGCGGGGCTTTGCAGAGCGAGCAACCCGCAGCCGCCGAATTTTCGGCTTTCTGTCAGGCACATTTCGATGTCTTTCAGACGATTCAAGCTGGGGAATTCATCGGCAATAAACCAAAGCCGACGATCTAAATCCGGCTTCATCTGCAAGAGACTTCGCATAGCAAGAGAAAACCAAGCGGACATGAGAGGAACAAGCGAGGCTCGTTGGCCCGGAGTGGATGCGATGAAAAGCCAGCTGTCGTCTTTGGGTGTTTGCACCCAATCCCGAATGGAAAAAGGGGTTGAAGTATCTTCGAACAGCTCCAAGCATTCTAAAAACGAAGCCGCAACCGCTCGAATGGAGCCGGACGTTTTTTCTGAGGACAAATCAATGAACGAAGCCGCTTTCGTGTTTTGGAGCACTTTGGATAGGGCGTACAACGGCTCGTACAGCAGGTGATTCACCACCGCACTCATTTTTTGTTCGACCGATTGCAGCTGAAGAACGGAAGAGAACACTTCCTGCGCTGCTTTTCTCCAAAAGTTTTCATCATCACCATTCGAAGAGGGAATGAAGCTTTGGGCAAGCGATTTATAGTCGTACGGTTCTCGGCATTCTACCCACGGATGCCAGGGAGCCGCTCTTTGATCGAATGGGTTGAGTAGGATGTCTTTTCCCGATCGAAAATACTTCGCAACAAACTCCCCCGTGGAGTCCACGACAACAGCTCGTTGTCCTTTTTCACGGATCTGGGGCAACAAGAAATGGAAACAGTTTGTTTTTCCGCTTCCTGTTCCACCGGAAATCAGCATATGACGAGTTTCAGATCCTCGGACAAGCGGGAGAGATCCGATGCGGAATAGAGAAGCCTTCCTCGATAATTTGAGACGGAGGGCAAGCCTCCATTCCGAAGTTTTTTTCTGCCCTTGCACGTGTTTTTTTCGCCTAGCTGCGATTCCGCGAGCCAAGAAAAACAGAATCGAAATGCCAAAGACCTTGAATGCAAGAGCAGCCGCCCTTGCAAAGCTTTCGCTCAGCGCGAGAAGAAAGTGATTGAATCCAGCTTTGCAAATTCTTGCCAGCTGCTTTGTGGGAACCAAGATGCTCTTCCCTGCAATCTGTCGTCGTTCGACTGTTTCTAAAAACCGAGCGCCGACCGAGACCTTGTCTTCCAGTCCCTCAAGAAGGTTCGATTTTGCATAGTACCAGGCAGCCTGATAGTGCTGGCGTGGGATCTGGCAGAGGCGATAGCCAAAAAACAAGAGGCCAGACCCGATAGAAACGAACAGAGCGATCCGGAGCACCTGGCGCACCATCCGGACGCGATGAGCCCAAATTTGCCCCCCTTCAGCAATAGTTTTAAAAAGTCCCATCCGGGAAATCCTCGCTTGCTAGAACTGTAAGATATGCGGGAACTTAGAATTATCGGCAACCGACTACTGTGATATAATCAATATTTATAATAACAATTAAAATCTAATTAAATTGAATTTGCTATCCAATTTGCCATATTATTTATGGCCATGAATAGCATTTTACAATACGTAGATCCAAACAAACGCCTCGACTCCATCTTTGGAGATGCGAAGAAAATTGCGAACGAACACGGACAACGTGTCGCCTCGATCGCGTTGCCATTTTTAAGCCTTCATTCGAAAGGGCAGATCATTGTTGCCATCGGAATGGGCTCTTACCAAATCGGAACGCACGCTCTGTCTATCAAAGAGCATTACACCAAGAGGGAATGGCGGGCAATGGGCGCAGACGCAGGGAAGATCGCCCTAGTTGCTTCGTCGATCGCGTTCACGATCATCTTCCCGATGGTGCAGTTTGCTGTCTCCAATGCGTATACCATTGCGTGTCGAAGCGGGATGCTGGTGATCCACGTATACCGGAGAGAATGGAAAGAAGGAGCGAAAGACGTTGCTGCGCTCATTCACTGCGCTGTCCACGTCGCTTCAGTGTGGTACGGAACGGCGGGGTGGATTGCTCTATCTGTGATCTCGCAGGTCGGACTGGAGCTGTATTCTTCCTATGATGAATATGCGAACAAAAAACATTGGCCGGAAGCCTTGGCAAGCGCTGCATTGGCCGCAATTCGAGTCTACAAGGCAAAGCCGCAGCTCGAAACTGCATATCGCAATCATTTTGGAATCCAGATGACTCAAGATCTGTGGGCAGAAGTCGTATCTGAAGCCAAATACCAGAGCAGAAATGAAGAAGCAGACATCGAAGCGGTATTGGTTCAAAGGGGCATTTCTAGCCACATTTCAAACCTTGAAATCTATTTCACCGGGTATTCGTACGCAAGAGGGATTATTTTCAAAAACCTCTACTTTTCAAATTGCAATTTCTCTATGTCCCTTTTCCGAAAAGCGATCTTTTCCAAGGTGACTATGGACTCCTGTCTTTTTGAAAGAACTCTATGGATCGATTCAGTCGTCCAAGATTCTCGATTTTACAACTGCAATTTCAATAACGCCGCATTTTTGGGATCGCTTCTTGAACGGGTTACAATCATCCAGAGCGATTTGACGCAAAGCTGCTGGAATGATTCGACGCTGAAGAAAATATCCATCATTGACTGTAAGCTTTTTGAGGCTAGTTTTTTAAATGCGCAAACTTCGGGCAGCTTGTTGAAGGACTGCGATTTAACGGACTGCCTTCTGTTAGACGCCAAGAGCGGTTTTTCCATCAAGGGCGGCAAGCCAAACGTGATCAGCAGACCCATCGTTGCCCAACTGTGGAATTTTCGGACTCAGCGACGTTTCTCCTGTTACATCAATCAAGCGTTGAGCGCCACTGGGGTCATTCCATTGCGATTTGAAATGGAACCAGAAGATATCGATGAAAGACGGCTCTGTAAAGAAGTTCAGAACGTAATTGCGGAAATTAAACAAAATCCGCCTTCCTCTATGAGAAGCATTCCCATTGAAATCATGAACAGGGCGGTTCCAGGTTCAGAAGTTTGGAAGCTAAAAACCAAGGCGGAAATGGCATTGAGACACAGTCATGGGTTGACATTGCCTGGAGGAGACGATATCGAGCCGGAATTGTATGGGAAGATAAACTATCGAAACGATGATTCTCCGGATTATCGAAGATCGATGATGGAAATTGCAGCTTTAGCTGCCGCAGAAAAAATGGGAACTCCTACTATGGGTACCTGCAGAGGTTCTCAAATCATCAATGTCTATTTCGGCGGAACCTTGTTTCAGCATGTCCCCGGGCATGCTGTGGGAAAACAGGCGTGTCATTTAGTCGATTCCTCGAAAAAAGAGATATTTCAAGCCATCCTAGGAGACAGATTCGTTTCTTATTCCATGCACCATCAAGGTGCTGATCGCATAGGTGAAAATCTTGAAATCGTATTCGAAAACAACTCGATTCCAAAAGTGATGATCAGCAAAAACAATCAGTTTATCGCAAGTCAAGTCCATCCAGAAACTTTCGTTCCTCTGACGAAAATGGAAGAAGGAGATTTTACCATCGATCAATGGGGATATGCCGACTGGATGCTTGCAATGATGCAGAATCGCTACCTGTATCAATACTTTTTAAGCCAAGTTTACCAATTTCGATACAATAGCCAGAGCAGATCGACTTAGAGCTCCGAAGGCCTTTGTTTTTGGACGACAAGCCAATGAGTTTCTCCCATAAAAAGAGCCCAGCTGAAGTCCAGTTTGTCTGCAAGCTTCAATGCGTTTGGCGAGAGATTTTTACCCATCCAGAGCTTCATGTCGTTCAAAAAATCATCCCGGCGTTGCCACCAAAGAGCCGAAACAAAATCGATGTCGTGCAAGAGAGAAAATCCTTCGGCGGCTAAAAGGGTTTTATATTCTTGGACAGCCGGAACCCGGTGCTCAAAAACGCTTTCAAGAAATGGACATTTCGGCCCGGTTAAAATGAATGCAATGCCTCCAGGATTTAACTGTTCTCTGATTTTTTTCAGCACGACCTCAGGGTTTTTCTCTTTTTCCAAAACATTTAGAGCGACAAGCCAATCAGCTTTACTCTCTTGAATGGAGGTGTAGTCAGAAACGAAGCGATGTTGGGTAAGTCTTTTAGCTAAGGCGTTCGGAACGGAGTCTTTGACATGCCCTATCACAAAGACGGTGGAGGGGTGATTGGGCAGGAAAGCCTCGAGGCATGGGATTGTGTTTGCTGTTTGATGATAAGATAAATCATGGATCAGATGATCGTTGCAGCAAATGCAGGGTAGGTCGATATTTGGCCCTGAGGAGCTCGGATTTTGCTCTATGGCTACAGACTGGCTCCCAGAAGCAAACAACAGAAATATGCTGAGTAGTTTCATACGACGATCCTCCAGAAAAGAGTAAAGGGTATCGACCGGGTCTTTTTCTGTCGATGCTGCAGCTCTGTCCAACGTTAGACAAGCAGAATGATCTTTCGATTAGCTGCTCGACAGGAATGAGAAAATTTGCTACCTGAAAGTAAGGCGGAGTTATGCATTTTTATCCCTACTCACAATTGAACTTTGATGCGATCAAGTTTGCTGCTTGGGAAGAGATCACATTACTTGCGATTCTTTGCTCGGTTCCCGCCCTTTTTCTTCTTTCATATCTTTTTCATCTATGCTTTTCATGGACACCCTCTGAAAAAATCAAGAAACTCGATGAGTTAATTTTCTTGACGTGCTCTGGAATTTCCTTTGGACTGTTGGCTTTATTGCTTCCTCTTGGATTGCTTTTCGCTGGAGCGGAAATTGTTGGTTGGGGTGTCAGCGTTTTGATCATCTTGTCTATGATCGTTTTCTCTATTTTAATATTCATGAATGGCATCAGATTTGCCGATTTTGTGTGCGCCACAGACAGGCCTTTTCTAAAGATGAAAGCATGGGGTTTGGGCGCGTTGAGTTTTCTCAGTGTGGTTGGACTCATTGCCATCCCAATTTGGCTTATTACAAATGCGGCTCAGGCTTCAACGGGCTGTTAGAGATGCAAAAAAAGGAGTCTTGAATGCCTACAGAGGTAATGAATCCACCAAATGTCTTGCTTCCTTCGTGGGAAAATTCAATTCTGCAAATTATATTGTATGGGGTTGGTGTACTTATCGTAATGTCAATCCTTCTTAGGATTGTGCTTCAATTAACGCGATCAAAACATTCTGAATCAGCTTATATAGTCGGTTTAGGAATAGCTTTTGCGTTATTAATTTTTTTGGGTTTACTTGATCTGTTTTTTGATGTTGCAGCATTGTCTAGTTGGGCCAATGCTTTCATCGTTGCTGCAAACTGGATCGTTGGGAGCACTGTTCTTATTTGGATTGCTTGGAAGATTACCCAGCAAGTCGAGAAGCATAATACCATTTATAAGCCTGGAATTTGGATTCTTGCTTTTGCCTGGTTATGTACTTTAGGCGGTATTTTTGTGGTGACTATAAAGTCGTTCGCCGATATGGCTTTGCAAGGTAAATAATGTGGGATGTCCAACGTTGGACAACTGATAGATCAAGCGAAAAATCAGATTAATTCGATGAATTTACCTCGAGCAAACATCCAACCTTCAGAAACGCCCCAAAAATCGACTATCAGGGGTTGAGCCATACCTGTGTAGCCCTCAACTTCGGTTTGAATTCTAGTTTTTCTCTGTTTTTTGCTAAAACGACGGTGTTGGTAGTTTTTTCGAGCAATCTATCTGTGCAACAAAATGAGTTCGTGTCTAACGTTGGACATACATCTTTAAGACCAACCAGTGGAAAGATTATAGATCTTCAGAGATTAGGCTAGTCCGAAAGGTTTTCTGGAGAAATATAGAGGAGTCAAGGTAGGGGAGGGAGGGATTAAACTTAATTGCCCCAATTCCCCTCTCTTTAAAGAACTTTCACCGCTTTTTAAAACTCATAGCCTCACCCCTCACTATACAATGGGATGAGAACGATTATGCAAAGGATAAAAAATGCAAGCAATGCATAAACAGCTAGCGAAATCATCAGTGTTTTCATTTTTTTGACCCCTTTATCTGGATGATTATAGCAGATGGCTATTTAAGATTTCGACAAGATTGTTGCAAGCCACTCCCTATAAACAACATAAGAACGATTATCAGACGTTCTCTGAATATATGGAAATTGAAAAGCCCATATAGGAACCATAGAACCTGGCAGGTGCAAGTCCTGCAGACAAAGGAGAAGCAAAACCATGTCTTAGCCAGCATTGTGAAACTCCCAGCGACGGAACAACCGAAATATACAGCGAATCATACAGACCGGAATGCCTCTCTCTACTCGTTTGATATAAAAAGGTTTAAAATTTCCTTAGATAAAAATGAAGCACAGCCCTACTCTTCCGACTCATAAATTTTAACAATTTAAGTGAGGAGGTGGGTCGTGGCTAATTTTATCTCTTCTTTGACTGGTTTCCCGAGAGAGATTCTTACTATTACGTTCGAGTATTTCTCCAATGATACTCTTTCAACTCTTAAGCAGGATCCCCAATCAATAGCAATGGTGGCTCGAGAGTTTTTTTTCCGCATTAAGCGCATCCATCAGCATGGCATTTTGGTCCAAAGAACGATCCGAATAATTAATCTTCCCATTTCTTGGAACTCATCAGATATTGATGCAAACATTAAATGCTTAAACCTCTTTTTCAGCACCTTAGATTTGCAGACAATCCAACCTCTTTTGGAACAAGGGATGTTAACTAAAGAATTGCTGCAGCAACGGCGGCGTGCCGTAAATCAGTGGGATCTGGCGCATTTTCTCACTATTGAGCCCCTTATTTATCAACGCCTTTCCCACCAATTTTTCTCCTGCTTTCAGCGTCTTCGCAAGGAAAACCCTTTCATCGATTCGTTTATGGATACTTTGCCATACGGCCTGGACATCTACACTCGAGCACACCAGCTTTCTACCTGGTGGAGAGATCACGAAACCGACTTGCAGCCATATTGGCATTCTTCTTCTGCAAGCACCCGCTCAGAAGTGGTGGTATATGCCTTAAGATATGACCTTACACGCACGATTGAGCTTTTGGTCGATCAAATGGTAACAGTGGATGAATTTGACTTAGGCCGATTGATAGAGTTAGCAATCATTGAGAGCAATACCGATGCTTCAAAAGCGCTCATCCAGCGAGCAAGTAGGCTCGGGCGTCCTTTTAATCATAAGCTTTCATTTTTCTGGGCCTTAGTAGGTGGCAACCACCAGATTGGAGAACAGCTGGGTTTGTTAATTGGAGAAAACAATCCTGAGAAAGCTCAAGCTATCACAGCTACTTACGAGATTGGAAATGAAGAAGGAATGAATCACTTCCTTAGCAGAGTAACTCAGCAAACTCGAAAATGGGCTTGCTTGTGGATGTTTTTCAGAAAAGACATAGAATTTATGTGGTATCCGGAAAATTCCTGGCTTTCCCATCTTTATGAACTGATCCCACATGTTCCTCCCAGTATTGAAGTGATTCGTCATATGGGAGGACAAGAAACGGTTGATGCGATCTTTGACCAGCTAGCGCGAAGCCCTGAGGGAAAAAGCCATGTGCAGTACGACCGTGTTTTCCAACTCGCTTCCCAAAAAGCAAAAGATCGGGAATTTCTCAGCGCGGTTGATAGCTGCGTAAGACATTTTTACGACAAAGGAAATGCAAGAGTTGATGACGCTCGGTTATTAGTGTCCTATGCAAGTCAGCAAGCCATTGACGAAGCGCTCGTCAAAATGGCCGCTCTGCTAGATTTGCTCCCTGATCCGAAGGAAGGTGAATTTCTTGCAGAACGCGCCAGAGAGAAAAGAGAGCTCTTTTGGTTTCTTTGGGAGAAGGGAAGTGAATCGCAAAAGGAGAAGTTGAGAACTTCGGTTGTCGGCTTAAAGAAAGCGGAGCCGCCACCTGCTGATTCTTGCCATATCTCCTGACCCCCTTGCCCTCTAATTTTGATTTCCGTACAGTAATCAAAGGGAGGGCAATATGCCAAGTGGAGGAGCAAGACAACGTGCCGGGCGTCCAAGCGGCACGGGAAAGTTCGGAGAGCCGACAAGAGCCATTCGGGTTCCTGCAAGCCAGGCTGCGCAAATTCTTCATCTGGTTCAGCAGAGGTTTTACCGCTTGCCTCTCTACAGCAGCGCGGTGGCGGCCGGCTTCCCCTCCCCTGCTGAAAGCGACAAAGAGGCTGAGCTTGATTTGAACGAGCTGTTGATCAAACGACCAGCAGCCACATTTTTTGTGCGGGTTTCTGGCTCTTCGATGATTAAGGCGGGCATTCACACCAACGACATCCTGATCGTCGATAAAAGCCTGCCTGCAACGCATGGAAAGATTGTGGTCGCGGCGATCAACGGAGAGCTCACAGTCAAGCGGCTCTACCGGCAAGAGCGGGTTGTTCAGCTTGTTGCCGAGAATGACGGCTATCCGCCCATTGAGATCACAGACGAGACCGATATCCGCATTTGGGGCGTTGTGACGAGCGTGATCCATGCAGTCTAAAGAGACGTTTCTCTTGGTCGATTGCAACAACTTCTATGTCTCCTGCGAGAGGCTGTTTAACCCGAAGCTCGAAGGACGCCCTGTGATTGTCCTCTCCAACAACGACGGCTGCGTGGTTGCCCGTTCGCAGGAAGCAAAAAAGCTGGGCGTCCAAATGGGCGAGCCGTTTTTTCAAGTGCGCGAGCGCTGCAAAGCGTGGGGCGTCATCGTCTATTCCTCGAACTATGCGCTCTATGGAAATCTCTCGAGCCGCGTGATGGAAATCCTCAAAACTTTTTCTCCTGACGTTGAGATCTACTCCATTGACGAGGCGTTTCTTCGCTTCGATGCAGAAATGCCCCTCGAAGCAGTCGCCTCCGAAATTCGCAAGCGGGTCAGGCAATGGGTGGGCATTCCGGTCTCGATCGGGATCGGCCCTACCAAGACGCTCGCGAAAGCGGCGAACAAGATCGCCAAAAGCGGGAGCAGTATCTTTGATCTCAGATCCAGGCCTGTTCAGGAAGAAATGCTGCACAAGCTCGTGCCGCGAGACATTTGGGGCGTTGGCCGGAGCACTGCAGAAACGCTCCAAACTTTGGGCATCTACACAGCCCGAGATTTTCGTGATGCGGCCACCACCCTCATTCGCCGCCAGCTTGGAGTTGTGGGAGAGAGGACGCAGCTAGAGCTGCAAGGGATCAGCTGTCTTCCTCTCGAAGAAGCGACCAGTCCCCAAAGCATCTGCAGATCTCGCTCGTTTCCCCACGTGATCACCGATATAGGCATCATTGCGGAAGCTCTGGCTACGCATGCTTCCTGTGTTGCAGAAAGATTGCGGGAAGAGAGATGTGTCACCTCGGCGATTTCGGTTTTTCTCGAAGCTATGCGAAAACCGAGCGAGAGAACGAGGGACTATTTTTCAGTGGCTGCCGCTCTCCCCTCCCCTACCTATGATACGACCCAGCTGATTCGCGCGGCAAAGCAGGGGTTAGAACGGATCTTCCGTTCTGAGATGAGGTACAAGAAATGCGGAGTGGTCGCTTTGGATGTGGCTGCGGAACGGGATGTAGAGCTGGATCTTTTTACGGAGAGAGTCGACCCGAGAAGGAAACGTCTTTTGGAGACAATGGATGTAGTCAATCAAGGGGCCGGGAAAAGAATTCTGACATTTGCAGCCACAGGAGTGGGCCGTGCTTGGGAAATGCGCTCGGAGAAAAGATCCCCTCGCTACATGAGTTCATGGCGGGAGTTAGCAATGGTAATGGCTAAATAAAGCTGCCAAACGATCTCTGCTATTTCACCCCCTCATTTCCAGAACTTGAGCAATGCACTTCTTCAAAAAGGGTGTTTTGGGAACGCCGATTTTTTTTATGACAAGATTTTCAACTAGCACGGTTAGTTCTCTATCCTGACGATCAACAAGAGCTTTTTTGGTTGCCTTAATCAATCTGCCAGCGCTAACAGAGGTGTCAATGAAATCTCGATACCCACTATCGGAATAGTTTTCATACTTGATTGGTAAGGAAAAATCAGTTTCGTCTGCGGTAGGATCAGAAAAGTCAGCTAGAACTTTCGGAAGAGCACATGCGTTCAATGCAGCACTTCTCATTTTGGAAGGTAAATTAGCAGATTGCTTGGGGCTCTCTACGCATGCATAAGTTTCTCCATAGCGCCACCCCTCGTCAATGAACTCGGCCTCATACGCGTTCCCTTTAATCACAGTCGCAGCAGAGAAGTGCGGCTGACGAACAAACTCCAATCCTTCAAGGGAATAGATATATGCTTCCTGACCAGAATCTAGCCACGGATCTTTCTCTGCCCAACGATCGAAATAATTTGGTGCTAGGCGATACTTACTGGAGGTACCAAGTACAACATGCATTAAGGTAGGAATCCCTCCTGATCGCGGCAGGGCTGCTTTCACGTTGATGTAATCGGTGTTGTTTTTGGCCGCAAAGAAAAATGTGTGAATTTCTTGAATCTTTGCTTTGTCATGCCAATCGGCCAAAGCAACCATTTGCTCAAAAGGGGAAGCATTTCCCAAAAGCACCTTACTACTCTTCTTATTATATGTCCCAGCCAATGGGTCTTGGTCTTTAAGGAGAGAGACTCTTTGCCAATGTTCTTTAGAACATCGCAAAATACGCATCAATTGCTGAATGCATTCCCCTGCTATCGAATCGAGCTTCGCAGCGATGGGAACAAGTACTTCATTAGAAGGGATTCTGATATCCCCTGCCTGGAATCTTTCAAAGTAACTCATAAGACCAGCTGTTGCCGCCATACATCCTCCTCTGGTGATGCGTGTTTGCTTCAAAAAGCTTACGAGCGAAGCTCGTTTTTACCAAGACAAAACGATAGTCTTCTATCGGAGATTCCTTCTCGAATTCGTAAATTAATGATTGCCAATTGACATGCTATGACAACCAAGGTAGGTTGCCACCCTTATTAAGTTTAGAAAGCATTAAGGGTTTCTGTGAATTTTGTTTTGAAAGCAGCTCAAAGCACCCTCTGTTGCACAGTCCGTGCAAGATCTTTTCGAACAAACCTATCATCCACGAAATTTAACCCCTTTTACCAAAAGGAAAAACATGGGAACACAACCACAAAGAGTCGCTGCAGGATCTGGATCTTCCGTTGATCTATGGATAGATCCTCCTCCTCAGCAACGCCTCTCCGATCAAGAGCGTCTGGAGATGATTAATCAAATTGCCGATCGAATGGCGCGCAGCTTCGCAGATGCGGTCATTCAGACGCAACAAAATCGCCCGACCCCACTTAGGAATAAGGTCATCATTGTTGTCGTCATTGCGGCAGCTCTTTTAGTAGTTGCTGGAGTTCCAGCCTACTTAGCGCACATTTTAGTTATGAAAGCATTAGGTTTAAACTAGACAAAGGAAAAGACATATGGCAGCGATTAACAACAACCCCCTCCAACACCCAACCCTTCTTGCAGATATTGAGCAAGCAAATACAGCTATCACGAAGATGACCGACCAGTCCCCCGCCGCGAAAGCCTATCGAGTCAAAGAGTTTTGCAGTGAAAACAAACCTGTCGTTATCCGTATCGCACAAGATGTTGCAGCGAAAGCGGCCTTCGGAGCCGCTCTAGGAACCGTATTTGCAGGAGGAGCCGCTTTAGTATTCGCTCCTCCTTCCGCTACTGTGGTTGCAAAAGTTGGTGGCTTGGCAGGCGGGTTCATTGGAGCGTACAAGGGAGTAAAGGACCAAATCTTCTATATTCAACGTTCGCGCATATACGAAAATTGGAAATCCGAGGCCCTTAAAAATGGCGTGTACATGGTGTTTGAGAAATATGTTTCCAGAAACCTGACAGTTGATCATCAATGTCCGTACACGCTCGATTTCATCATGTGTCCTGTGCGAGACAGCCACGGACATGTATTTGAACAATCCTACATGCTGAGAGATCTGGAAAGAGGAGGTGGTAGGGCCGTATGTCAAAAAGCTCACAATCACGACATTGTGGCTGCAGATCTTTCATACGATCTACAGTACCACAATACTCTCATGCAAGCATTGAAGCCTGCGTTTGACACTGCTGTGCAAGATCCAAACGTCGTTGCTGGAGTGTTATCCCTTCGACAAAATATTGAGGAGGAAAGAGCACAAATGCTAAGAGAAGCGACGGAGCAGAAATTCAAGCAATATATGGATTGTAAAAGTCCAGAAGAAGAAGACGAGATTGGTAAGCAGGTGCTTGCGGATCTAAAAGAAAACAAAAAGAAATTCAAACTCCAACTTTTAGGATAACACAAAAACCCCATCACGTTGAGCCTATCATTCTGATAAGCTCAACGTGATGGGATCCTCTTTTTACCGGAATAAGTTTAAAGCTAAGCCCACTGCCGCCCAATTTATAAAAAACTAGGAAAAATAAAACGTATAAAGCAAACTCATTTCCTCTTCAAAGGAGAGGCAAATGAGTCAACCGGCAGTCATTCAGCAATACTATTTCAACGAGTTAAGAAAAGTCTGCACAGGCAGCTCAAAACTTGCGATTACCTGGCAAAACTTCACAAACGCAGATTTCCAGGGATTAACCGTGCGGAAAATCGCTCGAATCTTTTTGCAATTTCTGCCGGCATTAATCATGGATCTTGCCAGGATGATTTGGCACAAGATCTCCCATCGAAGCGATACTTCTGCACAACGGGCTATTGTTCCGGCGGCGGCATTAACTCCAGAACAGCGGCAAGCTCACACAATTCAAATCATGCTCTGCGTGGGAAGAGAGCCGTCTCAGATCGTTTTGTCTTACTTGGATTGGAGCGAAGTAGCCATTGGATTTCAGCTCGATTCGCAAATGGAAGGCATTGTCCGATATAAATCAGAAATTGAGGCACGCTGCGGCATCCTGGGGTCTCAAATACAGCAGCTCAATGCAATCAACGAATCCTGTAAAGCATCAGGGCTGGCACCTGTTGGTCTTTCACCTGATAAAATCCAAAAATTTGTCCCCTATTCAATGACTGACGAGCAATTCATGTCAGTCATTCAACTTGAACAAATCGCAAGAATTACTAATATCGTTTTTTTGGGTTCTGAAACGACTGCGGTCTCAGTGATTGCCGCTGCAAAAAAGTTCGGCGATCAACTTACATCCATTATTTTGGCGAACATTCATAATCATGATCAAATGACGGAGAAGTCTCTTCGAGCAATCAGCGAACATTGCCCAAATTTGAAGTCGATTCACCTGTTCGACGCTTCGTTTCCTCACTCACCTTACATGTGTGCGCAGTTAGAACCCTCTATTTTGAATCTGGCAAGAAAATGTACCAACCTCAAATCCTTCTTCTACAACGGATATACGACTTCCAATGCGATCTTGGAAGCGCTTGCAAATCATCGGACTCTCACCAGACTGTCATTGATGCACACGTCGCCCAGAAATTTCCATCCACTGGAAAACCTAAATCAAGGCCTTCAAGCGATCTTCCAAAACTGCCCGCTCGAGTCAGTTGCATTTGAGAACGTCCAATTATCCGATGAGACAGTTCATGTTTTGGCTGAAACTCAAGGAAAACGGTTGCGATCCTTTCATCACATGACGAAGTACTATTTTCATGGAATATCCGAAAACGCAGCCAACTTTCTAGCGGAGCGCTGCATGGTTTTAGAAAGCGTGGAGATCGATCCGATAGATCCTCAAAACTGGACTCCTAGCGACGAGAGAATTGTGAATTTCATTCGGAGAGCTCCTCACATCCGAAAGCTGAAAATTTACACAGCAGTCCCTACAACCATCGACAAGATCATAGAAATTTGCAAATTTCTAAAAGGGCTCTGCATCTCAAACTTTACATCAGGCCAGATTACCCTCCTTCAAGAACGGTACCCCTATCTTGTGTTGCGACGTGGATCCGAATCGTGGTAGAAGGGGCTTCTTTCTGGCACAGCGGTGGCTGTGAAAGGGCTCAACCCGGAGATCCGTGTCATGTTAGATCAGTGCGTCCATGTGGGAGACTTACAACATGCTACGGAAACGCAGATGCATCAAGAACTTCTTTTGCATGCCCAATTGTCTAACAGCTGTTAGACAATTGTAAGGTGTTTATTTTTAATAATTTATAAACAAAACAGCCTATTTACGCAGCAGCTGCTGCGTAAATAGGCTGTTTTGTAATGAAAATTCGAAAAATTGACTTTGAGTCTTCCTCATGAGATACTGGCCTGCCTGTAGGCCAAGCGGAAAGAACTCCCATGCAAGAAGTTATCAAAGTTAAACACCTGTCTAAGAAGTTTCTCGTGAGGAAAAACTTCCCAGGCATTCTCGGAGCTCTCAAAGGGCTATTCCATTCACAAACGATTGAACTTGCCGCGATCAAGGAAATTTCCTTTTCCGTTTCCCGAGGAGAACGAGTCGCCTTCATTGGGCCCAATGGTGCTGGAAAATCCACCACGATCAAAATGCTCACTGGTATTCTTCATCCGTCATCTGGGGTGATTGAAGTACTAGGCTTGGTTCCCTGGGAAAAGCGCTCGACTCTCGGGTATCAGATCGGAACCGTGTTTGGGCAAAGAACGCAGCTGTGGTACCACCTTCCTCCCTCGGATACATTCGAGCTGTTATCCAAGATTTATGAGCTCGATCCAGCCGTTTATGAGCGGCAGCTGAAGGAGTTGACAGAAGCTTTTGAAATCGGATCGCTTTTGCACAAGCCTGTTCGACAACTTTCATTGGGAGAACGGATGCGCTGCGAAATTGTGGCCAGCTTGCTTCACAACCCTCAGATTCTTTTCCTTGATGAACCAACAATCGGGCTGGACATCAACGCGAAGCTCAAGATTCGAGGCCTACTCAACAAGCTGTCCAAAGAGCATGGGACAACCCTGTTTCTCACCTCGCATGACACTGCCGATATCGAGCAGGTATGCGATCGAGTCATTGTGCTGGACAAGGGAACCATCGTCTTGGACAGCTCTCTACGCGAGCTGAAAAAGACTTACGTGAAGAAGAAGATTTTGAGTCTCACGACAGATGAAGAGAAGCTGTCGTTGAAGCTTCCTGGCATTCGAGTGCTGGAGAACGAAAATTACCACTTTGTTTGCGAAGTGAACTTGTCCGACACACCAATCGATCAAGTGATCCATGAGGCATTGAAGCTAACAGCCCTGAAAGATGTCACGATAGAAGATCCTTCCATGGAAGAGATCATTCGCACTTTGTACGGGACAGGACGAGATGCTTAACGGCCAAAAATACCTCACCGTCTTTAGGTTTGCTTTCATTCAAACTCTGAGAAACTATAAGGCACTGGTTGGGCTCAGCATTTTTCTGATCACGTGCATGGTGATTTTTGCTCATCTCTGGAAGATCGCTGCAACAAAAATTGGAGCCATCAACCTCCATCCCGATCAGCTTCTTTGGTACATCGCATTCAACGAGTGGGTTCTCGTTTCACTCCCTGACGTGCAGGAGGACATTGAGGAAGACTTACGTAGCGGCCGACTTGCTTATCTTCTACCACGGCCCATTTCTTACCTCTGGGCTATGTTTGTTGAGGGACTAGGGGTATTATGTGCTCGACTGATGGTGCTGGGCTTAGTCACCTTTATTTTCACCTGGATTCGTGCTGGAGACATTCCATTCGGTTGGGGGGCTTTACCGGTTACCATCGCCGTCGGTTTGCTTGCTGGATGCATTGGTGTGATTTTCAAAATGTTCGTCGGAGTTTCCGCGTTTTGGGTGCAGCAAGTGGAACCCTTCCATTGGATCTGGGAAAAGCTCTTATTCACGCTCGGGGGGCTTATGCTCCCTCTGGCCGTTTATCCAGACTGGCTTCAGAAAATAGCCCGTTTCACTCCTTTCCCAGCAATTTTGGGCGATCGAAGCGCCCTGGCTGTCGATTTTACTTGGAGTAACGTCCTTTCAGTTACCAGTGTCCTCTTGTTTTGGGGGGTGTTGGGCAGTTGCTGCCTGATTCTTCTGTATCGAAAGGGACTTCGCATCGTGAACATCGAGGGAGGGTAAATGCCCATTCTTAAAACGTTTCGCTTTTTCCTTTCCCTTCTTCGCACAAGCATTCGAGCTTCGATCAGCGTTCGGGGAGCTTTTCTCCTAGAATCCGCTTTGATGGTGGCCAATAACCTCATCTTTCTCTTGATGTGGTGGATCTTTTTCAGGCAGTTTAATCAGATTTCTGGCTGGACAATGACGGATATGATCGCTTTGAACGCAATTGGTATGGGAGCCTATGGACTCATGCAGATTTGCTTTGGTGGAGTGAAGCAAATCTCTCGAGTCATTCTCAATGGAGATCTTGATCCCTTCATGACGCAGCCCAAAAACTTGCTCATTCATCTCACAGGCTCAAAATCGTTTTCAAAAGGGTGGGGGCACTTGATGACTACCGTCATCTTGGTGATTTTGGGAAAACTGGCCACAGCGTCTTCCATTCCCCTCATCTTGGTAGGAATAATCTGCGGCTGTTTAGTGTTCACCTCGATTGGAATCATTGCGCACAGCCTCGTCTTTTGGTTTGGATCTATTGAGAAAGTGTCCAAAAATTACTGCGATTCCCTGTTCCTCTTCGCCCTTTACCCGACGAACATTTATTCCGGAGTCCTTCAGCTCGTGATGTTCACGCTGATTCCTGCAGGAATCATTGGGTACATGCCCGTGGAACTTCTGCGCAGCTTTTCTTGGTTCAAGCTCGTGACCCTCTTGGGAAGCTCGATTGGATTCTTTTGCTTGGCTTTCCTGATTTTTCATCGAGGATTGAAACGCTACGAATCCGGCAACCAATTTGGGATGCGCCTGTGAAATCCCGGTAGCGCAGAAATCCAGTAAAAAGATCGGTTGTAACAATCTAATATCAAGTGATTTGTGAACAAAAACCCAAATTTACGCAGCAACTGCTGCGTAAATGGGTTTTCCACTCATCTTTTAGAAATTCGCTTCAGCCTTTTTTTTCTTTTTGAGGGCTTCGTTTTTTTAACAGATTTCACCTCGAGGGAGTTTACTGCAGAAAGCTCGGCTTCAATTTCCTCAACTGTAGGGAGAGTGGTTTTAAGTTTCTCTGGCAAACTTTTGAGTATTTTGGTCTCGTAACTTGCGACTCCGATCGGACTTCTGCTGTTGCGCAAAGCATATTCCACTTTGACCTTGTTTTTCGTTTTACATAGGAGAATTCCAATTGACGGCTGATCTTCCGGAGATTTCAGCAGATCATCAACTGCAGATAGATAAAAGTTCATCTGCCCAGCGTCTCTCGGATCAAATGCAGTTGCTTTTAGCTCGATCACGACATAGCAATGCAATTTCGCATGGTAAAACAATAAGTCAATCAGATGCTCTTCTCCTTCAATTTTAATCGGAAATTGCCTTCCCAAAAAAGCAAATCCATCCCCAAGTTCCACCAAAAATGTCTGGAGATGGGCCATTAACCCCGCTTCGAGTTCTTTTTCCCTGTAGTCTGTGTCTAAGGTCAAAAATGCAAAATTATAGGGATCTTTTAGAATTTGTTGAGCAATTTCTGATCGAGGAGATGGAAGAGTCTGCTGAAAATTCGTCAGCGCTTTTCCTCTTCTGCTTCTGCTATACAGATCGGATTCCACCCACTTTTCGAGTGTTTCCCGACTCCACCCATATTCCAACACTTGTTGAATATACCAAAGCCGTTCGACAGCGCTGTCGATCTTATCCAAAAGAAGCAAATTGTGCCCCCATGGAACTTGCGCAGCAATTGCTGCGTAATTGGGATCCAAATAACCCTCCGCGTACTCTCTCATGTACTGCAAGTTTCTTAATGAAAAACCTCTCGCATCAGGAAAATTGCGGATCAGATCTCGAGAAAGTCGCTCAAGCGTCTTAAAACCCCACCCATTTTTGAGAATCATTTCAGAAAGTACCTTCCCTATTCTCCAATAGAGCATGGCAACTTCCTTCGTCACAGCCAGTGCGGTCCTTAGCTGTGTTTGTTGTATATCGGCTTTTAGCTGCTCCAACACTGGCAGATAACTGCTGGGAGGAGTAGCTTCTGATTGCTCAGAAACCTCTTTGTGTTTAATCACGTCGACGTCCTATGTAAAAACAAAAGTCAGCAATGCAGCATGCCATCTCCTTCGAAAAGAGTCAAACCCACAGCCCTTGCGGAAAAACCCATTAGTGCAGGCACTGCCTGCAATTTTGCAAACCGCTTAACTAAAATAAGATAAATGTTTATAAGACCAGCTTTTAAAAGTATTGCTTTATAGTAGGTTTGGCTCCGAATTCAGAGAGCTTTCATTAGCCGCTAAAACCAAGAAAAACCAGAACCAAAAACAAGTCGTTACGCGTTGATTTTTAGATTTATACGAACAAAATCACATATTTACGCAGCAGTTGCTGCGTAAGTTCAAAAACCGCTCGAAAATTGAAATTTGCGAACGGCAAAAAATGTGTTAGTCTACCTGCTCAACGATTTGAGTTGAGCTAGGCGCTGGGCGAGGATCGTACATCATTCTAGAACAAGAGTTATATAAAGTTGTTTTGCTTTTGTTATTTTTGATCATATTTGCTATAATTACTGCCATATTTCACGAAATCAACATTGGATTTACAAAATGAGATTGGTTTTTAGAATTTTGGAAAGAATTATTATCATCCTGTCTTGTAGACTGTTGGTCACCTATCTCACTTCCAAGTGGAAAAGGCATAGAGCAAAACAGTCTCGCCAACAACCGCAACCCGACAAGGAATGATGGAGTCTCTGTTCATTCTTGGCATCATTTTGTTGGTGGTCAATTGGAAGAACATCTTCCCCGCGCAAGAAGATCCGCTTCGCTACATTTGGGATGCCTCTATCCTTAACGCTGAATTCGCAAAAGCAAAGGCTGCTGGTTTTCCGCAGATTGAAAGCCTGTATTCAAATGCACTCGCAAGGATGTCCGAAGGATTAAGCAAAGCCGCCTGGTTTTCCGATGGTTTTTTCGTAGAAGTGGAATACATTATGCGAACCCGACGTTCCATTGATGTTTTACGCAAAAGAACATGGGATTATGCGGAACAACTTGCATCTGAATATGGCTACGAAGCAGACGAGGCATATCGCAAGAGCTTTGCTTGCCCAGGATGGGGTGATCTATGGAGACTATTCCGCGTTCACGAAGCGAGGATTATAAAAAATGAAAGCAGCCCAAAATATTCTCATTCCCAGTCTGAGACTCAAAACTCAGGCTTTAAAAATACCAAAGAAAATTCCTCTCATGCGCGAACTGAAAAAAAGAAAGACACTGCTGCACCACGTGAGAAGGGAAAAGAGCACAACCAGAAGATTTTTGCCGGAATTTTCGATGTTCAAGAGCTAAAAAAGAAGTACTTTCGCTTGGCCAAGCTGAATCATCCAGATCATGGCGGAAACGATGAAGCAATGAAGCTTCTCAATCGATACTATCAGGAAGCGCTCAACAGAATTTTAGCTGCTTCCGGGGCAAACTGATCGCACAACCACTCATAAATCTGAAGTACAAAGGTTTGGCGCTTTAGCGTACCATTTGCTAGAATAGTGTTTTATGAGCGCACTTATAAAGCTCCGCTAAAACTATTATTTATAACTATTTTGGATTTAATCAGATGGATGAAACTTTTGCTCAACAAGAATTTCGAAAAAATTTTAGCCAGAGGAACGGATTTGCTCCCATTCCTCCACCTCTAAATCCCTTAGAAATAACCGACCAACTTCGGCTCGAATTTGAAGACTTGCTACTGCGAGAGCACCAAGAGGGCAACTGGAAGAGGTCAATCGGAGGTAAAGCGGCAGATTGGGAAAGGATTTTAGGTGATATCTGGGTGCAAATTTTTAAGAGACCGCGAAGTCATGGAGTCCACGCTCTGTGCATTGAAGAATGTCGAAGAATCATCCATGTTGGGGATTTCCATGAAGTGTTCCACATAATGGAGGAATTGGCATTCCGTATTGAAAACTCCCAGCCCAGCTTTCAAAAAGAAATCAATGCAGCTTTTGTTCGGAATCAAGCACCTTATATTTTACAAAACTCTCCTAAGCTTGGTTGGGGAATAATGCAGACAGGAACTTTTGCAGAAGGAAAAGCAGTTCTCACAGCGTTTCATGATTTGGAATCGAATGATCTTGCAATACCAAGAGAACACTTTGAAAAAGCCGGTCTCCATTTGACAAAAGAAAAAGAGGAATGCGCTGTTGTTAGAGAAAGTACAATGGGGCTGGAAGCTCTTTTAAAGATTTTTGCCAACAAACCTAATGCATCCCTTGGAAGCATCTTAGAAACAGAGCGCGACTTGCTAGAAATTCCCCCTCCGCTGAATGATATCTTTAAAGGTTTATGGAAATACCGTTCTGAAGCTCCTGGAGTCAGCCATTCAGGAAAAACAAACTCTTTGTGTCCTCCGCCCACTCGTTGGGTAGCTCAGATGATGTATGTATTTTGCTGTGCTTCCGCTTCCTACTTTATCAATGAAAGGAGAACTAAAAATCAGAGCATGTAAGAGTCAATAACGCACCCCTCCAAACAACAATCCAAGCAGATGGATTAGGCTAAGAAGACCAAATGCCCATAAAGGCACCAATGATGTCATTGCCAAGGCCACCGATGGGCTTCTCTTCACAACTTTAGCAAAGAGGGCTAAAATGAGCCATTTGGCAAAGCCCAATAAACCAAGAAAAAGTCCGATGCAATCGAGAGCTGACAAGCAATCCGCAATGGATCGATCTTTAATGTAAATCGAGTCGACGGGAATCATCACGAACATCAAGAACAAGAGTCCTATCGCAAGAAACGGAGAATAGGGGGCGAATCTTCTTAGATTTTCCATCGTGAGGACTTCTTTCGCGCCCGCTTTTTTGGGGAAGAAAAAGTTAAAAAATCGAATCAGCTTGGGAAACGGAAAAGGCTCATATGTGAAAGAGTTTTCATCAGTCGTAGATGGCTCAAGGTTTTTCACATTCTACCTCCTTCATCGAATCATTATTCGCGGAACCGAATAGATGATTCCATATGTGCATCGCTCCATTCTTCGCACCAAACAGCGAAAGCGAGTGCAAATTTTCAAAACCGTGTGACCACACCCCCCTTTCCACCGATTTTTGAACATCGGATTGATTTTGGTTGTATTGGCCCGTTTCCATCGTCTCAGCTTCCCGGTTCAAGTCTGCACCTGTATCTTCACGACTCTCAGAAGTTCGAGATGCCAGGGAATTTATCCCTTGTTCAATCTCCGTAAAATCATGCCCAATTTTTCCTTTACTTGCATCAAGAAATGCACCTTTTTCTTGCTCAAACCGTTCGGGCATTTCCATCCGCTGAATAGCACCCGCGCTCTCTTCGTATTTCTCTCGCAGATCAACCTCTGAAACTGTGCCGGGAAGATAATCTCGGACAAACTCATCCACAAGCTCTCTTTTTCGGGGGTCCAAATTGGTCATCTCGGTTGCATCGACGATTTTCCCGGCATCTCCTTCGTATTTCTCCTTCAAGAAATCGACGAAGCGCTGGTTCAAGTTTTGATGCAATGTCAAGCTGTCGCTCGATGCATGACTTTCCACTTGAGAGAGCGCTTCATGCTTCGAGTATGCGGCGCGCCATTGATCGACGGACGATTGGGTTTTGCTCAAAGATTGCACAAAGTCCTGGTGCAACCGCGCATCTTCTGAGCCAAGCACGCTGGCCACTTCTCCGCTTGAAAAGTTCGTAACCGCCTGCAGGTGCTTCTGGAACATGCTTGCTTCGCTCGATCGTTCGCTTTCGGTATCGGATGAATGCTTGGACACTCCTCCTTGCAAGTTGAGCTGGCCATCCCCTTTGATTCCTAAAATCTTGCCGGAAAGCCCGCCCCCTACTCCCATCGAGACAAGCTCCCGGATGGCTTGATCCGAGCTGACCCCTTTCGATCGGGCATATTCTTCAGATGCATTCTTCAAGTATTGGAACGACTCTTGGGTGCTGGTCATGTCTTGCTTGTTGTAGTTCTCCCCCACCTGCAAGTGTTTTGCAATGGCTTCGACAAACCCAACACCCTTGTTGACCGAATCGGTATAGCCATCCGACACAGCTTTTGAAGATTCCTGGACTGCCGACTCTGAGGAGGAGAGCGAATCTTGGAGAGAATGACTAAATGCCTCTGATCTGGAAATCCCCTCCCTTAGGTACGAATCGCCCTGCTTCAGGTAGAGGCTGTCCTGCAATGGAGTGTACGACAAAGTTTGGGAGCCGGTGTCCACAGCCACGCTCCCTTGCGAAAGCAAACCGCTGTAGGTTTGCCGAAACATCTGGGCGTTGTCGGAACTGATGCTGTCAAGCGAGACGTTTCCGAAGCTGTAGTTGCCAGAGGTTTTTTCTCCGGCTGCGGCGGATGCAGCACCTTGGGCAGGGCCGGTGAGCGAAGAGGCCAGGTGCACCATCTGGGAAACTCCGCCTTTGAGCAAGATCCAGGAAAGAAACGGGATGAAGGCAAGGGCGATGGCTGCGATCGATTCCATAGAGCTGTAGAGATCGGAAAGACCGTCGGAGGTGAAAATGGTCAGGTAAGAGGTGTCTCCAAGGACAGTTTTTTTGCGGATGTCCCAGATGGAGTTGAGGAGGAAGTTAACCACGATGTAGAAGAGGGGCCAAGTGTTGATCCAGAGGACGAATTGGGCCCATTGGATGATGGTTTTGATGCCGAAGGAAAGGAGGGAGACGATGGCGACGAGAGGGAAGACCATGTAGATGGCGGCTTCGAAGAAATTGCGCATGGCGACGATGGAGGAGGCTCCGAGGGCACCGAGGATCTTTTGGTTTTCTTTTTGCAGGATTTCGGCTCGTTTGGCAGCGAAGGAGCCGAGGTTGCCGGGGATCTCCTCTTTGAGGACATCGATGGCGATTTGCTGTTTGATGAGATTTTGGAGCTCTTTTTCTCCCAACTCTTTTTGGCCGAGGAGGAAGTGAACCTGGTTTCCAATTTCCCCAAAGACGATCTCCTTAGCATTCCCCTCTTTGCCATTCAGGAGTTGGTTGATCCGCTTCATGGCCTCTTTGCAAGAAAGACATTGGGAGGCGGGGGTGCCTTTGGAATCGGTCTGCGTAGGGTCTTTGTAGAAGACAGTTCGGATGTTGGACGTGTTGTCTTCCAGAAATTTGAGGATGTTTGGCGATTTGACGAGTTCGTCCTTCGTGTAGAGACCAATGCCAATGTCTCGGAAGACGCATTCGCGGCAAAATTCCCGGAAGCTGTCTTCTAGTACTGGGTTAGTGATGCGGCATTTCTTGGCTCGGAAGATATTTTCTCCAGCATAGATATTGCCTGTCCAGTCGTACATCTTGTCTTCGACGCCATGGGCCCGATCGGTGAAGAGACGCTCGAGGCGATAGGTGACCTCGCTGACAAGGGAGACGAACTTACCGAGGAAGAAGGGGACGTTATCGACCCGTTTAGCTCCCCAGACGACGGCGGAAGGGGCTTTTTGCCCAATGTGATCGATGATCAGAACTGAAGTTCGAGGAATGAGTAAAAGGCCGATGATTCCGATGCCTGGAAGGAAGAACGATTTGATCAGCGGCTCGAATTTTTCTCGGAAAAAAGCCAGACAAATGGCGCAGAAACCACCGACAGCCAAGGAAAGCCTCAAGATGCCTTGAAACGCTTTGCCTAGGCCTGTCTTCGCGTCTCCGTACAAGATGAGGGCAACCGCATTGAACACCTTTTCGAGAAGAGGCCCTCCCCCGTACGTATGAATGGCTGCATTTTTGTCTTCCAAAGACACAGTTTTGACATGATGCCGTGCGGGGGAATCAGCAAAACACAGGGACGAGGAAAAGAAGCATAGGAAAAGGAAGATCAACTTGCCGAAATGCATTAGACCCCTCTCTCCTTTTCCCGGAGCGTCCGATCGATCTTGATCAGATAGTCGATCATTTGATGCTCAGCGGCGATTTTCTGGTAGTTTTCTGATGTGAGCATTTGGAGATCTTTCAAAACACCTTGGACTTGTTTGATGTACTCGTCCAGTTCATAGCCATTGACCTGGACAGCTCGAAGAGCCTGTGCTTTGTGGAGGATATCCCGGGAAACTTCTTCTGCAAACGCAAGCACCCGCTCAAACGCAATGAGGTCGCTGTACCGATCTAAGGCAATGACGGCTCCTTTGCCGTTGTACTGGGTCATGAGGGAAAGAAGGCTCCCCATGGGGAAGTGGGTGGTGCTGATGAGGTTTCTTTCCTCTTCAGTGAGGGCCTGTCCCCTTTCTTTGTTTTCGGTCAGGATCTTTTCCTGGATCTGTTTGAGAAGTCGGTAGATTTTGGGTTTCCAGGCGTTTTCTGGGCGAATCTGGATTGGATCTGTGTTCTTGACCTCAATTCCATCTTTTTCGATTTTATAGGCCTTTTCGAGCGTTCCGCCAAAACGGAGAAGATCGACGGCCTTTTTGAACATAGGCGGATAGATGTGCACGGCCTTTTCTTCTTTAACCACAATGGTACCAGTGACATTCATGAAGAGGTTTTTTGTGTCTTCATCGAGCGATGTCTGGGCCAAAGCCTTCCATGCAATGTTGTAGCTGCCGACCAGCACATCTTGGTTCCCGGTCTTCACCTTCGAAAAGGTCGCATCCCGCTTGTCTCTTTCCCGGCAACCGTGACGGGCTTCAATGAGGTCTTTGAAGATTGGGTTTTCACTGCCTGCATGTTCGCAGATGTAAGAAGAAGCTCGTTGGGTTTTGGGCCAGACGCCTTGAACTAGAGAGCTTGCGATTTCGCATGAGTTGATGTTGATCGCGTTCAGTTGATTGGCCCAGGTTTGCATCTGCTTCATGGTGGAAGCAACGACCGGAGAAACGGTCTCGATGCCGAGAAGAAAGGCATAGCCAATGCCGTTCGTGGCGATGCTTCTGAGAGCCTTTTTCATCTCCTCTTTGCTGGCAATGTTGATGCCTCCAAGGGTGAAATCAATACCGCCACACCCAGCAGAAAAACTCGGCACTTGCACATGCACCGGGCTGATGTCTACGACGCCGGTTCGGACGGTTCCGCTTGTGCCTAGGAAATGAACTCCGAGTTCTGTGTTGCTGGCGTCGGCCGACGTGGTGTTTGAGGCAATGTTGAACTTGTCAAAAAACTGGTCGATTTTTCCCTCGAGCTTGCTGTTTGCAAAAGCGGCTGAATGTGCGAACAAAAGAACTGAAAGCCAAAACTTATTCATTGACTGCCTTTGCTGACATTTGTGCTTCAATGTTTTGTTCCAGCTCACTCATCGAAATGAGACCAGCCCCCACCGGAATTGCTGTTTCTTCGAATGGATTTACCACAAAGAATGCAGGGACAGCCTCTACACCCAGCTTAAGGCTCATTCCTTTGTCGATCTCCACAACCTCAAGGCCCTTTGTCTTCAGTCCATCTAAGGAAACGGCTCTTAAATTCCAGCCATGCACTCGAGAGAAAATCTCGGCCATTTCTGCTGCCTTTTCAGAAAGAGGGTCTTTCCCTCGGAAGAAAAAGACCAGAAAATAAGTCTTTGAGAGTTCCTGGAGAAAGGATTGTCGTTTTTTCATATCAAGTTCCCGTTTGGCGTGAATTCCATAGTTCGTTGTCGGATTAGAGAGAAAATCTCCGAGCATGGGTTTTTCCAGAAGCACTTTGCCCCAGGTGGCAGAAAAGAGAGCGCTTTGATCAAGCCACCGTTTTTGGTGAGTGATGTACTGTTCGACGTTTTCCTGGGTCGGTTGCAACAAGGCCAAAGAGAGAAGTTTTCGGAGTTGATGCTTTTCTATTTCCAAGACCTCTTCCGCCTCATCCAAAGACACTGGCTTTTCAGCCTGCTTTGCTTCGGCCTCCTCGAAGTAGTACCAACCCTCGAGCTTCTGGTCATACCACGATGATTCTCCCCACAATGAAACCACTCCCAAAATGCCCAACCACCACAATTTACTGCCCATGTTGTACCCTCTCCTGCTGTACAATTTGTCCGGTGTTCCGAGGAGCATCAATAGGCCCTTCCGCCTGCAAGTGATTCATGGTCGTACGGACTTTCGCGAGCAGCTCTTCTTTATCGATCGCGAGCGTTTCGGCCACTTCCGAAAGATCGATGGTTGAAAAGTCGAGTCTTGTGAGTTCTTCAATCGAATATCCCCGACATTTGGGTTCCTCTGCGGTGCCCCAACCGATGCCTAGCTGTGTTCTCCCCTGTTCTTGGACAATTCGCGCCAGCTTGGTTGGGAAGCAGCAAAAAACCTGGCTGGTTT
>Ga0070679_100000614_pt1 | contig 30340 bp, 28 predicted proteins | sample KBSC63BmetaG_FD_65652 | JGI IMG/M metagenome (GOLD analysis project Ga0070679, IMG submission 65652) | Corn rhizosphere microbial communities from Kellogg Biological Station, Michigan, USA - KBS C6-3B metaG | ecosystem: Host-associated > Plants > Roots > Rhizosphere | place: USA: Michigan... | reverse complement strand
GCGACCCCTGTCACGGGGAACCGGCGCAGTCCAAGTCCGAGTGGCGGAATGGCAGACGCGCTAGGTTGAGGGCCTAGTGCCCGCAAGGGCGTGGGGGTTCAACTCCCCCCTCGGACACCACCTGGCGCATCGTTCGGCGGAGCGGCGTTGCCGTGCGATCGCCGACCCACTGTCAAGCGCGGGCCTTCGTCGACGCGCGCCCGCCGACCAGGTCGACCGTCAACGGCGAGGTGTACTTCGCACGGATCTCGGCGGCGCGTCGCATGGCGGTGATGCCCTGGTCCACCGTGAGCAGCGGGGTGGTCTTGTAGGACCGCAGGGCGCCACCGCTCGTCACGGCAAGAGCGAAACCCGCGGCGTCCTCCGCCGTCGGGAAGTCGATGATGCAGACCAGATCGGCGTCTCCGAACGCGTAGTACACCGACTCGATCTTGCCCTTCGCCGCCTTGACGGCCGGCGTGATCCGGTCCACGACATTCGGTTGCGTTTCGACCTGGCTATTCCATGCCTGGGGTGTGTAACCGACCTCGATCAGGTAGTGAGCCATCTGCGGCCCCCCTTCCGGCGCCGTGTTCTCCGCGATCGCGTCAGGTGCGGCGCTCGCGTCAGGTGCATGGTCGGCTCAGGTTGCCGCGCTGACAAGACGTCCGGTATCTGAGCGTGATGGCAGGCAGTCCTGTTGGGCACCATGTCCGCCCAAATCGCACCGGGCCGGGCACCCCTACCGACGTGGAGGACTCATGCGCCATCGGAGCTGTGTCACCGGCACGTTCCTCGTCGTCGCCGCGCTGATGGGTGCCACTCCTGCGGCCGCCGCCGTCAAGGCGACGCCGAACCCCGCGGGCAACGGCATGACGACGATCACCGGTCAGTGCGGCGGGTCGCCACAGTCCGCCGAGCCGGCGACTCTCGTGGTGAACGACAACAGCTCGAACCGGTCCGGCGGATGGGGCGCCGCGCACATCTACGGGACGCATGACGTGCTGGTGCCGACGTCGGTCAGCGTCCTGCTGATCGATGCCGGGCAGTCCTTCCTCATCGGCAGCCAGACGAAAGGCTCCGATCAGCAGTCGTTCTCCGTGAACTGCTTCTTCTACCAGGCCCAGACGCCGGGCGGCGCGCCGCTGACCGCCCAGGACCTGCTCGACCAGGAAGGGCTCACTTCGCTGCCCGTCGGGGTGCAGCCGGGCGACCTGGTGACCGTGGAGTTCCTGGTAGAGGCAGTCGCGCCGCGCGGTACGCCGTACCCGAGCATCTAGCCCCCGGCCCGGGGCAGCACCCTTGCGGCTGCGCGGCCGGGAAGACCTGCAGGGCGACCGCTCAGCCGGTGAAGTAGCCGCCGTCGGGATGCAGGATCGCACCGGTGTAGTAGCCCGCCTCGTCGCTCGCGAGGAACAGCGCGGTGTTGGCGATGTCGCGCGGAGTGCCCATCTTCTGCAGGGGCAGGGTGGCGAGGAACTGCTGGTGGATCTCGGGGATGTCCTGCAGCAGCTGGGTCATGTTGGTGTCGATGAACCCCGGCCCGATCGCGTTGATGCGGATGCCGGCCGGCCCGAGGCTGCGGGCGACGTGCTTGGTCAGCATCCAGACGCCGGACTTGCTCACCGCGTAGGGCAGCGGCCCGGCGTTGGGGTTCTTGGCCGCGACCGAGGCGATCGTGACGATCGAGCCCTTGCGGCCGGTCTCGACCATGTGCGCTGCCGCCGCCTGCACGGCGAGGAACGTGCCGGTGAGGTTGACGTCGACCACTCGCTGCCAGTCGTCGAGGGTCAGCTCGAGGAAGGGCAGCGCGGGGTTCTCCAACGCCTTCGCCTGCCGGGCGATCATGTCCACCTCGCGGCTGCGGTCGCCGCTCTGGTAGTTGGCGTGCGAGATGCCTGCGGCGGTGACCAGCACGTCGATGCCGCCGAAGGCCTCGACGGCGGTGCGCACCATCGTGGCGTTGTCGGCCGGGCTGGCGGCGTCGAGGTGCACGAACGTCGCCTTGCTGCCGAGCCGCTCGACCGCCTCGACCGTCTCCCCACCGGGCCCGTCGAGGAGGTCGGCGACGACGACGGCCGCGCCCTCCTCCGCGAACCGTTCGCAGCACGCGCGGCCGATGCCGTTGCCGCCGCCGGTGACGACCGCGACCTTGCCCTCGAGGCGACCACTCATGGCGGTGATCTCACCACACCGCCGTTCGGGGCGTCACCGACGTTCGGCGGGCGGCTGCTGGGAGACTGGTCGCCGATCCGTCGTACTCGTCATGTGAATGAGGCACCGTGACCCTTCTGCTCGCCGGTCCCGCCGGTGACGCGGGCGACTTCCGCGTCATCAACGACTTCGCCAAGGACAGCCACTGGCTGCACGGCTTCATGCGGGGCTTCACCGGCTACGGGATCATCCTGTTCGGCCTGGTGCTCGTCGTCGGCTACCTGATCGCCCGCTACCGGGAGGACATCGCCGGTGTCGCGGGGGTCTTCTGGGGCGGCATCGGCGCGGTCGTCGCGCTCGGCCTCAACCAGCTCATCTCGCACACGGTCGCGGAACCGCGGCCGTTCCGGGTGCTGCCGCACGTACTCGTGCTGACTCACCGCTCGACCGACTTCGCCTTCACCTCCGACCATGCGGTGGTCGCGGGCGCGATCGCCACGGCGCTGCTGTTCGTCGACCGGCGGCTCGGCATCTTCACCTGGTGCGCGGCGATCGTCTTCGCGTTCTCGCGGGTCTACACGGGCGTGCACTACCCGCACGACGTCGTCGCCGGCCTCGGGCTCGGCACCGCGGTGGTCCTCGTCGGGCGCACGTTCATGCAGCCGCTGCTGCGCTGGATCTTCGACTGGCTGGCGTCGACCGCGCTGGGACCGATCTTCGTGAGCCGCTGACCACCGGCCGCGGCGCGGCTCAGTAGTCGCCGGCGAGGTCGCGCCTGCCCCGCTCGCTCGACACGGCCGCGTGGTTGAGGATGTTGCGGGCCATCGACGACTCGTACGTCGCCGCGCGGGCCGCATAGATCTGCGCACGCACCGCGTGCACGTCGGTCGAGTCCGGTGCGGTCAGCGCGGCGAACTCGACCAGGTGGCAGGCCATCCGAGCATCGCCCGCGTCGGCCAGATCACGCGCCCGCGACAGGACCGCCTCGACCCCGCCGGCCAGCGCCACCCACTCCGCCGCCTGCTGCCGGCGCGGTGCGGGCAGCAGGTTGTCGGGCTCCCCGTCGTACCAGCCGCCGTAGCGTCGCCAGACGTTGCGCACCAGGAACTGCGGGTGGTCGTAGACCGGCCGCAGGTAGGGCTTGTCCCGCAGGTGCGCCGGGACCTCGACCGCGTGCAGCACCTCGTCGAGCGGCTTGCCCTGGTTCATCAGCGCGAGGGTCTGCGACTCGATCGCGTCGAGCAGCTCGGCGGTGTCGGTCAGCGCGGCGTGGATGCGGTCGGCGCCGAAGACCGGCAGCCCGTGCCCGGAGACCATGAGCTCCGCGCCGAGGCCGGCCATCTCGCGCAGCGCGGCGGCCCAGTCCGACAGGTAGCGCTGCACCTTCTGCGGGTTGCCGGCGTTGGGCACCGCGTAGATGAACAGGTCGCCGGGGTGCAGCAGCCGCTTCTCCGGCACCCACGTCCAGGTCGCGTCGTCGGTCTCGCCACGGGCGTGGCGCAGCTCGAAGGTGAGATCGCCGCGGTGGAAAGACAGGCGGTCGTCGTACGTCACGTCGGGGTAGCGGTAGGCGTCGGGCCAGCGGAAACGGTCGATCGGCAGGGCGAACTGCCGCTGGTTGATGGCGGAGTTCCAGCCGAGCGTGCGCAGGTAGCGGTCGAAGTGCGCGGGTACGCCGGCGTGCGCGTAGACCTGCGGGCGGGGCCAGCCGCGGTCGGTGGCCTCGGCGTCGAACCGCAGGGTGCCGAACACGTGGTCGACGTGGTGGTGCGAGTAGACGGCGGCCGCCAGCGGCGCGTCCGGGCGCCAGTCGCGGGCCTGCTCGAAGACGAGGTCTGAGTCGAGCTGGCTGCCGGTGTCGAGCATCACCAGGCCGTCGCCGGTGTCGAGGGTGGTCGCGGCAGCGATGCTCTTCATGTAGAGGACGCCGTCGGCGATCTCGTCGGCCTGCCGGTCGGCGACCGGGTGCACCGGGTGCTCGACGTGCGCGATGTCGACCTCGCCGTGCCAGTGCCTGTCGGCAAGATCACGGATGCTGGGCTGCGGCACGGTGTCGACCCCCACCTACGCTGGACGCATGACGACCGCCGAGGGTACGCACGCTCCGGTCGTCACCACCGTCGCGGTGCCGGATCCCGGGGCCCTGCTCGACGGCCTGCCGGTGCCGGGCGCGCTGGCGTGGGTCCGCGAGGGCGACGGTCTGGTCGGCTGGGGCGAGGCGGCCCGGGCGGAGTTTCGCGGGCCGGGGCGGTTCCGGCAGGCGCAGGCCTGGTGGCAGCGATACCTCGCCGCGGTGGCCGTCGTCGACGAGGTGGGGGTGCCCGGCAGCGGGCCGGTGGCCTTCGGGTCGTTTGCCTTCGACGACGCCGGCGCGTCGGTGCTGGTCGTGCCGCAGCACGTCGTCGGTCGCCGCGACGGCCGGAGCTGGCGCACGACGATCGGTCCGGCGCCGTCCGTCACGGCCATGGAGCCGGTCACGGCGCCGCGGGGCCTGCGCTACCGGACCGCCCTGCACGCGCCGGCCGGCTGGCGGGCCGCGGTGGCCGACGCCGTACGCCGCATCCACGCCGGCCAGCTCGGCAAGGTCGTGCTCGCGAAGGCCGTCGACGCGCAGGCCGAGACGCCCGTCGACCCCCGCTGGCTGCTCGCCCGGCTCGCCGACCGCTACGGCGACTGCTGGACCTTCGCGGTCGACGGGCTGGTCGGCGCGACGCCGGAGCTGCTGGTGCGCCGGCTCGGCACCGAGGTCCGATCGCGGGTGCTGGCGGGGACGATCACCCGCGGTGACGACGCGCAGGAGGACCACCTGCTGGCCCAGGCCCTGGCGACGTCGTCGAAGGACCTCGACGAGCACCGGTTCGCGGTCGACTCGGTCACCGCGTCCCTGCGGGAGTGCTGCAGCGAGGTCACGGCCTCCGCGCCGTACCTCCTGCCGCTCGCCAACGTGCAGCACCTCGCCACCGACGTGCGCGGCCGGGTCGCCGATGAGGCCTCGGCGCTCGACCTGGTGGCGGCCCTGCACCCCACCGCCGCCGTGGCCGGCACTCCCACCCGGGACGCACTCGCGGTGATCGCCGAGCTCGAGGACGTGGACCGCGGCCGCTACGCCGGACCGGTGGGCTGGCTCGACGCGGCCGGCGACGGCGAGTGGGGCATCGCGCTGCGCTGTGCGGCGCTCGACGGGGACCGGCTGCGGCTCTACGCCGGTTGCGGCATCGTCGGTGAGTCCGACCCCGAGGCAGAGGCCGCCGAGTGGGAGGCCAAGCTGCTGCCGATCCGGCAGGCGCTCACGGTCTGATCGCGGTCGCGACGGCCCCGCGGATGCGTTCGACCTGGGCGAGCAGTTGCCGCCGGTCGGTGCGGATGTGGACGACCCGGATCCCGTCGCTCGGGCGAACGGCCGCCGCGAGGTCGGACGGCGTATCGACCCGGGTGTACGACGTACGCGTGGCCGCGCACAGCGCCTGCAGGTCGGTGCCGTGCGGCGTGCCGAAGATGCGCTCGAAGGCGGCCGCGTGCTCGGGCGCGCCCTGCTCCAGCAGCCCGAAGATGCCGCCGCCGTCGTTGTCGACGACGACGATCGTCAGGTCCGGCCTCGGCTCGCCCGGGCCGATGACGAGGCCGTTCGCGTCGTGCAGGAACGTCAGGTCGCCGACGACCGCGTAGGCCGGTGCGCCGCCCGTCGTCCGCTGGTGCGCGAGCGCCGCGCCGACCGCGGTCGAGACCGTGCCGTCGATGCCGGCCACCCCGCGGTTAGCGAGCGCCCGAAGTGCGCCGAGGTCGCCCGCCGCGATGTCGAAGTCACGAACCGGCAACGAGGATCCCAGCAGGACCAGCGAACCCGCGGGCGCGGTGCGAGCGAGGTCACGAGCGACGCGCAGGCCCGACAGGGAACCTTCGCCGTCGAGCACTGCGTCGAGAGCGGCGCGGGCGCGGGCCTCCACCTGGACCCAGGCGTGCAGCCAGTCCGCGTCGGGCTCCGCGCCGGCGATCTCCGCCGGCAGACCCAGCGCGACGGATGCGGCCTGCCGCCCGGCGTCGGCCCACCGCGGGCCGGCCACCCGCACCTCGGTGCGAATCGCCGGGTCGCGCAGCAGCGCCTGCACCCCGCGGGTCAGTGTCGGGCGGCCGACGACGAGCACGCGCTCCGGTCGCAGCTCGTCGAGCAGGCCGGGGACCGCCAGCAGCAGCGGGTAGGTCGTGACCGCGTGATCTCCCGCCCGCGCGCCGCTGGAAGGTTCGGCGAGGACCGGCCACCCGGCGGCCTCGGCGAGCCGGACCGCCCGGACGCCGAGGTCACCGGGCGCGTCACCGGCGACGACCAGCGTGCGTGCGGGCCGGGGGTCGATCGGTGCCGGTCTCACCTCGGCCGGTCCGACGTGCGTCCACGGCGCACCGCCCGGCCGGCCGGGCGGTGCGGTGCCAGAGTCGGGGGTGAGCGGGTCGCGCAGCGGCAGGTTGAGATGCACCGGCCCGGGGTCGCCGGTCAGGGCGCCGGTCGCGGCGGCAAGGGTCCGGTCGACCACGGTCCGCCAGTAGGCCGCTCCGCCCGCTTCCGACGGCGTGCCGATCTCTGCGTAGAGGCGGACGGCGTCCCCGTAGAGCTTGACCTGGTCGACCGTCTGGTTGGCCCCGGCTCCGCGCAGCTCCGGCGGCCGGTCGGCGGTGAGCACGAGCAGCGGCACGCCCGACTCCGCCGCCTCGAGGACTGCCGGGTGCAGGTTGGCCGCGGCCGTGCCCGAGGTGCAGCAGACCGGCACCGGCGCGCCCGAGGCCTTGGCCAGGCCGAGCGCGAGGAACGCCGCCGACCGCTCGTCGACGCGCACGTGCAGCCGCAACCGCCCGTCGGCATCGGCGGCGTGCAAGGCGAACGACAGCGGGGCGTTGCGGGACCCGGGCGAGAGGACGGCCTCGCGTACGCCGCAGCGCACGAGCTCGTCGACCAGCACGGTCGCGAAGACGGTCGAGGGGTTCACGCCAGCGCCCGCACCGCGTGCAGGCGCACCCGCCACCGCTCCGTGGCCTGCTCGTCCGCGGCGACGGCGGCGAGCATCTCGGGCGAGGGTGCCGGACGTCGCACCGGCAGGGCTCCGTCGACCGGCAGCAACGGGTCGTCGACCACGTCGGCGGTCAGCAGCTGCACGGTCGCGAGACCACAGGCGTGCGGCAGCTCCGGCAGCGCGGCGGCCAGCGCGACACCTGCGGCGATGCCGACCGAGGTCTCCAGCGCGGACGACACGACCACCGGCAACCGGCACTCGTCGGCCAGCCGCAGGCAGGCGTGCACGCCGCCGAGCGGCTGCACCTTGAGCACGACGATGTCCGCCGCGCCCAGCCGGGCCACCCGCAACGGGTCCGACGCCCGGCGCACGGACTCGTCGGCAGCGATCGGCACGTCGACCCGGCGGCGGACGGCGGCCAGCTCCTCGACAGTCGGGCAGGGCTGCTCGACGTACTCCAGCCCACCCGCCGCCCGGTCCAGCGCGCGGATGCGAGCGACCGCGGTCTCGACGTCCCAGGCGGCATTGGCGTCGACCCGCACGTGCCCGCCCGGGCCCAGCGCGTCGCGGACGGCGGCCACCCGCTCGAGGTCGGCCGACTCGGGCTGCCCCGGCTCGGCAACCTTCACCTTCGCCGTGCGGCAGCCGGCGGACCGGCGTACGACCTCGGCTGCCTGCTCGGGGCCGACCGCCGGCACGGTGACGTTGACCGGCACCGACGAGCGCACCGGGGCGGGCCATGGCCGCTCGGCCGACTCCGCTGCCGCCCGCCACCAGGCAACCGACTCCGCGGCGTCGTAGTCCCAGAACGGCGAGAACTCCGTCCAACCGGCCGGCCCCTCCCAGAGCACCGCCTCGCGGGTCGTGATGCCGCGGAACCGCGTGCGCATCGGGATCGCGACGGTCACGGGAGCCGACAGGCCAGCGGGCGGCGGGGTCTCCGTCCCGTCGGCGGTGGGCTGCGGCATGCGACCTATGATCCCGGACGTGGGTGAGCGGGCCGTCTCGGAGTTGTTCGACCCGGCGGCATGGAGGCCCGTGGCGGGCTTCGACTTCACCGACATCACCTACCACCGGGCCGTCGACACGGGCGCCGTGCGGGTCGCGTTCGACCGGCCGGAGGTGCGCAACGCGTTCCGGCCGCACACGGTCGACGAGCTCTACCGGGCGCTGGACCACGCGCGGCAGACCTCCGACGTCGGCTGCGTGCTGCTGACCGGCAACGGCCCGTCGCCGAAGGACGGCGGGTGGGCGTTCTGCTCCGGCGGCGACCAGCGGATCCGCGGGCGCGACGGCTACCGCTACGCGGAGGGCACCGACGCGGCGAGCATCGACCCGGCGCGGTCCGGCCGGCTGCACATCCTCGAGGTGCAGCGGCTCATCCGCTTCATGCCGAAGGTCGTCATCTGCGTGGTGCCCGGCTGGGCCGCCGGTGGCGGGCACAGCCTGCACGTGGTCAGCGACCTCACCCTCGCCAGCCGCGAGCACGCGCGCTTCAAGCAGACCGACGCCGACGTGGCGAGCTTCGACGGCGGCTTCGGGTCGGCCTACCTCGCCCGCCAGGTGGGGCAGAAGTTCGCGCGCGAGATCTTCTTCCTCGGCCGGGACTACGACGCCGAGGCCGCGCACCGCATGGGCATGGTCAACGAGGTCGTCGCGCACGCCGACCTGGAGTCGGTGGCCCTCGACTGGGCCCGCGTGATCAACCGCAAGAGCCCGACGGCGCAGCGGATGCTGAAGTTCGCCTTCAACCTCGTCGACGACGGGCTGGTCGGCCAGCAGGTGTTCGCCGGCGAGGCGACGCGGCTGGCCTACATGACCGACGAGGCGGCCGAGGGGCGCGATGCGTTCCTCGAGAAGCGGCCGCCGGACTGGTCGGCGTTCCCCTGGCACTTCTAGTGGCCCGCACGCTCGAGCCGCGGCCCTGCCCGACCGGGCCGGCGGTTCTCGACATCTGGTGGCAGCCGCTCGCGGCCGCGCTCGACGGCGGCGGGCCGGCGCTGCTGCCGGTGCCGGACGGGCCGGCAGCGGACGGCGTCCTCGCCATGGGGCGCGCCGGCGAGCCGATCGACGACGACGTCGCCCTGGTCGTGCCCACGTCCGGGTCGACCGGCGAACCGAAGGGCGCGCAGCTCACGACCGCGGCGCTGCGGCACTCCGCCGCGGCAACCCTCGAGCGGCTCGGCGGGCAGGGACAGTGGCTGCTCGCCCTGCCGGTGACCCACATCGCGGGCCAGCAGGTGCTGGTCCGCTCGCTGCTCGCGAACACCCCGCCGGTCTGCCTCGATCTGTCCTGCGGCTTCACGGCCGAGGGGTTCGCGGCGGCAACGGAGGCACTCACCGCCCAACGCCGCTACACCGCCCTGGTGCCCACCCAGCTGGCCCGCCTGCTCGACGACGCGCCGGCCGCGCTCACGTCGTACGACGCGGTGCTCGTCGGCGGTGCGGCCACTCCCCCGGCCCTGCTGGCGCGCGCCCGCGACGCCGGCGTCCGGGCGGTGACCACCTACGGGATGAGCGAGACCGCCGGCGGCTGCGTCTACGACGGGCTGCCGCTCGACGGCGTGCGGGTGCGCCTCGCCGGCGACGGGCGCATCCTGCTCGGCGGCCCGACGGTCTTCCGCGGCTACCGGCTGCGGCCGGACCTGACGGCCGCCGCGCTGGAGACCGCCGACGGGACGACCTGGCACGTGACCAACGACATCGGCCGGCTGGACGGGGGGCGGCTCGAGGTGCTCGGCCGCCGTGACGACGTCATCGTGACCGGCGGCGAGAAGGTGGCCCCGGTCCCGGTCGAGGCGGCGCTGTGCGCCCTGGCCGGCGTGCGCGCCGCGGCCGTCGTGGGCGTCGCGGACCGCGAGTGGGGGCAGCGCGTCGTCGCCGCGGTCGTCGCCGCCGACCCGAGCCGGCCGCCGACCCTCGACGCGGTGCGCGCCGGGCTGACCGCGCTGCCGCGTCACGCCCTGCCCCGCGAGGTCGTGGTCGTCGCCGCCCTGCCACTGCTGGCCTCCGGCAAGACCGACCGCGACGCCGTACGCCGTCTGGTGACCGGCGCGTGACCGCCACCGCGCAGCAGTGGGTCGAGGGGGCCCGCCCACGCACGCTGCCGGCGGCGATCGCACCGGTGGCCGTGGGGACCGGCGCGGCGGTCGCCGTCGACGACGGCATCTGGTGGAAGGCGCTGCTCGCCCTCGTCGTCGCCCTCGCCCTCCAGGTCGGCGTCAACTACGCCAACGACTACAGCGACGGGGTCCGCGGCACCGACGCCACCCGCGTCGGGCCGTTCCGGCTCGTGGGATCGGGCGCAGCCTCGCCGGGCAGCGTGCGCGCCGCCGCGCTGGCGGCGTTCGCCGTCGGCGCCGCCGCGGGCCTCGTCCTGGCCGCGACGACCTCCTGGTGGCTGCTGCTGGTCGGCGCCGCCGCCCTGGTCGCCGCGTGGACCTACACGGGCGGACCACTGCCCTACGGCTACCGGGCGCTGGGAGAGGTCTTCGTCTTCCTGTTCTTCGGACTGGTCGCCGTGCTCGGCACGACCTACGTGCAGGCCGGCACGGTCACCTGGCCGGCCGCCGCCGGCGCGGTCGCGATCGGCGCGTGGGCCTGCGCGATCCTCGTCGCCAACAACCTGCGCGACATCCCCACCGACACTGCCACCGGCAAACGCACCCTCGCGGTCGTCCTCGGCGCTCGGCGCAGCCGGATCCTGTACGCCGCCCTCGTGACCCTCCCCGTGCTGGCCTGCCTCGCCGTGGCGCCGGCGCATCCGGTGACCCTGATCGCGCTCGCCACGGTTCCCGTCGCCGTCCGGCTGGCAAGGACCGTGCTGGGAGGCGCCTCAGGGCGCGACCTCATCCCGGTCCTGGCCGGCACCGGCCGGGCCGAGCTCGTCTACGCGGCGCTGTTCGCCGTCGGCCTCGCGGTGAGCTGAATCTAGAGTGGGCCCTCCCCCTGCGAAAGGAACCTCGATGGCCGCAACGACCAAGGTCGCCGCGATCGCCCAGCTCACCGCCGCCGACGGCAAGCGCGACGAGCTCGTCGCCGTGCTGCGTGATCTCGTGAAGGCCGTCGGCGACGGCGAGCCCGACACGCTGGTCTACGCGATGCACACCGACGACGCTGACGAGACCACCGTCTGGTTCTACGAGCTCTACGCGTCCGCCGACGCGGCCGCGGCCCACAGCAAAGGGAGCGCGCTGCGCGAGATCGGCAGCCGGCTGGCTGGCCTGGTGGCCGGACCGCCGGTGGTGCACCGGCTGAGCCCGCAAGCCGCTCACGGCCTGAGCCTCTGACCGGATCCCTGGTCGGTCGGCCCGCCGGCCGTCGAGACCGCCTGAACGCCTCGAAATCTGCCGGCCACTAGAGTCGCGAGGCGTGACGACCGAGGACGACACCGAGCCGAAGGAGTACCGCCAGCACCGCTTCGCTCCCCCGCCGGGAGCGACCGACATCCTGCTGGTGCGCCACGGTGAGTCCGCCCCCGCGCGCGAGGACCGGCCGTTCGAGCTCGTCGACGGTCAGGGCGATCCCGAGCTCGCCCCGGAGGGTCGTGAGCAGGCGAGGCGGGTCGCCGAGCGGCTGTGCAACGAGCCGATCGACGCGGTCTACGTGACCTCGCTGCGGCGAACCCGCGAGACCGCCCAGCCGCTGCTCGACCGCCTCGGCATCGAGGCCACCGTGGAGCGGGAGTTCCGGGAGGTGCACCTCGGCGACTGGGAGAGCGGCATCTTCCGCAAGCACGTCTCCGAGGGGCACCCGATCGCCGTGCAGATGGGCCTGCAGGAGCGCTGGGACGTGATCCCCAACGCCGAGAAGTCCGAGGACTTCGCCGCCCGCGTCCGCGGCGCCGTGGAGAAGATCGCCGCCGCCCACCCGGACGGCCGGGTGGTGGTGTTCACCCACGGCGGCGTCATCGGCCAGGTGCTGTCGCTGGCCAGCCGGTCACGGCCGTTCGCGTTCCTCGGGGCCGACAACGCGTCGATCTCGCAGATCGTGGTCACCGGCGAGCGCTGGATCGTGCGGCGGTTCAACGACACCGCGCACCTCGGCCCGCTCTTCAGCGTCGAGCCCGACCCGCTCACCTAGCCGGGCCGGCACCAGCCGGTTCCGTCAGGTCGATCCGCACCGCCCGGAAGCGACGCGGCATGTCGTCGAGGACGGCCCGGCGCGGCTCGGGCACGTCGAGGTGCCACTGGCCGACCAGCGGGACCAGCGGGGCGAGCCGCCGGTCCTCGAGCACGGTGTCGAGGGCACGGCGGTCGCCGCCGACGACCACCGCGTCGAGGATGTCGGCAACCGGCAGCAGGACGCGCGCGGCGGTGTCGGCCGCCGCGGCGAGGGCGACCCGCGCCTGGCCCTCGCGCCGGCGGGCGAACCGCTGCTGCGACTGGCCCCCTGCGGCCGAGCGCCCGTGCACCGGTCGCGCGCCGACCTTGGAGGCCGTCAGCGTCGCACCCTGGAAGACCCCCACGGCGTAGCCGCCGAGGCGCACGAGCAGCACTCCCACCCGACGTTCGGCCAGCGCGTGCGCGACGAGCCCGGCGTAGGCCGCCGTGCACTCCGCCAGCGGCGGGAACGGCACGTGCGCCGTGACGGCAGCACCGTCGGCGGCGCGCAGCTCGACCCGGTCGGCGTACGCCGTCACCGTGACCGGCCCGTGCCGCTCGGCGAAGCCGTCCAGCCAGCGTTCGAGCCGTTCCGGCGCCACCTCGAGGCGGCGGGTGGAAGATGGCGGCATGGCGAACGACAGCGTGGCAGGGCAAGTCCAGGAGATCTGGCGCTACCCGGTGAAGAGCATGCGGGGCGAGCGCATGGACGCCGCGCACCTGACCGCCACCGGGCTGCTCGGCGACCGCGGGTGGGCCACTCGCGACGAGCGGCGGGGCGGCATCCGTGGCGCGAAGAAGATCCGCGACCTGATGCTGTGTGCCGCGACCTACGTCGCCGAGCCGACGCCCGACAGCCCGACCCCGCACGTGGTCATGAGGCTGCCCGACGGATCCGCGGTGCGCAGCGACGAGTCCGACGCGGCGACGCGGTTGAGCCGGGCGATCAACCACCCCGTCACGCTGTGGCCGTTGCAGCCGGCGGATGACCTCGACCACTACCGCCGCGGCCCGGCCGACCACGAGGACGTGGTCGAGGAGCTGCGGGACATCTTCGGGCGCGGCGAGGACGAGCCGCTGCCCGACCTGTCGGGGTTGCCACCGGTGATCTTCGAGTTCGAGTCGCCGCCCGGGACCTACTACGACGCCTACCCGGTGCACATCGTCACGACGGCCACGCTGCGCACGCTCGGCCGGCTCGGGGAGCGCGATGCGCCCGACGTACGCCGGTTCCGGCCGACCATCCTCGTCGACACGCCCGACGCCGACGGCTTCCCCGAGCGCGACTGGATCGGCTCGACCGTCCGGGTGGGCGAGGTCGAGATCGAGGTGGTCACCGACTGCCCACGCTGCTCGATGGTGCAGCTGCCGCAGCAGGGGCTGCCCGCCGACAAGCCGCTGCTGCGCACGGTCGTGCGCGACGCCAACCAGAACGTCGGCGTCTACTGCAACGTGCGCACGCCCGGCCGGATCAGCGTGGGCGACTCCCTCACCCGGTAGGGCGAATCCCCTCGCCGTCCGAGGCATCGGGGCGGCAAATCGCCGCAGGATGCTGTCTATTCGCGCCCGGACGTTGTAGAACGACGTTCGGAAACGGCCGAGGGGAGCGCCGCATGACCGCAGTGGTGGAGACGAGGGACGGTCGCGTCCGGGGCGAGGAGGTCGACGGCCTGCGCCGGTTCCTCGGCATCCCGTTCGCGGCGACGACCGCCGGCGCCGGGCGCTGGCGGGCCCCCGCGCCCGCACAACCGTGGACCGGCGAGCGCGACGCGACGGCGTTCGGGCCCGTCGCGCCGCAGCCCGACGGCATGCTCGCGCTGCTCCCGGTCGGCGCGGTCCAGGACGAGGACTGCCTGACGCTCAACGTCTGGACCCCCGGCGTGGCAGGCCGGCGGCCGGTGATGGTCTGGGTGCACGGCGGCGCGTTCCGGCAAGGAGCGGCGCGCAGCGCGATGTACGACGGTGCCGCGCTGGCTCGCCGCGGCGACGTCGTCGTCGTCTCGCTCAACTACCGGCTCGGCGCCCTCGGCTTCCTGGCCCACCCCGACCTGCGCGACGGCGACGGCGGGCCCGCCGGCAACTGGGGCATGCTCGACCAGGTCGCGGCCCTGCAGTGGGTGCGCGACAACATCGCGGCGTTCGGTGGCGACCCGGGCAACGTGACGGTCTTCGGCGAGTCGGCGGGCTCGATGGCGATCGGCTGCCTGCTCGCGTCACCGTCGACGAAGGGCCTCCTCCACAAGGCGATCCTGCAGTCCGGCGCCCCGTCCGCGCTCGCCCTCGACCGGGCCGCGGAGATCGCCGAGCGGCTCGCCAAGGCGGCCGGCGTCACGTCGGTGGCCGAGCTGCGCGACGTGCCGGTTCCGGCGATCCTCGCCGCCCAGCAGCAGATCGACGCCGAGGACGCCGCCCTTCGGCTGATCCCGTCGGTCGACGGCCACTTCCTCGACCGGGCACCCCTGGCCGCCCTCGCCTCCGGCGCGGCCGCGCACGTACCGACCGTGATCGGCACCAACCGCGACGAGTGGAAGCTGTGGGCGCCGGCCGACCCGCGCTCGCGCGACCTCGACGACGCCGGCCTGCGCCGGCGGCTGAGCCGGGTCTACGACGCGACCGACGCCGAGATCGACGCGCTGGTCGAGGAGTTCACCCGGGCCCGCGCCGCCACCGGCCAGCCCATCGCGCCCAACGACCTGTGGTTCGCACTCGAGACCGAGCGCGTCTTCCGGGCACCGGCGATGCGCACCGCCGAGACCCTGGCCGCCCACCAGCCCGCGACCTTCGCCTACCTCTTCACCTACGGTTCGCCGGCGATGCACGGCTGGCTCGGCGCCTGCCACGCACTCGAGATCGCCTTCGTGTTCGGCACGCAGGGTCAGGCCGAGACCGCGCTGTTCACCGGCAGCGGGCCGGAGGCCGACCGGCTGTCGGAGTGGCTGATGGACTCCTGGCTCGCCTTCGCCCGCACCGGCGACCCGTCGACCGAGGCGCTCGGGAGATGGCCCGGCTATGACGCCCGGCGCCGCCCCACCCTGGTCATCGGCACCGAGCACGCGATCGTCGACGCGCCCTACGACGACGAGCGGGGCACCGTGGCCGCCCTGCTCTACCGGGACGACGCGTGACCGCCGTCGAGAGCCGCACCCCGGAGCAGGTCCGGGCGGCGGCGGGCGTCGGCATGACGCTCGCCCTGCACGCGAGCGCCGACCCGGACCACCCGGCGCTTCTCACCCCGCACGGCGATCGGACGTTCGGCGAGCTCAACGCCAACGTCAACCGGCTCGTCCGCTACCTGCGCGGCCAGGGCCTGCAGGCCGGCGACGCGCTGGCGCTCGTCTGCAGCAACCGGCCGGAGTTCGCCGAGGTCTACTACGCGTGCCTGCGCGCCGGGCTGCGCATCACGCCGGTCAACTGGCACCTCACCGGCGAGGAGATGGGCTACATCGTCGACGACTGCGAGGCCAAGGCCGTCGTCGCCGACGTGCTCTTCGCCGCCGCCGTCCGCGAGGCCGTCGCCGGCGCCCCGCACGTCAGGGTCAAGCTCGCGGTGGCCGGACCGATCGACGGCTTCACGGCCTACGACGACGCGTTGGCCGGCCAGTCCGCCGACGACATCGACGACCCGGTCCTCGGCAAGGGGATGCTCTACACCTCGGGGACGACCGGGCGGCCCAAGGGAGTCGACCGGCCGCCGGTCACCGGGCGTCCCGACCCAGGCGCGATCACGATCGCGGTCGCCGCCGCGGCCCGCCAGGACCCCGCGACCGACGTGCACCTGTGCACCGGGCCGCTCTACCACGCCGCGCCGCTCGCCTTCTCCCTCGCGGGTCCCCTCGGGGCGGGGGTCACGACCGTCGTGATGGACGGGTGGGACCCGGAGGAGATGCTGCGGCTCGTCGACGCGCACCGAGTGAGCCACACCCACGTCGTGCCCACGATGTTCCACCGGCTGCTCGCGCTACCCGACGACGTCAAGGCGCGCTACGACGTCTCGTCGCTTCGCTTCGTCGTGCACGGCGCCGCGCCGTGCCCGGTCGAGGTGAAGAAGGGGATCATCGAGTGGTTCGGGCCGGTGGTGTTCGAGTACTACGCGGCAACCGAGGGCGGCGGCACGTTCGTCGGCTCCGAGGAGTGGCTGGCCCGGCCGGGCACCGTCGGCAAGCCGCTGGTCGACGATCTGATCCGCATCCTCGACGACGAAGGCAACCTGCTGCCCGCCGGCGAGGTGGGCACGGTCTACATGCGCGCGTCGCAGAACGGCCGCTTCCGCTACTTCAAGGACGAGGCGAAGACCGAGGGCAGCTACCGGGGTGACTACTTCACCCTCGGCGACCACGGCTACCTCGACGACGAGGGCTGGCTGTTCCTGACCGGTCGCATCGCGGAGCTGATCATCTCCGGCGGGGTCAACATCTACCCGGCCGAGGTCGACGCGGTGCTGCTCGAGCACCCGGCCGTCGGCGACGCCGGCACCATCGGCGTGCCCAACGTCGAGTGGGGCGAGGAGGTCAAGGCGGTCGTCGAGCTGCGCGCCGGCCACCAGCCCTCCGAGGCGCTGGCCGCCGAGCTCATGCAGTGGTGCCGCGACCGGCTGGCCCACTACAAGTGCCCGCGCAGCGTCGACTTCGTCGCCGAGCTGCCGCGCCACGACAACGGCAAGCTCTACCGCCGCAAGCTGCGGGAGATGTACGCCTAGCTGCCCCAGTCGGGCCGCAGCGGCATGCCGGAGGCCGCGTCGGGCCCGAGCTTGACTCCGAGCACCTGGTGCAGCTGGATCCGGTCGGTCTCGAACCCCAGCCGCGACGCGGCGAGGTAGAGCCGCCACACGCGCGACTTGCCGATGCCGACCTCCTCGACGGCCTCGTCCCAGTGGCCGTCGAGGTTGGCCGACCAGGCGGTGAGGGTCTTCGCGTAGTGCTCGCGGAGGTTCTCCTCGTGGCGGATCTCGAAGCCGTGGTTCTGCATCACCGAGACGATGTGGCCGAGACCGAGCAGCTCTCCGTCGGGGAACACGTAGCGATGGATGAAGCCACGCCGCTTGATGACCGACTCGGTGGTCGTCGGCCGCATGATGCAGTGGTTGAGCAGCCGGCCCTGCGGGCGCAGCTTCGACTGCAGGAACGAGAAGTAGGCCGGCAGCTGGGCCTTGCCGATGTGCTCGGTCAGCCCGATCGACGAGACGGCGTCGAAACCGTCCTCGCGTACGTCGCGGTAGTCCATGTGCCGCACCTCGGCCAGGTCGGACAGGCCGGCCTCGGCGATGGCCTTCTGCGCCCACTCGGCCTGCTGCCGCGACAAGGTGACGCCGATCGCCTGCACGCCGTAGTGCCGGGCCGCATGCATGACCATGCCGCCCCAGCCGCAGCCGACGTCGAGCAGCCGCATGCCGGGCTGCAGCCCTAGCTTGCGGGCCACCAGGTCGTGCTTCTCGTACTGCGCCTCCTCGAGGCTCGCGTCGGCGCGCGGGAAGACCGCGCAGGTGTAGGCCATCGAGGGCCCGAGCAGCCACTCGTAGAACGTGTTCGACACGTCGTAGTGGTGAGAGATCGCCTGCGCGTCGCGGCCCTTGGAGTGGCGCCGGCCGCGCAGCCGCACCTCCTGCGCCGGCTTGGGCGGCCGTCGTAGCGCAGCCGGGCCGAGGGTTCGGGCGATCTCGGCGCGGTCGGCCCACGACAGCGCGGTCACCGACGGCTGCGAGAGCCGGGTGAGCGCGGCGTACATCTCCCCGTCGACGTCGATCTCGCCGGCGATGTAGGCACGCGCGAGACCGAGCTCACCGGGTGACGAGACGAGGTAGGACACGGCACGTGGCGAGCGGATCGCCACGTGGATGTCGGCGTCGACAGGCCCGGCCGTGCTGCCGTCGTACGCCGTGAAGCGCACGCCGTCCTGACCGGCGACGACATGGTGGAACGCCTCCGCGATCTGCACGGGTCTTCACCTTCCTGCGGGGGTCAGCGGCGCTCGACGCACTTCGCGTAGAGGTCGAGCAGCCGGCCGTGGGGGTCGTAGCGACGCTTGAGGTCACCGTAGGTGCTGCCGCCGTAGAGAGGCCAGAACTCCTCCGGCGTGTAGTGAGCCGTCGAGTAGAGAGACTTGCGCCCGCCCAGCTCGCCGACGAGTGCCTCGACCCGACGGTTGTGCGTGTCGGCGGGCTGACGGGGTGCCAGGGGCACGGTGCCCCAGAAGCCGAAGTTGACGTAGAGCGCGCCGGGATCCATCGCGTAGAGGTCCCAGGTGCTCGACCGGTCGCGCTGGCGCAACGGGCACATCCACACCGGCCGCATGCCGACGTCGCGGTCGAACGCGGCCAGGAAGTCACCGGCCCGGCCGACGGGGATCTCCACGTCCTGGATGACCGGCTCCGTGGCGGGCCGGCCGCGCAACCGGTCGTAGCGGCGCTTGACGCCGTAGCGGTTCTCGAGCGCGACCAGCCTCCAGTAGACGTCGGAACGCAGCCACCGCTTCGGCCACAAGCGGCGCACCAGCGGCCGCTGCACGCCAAACGCCCCGGAGCACCAGAACCAGTCGGTGTCCCAGCGCCACAGGTAGTCGTGGATCGTCAGGTAGTCGGTCTCGCGCTGCTGGATCGACCGGTAGTAGATGTGCTCGCCGGTGTAGTCGCTGGTCCGCGCGGCGGTGTCCGCGAAACGCCCGGTGGTCAGGTAGAGCTCCTCCGGCGAGAACGCGACGCCGTCGAGGAAGTCGATGTCGTCCTCGACCAGGCGCTGCATCGCCGCGAAGCACTCGGCCGCGGAGGAGAAGCGGTGATGGGTCAGCGCGACGTAGGGCCGCACCGGCTGCAGCTCGATGCGCAGCCGAAGCGCGTAGCCCAACGTGCCGTAGGAGTTCGGGAAGCCGTAGAAGAGGTCGCGGTGCTCGCCCTGCGGCCGCACGCACAGCACCTCGCCCGCGCCGGTGAGCACGTCCATCTCGAGCACGGACTCGTGCGGCAGGCCATGCCGGAACGACGTCGACTCGATGCCCAGCCCGGTCACCGCACCGCCGAGCGTGATGGTCTTCAGCTGCGGCACGACCAGCGGCATCAGCCCGTGCGGCAGCGTCGCCGCGACGAGGTCCTCGTAGGTCGTCATCCCGAGCACGTCCGCGGTCCGCGCCTGCGGATCGATCGCGAGGACGCCGGAGAACGCGTCGACGCCGAGCCGGGTGACGCCCGACCGCTGCCGGGTGCGGAACAGGTTCGACGTGCGCTTGCCCAGCCGCACGGCGGCGTCGGGCGGGGCCGCCGCCAGGTCGGCCCGCAGCCGGTCGACGGCGGCGCGGTAGGCGGCGTACGCCGGTCCGGCGGTCTTCGACGACTCGGTGAGCGTCATCCCTGCATTGTTCATCACGCCGAAACACACGCGCAGCGATGCGGAAACCTGATCGGCGGACGCTCCCCGCCATGCACATCGACAGCGGCGCGACCGCCTGGGTGCTGGTGAGCGCTGCCCTCGTGCTGCTCATGACCCCGGGGCTCGCGTTCTTCTACGGCGGGATGGTGCGGTCCAAGCACGTGCTCGCGATGCTCATGCAGAACGTCGTGTGCATGGGCATCGTCGGCGTGCTGTGGGTGCTCGCGGCCTACAGCCTGGCGTTCGGCAAGGACGCCGGCTTCGGCCTGATCGGCGACGCGCACCAGTTCGGGCTGGCGCACATGCAGGAGGCGGTCGCCGGCTATCACGGGGCGCTGGCGCAGTCGATCCCGCCGCTGGCGTTCGTCGCCTTCCAGCTGATGTTCGCCGTCATCACCCCGGCCCTGATCACCGGCGGCATCGCGGACCGGGTGAAGTTCGGCGCGTTCGCCGTGTTCGTCGTGATCTGGCTCCTGGTCGTCTACGCGCCGATCGCCCACTGGGTGTTCTCCCCCGAGGGCTGGCTCTTCCAGCGGGGCGCCGAGGACTTCGCGGGCGGCACCGTCGTGCACGCCAACGCCGGCGCCGCTGCACTCGCCCTGGTGCTCGTCCTCGGCAAGCGGGTCGGCTGGCCGCGAGAACCGATGCGCCCGCACAACCTGCCGTTCACGCTGCTCGGCGCCGGCCTGCTGTGGTTCGGCTGGTTCGGCTTCAACGCCGGCTCTGCCCTGGGCGCCAACCAGACCGCGGCCTACGCCTTCGTCAACACCAACACGGCGACGGCCGCGGCGATGCTGGCCTGGCTCCTGGTCGAACGGCTGCGCGACGGTCACCCGACGACGCTGGGTGCTGCGTCCGGCGCGGTGGCCGGGCTCGTCGCGATCACCCCCGCCGCGGGCTACGTCAGCCCACTCGGGTCGATCGCGATCGGCCTGGTCGCCGGCGCGGTGTGCGCCTGCGCGATCGGCCTGAAGTACCGCCTGGGCTACGACGACGCGCTCGACGTCGTGGGGGTGCACCTGGTCGGCGGGGTGCTCGGCGCCCTGCTCATCGGCTTCTTCGGCACCGCCCGGGTGGGGGGTGCCAACGGGTTGTTCTACGGCGGCAGCGCGGGCCTCCTCGGCGAGCAGGCGCTCGCCGTCGTGACCGCCGTCGGCTACTCGTTCGTCGTCACCTACCTGCTCGCCAAGCTCCTCGACAAGGTCATCGGGCTGCGGGTGAGCCGCGACGACGAGCACGCCGGGCTCGACGCGACGCTGCACGCGGAGACGGCGTACGACCTCGGGGCCGTCCGCACCGGCGGCGCGCTCACCGCTCGAGTGCCGGGCACCTCCGGCGATGCCCCGCAAACGGTGGCGTACCGTACATAACCACCGTTACGGGGAACATCGGGAGACGACATGTCGCTTGCCGAGGGTGCGCGCTGGGCGCTCATGCACGGGTCCGCGCGGGCGCTGATGCGGCGGGCCCGGCGCAAGGGCGACCTGGTGCCGGCGCTGATGCTCGAGGGCGGCAGCGACGACCCCTACCCGATCTACGACGAGGTGCGCCGCCGCGGCAAGGTCGTACCCGGGACGTTCGCCTGGGCGACCGGCCACCACGACGTCGTCACCGAGGTGCTGCGCGACAACCGGTTCAGCGTCCGGTTCGACGGTGACGACACCCCGTGGTACATCCGGGCCGCGATCGCGGTCTCGCACGAGAAGGGCCTGTTCAACCCGGTCGAACCGCCGTCGATGCTCGCCGTCGACCCGCCGCAGCACACCCGCTACCGCAAGCTCGTGCAGAAGGCCTTCACCGCGCGCGCGGTCGAGCGGTTGCGCGACCGGGTGCACGAGATCACCGAGGAGCTGCTCGACGACCTCGCCCGGCGGCCCTCGGTCGACCTGGCCGCCGACTACGCGGGCATCCTGCCGGTGACGGTCATCGCGGAGATGCTCGGCGTGCCGACGTCGATGCGCGCGCAGTTCCTCGAGTGGGGCAACGAGGCCGCCCTCACCCTCGACATCGGCCTGCCCTACCGCGACTACCAGCGGGCGATGCACGGGCTGCGTGGGCTCAACGGCTGGTTCCGCGAGCACTTCGAGGCCGTTCGTCGCAACCCCAAGGACGACATCATCAGCGCGCTCGCCACGCTCGAGGACGAGGGCGATCGGCTCAACGACGACGAGCTGATGGCGACCGCCCTGCTCCTGCTCGGTGCCGGCTTCGAGACCACCGTCAACCTCATCGGCAACGGCGCCCTGGCCCTCGTGCAGCACCCGGAGCAGCTCGAAGCCCTGCAGGCCGAGCCCGAGCTGTGGCCGAACGCGGTCGAGGAGGTGCTCCGCTTCGACTCCCCCGTGCAGAGCACCGGCCGCCTCGCGACCGAGGACGTGGAGCTGGCCGGCGTCCACGTGCCGCGGCGGACGATCGTCGTGACGCTGCTCGGCGCGGCCAACCGCGATCCCGCGGTCTTCACGGAGCCCGACCGCTTCGACGTACGCCGTGCCAACGCTCGCGAGCACCTGGCGTTCTCCAGCGGCGTCCACTACTGCCTGGGCGCGAACCTGGCTCGGTTAGAGGGCGAGGTCGCGCTGCGCATGCTGTTCGACCGGTTCCCGGACCTGTCGCTCGCCGGGCAGCCGCACCGCCGTGACACCCGTACGCTGTGGGGCTACGACGCGATGCCGGTGGCGCTGCACGGCAGCAGCCGGCCGGTTCAGCCGGTCGGTGCGTAGCCGTCGGCCTCGTCGACGTCGTCCGGCAACTCCTCCAGGTCGGCGGGTTCGCGGCCCACGCAGAACCACGCGATGACCGCCGCGGCGAGCACCAGCGCACCCGACAGCAGCAGGGCGATGTCGAGCCCGGAGTAGAACGCGCTGTACGCCGCGTCGATCACCTGCTGCACGAGACCGGCGTGTCCCGCGGCTGCGGGGTTGGCCGACGCCGCAGCCGCGCCGCCGGTGCCGCCGCTCGGCAGCCCGCCGTGTTCGACGGCGTCGATGACGATCGCCTGGAAGCTGGCCGGGATGCCCAGCACCTGCAGGCGGTGGGTCAGGTCGGCGGTGAGCTGGGAGTTGACGACCGCGCCCAGCACGGCAACGCCGAACACCGCGCCGAGCTCGCGACTGGTGTTGGTGGCCGAGGCCGCCATCCCCGACCGGCGGGCCGGGACCACGGTCAGGACCGACGAGGTCACCGGGACCACGGCGAGCCCGAAGCCGAGGCCCACGAGCACGAGCGATCCGGCGAGCGGCAGGTAGCCGACGTGCGGACCGAGCACCGCGCCGGTCAGCAGGATGCCGGCGCCCGCGCAGAGGCAGCCGAGCGTCATCGGCAGGCGCGGCCCGATGCGCGCGACCCAGGGGCCCGCGCCGGCGGAGGCGAGGATCATCACGGCGGTCATCGGCAGGAACTGCTCGGCGGTGCGGTAGCCGCCGAAGCCGGCGATGACCTGCAGGTAGAGCGCGACGAAGAAGAAGATGGCGAACACGCCGAAGTAGGTCGCGAACGCCACCGTGTTGGCGCCGCTGAACGTCGGATTGCGGAAGAAGCGCAGGTCCAGCACGGGGCTCTCGCTGCGGCGCTCCGTGCGCACGAACAGCGCACCGGCGAGCACGGCGAACGCGAACAGCGCGAGGATCCACCACGTCGTGTAACCGCGCTGCTCACCGTCGATCACCGCGAAGATCGCCGCCGCCAGCGCCACGGCGCCGAGCAGGAACCCTCGCAGGTCCAGCCGCCCGGGACGGGGGTCGGCGTGCTCGGGCAGCGTGACGACCGCCGCCACGACGGCCAGCGCCCCGAACGCCAGGTTGAACCAGAAGATCTCCCGCCAGCCCGCGAGCCCGACCAGGGCCCCGCCGACCACCGGGCCGAGCGCCAGCGCGAGGGCGGCGACCGCCGCCCAGGCACCCAGCGCGCGGGCGCGGGCCCGCCGCTCCGGGTAGACGTGCCGGATCACCGACAGGGTGCCGGGCTCGGACGCCGCTGCCCCCACTCCCATGACGACACGGCCCGCGATGAGCATCGTGCTGCTCGTGGCGAGCGCGCAGACGACCGAGCCGGCGCAGAAGACCAGCACCCCGCCGAGCATCACGCGCTTGCGGCCGTACTGGTCGCCGAGCCGCCCACCGGCGAGCATCAGACTGGCGAAAGTCAGCGCGTAGCCGTTGACGACCCACTGCAGGCTGGTGACGCCCGCATGCAGGCTCGACTGGATGTCGGCGAGGGCGACGCTGACGACCGTGTTGTCGAGGAACGTCAGGAAGAGGATCGTGCAGAGGGTGACCAGAGCCCAGTGACCGCCGCCGCGCGGGGCAGGGGTGGCGGACGCCGCCGGTGTCCGCACTGTCACGGAAGGCACGCAGAAGTCGTGCTCGCTGCTGTCGAAGGCAAACGCTGCACCAACGATCTCGGCAGGCCCCGGGCCGGCCGCCACGGATGTGGGTAGGGCGCCTTCGTGTGGGTCTACGTGCTGTCGATCCTGGCCGCGCTGTGCTTCGGCGCCGGCTCGGTCGTGCAGCAGCGCGCGGCCTCCGAAGCGCCACCGGAGGACGTGCTGTCGTGGCGGTTGCTGCTGTGGCTGGTGCACCGCCCGCTGTGGCTGGCCGGCGTCGCCTTCGCCCTGGTCGGCAACCTCTTCGCCGCCAACGCGCTCGGTCGCGGCAGCATCGCGCTGGTCGAGCCCTTGTTCGTCGTACGCCTGCTCTTCGCACTCCCCCTGGCGGCGGCATGGATGCGCCGCTCGGTCCCGCGCCGCGACTGGGCCGGCGCGCTGGCGACGTCGCTGGGTCTGGCGATGTTCGTCGTCGCCGGCAACCCGCACCAGGGCACCCCCGACACGGCGTCCAACACGAGCTGGATCATCATGGGCGGCGCGCTGATCGGGCTTGCACTCGTGCTGATGGTGGTCGCCCGTCGGCTCGACCCGGTGCGAGCTGCTGTCCTGCTGGCCGCAGGCGCGGGGCTGACGTTCGGCCTGCAGGCCGCGTTGACCGGCAGCGCCATGCACATCCTCAAGTCCGACGGGCTGACCGGGATGCTGACGTCCTGGCACCCCTACGCCGTCGCCGCGGTCGCGCTGTTCGGCACCCTGCTCATCCAGAGCGCCTACGAGAGTGCGCCCTTGCCCGCGTCCTTTCCGGCGCTCGTGACCGTCGAGCCTCTCGTGGGCATCGCCCTCGGCGTCGGCGTGCTCGGCGGGTCGATCCGGTTCGCTCCACTGCCCTTCGCGATCGAGATCGCGGGGATCGCGGTCATGGTCGGGGGCATCTACCTGCTGGCGAGCTCGCCGCTGGTGACCGGACAGCTCGACCGGCTCGAGCGCCGGCACGAGGAGGGGCTCGCCTACCGCACCGAGGAGGAGCTCGAGCGCGACCTGCTGCAGCTCAACCTCGACCTCGACCGGTTCGAGCAGCACCTCGGCGAGCCCGCGTTGCTGCGCAAGGACCGCAAGCAGATCGGGCACGACCTCGCGCGCATCGAGACCGAGGTCGAGCGGCTGTGCGCGCTGCAGGACGACATCCGCCGGCACCGCGCCGCCGAACGCGAGCACATGGAGTCACGTACGGCGGCGGAGCGTCGGCACTTCTACGAGGAGCACGACCCCCTGCTCGACCTACGCGAGCAGGAGATCGACCAGCGCGCGCAACGGCTCCACGGCCGGGCCGAACGGCTGCGCGAGCGGGCCCGTGAGCTCACCGCGGAGGCGGTGGAGGCGAGCAAGTCGTCGCCCTAGGACCTGCTCAGGACGGCTGCCAGAGCGGCTTGGGCACCTCGAAGCCGAGCGGGTCGCCCCACCCGTTGCGGAAGGCGACCTCGTGCACCGGCACCCGCTCGGCGACCCCCCACCGGCCGGTCGGGTAGCCGAACGACACGCAGCACGCCATCCGCCAGCCGTCGTCGCGCGGTACGCCGAGGATCTCGAGCACCTCGTCGTGGTGGAAGAAGCTGAGCACGGTCGTCAGCGCCGTGCCGACGCCCTCCGCGCGGGCGGCCAGCATCGCGCTCCAGATCGCTGGGTAGATCGACCCGCCGCTCGGGTCGAACCGGCTGAAGGCGAACAGGAAGAGCGGCGTCTCCTCGAAGTGGTCCGCGAGGTGCTGCGCCGACCGCTGCACCTGCAGCATCTGCTTCGACTCCGGCGTCTCCGGCGACTTCTGCGCTGCCGCGATGCGGTCGGCGTAGACCGTCACCCACAGCTGGCCGATGGAGTGCCGATAGAGCTCGCCGACCTTCGCCTTGCGGTCGGGGTCGTCAAGCAGCAGGAAACGCCAGTCCTGGCTGTTGCCACCGCTCGGCGCCCGGATCGCGGCGTCGAGGATGCGCGCCTGCACCTCGTGCGGCACCGGGTCGGGCTTCACCCGGCGGTGCGCGCGGGTCGTGTAGAGCACCTCGTAGACGTCCATCCGCACTCTCTAGCAGATGGAAACGATCACGTCGGGCAGCGGTCTCCCTTCGGGCGCATGCCGCCGGTGCCCTTGTTGTAGGAGAACCACGCGCCGGAGTGTGACTGCACCTCGACGCAGAAGGCCTTGTCGGTGTCCGTCGTGACCGCGCTCCCGTCGTCAGAGACGAGCACGAGGCTCGCCATGTCGACGTCGGGCGAGTTCCGGTAGTAGACGGTGTCCGCCGCCGGCGGGTCCGGGATGGCGGCGGTGCTGATCTGGGTCGCGTAGTGATCGTGGTCGACGAAGTAGGACTCCTCGGCCAGCGCCACGTTGTAGACGTCGGACCTGGCCTGGCTGTCCATCCCCTTCTCCCGCTGGCGCAGGAAGACGGGAATGGCGATCCCGGCGAGGATGCCGATGATGACCATCGTGACCAGCAGCTCGACCAACGTGAAGCCACGCTCGTCCGCCCCCGCGGTCGTACGCCGCATGACAACCTCCCCGTGACGTTCACGGGGTTGTCGGCGGGTTTCGCCGGATCCTGCATGGTCCCTTCGGATCAGGTCGCGAGTGACCCCACCACGCGGTGGATCAGCGCGTCCCACTCCTCGGCGGGGGGCATCGACGTGTCCATGCTCTCCAGCAGGTAGAGCCCGAAGGCGAGAGCCTGCGCGAAGCGCACAACCGCGTCGACCGAGACGTCGGCGACGATCGAGCCTTCGGCCTTGGCCCGCTCCACCGTGGTCGCGAGTCGGCCCGCGCCCTGGTCGAGGTTGCGCCGCATGGCCTGGGCGACCTCCGGGTCGCGGCGGGCGGCTGCGAAGGCCTCGATCAACAGCCTGCGGTCAGGCCCGTGCACGGCCGGCCGGGCGATGCGGCGACCGAGGAACTCCAGGATGTCGCGGTGCGAGGCGCCGGCGCGACGCTCCGCCGCGATCTGCTCGACCAGCTCCGCAGACCCCGAGGCCACGACCTCCTGCAGGAGCTCGCTCTTGCCCCGGAAGTTGGCGTAGATCGCGCCGGTGGTCAGGCCGGCCCGGCGCGCCACCTCGCCGACCCTGGTGCCCTCGTAGCCCTGCTCCCGGAAGACGTCCGCCGCCGCCCTGAGCAAGCGCTCCCGGGTCGCGGACTGGCCCGCCTCCGCGGCAGGAACCTTCGTAGACACCCGCGAATAGTAGTCGTTACCTTCGCCAGCGCCGTGACAGACGTCACATCGCGGACAAGGAGCGCGAATGGCTGCCTCACCTAGCGAGCTGGGCCACCGCTACACGCCCCTGCTGCTGATCGCGCTCGTCGAGATCCTCCTGGTCGCGCTTGCTCCGTCGGGCTCCAACACCGTGTCCCAGGTCGCCGGTCCGGGGGGCACCCAGAGCTCCAGCATCGGTTCCGGCGCCACGGGCGGCGGGGGCCAGAGCCTCGGCCTCGGGTCGACCGGCAGCGGCTCGAGCGGTACGGGCGGCACGACCGGGTCCGGCGCCGCCACCCCGACCGGCGGCACCGGTGGCACCGGTGCGGCGGGCGGCACGGGCGGCGCGGGTGGCACCGGAGCCGGCGGCGGCAAGCTCAACCAGTTCGGCTACGCCAGCTCCGACTTGAGCAAGTGCGACAAGGCCGGACTGCAGATCATGCCGACGGCCTACGCCCCGCCGTGCAAGCCGGTCTGGCACGGGGGTGACAACGGCGGCGCCACGATGACCGGGGTCACCGACAAGGAGATCCGCTTCGTCTACTACCGCGCGCAGGGCAACGCCCAGGTCAACGCGCTGCTCGCGCAGAAGAACCTTGCGGCGACCGACGACCAGTTCTGCACGCAGATGCAGGCGTTCACGGCCTACGTCAACAAGCGCTTCGAGCTCTACGGCCGCAAGTTCGTGAGCCTCGACGGCCCGGGAAACCACTCGGGCAAGGCGCTGGGCAGCAACTGCCACTACCCCTACTTCCAAGGCCAGTGCTCGCTGACGCCGCCCGATGCGCCCTGTGAGAAGGCGGAGGCGGACCTCATCGCCAAGCAGCTGAAGCCGGCCTTCGTCATCGTGCCGACCGCCGACCCGTCGTTCTCCTACGAGCTCGCGCGCAACCACATCCTGGTCGACGGCGGCTTCAACGCGCCGGAGGCCTACCACGACCAGCTGGCGCCGTACTTCTACGAGGTGTCGATGAACGGCACCCAGCTCGCCGACCTCAACTCCGAGTACTACTGCAAGAAGCTGGCCGGCAAGCCCGTGCAGTTCGCCGGACTCGACGTGATGGGCGCTCCGGGCACGAAGGCGCCGACGCGCAAGCTCGGCATCGTCTTCCCGGAGAACAACGGCGACGTCACGACGAAGCTGTCGGTCGACCGGTTCGCCCAGGCAGTGGAGAAGTGTGGCGGCGGCAAGGTGGTCGAGTTCAGCTACGCCAGCGACATCAACACCGCCCAGCAGCAGGCCAGCACGACGGTCGCCGCGTTGAAGAAGGCCGGCGTCACGACCATGGCCTGCTGGTGCGACCCGATCGCACCGGTGTTCCTCAGCAACGCGGCGGACTCCAACCAGTACCACCCCGAAGTCTTCATCATCGGGGCGGCGCTCATCGACTACGACGCGCTCGCCCAGCTCTACAACCCCAACGTCTGGCGCTACGCGTTCGGCGTCTCGCTGCTCGGCCAGACGATCCCGTTCTCCGACACCAACGCGGTCAAGGCCTGGCACGACGTCGGCAACTCCGGCGAGCCCGACAAGACCGCGAACCTGTCCTGGACCTTCATCCAGATCATGGCCGACATGTTCGAGAACGCCGGTCCCAGGCCGACGCCCGACAGCATCCACACCGGCTCGGTCAACGCGCCACCGATGGGTGGCGACCCGGTCAACTTCCGGGTCTCCTACAAGGCGCCGTACGCGTGGAGCTCGCAGGACGACGTGCGCGCGGTGTGGTACTGCCCCACGCAGAACTCGTCGCTGAACAACAACCCCGGCACCTACGTCCCCGTCGACAACGGCCGGCGCTACCAGACCGGCCAGTTCACCGACCAGGTCAAGGTGTTCCCCAGCGGCCCCTGCCCGGGCTGACGGAAGGATCGACGACCCGCCATGGCAGTCAAGCCCGAGGTCATCGGCCGCCGCTACGCGCCGCTCGCCCTGCTGGTCGCGGTGCAGATCGCCCTGGTCTACATCGCACCGTCGACCCCGCCCGCCACCTGCGCGAGCACGCCGGGCGGAGCCGGCGCCACGCAGAGCGGCGTCGCGGTGCCCGGGGGCTCCTGTGCTCCCTGACGCATCCGCGCTGCGCGAGCGCGCGCTCAGCCCCATGCAGCACCCGTGGGTGCAGCAGGTCTGGGGCAGCCGGCTGGGCGGCCCGGTGCTCAAGGTGGTCCTGGCCTACGCCGCGCTGTTCGGGATCCTGCGGCTCTCGATGCACAGCAACCCGGTGCCCGCCGGCGTGCTCGTCTTCGGTGCGCTCATCGGGCTGCTCTACGGGATGGTGGCCCTGGGGCTCATCCTCATCTACCGGGCCAACCGCATCATCAACTTCGCCCAGGCCGAGATGGGCGCCGTCGCGGCCGTGCTCGCCGTGCTGCTCATCAAGGTTCAGCACGTGCCCTACCTGGTTGCGTTCGTCATCGCGATGGTCGCTGCGATCGCCTCGGGCTGGCTGGTCGAGCTGCTGATCGTCCGCCGCTTCGCGACCGCGCCGCGCCTGGTGCTGTCGGTCGCCACCATCGGCGTCTCGCTGATCTTCGCGGTGCTGCAGTTCTACATGCCGAAGTGGATCGGCGGTAGCTTCCTCGTCAACCCGACGCCGCCGAAGACGCCCTTCTCCGGGCTGTCGTTCAAGATCGACCCACTGGTCTTCGACGCCAACTCCATCGTCATCGTGTTCGCGGCCGCCGCCGTCGTCATCGGCCTGACGCTGTTCTTCCGCTACACCGACGTCGGCATCGCGGTCCGCGCCGCAGCAGAGAACGCCGACCGCGCCAAGCTGCTCGGGATCTCGACCAACCGGCTCTCGTCGTACGTCTGGATGCTGGCCACCGCGCTGTCGGCCCTCGGCGTCTTCCTGCGCATCCCGGTCATCGGCCTGCCGATCGGCGCCGACATCGGCCCCTACGTGCTGCTCTACGCCCTGGCCGCGGCCGTCATCGCGCGGATGGAGTCGTTCTCGATCGCCATCTTCGCCGGCATCGCGATCGGCGTGCTCGAGCAGTCGCTCTACTACTTCAGCCACGACCAGTCGATCGCCAGCGCGCTGATGCTGCCGATCCTGCTCGCCGCGATGCTGCTGCAGCGGCGGAAGCTGTCGCGAGGGCAGGACTCCGGATTCGCGTCGTGGTCGCTGTCGACGATGTTCCGGCCCGTGCCGCCGGAGCTGCGCAACCTCGCCGAGGTGCAGTGGGC
>Ga0070679_100000609_pt1 | contig 30452 bp, 18 predicted proteins | sample KBSC63BmetaG_FD_65652 | JGI IMG/M metagenome (GOLD analysis project Ga0070679, IMG submission 65652) | Corn rhizosphere microbial communities from Kellogg Biological Station, Michigan, USA - KBS C6-3B metaG | ecosystem: Host-associated > Plants > Roots > Rhizosphere | place: USA: Michigan... | reverse complement strand
GCGGGCGAGGCGTTGGTCCAGTTCGTCGTGGCCGGTCAGCAGTTCGCCGGGATGGGTGCCCTCGCTCGGCGGGCCGACCGTCCCTTCGATCCCGTCGAGCAGCCACTCCAGCCCGGGCTCGAAGCCCGAGTCGGGCGGCACGCCGAAGGAATGCTTGCCGTGGCGGTGGCCGGTGATCTTCTTGATCAGCGGCAACTCGCCCGCCTCGAGCGCGGCGGCGACCTCGGGGTCGGGATCGCGGAAGGAGTGGACCGCCTCCTTGTCCTCGGTGCCGAGCGAGTCGAGCATCCGCTGGCGCATCCGCTTGCGCGCGCAGTAGCCGATGACGTAGTCGTCGATCGACATCAGGATCGCGCGGCCGGTCTGGGGGGCGACCTCGAGGCGGACCATGATCGCCACCGACTGCTCGACGTGGCGGAGGCGGTTGATCCGGGCGCGCGGCCGGCGGGAGGTGATGTCGAGGCTCCATGGGTGGGCTTCGAAGGCGTCCTTGGTGCGGAGGGCGATCGCCCGGAGCGCCTCGCGCCAGTCGTCGGGGATCGGCTCGGGGAGGATCATCTCGGCGGCGACCGCGTCGCGCATCAGGTCGATCAGCTCGTCCTTCGACTCGACATGGGTGTAGGGGGTCATCGTCGCGACGCCGAGCTCGTCGGCGAGGCGGCGCATCGAGACCGCGTCGACGCCCTCCGCGTCCGCGATCCGGACCGCGGCGGCGACGATTTCGGCGCGGCGGCAGGGCTTCCCCTCGCCGGCTTCCGCAGTCGGGCTGGTGTCCATCGTCCGTACAGTGTACGGTCCGCGGGTTGTACAACGTACAGCGGAGGCTGCCCCCTGGGGCCTAAGGGTCCGGCGACGCAGCTCTCCCCCCACCTGCCATGACCGCACCCGCAATCTCCGTCAAAAGGCTCCGCAAATCCTTCGGCGACTTCGAGGCCGTCAAGGGCGTCAGCTTCGAGGTGGCCACGAGCGAGGTCTTCGGCTTCCTCGGCCCCAACGGCGCCGGCAAGACGACGACGATCAACATGCTCTGCACGCTCACCAAGCCGACCTCGGGTCACGCCGAGGTCGCGGGCTTCGACGTCGTCGCCGCGTGCGACGACGTGCGCCGCCACATCGGCCTCGTCTTCCAGGACCAGACCCTCGACGGCTATCTCAGCGCCGAGCAGAACCTCCGCCTCCACGCCGAGCTCTACGGCGTCGAGAAGTCCGTCGTCAAGCCGCGCATGGAGCAGGTCCTGCGGATGGTCGGCCTCTGGGAGCGCCGCGACTCGCAGGTGCTCACCTTCTCCGGCGGCATGCGGCGGCGCCTCGAGATCGCCCGCGGCCTGATGCACTCGCCGCGCGTCCTCTTCCTCGACGAGCCGACGATCGGCCTCGACCCGCAGACCCGCGCCTCGATCTGGGGCTACATCCGCCAGCTGCAGCAGAGCGAGGGGATCACGATCTTCATGACCACCCATTACATGGACGAGGCCGAGTTCTGCGGCCGGATCGCGATCATGGACGGCGGGGAGATCGTCGCCCTCGACACGCCCGGCGCGCTGAAAGAGGCGGTCGGAGCCGACCGGATCCGGATCGAGACCGCCGACGACGAGCGGGCGATCGCCGCGCTGGGGGAGCGCTTCGGCCTCGAGGCGACCGTCTCCGAGGGCGCCGTCAGCTTCGCCGTCGCCGAGGGGGAGGCGTTCGTGCCGCGGCTCTTCGCCGAGCTCGACGTGCCGATCAAGGCGGTCAACCTCTCGCGGCCGACGCTCGACGACGTCTTCATGTCCCACACCGGGTCGACGATCCGCGATGCCGAGGAGTCGGCGGCGAAGAACAAGAACCGGGCCGTGATGCAGGTGATGGCGGGACGCCGATGAGCGACGCCCGCCCCGAGCCGACCGCGATGGCGAGCACGACCGAGCCGGTCCCGGCGCCCGCCGGCGCGCCCGCGCCGCCACCGACCGTCCAGGTCCGCGTCCCGCCGCGCAGCTGGCGCTCCGAGGTGCGCGCGGTGAAGATCGTCTGGCGCCGCGAGCTGATCCGCTTTCAGAAGGACCGCATGCGGATCGTCACCTCGCTGGTCCAGCCGCTGCTCTTCCTCTTCGTGCTCGGCTCCGGCCTCCAGCAGCTGTCCGCCGCGAGCACCCACGGGGTCGACCTGAAGACCTTCATCTACCCGGGCGTGCTCTGCATCTCGGTGATGTTCACGGCGATGTTCTCGGCCGCCTCGATCGTCTGGGACCGCGAGTTCGGCTTCCTGCGGGAGATGATGGTCGCGCCGGTGCGGCGCAGCTCGATCGTCGTCGGCAAGTGCCTGGGCGGCGCAACCGTCTCCTCGCTGCAGGGGCTGATCCTGCTGGCGCTCGCCTGGGCGGTGCACGTGCCCTACAGCGTCGGCCTCATGCTCGGCGTCTTCGGCCTGCAGCTGCTGCTCGCCTTCAGCGTCACCGCGTTCGGGGTGATGGTGGCGGCGCGGATCACCCAGATGCAGTCCTTCATGGGCGTGATGCAGATGATCGTCACGCCGATGTTCTTCATCTCCGGCGCGCTCTTCCCGTCCGGGGACCTGCCCGGCTGGCTCGCATTCCTCAACCGGATCGACCCGATCACCTACGCGGTGGCGCCGATGCGCACGCTCGTCTTCGACAACCTGAACCTGAGCGCCGAGGCGAGCCACACGCTGAACCCGCCGATCACCTGGTTCGGCTGGGAGGTGCCGGTGGCGCTGCAGATCTTCATGGTCTTCGCGCTTGGCATGGTGATGCTCGGCATCGCGATCGCCGAGTTCAACGCGGGGGAGTAGGGACGACGGCGCCGCGATCGCGCCGACGGCTCCTGCCAGCTGTTCCTTATGGACGCCTGGGGTCCATAAGGAACAGCTAACCTCGGCGGGAGCGGAGTCGAGCGAGAGGAGCCGGGACATGGAGAGCAGCGGAATCGACCAGCGGAACGGGCGGATCGCCTTCGTCCAGTCGTTGTGGCATCGCGACATCGTCGACGAGTGCCGTGATTCCTTCCTCGCCGAGGCGGCGGAGCGCGGCGTCCCGGCCGAGGAGATCGACCTCTACGAGGTGACCGGCGCCTTCGAGATCCCCCTGCACGCCAAGCGCCTTGCCGAAAGCGGCCGCTACCGCGCCGTGGTCGCCGCCGGCCTGGTGGTCGACGGCGGCATCTACCGCCACGAGTTCGTCGCCGAGGCCGTCATCGACGGCCTCATGCGCGTCCAGCTCGACACCGGCGTCCCGGTCTTCTCCGCCGTCCTCACCCCGCACCACTTCCACGAGCACGTCGAGCACCGGAGCTTCTTCCACGACCACTTCCAGGTGAAGGGGCGCGAGGTCGCGAAGGCCTGCGCCGAGACGGTCGAGTCGCTCGACCGTTTGCCTGTCGCCGCGTAGTCGCCGAAAGGGCCGCTTGTCCGGCCCGGCCCACGGCCGAGGCTTTCCTTTGACGGCTGGAAGGCCGCGACATCGCGGTTGATCCTCGTCCCGCAGCTCGCGCGCCGGCGCCGCGCCGCAACGCGCGTCCATTTGTAATTACGCCAAGCTCCGTTTTGGTACAACTGAGTCGTGCGATCGGTTGGCCACGGGTTCGGTGAGGCCGGCACGTGGGAGGAGCCTTGACGGGGGTGAAAATTGGCCACTGAGGGCCAGGGGTCGGCGGCGCTGTACCGCAAGCTGAAGCCAGGACCGGGGAAGAGCCGCGAGCAGGTCGAATCGAACCAGAGGAAGCGAATCCAGGGCGCGATGATCGAGCTCGTCGCCCGCCAGGGCTACGCGGAGACCACCGTCCGAGACCTGGTCCGGGCGGCCGGCGTGTCGAAGCGGGCTTTCTATTGCCACTACCCCGGCCGCGATTGCACCGGCAAGGAAGAATGCCTTCTTGACACCTACGACATGCTGGTCCGGCGGCTCGCGAGCCAGGTCGAGGCGGCCCGCAAAGCGGGTGGGGATTGTCGTCAGCAGCTGCGCCTGGGATTCGGTGCCTTCGGAGCGAAGCTCGTCGAACGGCGCAAAGCCGCTGTCCTGGGCCTGGTCGAAGTCCTCGCGGCCGGTCCGGCGGCGCGGCGGCGCGCCGGCCAGACGACGGTCCGCCTCGAGGCGATGGTTCGCGACGCGTTCGCCTGTGAGCCGGGCGCCGTCGCCCTGCCGCCCGAGCTGGCGAAAGGAATTGTCGCCGGAGCGGCTCGAGTGTCGCGGGCGCGGATACTCAGCGGACGGGAGGACGAACTCCCGAATCTCGCCGACGAGCTGACCGCATGGACGCTCTCATTTCGGCATGAGGCGATCGAACGACTGCCGGCCATTTCCGCGAAGCAGGCACCGGCGACGCTCCCACCGCCGACCCGCCGCGCCCCTCTGCCGCCCGGCGACGACCGATCGCTGATCCTCGCCGCGACCGCGCGGATTGCCGCCGAAGAAGGTTACGGGGCGCTCACCGTCCCCCGGATCCGGGAGAGGGCGGGGGTCTCGAGGAAGCGTTTCGATGCCCAGTTCGAAGGCGTCGACGATTGCTTCCTGGCGACGCTCGACCAGGAGCTCGGCGCCGCGATCGCCGCCGCGACGGCGGTGCTGCGGAAAGCGCCGGACTGGCGCCAAGGGGTACGCGGCGCTCTGCGGTCGATCTGTGCGGCGATCGCCCGCGACACTGGCCTTGCGCGCCTCGCGTTCTTCGAGGTCGTCGAGGCCGGTCGCCCGGGTATCCACTGGCGCGCCGAGCTTCTCGGTGACCTGGCTCGTGCGTTTCGAGCGGGCGCCCCTGCCGGAGAACGACCGAGCGAGTTGGCCGGGGAGGCGTCCCTCGGAGCAGCCTGGAGCCTGATCCACTACATCGTCACGAGGGGGAGGCGCCATGAGCTTCTCCTCGTGGTGGACTCGCTCGCGTTTCTACTACTGGCACCGGCCTGCGGCGCGGAGGCATCCGTTGCGGCGATCGAGACAAGCCGCGCCGAGAGCTCCGGATGCCTTCCGTCAGATAGAAACTATTTTTGCTGAGTACTGGTCAAAACTTATAGCACCTGTCAGATTTCCGGCCTGACAGGGGAGGCCAAACTGGTGTCGGCCTCACTGACCATGAAATACCGGCAGGAGGGCGTCTCGTTGGCACGGCCGCCGCTCCCACCGGCACACACAACAGGAGGAACCTACCATGAGCAAGAGGATCAAAACCCTTGGCGTCGTGCTGGGCACTGTGCTCGCGCTGACCGCGATCGCCGCTGCCTCGGCGTCGGCCGCGTTGCCGGAATACGTTCCCGCTTCCGGAACGTTCCCGATCAAATTCACCTCGACCAGCGAAAAAGGTACGTTGCAGACGACAAGTGGCGAAACGGTCACCTGCACCTCGGACACCAACGTCGGGGAACTTACGGGCCCGAAGTCGGGGACCGTTACCGTGACGTTCAACGGGTGCACGACGACGTTCTTTGGCTTCCCGATCAGCTGCAAGACCGCGGGCAAGGCCTCAGGCGAAATCGTGACCAACAAACTCAACAGCGAATTGGTCTACGCCGTCGGCAAAACCAAAGTGCTCAACCTGCTCACCAGTCCGACCGGAACCGAGGCCGAATTTGAATGTGCCGGCAATACGGTCAAAGTGACGGGCTCGGTGCTCGGTCAGTTCCCAACGATCGGGCAACAGCTGCACTCGACCTCGTTGGTCCTCAACCAGTCCGGCGGGAAACAGGAATTCGAAGAATACGTGAATTCGTCGGGCACGACGGTGCCCAACGTGTTCCTTAATTCCTCGAAAAACGGTGGGGCAGCGGTCATGTCCGCGGAGGGCACCACGGACACGATCACGCTCGAAGGCACCCGCAAAGTAGAAATCAAAGGCTGATCCCAGCCAGCCTTTCTGGTGATGGGGCCGCGCGAGCGCGGCCCCATCCCTTGTGGAGATAGAAACCGTTTGTCGCGAGCGCTTGTCATATCGACTCGAAGCGATGAAAGTCCTGCCTTGCCGAATAGGCGCGCAGGGGGCGTGCCGGGGAAGAGACAGGGAGATGGACGTGGACACGCGAAAGTGTCGACTCGGTGTCGTGGGAGCATCGATCGGCTTGCGCCGGAGGATCGGTGACGCGTCGCCAATCAATGCCCTCGTGAGGGGAGTTCTTTTCAGTCTGTGTGCCTTTGGCTGCGTCCTGATCGCGGCACCACTGGCATTAGCTGCGCCGGTGACGTTCGCGCAGACCGGCGAAGGAGCCTCGCAGGTCAATTCTCCCGCCGGCATCGCCGTCGACCAATCCAGCGGTGACGTGTATGTGGCGGACGGCGGCAATAACCGGATCGACAAATTTGACGCTACCGGGAACTTCCGGCTGGCGTGGGGGTTTGGCGTCGCCGATGGCCACAGTGCCGAACTGCAGACCTGCGGTCCAGAAGCGACGTCGCCCGGGGCGGAATGCTTTGCGGGTGTTGTTCCAATCGGCGAAGAAGCCGAACTTGGCGAAGCGCCCGGCGCCGTCCAACCGAGCTACGTCGCCGTCGACCAAGCAAGTGGCGATGTCTATGTCACGAGCAGAAGCCGATTCGCGGTCCAGAAGTTCGCCGACGACGGCGAGCTTCTCATGGCCTTCGGCAAAGAAGTGGATAAGACCACCGGTGCCGATGTCTGCACGGCCTCGGACCTCGCCGCCGGCGACAGGTGCGGCGGAGGCGTCCCGGGTAGCGGCCCTGGACAGATCGAAGCGCGGAACCCGCCACTCGCCGTCGACTCCAGCGGAAACGTGTGGGTCGGCGATAACGGACGGCTGGAGGAGTTCTCGGAAAACGGTGCATTCCTCGGTGAAGTCTCCATCCCAGGAGCAGAATTCACCAGCGAACGTGGAAGCTTGACGGTCGATGCGAGCGGAAATCTCTACGAGGTCGACAGCACCAGCACCGGCGTGCGCAAATTCTCACCCGGGGGAGTCGAAATCAAAACGATCGATCCGACTGGGGCGAGTTACCAAACCATCGCCCTCGACGACTCAGGGAATTTGTTCGTCGGCGACCGTCAGGTGTTCACCGAACCGGCGGTGTTTCGAGAGTTCGATCCAGCGGGTGAACAGATCTCTCAATTCGGCACCGGGGAAGTGTTCGGAACCCTGGGACCGCTCGGTATCGGGATCGGCAACAGTGCAGGGTCTCTATATTCGGCGAGCGCTGAGTTCACGCCGGGGGGAACGGAGTCAGCCGTCCAGCTCTTTCCGTTGCCCGGTCCCGGGCCGCTGATCAGCGGCGAGAGCGCCCGCGCCATCTTGCCTACCAGCGCCACGCTCAAGGCCACTCTCGACCCCGAGGGGCACGAAACCACCTACCACTTCGAATACGGCACCGGCCCGGGCTACGGGCGGCTGGGCCCGGACGGGACGCTGCCGGCGGGCTTCGTCGACGAAACGGTCGAAGCGAGCCTTTCGGGATTGATCCCCGGAACGACCTACCACTTCCGTCTGGTTGCTGAAGACGACGAAGGGCACGTAGTGGATGGGTCCGACGAGACGTTCACCACCCTGCCGGCGGTGCAGATCACCAATGAGTCGGTGCTCGAAGCGACCGCGACCGGAGTCACCTTTGCGGCCGATCTCGATCCGCTCGGAGCTCCGGCTGAATGGTGGGTCGAATACGGGGCCGACGAAAACTATGGGCAGACCACCCCGGCGGACCCGCTCGTGTCAGGGTTCGGGGCCGCCCCGGTGAGCATCCGCGTCGACGGGCTGGCGCCGAATGCCACCTACCATTATCAATTCGCCGCCCGCGACGAACGCGACGGGACGGCGTTCGTGGTCCACGGCCCGGACCAGACCTTCACCACCCAACCGTTCCAGGCATCCAGGTCGCTGCTCGACGGCCGCGCCTGGGAGATGGTCACGCCTCCGGCGAAGGCCGGCTACGTGCCCCCGCTCGGAGCGTCGGGAGAGTGGCAGGCGGCGGCGGCCGGAAATGCCTTCACGTATCTGACCACTCCCTTGGGGACGGAAGCGCCCGGAAGCCGCAGTATCGACCAGGTTCTTGCCCGTCGTGCGCTCGGCCCGGGCTGGACGTCGGTCGATCTGGCTCTGCCGGAGGAAGAAGTCGTCGGAGCGAACGCCGGCAATCTCTACCCCTACCGGCTGTTCACTCCCGATCTCTCCGCCGCGCTGGTCGAACCGCCGCTGGGGGCTTTCGGGGAGGCGCTCGACCAGCCGCTCTCCCCTGAAGCGAGCGAACGGACGCCCTACCTTCGCCGGCAAGTGTCCTGCGAAGCATCGATCGCCGCCTGCTACATGCCCGTGATCACCGGTAAGCCCGGCTTCGCCAACGTTCCGCCCGGAACGAAATTCGGCGACTCGGTCGGCTTCGTCGGCGCCACGCCGGACCTTGAGCACGTGGTGTTGACCTCGCGTGTTCAGCTGAGCGGGGAAGTCGCTCCCGAAGGCGGGCTCTACGAGTGGTCGCCGGGGTCGCGAACCCCCCGTCTGGTCAGCGTTCTACCGGGCGGGGCGGCGGCCCCCCGCGCTGTCCTCGGCTTCGACCAGGAGCTAGCCAGGGGAGCGGTCTCGCGCGACGGATCAAGGGTTAGCTTCACCTCTGAAACGCACCTCTATCTGCGCGACACGAGGCTGGACGAGACCGTCCAGCTCGACCGGCCGCAGGGCGGGCCAGGTACCGGCGTTGCCAACGCGGTGTTCCAGGCGGCGAGCGCCGACGGAACGCAGGTCTTCTTCACCGACGAGCAGCGGTTGACCGCCGATTCGGGCGCGGGGTCGAACAAACCGGACCTCTACGTCTGCGAAATCACGGTCGCCCAACCGGGCGGAACGCTCGGTTGCGTGCTGACCGATCTCACGCCCCGGTCGAGTACCGGCGAAGCCGCGGCGGTAAGGGGCGTCGTCCCCGGCGCCGCCGGCGAAGGCTCGGATGTCTATTACGTCGCCGACGGGGCTCTTGCCCCGGGCGCGATCGCGGGCGGCTGCATCGGTGGCGCCGCCAAACCCAGCCCCGAAGAACGCTGCAACTTGTACGTCTCGAAGAAGGTTTCCGGCGGCTGGCGGCAACCGCGGCTGATCGCCGAGCTCACGACCGAAGATGCCAACGATTGGGGTGGCAACGGCTCGCTGGGCAGCACCGGCTCGAAGTACCTCAGCTTTGTGACCTCGCGCGTCTCGCCAAACGGACGCTGGCTCGCGTTCATGTCAAACCAGCCGTTGGCCGGGTACGACAACCGCGACGCCGCAAGCGGTGAACGCGACGAGGAGGTCTATCTCTACGACGCGGAAGGCAGCAACGGTGCCGGGATCCTCCGCTGCGCCTCCTGCGACCCCTCCTGGGCGAGGCCTCGAGGTGAACTGATCAAACCGCCGAGCGAAGCCGTCGACGCGCAAAGGCTCTGGCCGGACCGCTGGGTCGCCGCCAACATCCCCGGCTGGGAGAACTCCTCGGGCCCCAACACGCTCTACCAGCCTCGTTACCTCTCCGACTCGGGCCGTCTCTTCTTCAACAGCCCCGACCACCTATCGCCGAACGATGGCAACGGCAACTGGGACGTCTACATGTTCGAGCCCAGCGGGGTGGGTGACTGCGTCGAGTCGAGCGCCGCCTTCAGCCCGCGCAACGGTGGCTGCATCGGGCTGATCTCCTCGGGCGGCTCCGGTCGCCAGTCGTCGTTCATCGACGCCGGCGAATCAGGCGACGACGTCTTCTTCTGGACCCACGCGAAGCTCGTCGCCCAGGACACCGACACCGCCGCCGACATCTACGACGCCCGGGTCTGCACCACTGCCTCGCCATGCCTGTCGCCGGCGGCGGCGGGGCCGCCCTGTACGGAAGCGCCCGCCTGTCGCGGCCCGCTTGCGCAGCCACCGGCCGTGCCGGTAGCCGGCACCGCGGTGTTCTCCGGGCCGGGCAACCAGCCTCCTCATGCACACAAGAAGAAGCACCACCGCCGTAAGCACAAGCGCCACCGCCGGCACAAGCATCGGCGACATCACCAAGCCGGCACGAGTGGAGGGCGGGAGCGATGAGCGGTCGTCCACGGGCCTTCGTGCTTGCCGCCTGCCTGTCCCTGACGCTGGTCGCTGCCCTCCTCGCGCCCGGCGCCAGCGCCGCGCCGCTCTTCTCGTCGCCATGGTGGGGGCTGACGATCGAACAGACGCCGACCTACCTGTCCCCGGGCGGCGAAGGGAAAGTGATCGTCGCGGCAACCGACATCGGGGAGGCGGGGTTCAACGCGACGCACTCGCCGATCGTCGTCCGCGACACCCTTCCGGCAGGCCTGGAACCGACTGCGGTCGCTTGGAACGTCGGCTTCGGCAGCCCCGGCTACCACGAACAGTGGCCGACCGGGCTGCTGCCGCCGTGCGTCATCAGCGGCCAGAGCGTGACCTGCACGATGGAGCCGTTTGAACCGTTCCTACCCGTCGCGGCGCTCGAGCCGAACCAGCGGATCGAAGTCGAAATCAGCGTCAAGGTGCTTCCGGGCGCCGCCGCCGGCGAATCGAACGAAGCCGTGGTCAGCGGCGGCGAACCGCTGGTCTGCCACGCAGTCGCGGCCAAAACCGGCGGTTTCGTCGACGACGAATGCCACGGCGAATATCCCTTCAGCTCGCAATTCCTCCAGCCCAACCCCGAACTTGGCAGCCGCGACTTCGAACAGGAAGTGGTCGGCCAGGTGGTTCCTTCCGCACGGGTGGCCCGGCCGGTGGCGGTCAGCGGCGACCCCGTGCCCTTCGGCGTCGAACAGTATGAACTCGCGCCGGAAGCGGAAGGGGGAGTGGCCGAGCGGCGGGCCGGTTCCCACCCCGACCAGCTCACGACGACCTTGGTGCTCAACCAGCGGCTCGAACGCAAGCGCGGCGTAGAAGAAGGGCCGGCCAACGGCGACACGCTGCCGGCGCCGCCGAAGAACTTGAGCTTCGAACTGCCGCCAGGACTTATCGGGAACCCGACCGCCGTCCCACGCTGCAGCCCGGCGCAGTTCTTCAGCAGGCACTCGGAGGCCTCGCTCATCGACGAATGCCCGTCGGACACCGCCGTCGGAGTCGCGATGGTGACGCTCGACGAACCGCAGAACGTTGGCTTGGTGACCCTGCCCGTCCCCGTCTTCAACCTGGAACCGACGGTTGGCGAGCCCGCCCGCTTCGGATTCTTCGTCAGCGGGGTGGTGCCGGTGGTCCTCGACACCTCGGTGCGGACCGGCGGTGACTACGGCGTCACCGTGACGGCGCAGCGGGTGCCGGAGATCGCCGCCCTCCTCTCCAGCCGCGTGACCTTCTGGGGTGAACCGGGCGACCCTCGCCACGATGGCCAGCGAGGCTGGTCCTGCGTCGCCGGGGGCTTTTACTCGCGGCTCGGCGAAGCGATCCCGGGATGCGGCGCGACGCGGGGCTCCGAGAGCGAAGTGAAGCCGTTCCTGCGCCTGCCGACCTCCTGCCGCGGACCGGTACAGGCGCCGGTGCGGATCCAGTCGTGGGTCGCCAGCTCCGCCTTCCTGCCGCCGTTCGGCGCCGCCGTTCCGCTCAGCACGGAAGCGTGCAATCGGCTTCCCTTCGGGCCGCGGCTCGCGGTCGAGCCGGACGTCCACGCCGCCGCAAGCCCGACCGGGCTGACGGTGTCGCTGACGATGCCACAGGAAGCGAGCGAAGCCCCCGGGGGCGTCGCCGAAACGGACCTCGAGGACGCGACGGTGACCCTGCCCGAAGGGGTCACGGTCAATCCGTCCTCGGCCAATGGGCTCGGCGCCTGTTCGCCCGCGGAGATCGAACTGAACGGCCCCGAACCGGCCGGCTGTCCGAGCGCTTCGAAGATCGGCACGGTGCAGGTCGACACGCCGCTGCTCGACCACCCGCTCGCGGGCGGGATCTACGTCGCCAAGCCGCACGACAACCCGTTCGGCTCGCTTCTCGCCATCTACGTCGCCGTCGCCGATCCGCAGAGCGGCGTGGTCGTCAAGCTCGCCGGGCACGTCATCCCGGATCCCACGACGGGCCGGCTGACCACCGTGTTCAGCGACAACCCGCAGCTCCCGTTCGAAGACTTCGAGCTGCGCTTCTTCGGCGGCTCGCAGGCGGCGCTGAAGACGCCGGACCTCTGCGGCGATTACGCGACGGGGAGTGCGATGAGGCCGTGGAGCTCGCCCGAAGGAGGCGACGCGCATCCCGGCGACTCCTTCGCGGTCGGCAGCGGGCCCGGCGGCTCGGCCTGCGCCCACAACCCGTCCGAAGAGCCGAATCGGCCCGCCTTCTCGGCGGGTACCGTGTCGCCGCTCGGGGGCGCCTTCACGCCCTTCGTCCTCCATCTGAGCCGCGAAGACGGCTCGCAGGAATTCTCGCGGATCGACGCGATGCTGCCGCCCGGCCTGCTGGGCAAGTTGGCGGGGATCCCGTACTGCTCGGACGCAGCGCTGGCCGCCGCGGCGGCCAGGTCCGGAACGGACGAGCAACGGCAGCCGTCCTGTCCTGCGGCAAGCCAGGTCGGAACCGTGACGGTCGGGGCGGGAGCCGGGCCCGATCCGCTCTACGTCGGCGGCAAGGCCTATCTGACCGGCCCCTACAAAGGCGCGCCGCTCGGCCTCGCGATCGTCACGCCGGCGGTCGCCGGGCCGTACGACCTCGGCACCGTGGTCGTCCGCACCGCGCTTTTCGTCGATCCCGAAACGACCCGGATCACCGCCAAGAGCGATCCGATCCCGACCATCCTGCAGGGGATCCCGCTCGACGTGCGCAGCGTTGCCCTCACGATGGACCGGCCGAGCTTCACGCTCAACCCGACCTCCTGCGAACCGATGGCGATCGCCGGCGAAGCGATCACGACCATCGGCCAGCTCGCCCGGCTCGACAGCCGGTTCCAGGTCGGCGGTTGCAAGGGACTCGACTTTGCCCCGAAATTGGCACTCAAGGTCCTCGGCAAGACCAACCGCGACGCGAAGCCGCGACTGCGGGCCGAACTGCGGATGAAGCCCGGCGAAGCGAACATCGCCCGCGCCCAGGTCAACCTGCCGCACTCGCTCTTCCTCGAACAGAACCACATCAAGACCGTCTGCACCCGGGTGCAGTGGAACGCCGGTGCCGGGCACGGCTCGGAGTGCCCTAAGGGCTCCATCTACGGTCACGCCCGCGCGGTCACGCCGCTGCTGGAAAAGCCGCTCGAAGGACCGGTGTACCTGAGAAGCAACGGCGGCGAACGCAAGCTGCCCGATCTCGTGGCCGCCCTCAACGGCCAGATCGACATCGCCCTCTGGGGCAAAGTCGACTCGGGCAAGAACCATGGGCTTCGCACCACCTTCGAAGTCGTCCCCGACGCGCCCGTGAGCAAGTTCGTCCTCGAAATGCGCGGAGGCAAGAAGGGGCTCTTGGTCAACAGTGAAAACCTTTGTTCAAAGACGGCAAGGAAGCGGAGGGCGATCGTCCGCTTCGCCGGTCAAAACGGCAAGGTGCATCAGTTCCGGCCACGCGTCACCAACCAGTGCAGGAAGCGGCACGGGAGGAAGCGCGGAAGCCACAAGCCAAGCCGGACCAGATAGGAGCTCTCGAAGATGGCCGCCGTCCTGTTCTCCCTGGCAGACGGCGCCCGACAGGCTGGCGGCGTCTCCAGTCGGCCTGGCGCGCGGAAGCTCGGGACGGCGGCGAGAGTCCCTGCGCTCGCCCCGTCCCGCTTTCGCGTCCGGCCCTTCGCGCGACGTCTCCGCAAGCTGACGGAGCGGGTGGGACGCGCCAATATCCGGCCAGGCACGATAGAAAGCAACTGCGACCGAGAGCGAGCTGCTGCAGAAAGCCTGGATGGACGTAACTTTGATGATCGAGGGGCAGGAGGACGTCACCTGGGATGACTGGGTGGCGATCGCCGGTGCCTGCGAGCGGAGCGGGGTGGGGACGCTATTTCGCTCCGATCACTACTACTCGGTCGTCGACCGGGCGGAGCGGGGGTCGCTTGACGCGCTGACGACGCTGGGGGCGCTTGCAGCGGTCACCGAGAAGCTGCGGCTGGGGACGATGGTCTCGCCGGCGACGTTCCGGCATCCGTCGGTCTTCGCCAAGTCGATCGCGACGATCGACGAGATCAGCGGCGGTCGGGTGGAGCCGGGGCTCGGCGCCGGGTGGTGGGACCGCGAGCACGAGGCGTTCGGCTTCGACCTGCCGGAGATGGGCCCGCGGATGGACGCCTTCGAAGAGCAGCTCGAGGTCATCACCGGGCAGTGGGGCGAGGGGTCGTTCAGCTTCGACGGCGAGCACTTCAAGATCGTCGACCTCGACGCGCTGCCGAAGCCGGTGCAACGGCCGATGCCGTTCATCGTCGGCGGACGGGGCGGGCCGCGCAGCATGCGGATCGCGGCGCGCTGGGCGTCCGAGTACAACACCGTCTTCTCCGGTCCTGACCGGATCCGGGAGCTGCGCGGCAAGCTCGACGCCGCCTGCGAGAAGCAGGGACGCGATCCGGCGACGCTGCCGCTGTCGCTGATGACCGGCTGGATCGTGGGGGAGACCCGCGAGGAGGTCGTCGACCGCGCGGCGCGTCTCGCGCGGTGGCAGAACAAGGGCGACGACGGGGAGAAGTTCCTGGCCGAGGAGGCCGAGGACTCCTGGATCGTCGGCACCGTCGAGGAAGCGGTCGAGCAACTGCGCGCACTGCATGAGGCGGGCTGCCACCGGGTCATGGCCCAGCATCTTCTGCACCGCGACACCGCGGCGATCGAGCTGATCGGCCGCGAGGTCGCACCCCTCGTAGAAAGGTTCTAGATGCGGTACACGAAGTTCGGGCCGACCGGGATGGACGTGTCGGTGATCTGCCTCGGCTGCATGTCCTTCGGCGAGCCGGAATGCGGCAGGCACCCGTGGTCGCTGCCGGAGGCCGAAAGCCGCGAGATCATCAAGGGGGCGCTCGACGCCGGGATCAACTTCTTCGACACGGCCAACGTCTACTCGGACGGCTCCAGCGAGGAGATCGTCGGCCGCGCCCTCGCCGACATGGCCGACCGCGACGAGTTCGTCCTCGCCACCAAGGTCCACGGCAAGATGCGCCCCGGCCCGAACGGCGGCGGCCTCTCCCGCAAGGCGATCCTCACCGAGATCGACCACAGCCTGGAGCGCCTCGGCACCGATTACGTCGACCTCTACCAGATCCACCGCTGGGACTACGAGACGCCGATCGAGGAGACGCTCGAGGCACTCGACGAGGTGGTCCGGGCCGGCAAGGCCCGCTATATCGGCGCCTCCTCGATGTTCGCCTGGCAGTTCGCCAAGGCCCTGGCGACCAGCGACCTCGGCGGCTTGGCCCGCTTCGTCTCGATGCAGGGCCACTACAACCTGCTCTACCGCGAGGAGGAGCGCGAGATGCTGCCGCTCTGCGCCGACCAGGAGATCGCCGTCATCCCCTGGAGCCCGCTCGGCCGCGGCCGCCTCACCCGTCCCTGGGACGCCGAGACCGCCCGCACCGAGACCGACGAATTCGGCGCCACCCTCTACCGCGACGAGGACGAGCAGATCGTCGCCCGCACCCTCGAGGTGGCCGAGCGCCTCGGCTGTTCACCGGCCCGGGTCGGCCTCGCCTGGCTCCTCTCCAACCCGGTCGTGACCGCCCCGATCGTCGGCGTCACCAAATCCCATCACCTGGAGGACGCGATCGCCGCCGTCGACCTCGACCTCCCCGCCGACGCCATCACCGCCCTCGAAGAGCCCTACCGCCCCCACCCGATCGCCGGCCACGCCTGAGCGGCGCTCGCGCTCCACCGCGCGGCTCGCTAGATTTGGTGGCCGCGCGGTGGCTGTAGCTCAGTTGGTAGAGCTCCTGGTTGTGGTCCAGGCGGTCGGGGGTTCGAGTCCCCTCAGCCACCCCTCTTCCTAGCCGTGACGGTAGGCGGCTCCAGAACCCTTCCCTCCCCGGCAGGTGTGGCCGAGCAGACGCCCGACCAGCCGAGGGCTCGCGCGGTCGGCCTCGCCCGCTCGGCGGGCTGATCGCAAGTATTCAGGGTACGAGGGGTTATCTTTGTAGGAACCCGTGAGGGAAGCGGGCACTCGGAAGCTCGCCGGGATGCGGGCATGGGCGAGGGGGATGGGCAGCATGAATTCGGGGAACGCTGATGCGGCACGGGCCGGGAGCCGGGAGCCGCTGTACCCACAGTTGAAGGCGCGGCCGGGAGCGGACCGGGAGTCGGTCCGCGCCAACCAGCGCGAGCGCCTCCACGAGGCGATGATCGAGGCAGTCGCCGGGGGCGGATATTCCGCGGCCACGGTCGGCGATATCGTCGCGCTCGCCGGTGTCTCCCGCAAGACCTTCTACCGGGAGTTCGCGAACAAGGAAGATTGTTTCCTCGCCACCTACGACCGGGTCGTGCGCGAGGGGATGGAGCGCATACAAGCCGCCTATCGGGCCGACGAGGAGGGCGAGCGCGACTGGAACGCCGGGCTCTGCCGCGCCTTCGAAGCCTTCATCGCGGAGATCGTCGACCGTCCGAAGGCAGCGCGCCTCGCGCTGCTGGGCGTATTGGCCGCGGGGCCGGCGGCTCGCGGCCGGGTCGAGCACGCCGAAGCGCTCTTCGCGACGATGCTCGCGACAAGCTTCGCCCAGGCGCCCGATGAGGTGGCGATGCCCCAGCCGCTCCTGCGCAGCCTCGTCGGCGGCATCTGGTTCGTCACCCGCAGCCGCCTCTTGGGCGGGCGCCCGACAGCGATCAAAGGTGCCGGGCAGGAGCTTTTCCAATGGATGCTCACCTACCGCGATCCGGCCGTCGAGGCGCTGCCGCGCCGGGCGGGGGTACCGGCGCCCCCGCCCGGCGCGCGTCCCCGTCGCGAGGAGGGCGAGCGCACGCGGCTCCTCCGCGCGGTCGCCGAGCTGGCCGCCAGGGACGCGCTGCCCTCGCTCACCTCCCTCCAGATCGCCCGGCGCGCCGGCGTCGAGGGCGATGCCTTCGAGCGCCACTTCACCACCGTGGACGACTGCTTCTTCGCCTCACTCGAGCTGATGAGCGTCGAGTCCGTCGCCCGCGCCCTGCGCGAGAGCGAGTACGCGTCCGACTGGCCCACGGCCCTCTGCCGCTCGGTGCGGTCGATCCTCCGCCAGATCGCCGAAGACCCGGTCTTCGCCCGCGCCGCCTTCGTCGCGGTCTATGCCATCGGCCCGTCGGGCACCCAACGGCGCGCCGAGCTGATGCGCCGCTTCGCTGCCGTGCTGATTCGCCATGCGCCGGAGGGATGCAAGCCGAGCCCCCTGGTTGCCGAGGCGATCGTCGGCTCGGTCTGGAGCATCGCCCACCGTCATGTCGTCCATGACCGTGCCGACATGCTGCCCGCGCTCTGGGCCCACGCCTCCTACCTGGCGCTGGCGCCGATCGTCGGCGCCGAGGCGGCGCTCGAGGCGATCCGCGCGGAGCTTGGTGGAACCGAGAGGGCGGCGGGTCGACCGAGCCCGGCAGGGCGCGGAAAGGCTTCGCCGGCGACGGCGCCGGCCTGAATCGCCTCGCGCGACTGTCCCCAGCGCGCCCACACAGACTTCGATCTTGGGAATTTATTGGTTCGAAAATCGGAACGCTTTTGGTTGATTCTGAAAACTACGCGATATCTTGACGGTGGACGGTGCAGGCTGGAGGTGGTGTCGGCACTTCGCGCCCGGCGAATGATCCGGCCCTGTAGCTCCACGCCCACCGAGCGACACTCAATGGGGAGGCGGAGAACGGCACAGGCGGCGAAAAGCGCGGCTTCGACTGCGAAAGGCAGGCCCTTGTTGACGCCACTGCGCAGACCGCCGATCGCCTCGGCCGAATGCGGCATCGTGCTGCTCTCACACGGTCTCAATCGCGACATCATGGGGGAGTTGGCAGAGGAGGGACCGCTGACGCGACCCGCCCTGGCGGCGCGCCTGCACGCCAGCTCCACCAAGATCCACGAATGCCTGACGAAGCTGCGTGAGGCGGGGGTCGTCACGGTCTGCAGCCGCGGCAAGGCGAACGAGTACGGGATCACCAGATCGGGGCGCCGGCTGCACGCTACGACCGCGATCATCACACGCTGGTTCCGTGCTCACCCCGGCCGCGCCCTCACCCCCTCCGTCGGCTGGCGCGCTTTCGCCGACCTCGGTGAATCCTGGCGCATGGTGTTTGTCGAATGGATCGTGCGCTGCGCGCCCACCGCCGAGGATGTGGCCGCGGGCTTCGACGTCTACAACGAGCACCAACTGGCCGAGACACTCGACGCGATGCGGGAGGCCGGGATGGTCATGATGCGCAAGGGTCGCAACGGCCGCGCTCGCTACCGCCTGACCCCCTGGGCCGCGCGGGCAGTCGGCATCCTCGCCGCCATCGCCCGCTGGGAGCAGGAGTTCGGACCGCCGGGCTCGGCGGCGATCGAGGTCGACGACGCAATCGTCGCGATCCTCGCCACCCTGCCGCTGGTGCGCCTCGACGAGGAGGTCGCCGGGGTCTGCACGTTCGCCGCCGAAGCAGAGAAGGACCAGCAGCTGGAACGGCGCCTGGGATCCGTCTGGGCGAGGGTGCGCCGCGGCCGGGTCGTCGACCTCGGCGAGGGAGCCCCGCCGGCGGAGGCTGTCGGTTGGGCCGGCGGACCCTTCAGCGCCTGGCTCGCCGCCGCGCTTGACGGCCGCGCCGCCCTACGTTGCGACGGCCGTACCCCGGCAGGGATCGAGCTCGTCAGCGGCGTCGTCGCCCAGGTCCACGCCCAGTTGGTGCCAAACGCCGACTAGGCACGGGTTGCCGTCGATTTTCGAACTCAAATTGACCCTATTTCCCCGGAATTTGCAGGCACATCGAGATGTTTTTCCAAGGGTGTCACCCAAGGTCTCTTATGCGCGGATCCTTTACAGCGCTCAGCCGATCCTGTAGTCAATGAGCCGGCTCGGGGGCGCGAGTCCCAGGAGGAGCCAAAGACATACAGCTGACCCCTTCGGCCCGCATTGCGGGCGGCGAGAGCGAACGAGGGCAAGGCAGCGGAGCGCCCACTCCGGTCAGAGACAAGCGCTCCGTCACCCAGAACAACGGCGGCAACGACTCTCGCCAAGCCGCCGAGAAATGAGGGTAACCGGATGTTTACTAGAAAGTCAATCAGCCTGATTGCGGTACTGGCGGCGCTGTGCGTGCTCGGGGCCTTGGCGACGAGTGCCTCGGCTACCAGGATCAAACCAGCGAATCAGGCCATCACGGCGACCAACGTAGGCACCACGAAGTTCATCCCGGAAAACGCGTATGCGAACGCCTCGGTTCAGTGTGAAACGTCGACGGCGACGGCGACGACGCCCACCGAAGTCGCGCCCCCCGGCGGGACGAACAACAACATCAATAGGACCGCAATTGGGGCCCGCTCCGAAGGGCCCGGGGGCGTGACTACGGACGCAGTTCCGTCGTTCACCAATTGCGCCATCTACACCTGGAACGGTGTCGCATGGGTGAAATCGGCTACCCCGGCCACTGTGGCAGTAAATCCCACCTGGACGTTCAACGGAGACTTCATCTCCAGCACGGCGATCCCGGTGGCGATCGGCGTCCCTAGCAATGGCGCCGTGATCAGTATCCCGAACGCCACCTCACCGGTGTGCACGATCACGGTGTCCCCCGGACGGGGATCCGCTGTGATGGGCCGTTGGACGAATGGCGCGAACTCGGAAGCCAATCCATCGACGATGCGGATCGACAGCCAACTCAGGTACACGGAAGCCGGCGCAGGCTGCCTCGGTAACAACACCGCAAATCCGGCCCAGTTCGAGGGCACCTACAACGTGAAAACCACGCCACCCAGTGCAACCCCGGTCATCTTCGAAGGCTAGGTTGCAGACGCTATTCGAAATGCGGATCTGATCCAGAGGGGGAGGGGCCGACCACATGGTCGGGCCTTCCCCCGGTTCGCACCGCAAACCGATTGGATCGAGCACCCCATGTTTAAGGACTCTTACGCCAGGAGCATCCGACTCGCTGCCGTCTGCGTTGTCGCCTTGGCCCTGGCCGCACCGATCCTTTCCGGCTGCGGCGGCAACTCGTCGGCCGACCAACGCCCCCCTGCAAAAGGCAGCGGCGAGGTCAAGTGGCTGATCCCCCCTCGCCCCATCCCCGACCTGGGCCAGCGCACCGTCGGTGGCGGGGCTCGCGCCGCGGTCCTGCTCTGGCGCGCCGGGCGGCGCCCGCCGCGTGATGCGATCGTCTTCCTGCACGCCTGGCAGCCGATGCCGCCATACGTCTACGGCGCCTGGCTTCGCCATCTTGCCCGCGAGGGCAACACGATCGTCTACCCGGTCATCCAGGGCCTCTCCACCAAGCCCGAAGCGATTCTGCCCGGCGCGCTCGCGGGCGTCGCCACCGGGCTTCGTGCTGCCCACGCCGACCCGGATTCCGTGGTCGCGGTCGGCGACAACACCGGCGGGGCGCTCGCCTTCGACTACGCCGCCCTGGCCGGCTCCCAGGATCTGCCCGCCCCGCGGGGGGTGCTCGCCATCTTCCCCGGTCGCAACCCGCCCGGCGGTGAGGTCACCCTCGCCGATCTCTCCCGCATCGTGCCGCGAACTCTCCTCGAGGCGATCGCCGGTTCCGGCGACCCCATCCCCGACGGGGAGGCGCAGGCACGGGCGCTGCTGCAGGGCGCCGAGCAGGTGCCGGCGGATCATCGACGTCTCCTGGGGGCGCCGGCCGTCGGTCGCGGCGGCCCGATGCGCCCTACCCCGGCAGCCCGGCGTGCCTTCTGGGTGCCGGCGGACCGGCTGATCGCCGAAGCGCGCGGCGAACTGGGCGGCGGGCGTTGAGATCACTGCGCGAGCCGCCGGAGGCCGAAAGGTACGGCGGTTCGGAACCGGAAACTATGACTCGCCAGGCTCTTGACCTCCGACTAGGTTTGCTGGGTCCGCGGGGTTGGAGATAAGGGCGCGGGACCAACTGGTTCGAGCTCCGGACCGACGAGCAAGGAGGCGACTGCGTGAGCGGCACGGGGAACACGAAAGAGAAGATGGCCGTCGGATCCACCACCGCGAGTTCTCGGCAGCGATTTCGGCGGTTCCTCTTCCTGGCCGTGATTGCCGCCACCTTCTTTCTGGCTGCGGCTGCGCAGGCAGCGGCCGGCACCGTCACCGTTGAACTCAACGGCACCGCCACCGGCGCCGTGAAGGGAGGAGACGCCGCCGAACCCGAAAAACTCGAATGTGCCAACACTGGTGGCGGTGTCGCCGGGCCGGTCTGCAGCGCCGAATTTCCCCCTTTCGATCAAATCACCCTCACGGCCACTCCGGATCCTGAAGCCAGTTTCAAAGGGTGGATCATCAATGGTGAACCTCAATGTCGCGAACCCGATGGCTCCCTTCAGAATCCGTGTACGTTCTTCACTCTCTTCGGTTCACCAGTTGTCACGGCGAACTTCAGCCTCGTCGAGCCGACCCCCGAAGTCGCCATCGACGACGTCGCCCCAGCGGACATCGGCGCCACCGAAGCGACTTTCCACGGCCGCGTCAATCCCAAAGGCAGCGAAATCAGTTTCTGCCGCTTCCAATACGTCGCCCAGTCCGATCCTGAAGGTTTCGCCAACTCGCAAGTACAGAACGTGCCCTGCGACCTGACTCCCGCTCAGATCGGGGCGGGCGAAACCTTCATCGACGTCCAGGCGACTACCGCCAGCCTCGAGCCCAACCAGACCTACCGCGTCCGTCTCCTTGCCGAAAACGAGAACAGCGAACCCCCTGTGGTCACCGCCGAGGCGCCCCCGTTCACCACGCTCGCCGCCCCGCCCGAGGCTACGACCGGTGGAGCCTTCTCTGTCTCCGACACCACCGCGACGTTGACCGCGACCGTCAACCCCAACAACTCGCCGACCAGCTTCCGCTTCGAATACGTGGACGAGGCCGCATTCGAGGCCAACGGCTTCGCCGGCGCCGCCTCGACGCCCGCCTCCAGCGCCGGCTCCGGCGGTGCTCCCGTGCAGCTGACTCCCAACGTGGAAGGCTTTCAGCCTTCCACCACCTACCACTTCCGCGTCGTCGCGACCAACGAATGCGCCAAAGGTTGCGGAACCGCCACGGGCGAAGCTGCGACCTTCACGACCCGTCCGCCGATCCTCCTTCCCCAGCGCCACTACGAGCTGGTCAGCGCCGCCGATACCAACGGCATCGAAGCGTTGCCCGAGGTCGCCGCCGCCGATGGCGACCGCTACGCCTACGTCACCTTCCTGCCCACCCCCCCGGACCCGCTCTCCGGCAAAAGGTCGCTCTACGTCTCCTCGCGGAGCCCGGATGGCACCTGGGCCCAGACGATCGTTGGCGCCCCCGCTCCCCCGTCTGGCTCTGAAGACAACGGCACCAGCGCTGATAGTGAGTTCTTCTCGGCTGACCTCGGCAAGATCACCTTCGCCAGTGGCTCCGACCGCCTCGACCCTGACGATCAGAACAACTCATTCGATGCTTACCTTCAGAGCCTCGGAGGCAGCACCCTCACCTGGCTCTCCCGCGACCCCTCGCTCATCGGCCCCCAGGTCGAAGCCGTAACGGCCGCCCGACCAACGGCCCGACCCGTCTACATCTCACCGGACGGCAGCCGCGTGCTCTTCGAATCCGCACGCCACCTCCTGCCCGACGATGTTGCCGGCGCCGGTTCAGCCGGCCAAAGTTCAAACAGCCTCTACGAATGGGACGAAGGCTCCCTCAGCCTCGTCAGCCGGATCCCTCCGTTCGGCTCATCCTGCGACGATGTCGGCGGCCCAGCATGTGTGGGCGCTCCGTTTGGGTCCACCTTAGGCTCCGGTTCCGCGAGCAGCTTCGGAACCACCTACGGCGCCGTCTCAGACGACGGTTCCCGCATCGTCTTCGAGAGCGGCCCGAGCGTACAGGCGCATGAAGCGCGCCTCTATGTCCGCCTCGACGGTCGGCGCACCATCGAGGCTTCGGCCAGCGCCCCCGGCGCACCCCCCCTTGCCAACGGGGTTCCCCTCAATGTCAACTACGGCGGCGCCGACGAAAACGACGAAGACGTCTTCTTCACGAGCTCCTCGCCGCTGACCGAAGACTCGACCGCCCCAGACGCCGCCTTTGGGCCCGCTGATCTCTATGCCTACGACGTCGGCTCGGGATCCCTGCGCGACCTGACGCCGTCGGCTGGAGGCGCGGGTGTCGAACGCGTCTACGCCGTTTCCGCCGGCGGCGACCGCGTCTACTTCACTGATACCAAGCAGCTCAACGAAGCCGGGATATTGACCGAATCGCCGGCACCCGGGGAAGAGCTCCAAGGTGCTCCCGGCGGTCCCAACCTCTACATGGCAAAGCTCGAAGGTTCAGCGACGAACCTTACGTTCATAGCTACGGTCGACTCGAAAGAGGATGGTCAGCTTGAAAACTCCGGCGGCATCAACGAACAGCAGGCCTTCCGCGAAGTGGCTGTCAGCTCGGACGGTTCGCAACTCGCCTTCCGCAGCTTCCTGCCCGTGGTGCCGGGCCGCTCGACCGGCTATGCGACCGGCACCGGCGATCTCGTCGCAAATGGCAATGCCGGATTCCAAACGATCACCAACGTCAACACCGCAAGCGGCTCCTTTGCGGTGGGCCAGACGATTGTCGGTCCCGGCGTAAAGCGAACCGGTGGCCAGCCGGTCATCACCGCCGTCGACCCGAATGCCCGCACCGTCACGATTCACGGCCTGGTCGAAGGAAGCGTCAGCGGTGCCGCGCTGTCAGCCGGGTTCCCGCAGGTGTTCGTCTACGACGCCAGCCGCGACGAACTCAGTTGCGCCTCCTGTCCACCCGACGGCGTGGCACCGACCTCGGAAGCCAAGCTGACCCAGAACCAAAATTTCGAAACCAACCCAGCTGCACCTCACCCACGTAACGTCAGCAGCGACGGCTCGGTTTTCTTCGATACCGCCAGCGGACTTCTACCCGCCGACGTCAATGGAGGCAGGGACGTCTACGAATGGCGTGGCAACAAGCTCGGCCTGATCTCTGCCGGCGTCGGTGCCCAGGGATCGAGGTTTGCCAGCGCGTCCACCGACGGGCAGACCGTCTTCTTCCAGTCCGCCGACAGTCTCGTCCCCGGTGCGCAGGCGGGCATCCCGCACATCTATGCCGCACGGGTCGGCCCGGGCGCCGTGGCGTCAACCCCGGTCCCGCCCTGCGACGAAGCCGACTGTCGCGGGCCGTCCTCGGGGGTCCCGACCCAGCGGGACGCCGGCAGTTCCACCTTCCATGGCAGCGGTAACGCAAAGGCCAGGCGGGGTTGCCGGCGTGGCAAGGTCCGCAAGGCGAATAGGTGTGTGGCCAAGCACCGAAAGAAGCACCACCACAAGAAGAGGCATCGGAAGAGGCCCACCAAGCAAATCACCCACAAGACGCGGAGGGCAGCACGATGACCCGCCCCCAAATCAACTATTTCTCCGGCCTGGCAGCTGCGGCACTGCTCGCAGTCCTCGTCCTCGCCCCCGCCGCCCAAGCCGCGTTCGGCATCGAACCGGGTAGCTTCTTCGCCAAGACCCACGCCACCGTGCCGTTGTTGCAGAATCCGGGAGCCATCAACGGCGAACAGAGGCGACAGGTCGACACGGCGGCGATCGCCGCCGCCCCACCCGTGAGCCAGGCCGGCGCCCACCCCGATGCCACCGCCAGCTTCAGCTTCAATCACACCACCCACAGGGCAGAAGACGAAGTCAAGGAAACCGTCGTCGACCTGCCGCCTGGCTTCATCGGCGACCCCGAAGCGGTGCCGGCCTGCAGCCGGGCCGCGTTCAACCAGGTCGGTGGACTGACCGACTGTCCTCCTGCTGCTCAGGTTGGCGTCGTCACCGTCTTTGCTGAATTTTTTACCAGCGGACTCTTCCGCACGGCGCCGGTCTACCGGCTCACCACGGCCCTCGGGCAGCCAGCCTCGTTCGGCTTCAGCCTGATCGGGAAAAAGATCCTGCTCGTCCCCCACCTCCGCAGCGACGGCGACTATGGGCTCAGCGTCAGCGCCCCAAACATTTCGGACTTCTTCTCGCTGTTCTCCCCGACGCTGACCTTTTGGGGAGTCCCGGCCGACCCGGTCCACGACGCAGAACGCTGGAATCCCGCCATCGGTGAAATCAATCCCTTCTTTGGCATCCCGGAAGGCGAATGGGGTGCACCGGCGGGAGCGGAACCGAAGCCCTTCCTCTCCAACCCGACCTGGTGCGACTCCGGGCCGCTCGACACCGCACTCAGCATCCGTTCCTGGCAAGAACCCGACCGCCGGCTGCCGACCGATCCGACCGATCCGAACTATCACTCTGCTTCTCCGGCCCCGACCGGCTGCGGGCGGCTCCGCTTCGGCGGCCCCTCCGCACCGGCCGCGCTGAGCCTCCAGCCGGTCGTTCACGCCGCGGAAACGCCATCAGGGTACGAGGCGAGGCTCACCCTTCCCTACAACGAAAGCCCCGGCGGCCTGGCGAACCCGACCCTGCGCGACACCACCGTCACGCTGCCCGAAGGCGTCGTCGCCAACGCCTCCTCGGCCAATGGCCTGGCGGCGTGTACGACCCAGCAGATCGGCTACATCGGCAACGAATTCCCGCTGCCGAATCCGATCCATTTCAACGAAGAAGAACCGGCCTGCCCGAATGCCTCGAAGATCGGCACCGTGACGATCCACACGCCGCTGCTGGAAAAGGCGCTCGAAGGGTCGGTCTACCTCGCCGCCCAGAGGGCGAACCCGTTCGGCTCATTGTTGGCGATCTACCTTGCCGTCGACGACCCTGAAACCGGGATCGTCGTGAAGCTCGCCGGCAAGGTGACGCCGGACCCGACGACCGGTCAGCTCACCGCGAGGTTCACCAACAACCCGCAGCTGCCGTTCACCGAACTGGACCTGAGCTTCTTCGGCGGCCCGGGGGCCTCGCTCGCCAACCCGCCGACCTGCGGCACCAAGATGACCACCTCGGTCCTCACCCCCTGGTCGGCCCCCTACACGCCGGCCGTCACCTCGACCGACTCCTTCCAGATCACCGGCGGTCCCAGCGGCTCGCCCTGCGCGGCGACCGAAGGTCAGCTCCCGAGCAAGACGAGCTTCGAAGCCGGAGTGGTCTCGCCGCTCGCCGGCGCCTACAGCCCGTTCGTCATCAGGCTCGCCCGCGAAGACGGCACCCAGCGGATCAAGGCGCTGAACCTGACCCTGCCCCAAGGGCTGACCGGCCGGCTCACGGGGACGCCGTATTGCCCCGACTCGGCGATCGCCCAGGCCGAAGCACGCGGCAAGCCCGGCGAAGGCGCGCTCGAGTTGGCCAGCCCGAGCTGTCCGGCCGCGTCCCAGGTCGGCACGGTCGACGTCGCCGCGGGCGCCGGCTCGACGCCGGTCCACGTCCAGGGCAAGGCCTACCTCGCCGGCCCCTACAAGGGTGCGCAGCTGAGCCTCGTCGTCATCACCCCGGCGGTGGCGGGCCCGTTCGACCTTGGGACCGTCGTCGTGCGGACGCCGCTCTACGTCGACGAAGAAACTGCCCAGATCAGCGCGCGCTCGGACGCCTTCCCCTCGATCCTCGAAGGGATCCCGCTCGACATCCGCTCGATCGCGATCGATCTGGGCAAGCCCGAATTCACCTACACGCCCTCATCGTGCGAAGCGATGGCGGTGAGCGGCGAGGCGATCACGACCCTGGGCCAGGTCGCGCCACTCAATAACCGCTTCCAGGTCGGCGGCTGCAAGGGCCTGGATTTCGAACCCAAGCTCGCGCTCAAGGTGTTCGGCAAGACCAACCGCAACGCCAAACCCCGCCTGCGGGCCGTGCTCCAGATGAAGCCCGGCGAAGCGGCGATCAGCCGCGCTCAGGTGAACCTGCCGCATTCGCTCTTCCTCGAACAGAACCACATCAAGACGGTCTGCACGAGAGTCCAGTGGCACGCCGGCGCCGGGCACGGTACCGAGTGCCCCAAGGGCTCCATCTACGGCCACGCCCGCGCCTTCACGCCGCTGCTGGAAAAGCCGCTCGAAGGCCCGGTCTACCTGAGGAGCAACGGCGGCGAACGCAAGCTCCCCGACCTCGTCGCCGCCCTCAACGGCCAGATCGACATCGCCCTTTGGGGCAAAGTTGACAGTGGCCCCAATCACGGCCTCCGCAACACCTTCGAAGTCGTTCCCGACGCGCCGGTCTCCATGTTCGTCCTCGAAATGAAGGGCGGCAAGAAGGGGCTCTTGGTCAACAGCGAAGACCTCTGCTCCAAGACGGCGCGCCAGCGGCGGGCGATCGTCCGCTTCACCGGCCACAACGGCAAGGTGGAGGCGTTCAAGCCGCGCGTCGCCAACCAGTGCGGGAAGAAGCACGACAAGAAGCACAAGGGCCACAGGCGCCACCGGGCCGGATAGGAGCTCTTCCAAAGATGGCCGCCGTCACGCTCTCCCTGGCAGACGGCGCCACGGGCGGCCCGCCTCATCTACACGCTGAGGAGCACCGCCCGCTCGGCCGTCCCACATCGACTCCCAAGGGGTGGCCCGAGACGCGGAAGTCGAGGGCGGCGGCGGGCACCCTGCGCCCGCCCCGCCCGGCTTCCGCTTCCACGTGTAAAGGTCAAGCGGGCGTTCGGGCACCGCGGCGCCGGAATTACCGCGGCGGTGGGGTGGCGTCGATGAAGACCTCGCTGACGTCGGGGACGACCTCGCGCAGGCGGGCGTCGATCTCGTCGGAGACGCGCTCGATCCGGTCGGCGTCGAGGCCGTCGGCGAGGTCGATTCGGGCGCCCACGAGTAGGGCGTTGGGGCCGAGGGTGAGGGTGAGGAGCTCGCGGACCTCCTGGACCTCGGGAAAGTCGATCAGGGCCTGTTCGAGGGCCTGGCGCTCGTCCGGCCGCGCCGCCGCGCCGACCAGCATGTAGCGGGCGTCGCGCGCCATCCAGAAGGCGACGACGATGAGCAGGAGGCCGATCGCGATCGAGGCGGCCGGGTCCCAGAACTCCACGCCGGTGATCGCCTGCAGGCCGATGCCGACCGCTGCCAGCGCGATGCCGATCAGCGCCGCGGAGTCCTCGAAGAGCACCATCTTCACGTTCGGATCACGGCTCATGCGCACGTAGGCGCCGTGGGAGAGGTCGGCCTCGCGGGCCTCGCGGCGGGTCTGGCGCAGCGCGCGCAGCCAGGAGAAGCCCTCGGTGAGGAGCGAGAGGGCGAGGACGGCGAAGGGGACGAGGTACTCGGTCTCCGCGCGGGGCTCGTTGAAGAGCTCGTAGATGCCCCAGCCGATCGCGAAGACGGAACCCGCGAGGAAGGTGCCGACGGCGGCGACGAAGGTCCAGAGGAAGCGGTCGCGGCCGGCGCCGAAGGGGTGGGCCTCGTCGGGCGGGCGGTCGGCGAGGCCGATCGAGATCAGCAGGAACGTCTGGTTGGTGGTGTCGGCGAGCGAGTGGGCCGCCTCGGCGAACATCGCGGCGGAGCCGCTGAGGACGCCGGCGACGAGCTTGGCGATCGCGATCGTCGCGTTGGAGGCGAGCGCGATCGCCGCGGTGCGGCGGCTTTCGACGCTGCGCTCGGGGCGCAGGCTGCGGGCGCTCATGTGGGCGGCGGCGCGGGGCATCGCTCCGTCAATGCCCGCAGCGGGCGCGCGCCACACCTTTCCGCGTTTGCCTATACAGTGCATATGCATGACTGAGACGGTCGGCATCGGCGAGGCGGCGAAGATGCTGGGGGTCAGCACCGACACCCTGCGCCGTTGGGACCGCGCCGGGAAAGTGCGGACGACGCGCGACTCGCGCAACCGGCGGCGGGTGCCGGTCGCCGAGGTCGAACGGCTGCGCGACGCGCCCGCGCGCCACGCGACCGGCGACGCCTTCTCCGCCCGCAACCGCTTCCCTGGCACGATCCGCTCGGTCCAGGCGGACGGGGTGATGGCGCTGGTGGAGATCCAGGCGGGGCCGCACCTGGTGACCGCGGCGATCACGCGCGACTCGGTCGAGGAGCTCGGCCTCGCGCCGGGCGTCAAGGCGACCGCGACGGTGAAGGCGACCTCGGTGATGGTGCAGGTGGGCGAGTGAGGGGGGTCGCACCTTGGCACGCTTGTCCGCGTATCGCGGACAAGCGTGGGCGCGGCGGCCTGTTGGTGCTGCTCGCCGCGCTGCTGGCGGCGCTCGCGGTCGCCGGCTGCGGCGGCGGGGGATCGGGCTCGAGCGATGCATCGGGCTCCGGCGACGGCGGCGAATCCTCCGGCGGTGGCACGCTGATCGTCCTCGGCGCCGCCTCGCTCACCGAAGCCGTGACGAAGTACGGCGAAAGCTTCGAAGGCGCGACGGTGAAGCCATCGTTCGCCGGCTCCGACGAACTCGCGGCGCAGATCCGGCAGGGCGCCAAGGCCGACGTTCTCGCCTCCGCCGACACCGGCTACCCGGAAGAACTCTTCGCGGAAGGGCTGGTCGAGAAGCCGCGGGTCTTCTGTCGCAACGAACTCGTGATCGCGGTGCCGGAAGGCAGCGACATCAAAAGCATCGCCGACCTCACGGAGCCGGGCCTGAAGATCGTGATCGGCGACCCGAGCGTGCCGGTCGGCTCCTACACGCGCGAAGTGCTCGGCCGCCTGCGGAAGGCCGAAGAGGAGGCGATCATGGGGAACGTCGTCTCCGAAGAGACCCAGGTGACCTCGATCATCGCCAAGCTCGAGCAGGGCGCCGCCGACGCGGGCTTCGTCTACGTCACCGACGAGAAGGGCTCGGAAGGCCTCGAACCGGTCGAGATCGCGGCGAAGCTGCAGCCCAGGGTCGAATACGGGGTCGCCGTCGTCAAGTCCTCGGACGGGAAGCCGGCAGCCGAGGAATTCGTCGACGGGCTGATCGATGGCGAAGGTCAGGAAGACCTTCTCGCAGCCGGGTTCCTGCCGCCGCCGTGAGGCGGTCCTGGTTCGCGGGGGTGGCCTTCGTCGCCGCGCTCGCGACGGTCGCCTTCCTGCTCGTCCCGATCGTCGCCGTCTTCGCCAACGTCAGCCCGTCGCGGCTGATCGATGCGCTCGGCGAGGAGGCCTCGCGGGAAGCGCTGCTGCTGAGCCTGAAGACGACGCTGATCGCGCTCGCGATCGTCGTCGCCGTCGGCACGCCGACCGCCTACCTGCTGGCGGCGCGGGACTTCCCCGGGCGCTCGGTGGTGCTGACGATCATCGAGCTGCCGCTGGTGATGCCGCCCGCGGTGGCCGGCATCGCGCTGCTGGCGGCGTTCGGGCCGCGCGGGATCCTCGGCGGCGCGGTTTCCGGGTCGGGGATCGAACTGGTCTTCCAGACGGCGGGGGTCGTCGTCGCGCTCGTCTTCGTCTCGGCGCCGTTCTTCCTGCGCCAGGCGGTGGCGGCGTTCGCGGCGGTGGACGGCCGGCTGCTGGAGGCGGCGCGGACGCTCGGCGCCGGGCCGTTCCGGGCGTTCGTCACGGTGGCGGTGCCGAGCGCGCGCGGCGGGCTGGCCTCGGGCGTCGCCCTGTCCTGGGGGCGGGCGCTGGGCGAGTTCGGCGCCACCCTGCTCTTCGCGGGCTCGCTGCAGGGAGTGACGCGGACGGCGCCCCTGGCGATCTTCTCCGACTTCGCCGAACCGGGTGGATTCGTCGCGGCGCTGGCGCTGTCGGCGGTGCTGATCTTGGTGTCGGCGGC
>Ga0070679_100000608_pt1 | contig 30458 bp, 32 predicted proteins | sample KBSC63BmetaG_FD_65652 | JGI IMG/M metagenome (GOLD analysis project Ga0070679, IMG submission 65652) | Corn rhizosphere microbial communities from Kellogg Biological Station, Michigan, USA - KBS C6-3B metaG | ecosystem: Host-associated > Plants > Roots > Rhizosphere | place: USA: Michigan... | reverse complement strand
GTCCCGCGAGTCCTACACCGGCGAGGAACATATGATTCGCGCCGGCGCCACCTATAAAGGCAATCAGCGCACCGAGCGTTAAGTGCGGAAATCGGGGCTTAAGCCTCAAATTTCCCAAGCGATGTCATCGCTTGGTGACAGCCGTTGTCTCGACTGAGAGACTCGCGAGATCGTGATCACCCGCTTAGCTTCGCGCGAATGAAGATCCGGTGGCTTGTTTCGATCGCCCTGACCGTGCTCGCCGGCGCATGCGCACCCCGGACTGCAGCCGACATGTCGGCCGCCGAGAAAACGGCCGTCGCCGACACCCTCAAGAAACTGGTCGTGAATGCTTACGACCTCTCCAAGCCGGACCCGGTGAAGAGCCTTATGAGTCTATACCCCGCTGAGGGAAAGGTGATATCAGCGAGCGGCGGAGTGGTGACGACGACCCGGGACCAGCTCGAGCAGGGGATAAAAGCGTTCTGGACCTACGTCGGCCAGAACATGCGTAATCCCAAATGGGAATGGACGTCGATGAATGTCGACGTCCTTGCGCCCGATGCAGCGGTGATGACGAGCACCTATCGAGTCCCCCACCTGACACCGACCGGGATGAATCACGTGATCGGTGGGGCGTGGACCGCCGTCTTTCAGAAGCGAGGGGGTCGGTGGGTCATCATCCAGGAGCACCTTTCGGATGTCCAGAGCAATCCGAACCTGCAGATGGACCAGATGAACATGACCCCGACCCCACCGAAGAACCCCTGAAGATTACTCCTCTGGGCCGCCCGTCGAGCCTACCGACGATTTGAGCTGCTGGCCCATCTCGGCTTCGCCGCTGATGATGGAGCGCCAGGTGAGCTCCGGGCCCCGGCGGAAGCCTTTCTGGGTGACCTTAACTCCCTCGGGCGAAATCGCCACCATGTAGGCCTTGCCGTCGATTTCGATCTCGCGTTTCAGGGTCTTTTCGAGTTTTGTCGCCATGCCCCCTCCGGGGAGTTAGATGTAGGTTGGCGGTATAATACGCGCTCCAAGCCTCGGGTAGCGAGTCCCCCAGGCCCGGTTCTACCCTGATTGAGGCGCCTAATGTAGCCTGCTCAGCCGGTCGTTCGTCTTTAGAAACACGGAGATCGAATGGCTTTCATGGCTCTACAGGCCCCGGGCGACGACAGCGCCCACCTCATTTACGAATTCGAGCGCCGCGCCTACCCGGTCAGGAACGCACTGCTGACAATAGGCCGCGATGCGGCGAGCCATATCCTCATTCGTGAGCCGGCCGTATCACGCAATCACGCCGAGCTACGGGCGGAAGATGGGAAGTTCGTTCTCCATCCGTGTGGCGTTAATCCGACGGCTGTAAACGGAGTCACGCTGAACGAGCCCAAGTCCCTCGCCGAAGGCGATAAGGTCGAAGTGGGCTCGGCGATATTGACCTTCACCACCAAACGGCTGCCGCTCGGCGTCGCGGTGATCGAGCCCGCGGCAGCGACCAAGCGCGAGAAAGACATCAGCACCCGCCGGAACACCATCAAGCACCCGATTCTGGCCGGAGATCTAGATCCCGATTCGCCGAACAAAGTTCCGACGAACGTGATCGTCGGAGCGATCGCGGTGATCGTCGTCATTCTCTACCTGCTGGGTCGGTAGTCTCGGCTTGGAGACTCGGCCGGCGTTGCTGGCCACCACATGAAAGAAAGCGGGGAGCCGTTAGCTGGAGAGCTGCTACGCTGAGAGCTCTCACGACGCATCGCGTCTCGACGTCCGAGTCCGCAATTGGACTGGCGAAAAGATGCGGACGCGCCGTGCTCTCGGCATAGCTGCTCAGCAGCTGAGGGCTCCCCGCTTCAGTATTGTTGGATGTAGAGGGAGCGCCGGGTGCGAAAATCCGCGAAAAGCTGTCGGCGTAGCAGCTGTAAAGCTTGCAGCTGCCCGCTTTAGTTCAGTAGTGGCCAGCCGAAGCGCTCGAGTCTCTACGCCGAGAATCTAGAGAGCACTGCCTTCTCCAACGACTCCCTGACCGCAGCCAGTTCAATCGACTCCAGAACATCCGCTGCAAAAGCGTATGTGAGCAGCGTTCGCGCCCCCTCCGAACCGATGCCTCGGCTGTTCAGGTAGAACATCGCGACGTCGTCCAGGCGACCGACGGTTGCGCCGTGGGTGCACTTCACATCGTCGGCAAAGATCTCGAGCTGCGGCTTGGTGTCGACGCGCGCTTGAGGGGACAACAGCAGATTGTTGTTGCTCTGCTTGCCGTCGGTCTTCTGCGCCTCCGGGCGGACGTAGACCTTGCCGTTGAAGACGCCGTGCGAGCGGCCGTCGAGTACCCCCTTATAGACCTCGTGGCTCGGGCAGTTGGGGGCGATGTGCTCGATGCTCGTCTGGTTGTCGATGTGCTGGGACCCGTCAGTGAGATACAGGCCGTTGAGCGTGCACGTCGCCGCATCCCCATCGAGCGCGGTGTAAATGTTCGTTCGCGCCAGCGAGCCGCCGACCGCGAACGAGAACGAATGGAACTGGCTGTTGGCTTCCTGTTTCGCCTCCACGGTGCCGACGTGGAACGCGAGCTCACTCTCGCGCTGGATCTTGAAGTGATCGAGGTGTGCGCCTTCGCCGACGACGATCTCAGTCACGGCATTCGTGAAGTAAGTGCTGTCGCGCAGCGAGACATAGCTTTCGACCACGCTCGCCCGGGAATGTCGTCCGGCGACGATGAGATTGCGTGGGTGCGAAACGCAGTCGCCGTCAGAGACAAATACGAGATGAATCGGCTGCTCGATCTGCGCTTCGGGGAGAATCTCTATCAGCGTGCCATCTCTGACAAAGGCAGTATTCAGAGCGGTAAATGCGTGACGATCGAAGTTTGCGATTCTGCCGAGGTATCGCTCGACGATCGGGTTGCCGGCTTCGATGGCGTGCGCGAGGCTTCCCGCGACGACCGCACCGCTGGAAGTCGACAAATCCGGTGAGTACATACCGTTCACGAAGACCAGCGTATGCCAGCCTGGCTCACCGAACCCGAAGCGATCGACGTCGGCCGGCCTGACGCCGAGCGGGCCGAGTACATCCGCCTTTCGCCTCGATGACTCGCGCCGATCGTCGATCTGCCCGCCGGTTGATGCGAGCTGGAAGGACTGCTCGGCTATCGGCGACACGCTCGTAAAATGCCAATCTTCATTCTTGGTCGTCGGGAAGCCCAGCGCCTCGAAGCGCGCGAATCCGTGCTCCCGCAAGCTCTGGAGCCACTTCGGCGCGGGCTTCTGATCGCGGAAGTCCTGCCGATAGACATCGATGGCGCCGGGGGCGCGGGTGGTCACGCTGCGCTCTCCTGCCGGCCGCGATGCCTCGACCTCGATTGGAACTCTCACCGCAACGTCGCTCACGCCCGTGCCCCCGCCCCGGCGGCGACGGGGTTGGCGTTCTGAAGCCAGTCGTAGCCTTTCTCCTCGAGCTCGAGCGCCAACTCCTTGCCGCCGGACTTGACGATCCGCCCGTTGGCAAGGACGTGCACGAAATCGGGTACGATGTAGTTGAGCAACCGCTGGTAGTGCGTGACGACGATGGTGGCGTTCTCGGGCGAGCGCAGCTTGTTGACTCCCTCGGCGACGATCCTCAGTGCATCGATGTCGAGACCCGAATCGGTCTCGTCGAGGATCGCGAGACGGGGGGCAAGCACCGCCATCTGGAAGATCTCGTTGCGCTTCTTCTCGCCGCCCGAGAAACCCTGATTCACCGACCGCGAAAGCATGGATTCATCCATGTCCACGAGTTTCAGCTTCTCTTCGACGAGGTCGAGAAACTCCAGCGGATCGACTTCTTCCTGTCCGTTTGCCTTTCGAATCTCGTTGTACGCGGACCGCAGGAAGTAGGCGTTCGAAACGCCGGGGATCTCCACCGGATACTGGAAAGCGAGGAAGATTCCGTTCTGGGCGCGAACCTCGGGATCCATCTCCAACAGATCCTGGCCGTTGTATTTGACGCCGCCACCCGTGACCTCGTAGGTCGGATTGCCGGCGAGCACCTGCGCCAGCGTCGACTTGCCCGATCCGTTCGGGCCCATGACGGCGTGAACCTCTCCGGCGTTTACGCGAAGACTGATGCCACGAAGGATTTCCCTGTCGCCGATACCGGCGTGAAGATCATTTATCTCGAGCACGAAACCAGTGATTGAATGTTGTTTGAATCGCGTAGATCGCCTGACTGAAGAGCGTCCAGTTTGCGGTGAACGGATATCCGGGCGTGCGTGGTCCTGAGCGGAGCCAGTCCCAGGCAGCTCGGATTCTGTCGCTCAGGTTCCGTCGTTCCATTCCGCTCAGTTGGTAGGCGTTGGCCTCAACCGACACTGCCTTCCAGCGTGATTCCGAGGAGCTGCTGCGCCTCAACTGCGAATTCCATCGGCAGCTCCTTGAATACCTCACGGCAAAACCCGCTCACGATCATCGACACCGCGTGCTCGGCGCTCACCCCGCGCTGCTTGCAGTAGAAGATCTGATCCTCGCCGATCTTCGACGTCGAAGCTTCGTGCTCGAGTGTCGCGGTATTGTTCTGCACCTCGATGTACGGGAAAGTATGCGCCCCGCACTTGTTGCCGATCAGCATCGAGTCGCACTGCGTGTAATTGCGCGCGCCCTCCGCCCTCGGCAGGACACGAACGAGTCCTCGATAGCTGTTGTTGCCTTCGCCGGCGGATATTCCCTTCGACACAATTGTCGACTTCGTGTTCTTGCCGATGTGGATCATCTTGGTGCCGGTGTCGGCCTGCTGCTTTCGGTTGACGACGGCCACCGAATAGAACTCGCCGACCGAATTGTCGCCCTGCAGGATCACGCTTGGATACTTCCAGGTGATCGCCGACCCGGTCTCGACCTGGGTCCACGAGATCTTCGAGTTCACGCCGGCGGCTTTGCCGCGCTTGGTGACGAAGTTGTAGATCCCGCCTTTACCCTCTGAATCTCCCGAATACCAGTTCTGCACCGTCGAGTACTTGACCGTCGCATTATCCAGTGCGATGAGCTCGACCACCGCGGCGTGGAGCTGGTTCTCATCGCGCTTCGGCGCGGTGCAGCCCTCGAGATAGCTGACCGATGCGCCTTCGTCGGCGATGATGAGCGTGCGCTCGAACTGTCCGGTGTTCTTGCTGTTGATTCTGAAATAGGTCGAGAGCTCCATCGGGCACTTCACGCCCTTCGGCACGTATGCAAACGACCCGTCGCTGAACACGGCTGCATTCAAGGCGGCGAAGAAATTGTCGCTGTGCGGGACGACGGTGCCCAAGTACTTCTCGACCAGGTCGGGATGGTTCTGAACTGCTTCGCCGAAGGAGCAGAAGATGATGCCGAGCTTGCCGAGCTCCTCCTTCATTGTCGTCCCGACGGAGACACTGTCGAAGATCGCGTCGACTGCGACACCGGCGAGGACTTTCTGCTCGTTGAGCGAGATGCCGAGCTTCTGGTAGGTCTTGAGCAGCTCGGGATCGACCTCGTCCAGACTCTGGAGCGGCTTCACGCTTTTCGGAGCCGAGTAATAGACCAGCGAGTTGTAGTCAATCGGCGGGTACTGGACGTTGCCCCAGTGGGGCTCCTTCATCGTCAGCCAACGCCGATACGCCTTGAGCCGCCACTCCAGCATGAACTCCGGCTCGTTCTTCTTCGACGAGATCAGCCGGATGATGTCTTCATTGAGGCCCGGCGGGACGGTGTCCGTCTCGACGTCGGTGACGAACCCGTACGCGTACTCGCGATTGACCAGCGCCTCGATTCCCGAGCTCATTCCAACTCCTTGGCGTTTCTATACTTCCCTTCGTAGATTGAATCTAAAGCAATTCTGTCGGGATAGTCAAGCGAACAGCTGTCTCTCTATCCCGTTGTCTCGTCAGCACTTAGGTGCCTGCGACATGAGCGATGGCGGTTCGGTTTCCTACAATAGAGACGTGTGGTGACGGAGTTCGAGCCCGTGGCATCGATCTCTGATCTCGGAGATGGAACCGTTCTGCAGCGCGTCCGGCCGAGCGGTGACGCGATCTGTCTGGTTCGGTACAACGGCGAAATCTCGGCGCTGAGCGATATCTGCACCCACCAGCACTTTTCCATGTCGCTCGGGGACTTGCTTGGTGATGGAACCTTGCAGTGCGCGTGGCACGGAGCACGTTACGACTGCCGGACGGGCGAGGTAAAGCAGGTCCCGGCGACGAGCCCGTTGCCGGTGTTTGAGGTCCGCCTGGAGGGCGACACGATCCTGGTCGGGCCACTCTGCAAGAGGGTCGATGGGAAGTACGAAGCGTCGACGGTGCGCGTGCCGTGAACGTCCGCGCCGATTTCCCTCTCCTGGTCAACAATCCGGGACTGCACTATCTGGATTCCGCCGCGACGTCCCAGAAGCCCCGCGTGGTGCTGGATGCACTGCGGGATTTCTACGAGACCGCAAACGCGAACCCGCACCGCGGTGCCTACGCTCTCTCTGTTCGGGCAACCGAGTGCTATCACGAGGCAAGGGTCCGAATCGCGCGCTTCCTCGGCGTGCGGGACTCGGATTGTCTCATCTTCACTCGCGGCACGACCGAAGGACTGAATCTGGTCGCCGGATCGTGGGGCATGGCGAACGTGACCAGCCGTGACGAGATCGTGGTCACCGCGATGGACCACCACGCGAACTTCGTCCCCTGGCAAGTACTGGCGACGAGAAAAGGCGCAAAGTTCAGGGTGTGCGAGCTGACTCCCGACGGAAGGATCGATCTGGATTTTCTGGCGGGGTTGCTCAGCGCGCGCACGAAGATCGTGGCGTTCAGTCACGTCTCGAACGCGCTCGGGACTATCAATCCGGTCCCGGAAATAGTGCGACTGGTGCGCGAGAAGACAGAGGCGCTCCTGGTCTGCGACGGCGCCCAGAGCGCTCCCCACTTCTCGGTCTCGTTCGACTCCCTCGGCGTCGATTTCTACGCCTTCAGCGGACACAAGATGCTGGGTCCGATGGGAATCGGCGGACTGATCGGCCGGCGTGAGATTCTGGAGGAGATGCCGCCGTACCAGACGGGCGGAGACATGATCGAGTTCGTCTATGACGATCGCACGACGTGGAACGTGCTTCCCCACAAGTTCGAGGCAGGCACGCCAAACGCCGCCAACGCTGTCGGGCTGGCTGCTGCGGCCGAGTATCTCGATGCAATTGGAATGGATCGCGTCATCGCGCACGAGCGTGCGCTGATGGCGGCGGCGCAGAAGCGATTGGCGGCGGTAGAGGGTATTCACATCTATGGGCCTGCCGTGGAGCAGCGCAGCGGCGTGGTGAGCTTCACTCTGGCGGACGTCCACCCGCATGACCTGGCGACTATTCTGGACGGCGAAGGTGTTTGCATTCGCGCCGGGCATCATTGCGCGCAGCCATTGATGCGGCGGCTCGATGTACCCGCGACAGCACGCGCGTCGTTCTACGTCTACAATGACGAGAGCGACATCGAAGCGCTGGTGGCGGGAATCAGAAAGGCGAAGGAGATCTTCGGCTATGTCCCTGCCTGACCCCGTGCGCGGGTCGCATGCCGTCGAGTAAGACATCCGCCGAGCTCGGCGCTCTCTATCAGGAGATGATCCTCGATCATTACCGCCGGCCCCGGAATAAGGGGACGCTGGAGAATCCCGACGCGTCGGTAGAGATGAAGAATCCGCTATGCGGCGACGAGATCGGGCTACAGGTGGAGTTTGACGGAGAGAATGTAAGCGACGTGAAGTTCTCGGGCCGTGGCTGTTCCATCTCCCAGGCGTCGGCGTCGATGATGACGCAACTCGTCAAAGGCAGGAGCGCTGGCGAGATCGATGCGCTTCGCAAGCGTTTCCGCGAGCTCATGCTTGGTGAATCCTCGGCGGCAGATGAACCGGAGCTCGGCTCGCTGCGCGCGCTATCCGGCGTGGCGCGATTCCCCGCGCGGGTGAAGTGCGCGCTGTTGGCCTGGAACGCACTGGAGAGCGCGCTGGCTCAGCGCCAGCTGTGAAGCGGGCGGTGGTAGCGGTGACTCGCGGACAGGAAGCTTGACGACCCGGCGGGACGCCGCCATCGTGTTGGTGGCGGCGATCCACGCCTAACCTCTTCGACTCTGCCCCAGCCGGAGTCCAGCGAGAGGCAAAGGGGGGCAGACTCCCGGATTGGTTCGTCGATCCTTTGCGTCACCATGGCGCGCTGCTGGGGAGAGTGTCGTGGTGTAGCCAAAGGAGACACAGACGATGCCCCGACAGAAGGATCTCAAGCGCCTCGTTCGCGCTCGAATGAAGAAGACGGGTGAAGCTTATACTACCGCCCGCGCAAACATCATAAAAAAGAAGCGTTCGGTGCGCTCAGCGAATTCGGGCTGGGTCGCAGATGGTGACCGACCAATCGCGCCGAAGGCCAGCGAATACGCCCGGCTCGCGGGTATGAGCGACGCGAAGGTAAAGGCCCAAACCGGCTGCACGTGGGAGCGATGGGTCAAGGCACTCGATCATCACGGCGCAGAAAAAATGTCGCACCGGGAGATCGCGGAGCTGGTCAACAAGAAATACAAAACGCCGGCCTGGTGGACGCAGACAGTGACGGTCGGCTACGAGCGCATCAAAGGCCTGCGCGCTCGCGGCCAGCGTCGCGACGGCACGTATGAAGTGAGCAAGTCCCGCACGTTCGACGTGCCGGTGAGGGATCTGTTCGGCGCTTGGTCGGACGATGCGACGCGACGACGCTGGTTGAACGGTGAGAAGGCCCGAATCCGCACTGCAACGCCGCCAAAGTCGATGCGTCTCGACTGGACTGACGGCAGCATCATCGCCGTGGGATTCGCTGCGAAGAGCAGGGACAAGAGCTCGGTAGCGGTCCAGCACACCAAGCTTCCCGATCGCGCGACGGCCGACCGTCTGAAGAAGTACTGGTCGGATCGCCTCGATGCACTCGGCGAAGCGCTACCACGCGGAGGGTCGACCTCGGAGGCATGAGCGCATTCGCACTTCCGTTCAGCGCGCCGCTGGCTGATTACGAGCGTGAAGCCAGGGAGCTTTACGAAGCTCTGAAGTCCGGTGACATGAGGGCGCGCTGGACGTTCAAGTGGATGCATCCGCGGTATCGCCGAAAACCGGTCAGCGAGGTCGAGCCGCAGGCGCTCGATCTCGCTGACGCGCAGATCGTAGTTGCCCAGGAATACGCGTTCTGGAAATGGGAAGACCTAGCGAAGTTCACCGAGGCGGTCGCGCGTGCTGGTCCCATCGCGAGGTTCGAGATTGCCGTCGACTCAGTCGTTGACGGCGATCTTGCCGCACTGGAGTCGATGCTCGGGGAGCATCCCGAGCTGGCGCATGCGCGCTCAACCCGTCGGCACCACGCTACGCTGCTGCACTACACGGCTGCAAACGGCGTCGAGGGAGTGAGGCAGAAGACGCCGCCAAATGCGGTAGCGATCGCGAGAGCGTTGCTCGATGCAGGCGCGGACCCCGATGCGGTGGCGGACATGTACGACCGCAAGTGCACGACCATGGCAATGCTGGTCTCGAGCGCCCACCCGGCAGGTGCGGGATTGCAGATAGCTCTGGCGGAATTGCTTCTCGATTACGGAGCGTCACCGCGCGGCAAAGGATCCGCGTGGCAATCACCGGCGATGACGGCGCTGGCATTTGGTTACAGCGATACTGCGGTGGCGCTCGCGAAGCGTGGGGCCGCGCCCGATACTCTCGCCGCGGCCGCCGGGCTCGGGCTGGTGGACGAGGCCAGGCGCCTGTTGCCGTCAGCGGAAAGTGCGGAGCGCCACGTCGCAATTGCGTTGGCGTCGCAGCACGGCCACTCCGAGATCGTCAAGATGCTACTCGACGCGGGCGAAGATCCGAACCGGTACAATCCCGAGGGCTGGCACTCGCATTCGACGCCTCTGCATCAGGCGATTGCATCCGATCACCCAGAAGTGGTGCGCCTACTCGTCGAGCGTGGGGCGCGCACCGATATCAGGGATACAGTTTACGACGGCGACGCGCTGGGCTGGGCGGAATACTGCCAGCGCCCGGACATTGCCGACTGGCTGCGGCAGCACGGAGCGAGAGCCTGAAGGATCGAGTCGGTAAATCCCCGCAACAGTCACCCCTTATAGCCTGCGCGCGGAACGCGTGACATATTCGCTCGGCCCTTCGCGCAGCGGAGGGGCGTGGGAATAGAATCCTCTACCCTCAGCGAGGATGCGGTGCAGAACAACACCAGCAGCAGCACCAAGAGCGGTACCGCGAACACCACCTACGATGCAATCGTCGTCGGGTCCGGTATCTCCGGCGGGTGGGCCGCCAAGGAGCTCACCGAAAAAGGTCTGCGCGTACTCATGCTCGAGCGCGGAAAGAACATCGAGCACATCAAGGACTATGTAAACGCGACCAAGGGTCCGTGGGAGTACCCCCATCGCGGCGGTCGAACGCGCGCGATGGAGGAGCTGTACCCCGTCCTGAAACGCGACTACCCGCTCAACGAGACCAATCTCGACTACTGGGCATCTGACAAGGACTCGCCCTATGTCGAGGTAAAGCGCTTCGACTGGTATCGCGGATATCACGTCGGAGGGCGCTCGCTGATGTGGGGCCGGCAGAGTTACCGCTGGAGCGATTTTGACTTCGAGGCCAATGCCAAGGACGGAATCGCGATCGACTGGCCTATCCGCTACGCCGACATTGCTCCCTGGTACGATCACGTCGAGAAGCATGCGGGCATCAACGGCTCCCACGAGAACATGCCGCAGCTTCCCGACGGGCAATTTCTTCCGCCGATGCGGCTCAATTGCGGAGAGCAAAAGGTCGCCGAGATCGCGAACAAGAAATTCGGACCGAACCGTCGCATCATTCCCGGCCGCAGCGCGAATCTCACGCAGGCGCATGCGGGCAGAACGCAATGCCAATATCGGGATGCGTGCTGGCTCGGATGTCCGTACGGCGCGTACTTCAGCACCCAGTCCTCGACGCTGCCGCCGGCGATGGCGACCGGACGTCTCACGCTCCGACCGTGGGCCATCGTGACCGAAGTCCTGTACGACAAGGACAAGAAGCGCGCGACCGGAGTTCGGGTGATGGACGGTCTCACCAATCAGATGAACGACTACACCGCAAAGGTAGTGTTCCTCTGCGCCTCGACGCTCAACAGCGCATGGCTATTGATGCGCTCGGCGACGGACGTGTGGCCCGGAGGACTCGGCAGCAGCTCGGGTGAGCTCGGACACAATCTGATGGATCACCACTTCCGCGCCGGGGCCGGCGGAAGGCTCGAGGGATTGGACGACAAGTACTATCACGGGCGCCGCCCAAACGGATTTTACATTCCTCGCTACCGCAACCTCTTCGGCGACAAGAGACAATACCTACGCGGGTTCGGTTATCAGGGCGGTGCCGGGCGCGATGGCTGGGGCCGGGGCGTCGCCGAGCTTGGCGTTGGCGCCGAGTTCAAGGACGCGATGTCGCTGCCCGGACAGTGGACGATCGGCGCTACCGCGTTCGGCGAGATGCTGCCGAACCACGCCAACATGGCGTCGATCGACCCGGTCAAGAAAGACAAGTGGGGCTTACCGGTGCTCAGGATCGATTGCGCCACCGGCGAGAACGAACACATGATGCGACGCGACATGCAGGTCGACATGGCCGAGCTGCTCGAGCAATCCGGAGTGAAGGATGTCACCGTTTACGATGCCGGCTCCTTCCCGGGGATGGGCATCCACGAGATGGGGACGGCGAGGATGGGACGCGATCCCAAGACCTCGGTGCTCAACTCGCACAATCAGGTATGGGACGCGATGAACGTCTTCGTGACCGACGGGTCCTGCATGGTCTCGACGGCGTGTCAGAATCCTTCACTCACCTATATGGCGCTCACTGCCCGCGCCGCTGATTACGCGGTGCAGGAGCTCAAGCGCCAGAATCTCTGATCGGAGCCATCGATGACTGACAATGGAATATTGATCGAGAATACTCCGGAGATGATCACGCGCCGCGAAGCTGTGGCGCGGGTGGCGGCGCTGCTCGGCGGCGTGGCGCTCATCGGCGGCAACGCGCTGATCACGGGCTGTCGCACCGAGAAGACCAGCGGTTCGTTCACACCGTTCACCGCCGACGAAGTCGCTTATCTGGACGAAATAGCGGATACGATCCTTCCGACCACCAGCACGCCGGGCGCCAAGGCTGCGAAGACCGGTGCGCTGATGGCGACGATGGTCACCGACAGCTACAGCGATGAGGATCAGGAGACATTCCGGGAGGGGATGAGCAAGCTCGACGATTTGAGCAAAGACAAGAACGGCGGGAAGACTTTCATGCAGGCGACGCCAGAGCAGCGTCTGGCGCTGCTCAAGACGCTGGACAAGGAGCAGTTCGATTATTCGGAGCAGCAGCGCGTCGACCAGCTCAAGAAATCCAAGGAGTTCATCAGCAAGGCCGTGCAGGAGAACGCTCCAAAAAGTGAATCTCAGACGGCGACGGCAATCAGCGCGGCACCGCCAAATCGCTGGTTCAGGATGATGAAAGAGCTGGCGCTGCTCGGCTACTTCACGTCGGAGATCGGCTGCAAGCAGGCGCAGGTGTATGAGGAGGCGCCGGGCAGCTACGAGCCGTGCATTCCCTACACTCCGGGGCAGAAGGCGTACGCCTCGCACGCCTGACGCGGCGCCGACGCGTTGATGGCAGCCGATACGTCTTATGACGCGATCGTCATCGGGTCGGGCATCTCCGGTGGCTGGGCGGCAAAGGAGCTGTGTGAGAAGGGCCTGAAGACGCTCGTCCTCGAGCGTGGGCGCAATGTCGTCCACATCAAGGACTATCCGACGATGAACCTGGCGCCGTGGGAGCTACCGCACCGCGGCGCCATGTCGCGTCAGGTGCTGAAGGAGAACCCGCTGATCAGCAAGGCGGCGGGATATGGCGAAGACACCATGCATTTCTTCGTCAAGGACCGCGATCACCCCTATGTCCAGGCGAAGCCGTTCGACTGGATTCGCGGCTATCAGGTGGGCGGCAAGTCGATCATCTGGGGCCGGGCCTGTCAGCGGTGGAGCAAGCACGAGTTCGTCGCGCCGGAGAAGCTCGGTTACGGGATGAACTGGCCGATCACCTACGACGACGTCGCGCCGTGGTATTCCCACGTCGAGAAGTTCATCGGTGTCTGCGGCAACGCCGATCATCTCGAAGCGATGCCCGACGGCGAGTTCCTGCCGCCATTCGATTTCAACTGCGCCGAGAAGCACCTCAAGGACAGCCTGCTGGCGCGGTACGGGAACCGGTACGTCGTGCAGGGACGGTGGGCGCATCTGTCGCAGCCGAAAGAGATCCACCTGCAGCAGGGACGCGGAAAGTGTCAGGCGCGGAATCTGTGCATGCGCGGCTGTCCGTTCGGTGGGTACTTCAGCTCCAACGCCTCGACGATCCCGTGGGCGGCGAAGACGGGCAACCTGACCGTTCGGCCCGACTCGGTGGTGCACTCGATCATCTACGACGAGGCAAAAGGCAAGGCGACGGGAGTACGGGTGATCGATGCGCACACCCACGCCGTCACAGAGTATCAGTCCCGGATCGTGTTCGTGAACGCATCGGCGCTCAACACCAACCTGATCCTGCTCAACTCGACGTCGAAGAGATTCCCGCACGGCCTAGGCAACGACAGCGGAGTGCTGGGGAAGTACGTCTGCCACCACAACTATCGAACCGGCGCGAGCGGCAGGCTCGACGGATTCGAGGACAAATATTTCTACGGCAAGAATCCGACGGAGTGCATCCTGGTGAATTTCCGAAATCTCGGGAAGCAGGACGCGGATGCAGATTTCGTCGGTGGCTATACGACGTTCACCGGCGGGTACAGGGAGCGCGGTGAGCCGACGCAGGTGGAGCGCGTCGGCGGCGTATACAAGGAATCACTGACCAAGCCGGGGCCGTGGGGCGTCTACATGTACATGCAGGGCGAGACGATCCCCCGCGAAACCAACACCGTGACGCTGCATCCCACCCAAAAGGATCAGTGGGGGATCCCGCTGCTGGTGACGTCGGTCGGTTACGACGACAACTCGGAGCGGATGATCCGCGACTGGCTCAAGCAGGCGAACGAGATGCTGGCCGCGGCGGGTTGCAAGAATATCGAGTCGCACGACAATCATCAGGCGCCGGGGCTGGATATCCACGAGATGGGCGGCGCGCGGATGGGCAACGATCCGAAGACGTCGATGCTCAACAAATGGAATCAGCTGCACGCCTGCCCGAACGTGTTCGTGACCGATGGGGCGTGCATGACTTCGACCGGCAACCAGAGCCCTTCGATCCTGTACATGACGCTGACGGCGCGCGCGGTGGACCACGCCGCGCAGGAAATGTCGAGGCAAAACCTGTGACGAGGCCGATGAACCGGAGAGAGGCGGTCAAGACCGCGACGGCGGTCGTGGGTGGAGTACTCGTCACAACCAACGGCTTTCTGATCGCCTGCGCGCGCGACTCCAACAAGACGGCTGGCAAGGTTCTGAGCGTGGACGACCAGTCGCTGATCGAAGAGATCGCCGATACGTTGTTGCCGACCACCCCGAACTCTCCTGGCGCGAAGGCCGCCGGCGCCGGTGCAGCGATCAATCTCCTGCTCACCGACTGTTACGAGCCGGCGGACCAGCAGCGCGCTGTGGACGGGTTGAAACAGTTCAGAGAAACCGTCGGTGATCATTTCGCATCGATGTCGCAGTCAAACCGCGAGAACTGGCTCCGGCGCATCGACGCCGAGGCGAGGGCAGCGGGCGACAAGCACTACTTCAACCTGATTCGCGAGCTGTCGCTGCAGGCGTATTTCTCATCCGAGATCGGAATGACGAAAGCGCTTCGCTACGTCATGACGCCTGGCAGGTGGGTGGGATGCGTGCCGCTGCAGCCGGGTCAGCCGGCGTGGGCGTGAGAGCGATGGGATACGGGGAAGGACTGAGGGCCGAGGACTAACTGCATTGCTGATTGCTGATTGATCGAGGACCGAGGGCGGACTGGTTCCCAGGTCCCAGGTCCCAAATAGCCATCAACCGAAGCATGAGCAAATCAATGGCGTCAAAGGTAGGAATCGGAATCGTCGGATCACGCTTTCAGGCCGACTGCATTGCTGCATCCGTGAAGGCGATGCCGGAAGAGATGGAGGTGGTTGCGGTCGCATCGCCTACTCGCGGTAATGCCGAGGCGTTTGCAAAGCGACACGGAATCCCGAAGTTCTACGCTGACTATCGCGACATGCTGCGCGATCCGGCGGTGGAGCTCGTGTCGATAACGGCGCCCAACCGGTTGCACGCACAGATCACTCTCGACGCAGCGAAGGCGGGCAAGCACGTGGTGTGTGAGAAGCCGCTCTGCATCACACTCGAGGAAGCGGACGCCATGATCGACGCCTGCAAGAAGGCAGGCGTCCTGCTCCTCTACGCCGAGGAACTTTTCTTCGCGCCGAAATACGTGAAGGCGAAGCAGATGGCCGACGAGGGCGCGTTCGGCAAAGTGCATCTCGTCAAGCAGGGCGAAAAGCACTCTGGGCCGCACTCCGACTGGTTCTGGGATGTCGATCAGTCGGGCGGGGGCGCCCTGATGGATCTCGGCTGCCACGGAATTGCGTTCTGCTGGTGGTTCCTCGGCAAGCAGAAAGTGAAAAGCGTCTATTCACAGCTGTCGACGCAGCACAACTCCAAGCGCACGAAGGGCGACGACGAGGCGATCACCATCATCGAGTTCGCGGATGGCGCGATCGGAATGGTCGAAAGCAGCTGGAATCGCCCCGGTGGTATGGACGACAGCATCGAGGTGTTTGGCGACAAGGGTCAGACTTACGCCGACATGCTGATGGGCAACGCGCTGCCGACGTACTCTGAGGTCGGATTCGGCTATGCGGTCGAGAAGGCCGCCTCGACCAAAGGCTGGACGTATCCCGTCTTCGAAGAGCACTGGAACTACGGATTTCCGCAGGAGATGCGGCACTTCGCGCGCTGCGTGCGCGGCAAGGAGACGCCAATTTCCGACGGCGAGACGGGACGAGTGGTGCAGGAAATTCTCTACGCTGCGTACGCGTCGGCGGGGCTGGGCCAGAAAATCACGCTGCCGTTCCGACCCAAGGGAATCGGCAAGCCGATCGATCTCTGGAAGAAGCCGGAGCTGGCTCGAGCAGCGCTCTGATGCGTGTCGCCGGCGCCATCGACATCGGCGGAACGAGCACGAAGATCGGCATCGTTGCCGATGACGGCCAAATTCTCATGCGCGACCGGGTGCCCACCAGCCTTGGTGGCGAGCCGAATGGAGTCGTCGAAGCAATTCGGCTGGCGCTCGGTCCGCTGCTCGAAACGGCGACCGATCTCGGACACGGGATCGAAGGCATCGGCGTTTCGGTGGCCGGATTTCTCACCCCCGACCACTCGGCGATGGTTCACAATCCGAACCTGCCAATGCTGCGCGAATTCCCATTGCGTCGCGCGCTAACGAAAAGCCTGGGCATGGATTGCCGGCTGGAGGTCGATTCAAACGCATCGACGGTCGCCGAATATCAGCATGGTGCCGGTCGGGGTGCGCAAAGGCTGCTCGGAATCATCGTTGGCACGGGCGTAGGAGGCGGTGTGATCATCGACGGCCGCCTGCTCCGGTTCACGGGTGAGTGCTCGGGTGACATCGGTCACGTGATCGTCGACCCGAACGGCCGGATGTGCAGCTGTGGCGCGCGCGGTTGTCTGGAGGCGATGGTCAATACCGCAGCGTTGATCGATCTCGCTGATGGAATAGCCGTGCGCGAAACGGTAACCGCTGCCCGGGAGGGCGACCCTCGAGCCCGGAAGATCCTGGCGGAAGCAGGGCGTTGGATAGGGTTGGGCCTGGCTTCCCTGTCGCCGATTTTTTCACCGGACCGGATCGTTGTCGGGGGCGGGATCGCCGCCGCGGGTGATGCGCTGCTCGATCCGACGCGCGAGAGCTACCGACAGCACGCGCGCCCCGAGTTCGCGGAGCACACCGAGGTCATTGGTTCGGCGTTCGACGGTTGGGAGGGCCTTGTGGGAGCGGCGAGCCTGTTCCTGGATCCAGTCCCGTAATGGCGGCGCCAATCAGGGTGCTGCCGACACCGGAAGCAATCGGCCAGGACATCGCCGCGCGGATCATCGACCGCATCGATTCCGCACGAAGGTCGGGGCGCCGACTTCTGATTGGTTGTCCGACGGGGCGCACCCCGCGGCCGATTTACAGCGCAATCGCGCAGAAGTTGAGGGCCACCGGATCCGACATCAGCAACGTCGTGTTGGTGATGATGGACGAGTACGTCGTCCCGAGTGGCAGGGGGTTTGGCTACGCGGACGCCGGCAATCCGTGGACCTGTCATCACTTCGCGCGCGCGGAGATTCTCGAGCCGTGGAACGACAGCCTCGGCGAGGGACGGCGTTTGGGCGCGGATTCGGTGTGGTTTCCCGATCCGGCGAATCCCGCGCGGTACGACGAGAGGATCGATTCTTCCGGCGGAATCGATTACTTCATCCTCGCCTCCGGTGCGAGCGACGGACACGTGGCGTTCAATCCGCCCGGCAGCGCTCGAGACAGCAGGACGCGCATCATCGAGCTGTCGGACGAGACGCGCCGGGACAATCTGAAGACCTTCCCCGCCTTCAAATCGCTCGACGCGGTACCCCGTCACGGCGTGAGCGTCGGCATCGCGACGATCGCGGCGGCGAAAGAGTGCGTGATGGTAGCATGGGGAAGTGGCAAGCGAATGACGGTCGAGCGGATGCGCGCCGCCACGAGATACGATTCTGATTGGCCCGCGACGATCATCCACGAATGTCGCGCCGGGGAGATCATCTGCGACAAGGAGGCGACGGGTCTCTGAGCGAATCGTGGCTGTCACACAGCTTTCAACGATCGGCGTGAAGTAGCATCGCTGGCCCGGCGCAGGCATGTTACAGCAGCATGCGCTTTTCACTTCGACAGCTGGTGCTCGCGCTCGTCCTATTTGGAATCATCGGGCTGGAGATCGAGCTCGCTTTTCTGAGGCACGCCGATTCGTTCAGCCAGTGGATCCCGCACATCTGTCTGCTGGTTGGCCTGGTGGTCACCCTAATCGTATACGCGAGTCCGCGGAAGCCGGTCCTGCGGTCGTTTCAAGTGATCATGGTGCTCTACCTTCTGGTCGGCGCGCTGGGGGTCTATCTCCATTATCGGGGTAATGTGGAATTCGCGCTGGAGAGGGATCCGTCGCTGAGCGGGCTCAAGCTCTTGTGGAAATCGCTGCGCGGCGCGACTCCTGCGCTAGCCCCGGGCGCGCTCGCCCAGCTCGGACTGCTTGGACTGCTTTACACCTATGGACATCCGTCGCTTGCCGGCAACACGGCTGAGCTGCGGGAAGTAGACTAGATGAGCCCGGATTGTTGCACGTCAACCAGTGTCCCCAACGGGAGAATCCCATGATCCGCATTACCCATCTCGTGTCCTTGTCAGCAGTCGTCGCGCTGGCAGCCTGCACCTCCAAATCGGACAACGCCGCTGACAGCACTGCGGCGATGGCGGATACCTCCGCGGCAGCGACCACATCGACGATGCCGGCAGACACCGGCGCGATGGCATCTACCAGCGCCAGCACGACCGCCAGCAGCACCGGCGCCATCACCAAGATCGATCTCAATACGGCCACCGATGCCCAGATTCTGGCGATACCCGGCATGGGCCCGCGCATGCTCCGCGAATTCAAGGAGTATCGGCCGTACAAATCGATGGACCAGTTCCGTCGGGAGATCGGCAAGTACGTCGACAAGACTGAAGTCGCTCGTCTGGAGCAGTACGTCTACATCAAGAAGTAGCAATCGTGCGCCGGCCGTCGCTCAATACGGACGGCCGGCGTGACCACTGTCTGAGGATTTTTTCGCATGTGCCGGAACATCAAGACGCTCGCCAACTTCGAGCCGCCCGCCACCAATGACGAGATTCGCGCTTCCGCGCTGCAGTTCGTGCGCAAGTTGAGCGGAACGACCAAGCCATCGCGCGCCAACGAGGCGGCGTTCAATCAGGCCGTTGACGAAGTCACCGCCGCGGCGCACCAACTCATTCATTCGCTTCACATCAACGCGCCGCCGCGCAACCGCGACGTCGAAATGAAGAAGGCAAAGGAGAGATCTCTGAAGCGGTTTGCGTGACCGGCCCTCGACGCCGCGCTACATCCCCGGCATTGGCTCATCCGCGGTGGGGCCGTAGATGGACGGAACAGGAACATCGACGAGACGCAGGTAGACGGTAAGCTGTCCACGGTGGTGCACTAGATGATTGATATGCTGGCGGACGACAACGACGCGCGGCATGGTGAAGTAGACCTGCTTGCCGTTTCTGAGGGACCATTCCACCTGAAAATCGGCATCCTTCGCCGAGGCGAGAGTCGCGCGCGCCTCCTTCACGTGCTTGTCAAATGTCTCGAGCAGGATCTCGGTGTTCTCGTAGCTGTAGCCGGGATAGTCGCCAAGGTTCAGCGACGTTTCGCTCATGGCGTTGGTGATCCAGCCGGGCATGTTCGCGACGAGCTGAGCCAGGTGACCCAGCGAGAAAGACTTGGGATGCGGCTTCCATTGGCCTTTCTCCGTCGGAACCCGGTCGATCACCCGACGGGTGGTTTTCATCTCCATGTCGAACTCTGGAAGAAGCATCTCGGCTATCATCGATCCTCCGCGCGGTGGCCCGATAAAATGGGGCTGCACCTGACGCCGCGACAGGCGGTGACATGACTGCCGGCGCAAGAAGCCTTGATACAAGTCTCATTTGTACCAATGTTTTTTTGACATCGACGGGGACCGCACATGCCTGAAGGGCCAATCGAAGGACAGCTGCAGGATCTCGAGAACCAGTACTGGCAGGCGATCAAAGATCGAGACGTACAGGCGGCGATGAGGCTCACCGACGATCCGTGCATCGTGACGGGCTCACAGGGAGTAGCGCGCATCACCCACCAGGCATTTGCGGGGATGCTGCAGGCCGGCGGCTGGACTTTGCACGAATTCACTCTGAGCGACATGCAAGTGCGCCTGCTCAGCGAAGATGTCGCGATCCTCGCCTACCGGGTGAAGGAGTCGCTCACGGTGGAAGGCAAAGCAATCACGCTCGACGCGTCGGACTCGTCCACCTGGGTCAAGCGCGACGGCCAGTGGATGTGTGCGCTTCACACCGAGGCGTTGAGCGGTGACCCGTTCGGCCGCGACAAGCAGGCGCCGATGAGAAAGATCTAGGGGGCGTTCAGCAGGAAAGCGGCGGAAGAACGCTTGACTGCTGGCGGTCAGTCAGACTCCGCGCACGGAAATTGATTGTGTGGGAGCCGACCAAACCCAGATTGTCCATGACCGCTCCCACTTCCAGGCAGCTGCGCGTCGATCCCCTTCCCCGCGACAATTTCAGAAGCATCCTCGCCGGTCTGATCACCGCGTTGACCATCGGCGGGTGGATCGACGCCCTCGGAAAAACCAGAATGCGCGGCGCTCTTGCCGCACAGACGAAGCTGTGGTGGATCGAGCAGATAGTCGGTGTCGCGCTCGCCATCGTGTGCATCGGCATCATCATGCGAAAGCGCTCGTTCCTGTGGCCGGCATTCTGGCTGACCGTGTATTCACTGGTCTTCGACATCGTGCGCTGGTACTTCGAGTTCCGCGAGCGCCAGATCCGCATTCCGATCGCGCTGGTTCTGTATGCCCTTTTCCTGTGGCGGATGTGGAAGACCCGGCGTGAAGTCTCGGCCGTCGAGGACGGAGCGGTAGCAGCCAGCACTGGCTAGCACCGGTCGCAGTGGCGGGACGCTTGTACCGGAGCTAAGTATTACCGGTGGGGAGGATGTTGCCGACCTGGATCCTGCCAAGCGTGCTGTCATACGTTCTTCGTTGCTTCCTCTGACCGACGCTCTCTCCTGAGCCCAGAGCGCGACTCCTTCCGAGTCCCGCTCGTTATGACGATTGGTGCGGTGCTGCTTGCCGCGCTCGCCGCTCCATCGATCGCCCAGCCTCAGCTCCTTCCCACGACCGCTGACGCCGAGCAAGCGCGCGCGGATTCCGTGGACATCACGAAGCACGCGCACAGCCTTCAGGCTTCCTTCGAGCGCCGGCGGCGGCTGATGCTGCCCCGGTTTTATGTCGGTACCGCCGATCATTGTCTGATCGTGGGCCGGTTCTGCGAGTGGCACCCCAATCTCAGAGACTACGTCGTTCCCGACGAAGGCAAGAATATCAAGAAGGCGCGCGCCCAACTGCTCGGCGACCTCAACAAGGCAGCCGAAGCGCTGCCGGGAGACGACTGGATCGCCGGGCAGCGCATTCGCTACCTCGTCGAGGGTTATGACACCTCGGCGGTGAGGGTCGCGCGCTCGTGTCGAGCGACAAAGTGGTGGTGTGACGCGCTACTCGGCCTGACACTGCACATTGCGGGTAACTACCTCGCCGCCGATAGCGCTTATGCGATGGCGCTCGAGGGCATGCCGTCACCGACGCGCTGTCACTGGCTGAATCTCGCGCCGCTGCTCGATGACGACGTTCGGGGCACCTATCGCAAGATGACGTGCCCGCAGCGCGAGGCGATCGATCAGCGCATCTGGTGGGTTGCGGACCCACTGTTCATGGTGCCCGGCAACGAGCGTCGCACCGAGCACTTCTCGCGCGTGCTGCACACAGTGCTCCAGTCCCAATCGGCGAACACCTACGGCTCGAGCTGGGGCGGGGATCTCGCCGAGCTGATTCTGCGCTTCGGCTGGGCGGAAAAGTGGACGCGCGAGCCGAGCCAGAGCATGTATCCCGAATCAGAGGGGTCGGTGACGGGTCATGAGCGCGAGCCCGGATATCATTTCTTTTTGACCCAGCCACCGCCGGACAGTCTGGCGATGATCACCGATTCGGTGTTCGACATCTACCAGTTCCCGCCACGCGAGCAGTACTCGCCGGTCTACGCCCGCGCTTTCGAGCGGCTCGACGCGCAGGTCGCTCGCTTCCGGCGCGGGGATTCGACACGAGTGATTGCCGCTTACGATGTCAGCGCGGACACGATCTTCGGCAAGACGAAGTTCACGGCAGCGCTCATTGCCACGGGCGATCCGGCGACCACGCCATCGATGACGCAGCTCGCTGAATCGCCGGTCAGGAACGTGCTGTCGCTATCGACGCCCTGGAAGTCTCAGCTGATCGGAGTGGAGCTGCTGGCGAAGGACAGCGCCGGCGCCGCACGATGGCGCTCCGGATTCGCCGAGGTCCCGCTCGATTCGGGGCGCATCAGCGTATCCGACCTGCTCTTCGTCGACGGCGCGCCTTCGCTGCCGAGCACGCTCGAGGAAGCGATCCCACGCGCTCACGGCGGGACCAAATTCCGGCGCAATCAGAAGATCGGCTTGTTCTGGGAGCTTTACGGGAAGACGCCCGCGGATAGCGCGTTACCGATCTCGCTGACGATCACGCCGGTGGATGAGGGCTTGCTGCGGCGCGCGTTCCGAGCGTTGCGGGTGGCACCCAAGCTCACTCCACTGAACATCCGCTGGCAGGAAAACGGCGCAGCCGGAGTGCTCTCGGCGCGCACGGTGATGCTGGACCTCTCGCTGGTCCCTGCCGGCAAGTACGCCGTCAAGCTCGAGGTCGGCAACGATCCGGAAGCCGTGACCCAACGCATAATCGAGGTAAAGTAGGGCTCAGGACGTCGTGCCCTTCAGGATCCCGGTCCGAATTCGAACGGCCTTCTCGGGTGCGTTTGGTATCGGCGTCACTCTGACCTGGGTTCGCGCGGACAGTCTCACCGGCAGCTGCAGAGTCATCGTCTGGCTGCCGCGTCTGATGACCAGCGGCAGGCTCGTCGCCCTAGTGCCGGCGTAACGGGCGCGGAAAGCATCGAAGGAATCGTCGTTGGTGATGGAGGCAGCTCCGATCGACACGATCCTGTCGCCTACCTGCGCGCCTGACGCAGCCGCCGCCCCCGACGGAACGATCTGGGTGATGGTGATCCCCGCCGTATCCGAGCCAGTCTGGACGCCAAGCCGCGGCTCGCGAATGGTGTCGCTGCTCACCCTCAGTGCAGCGATCCGCAGGATCGAATCAATGGGAATCGTTTCGCGTCCATCGACGTAGCGCCGCGCGAAATCGGCGAATGACTTCCCGCCCGCCGCGCGGGAGATCTCGCTCCACCACTCGGCGCCGGTGAATCCGCGGCCGCGCTTGTAGGCGTTGTCATAGAGGCGGCGCATCACCTGGTCGAGGGATCCGTGATTGTTGGACGCATCGCGGATGAGAACATCCAGAAGGAAGCCGATGAACCCGCCCTTGGGGTAATACAACCCACCACTGCCGTCGGTGGGGGCAATCCATGCGCCGAGGGATGCGTCACTGACCGCCGTCGGCGGGGCGCCGGCGATCGAAGCGATTTCTCCGGCGATGAAGTCGAAGAACGCGGCGCTGTCGCGCTCCCCTCCGCGGGTGAGATCCAGCGCGCCATAGTAGTCGGTGACTCCCTCGCTGACCCATAGCCACGTCGTTTGCTGCGCGTCGTCGTAGCGGTACGGAACGAGATCGGCGGGTCGCAGTCGCTTCACGTTCCAGGCGTGGAAGAATTCGTGGGAGTAGAGACCGGGCAGGTACGGAGCGTCCAGCTGCGAGGTGAGAACTTCATCGACCTGGGATGCCTGGTGCTCGAGTCCACCGCCGTTGACGACGGTGTCGGACCGCTGAAAGATCGTGTAGTTCCGGAACGGCGCTTCACCAAAGATCTTGATGTGCTCCGGCACGAACTTGCGCAGCGCGGCGAACGTCCGATCGCGACGCGCGGTCGTGAGCGTCGCCTCCGGGTAGAACGCCAGGCGAATCCACTTTCCGGCGATCATGGTGCTGTCGATCGCGAATCTGCCGACGTAGAACGGCATGTCGGTCAGATCGTGGTAGTTGCCCGCAGTAAAGGTGTTGGGCTCGGCGACAGGATCCATTCCGGTGGCGATGCGCCAGGAGGGCTCGGTGCGCACGGTGACGCGCGCCGGCCAATTGAATCCGCGGCCGACCGGATACAGGAAGACGTTGGTGCCGTTGAAGAAAGCGAAATTCGGAGAGGTCCACGCTACCGCACGATCGACGGCGTTGGCGAGATATCTGAACGAAACGCGAATCGTGCCGGCGCTGCGCGGTTGGATCTCCCACGTCTGAAAATCCAGCTTCTTCCAGTCGAGCGATGTGCCGTTGGATTCCGCGTTGAACTCCGATACCCGGCGCGAGAACCACAGCAGGACATAATGCCCGGGAGACCAGGCTGGGAGCGCGAGAACGACCGGCGCAGTGCCGGACACGTTGAAGGTCATTGTGACGCCGAGCTGCCGCTGGCCTACGGCAGCCGAATCAGCGGTGATCTGGTAGCGCACGTCGGTGATGGGCGCCGATGTGGGCAGTGTCTGCGCCGGCAGAGCAGCAGCGAATGCGATCAATGCAATTGCCGACACGCGAATCATCCAGCCTCCGAGTTCCACAGGTAAAACCCGCGATTGCGCGGGTGATTCATCATGATTTCAGCTTCGATGCGCCGGTTTTTCGAACCTCTTGCCGCGCTCGCTGTATCATACTCTAGCTGTCAGATCACTCCAACGAAACCAACGTGAAGATTAATGCGGCTGTTGTCGCCTGTCCTTTTCTGATTTGCGGTGTCGTCGGTGCACAAACGCCGGCTCGCCTCACGGCATCGCCGGCGCGGCCTGAGCCGGGCGCGATCATCCGTCTTAGCCTGACTGCGCCCGCGACTCGCGCCGACTCCGTCGTGTCGGTGCGGGGTGCGCTCGCGGAGGAACCGCTCCATTTCCTGCGCGCCACCGATGGAACGTGGCACGCGATCGGAGGAGTGCCCGTCGACGCCGAGGGAAGCCTCGTCGCCAACGCGGTGATTCAACGCGCTTCTGGAGCCACCGAGATCGCGCGAGTGCGTTTTACGCTACCGCCGATTCCACCGCCGGTGGCGCAGCCGCTGGCCGTGGACAGCAGCTTCACCAAGCCGATGAGCCAGGCGACGATCAACCGCATCGCACGGGAGAATCAAAAGGCGAGAGAGATCGGGCGCGACGCCCACAATCATCCGCCGATGTGGACGGCGGCGTTTCTCAAGCCGCGCGAATCGGTGATCACGAGCGAATTCGGGTCGGGGCGCGTCTTCAATGGGCAACTGACCTCGCGGCACCTCGGCGTCGATTTTCGCGGCGCCATCGGAGAGCCCATTCGCGCCGCAAACCGGGGAGTGGTCGCACTGGTCGACAGGTTTTTCCTCGCCGGCAACGTCGTCTACATCGATCACGGCGGCGGCGTGGTGACGTCGTATTTCCACATGAGCAAGCCGCTGGTGTCCGCGGGTGACACGGTGAAGCGCGGACAGGTAATTGGGTTGGTGGGAAACACCGGACGGGTGACCGGTCCGCATCTGCACTGGGCAGCACGGTATGGAGCGCTGACGGTTAACCCGCTCGATCTCATTTCCTTTGGGTCCGACTGGTATAGCGCGGCGACTACCGGAAAGTCCGCCAAGACTACTGCAACGCGTAATTAGGGTTTGCTCGTCGGACGGATTCCGTAGCGCGACAGAATTTCCTTTACGCGATCGATTGGAATCGCCTCGACCGTTCCACCTTTGGCGGTTACCGTCGTAGCGCGGAACAGCGAATTGTAGATCGCTTCCTCGGTTGCTTCGATCACTGCCTCGTATAGCCCGGACAGCTGTTCGGTGTTTCCCAGCTCGGTGGTGGTTAGCCGCTGCGCATCACGGGGTCGTCGAACCTCGGCTGCGGTCGAGAAAGTGATCACGTAGTCGCCGGAGCCGTTGCTGGCGATCGAGCCCGTCCGGGCTAGTCCCATGAGCGCGCGCGACGCGAGCCGGCGAAGATTGCGGTCCGAGAGCGGCGCATCGGTGGCGACGACCATCATGATCGAGCCATCCGCCTGCCCCCGGGTCGAGCCGGCAAATCTGTGGCTTCCCAGCTCGCGGCCGACCGGCGCTCCCATGATCTGGAGCACACCACCGAAGTTGGACTGCACCAGCACGCCGACGGTCCAGCCACCGAGCGCAGAGGAGAGCCGGCGCGAAGAAGTGCCGATACCACCTTTCCAATCGAAAGTGCGCGTTCCGCGTCCCGCGCCGACGCTTCCTTCCTCAACCGGCCCACCGCTCGCGGAAGTGAGCGCCTGCCGAACCTGGGCTGCGCTTATCGGTCGCGAGCGGATGGCGGTGTTCAGCTCGTAACCGTCGTTGGTTTCCCCAACGACCGGATTGATCGACCGAACGTTCTCCATTCCCGGTTGTTGGAGCATCCACTCGACCATCGCGTCTGCCGCTTTCCAGACGCAGAGCGTGCAAGTGAGAAGGATGGGCGTCTCGAGCTCGCCAAGCTCATCGACCTGGGTCGAGCCAAGCAGTTTACCGAACCCGTTGCCGACGACGATCGCTGCCGGAACGCGCTGCAAGAAGAGGTTTCCGCCGTGCGGCAGGATCGCGGTGATGCCGGTGCGCACGGAGTCGCCATCGTCGATGGTGACCTGGCCCACGAGCACGCCGGCAACATCGGTGATTGCGTTGAGCGGCCCGGGCGAGAGAACGCCGGGCGCGACTCCGATTTCCCTCGCGCGTGGCCGCGCCTGCGCCAGCAGAGGCTGGGGCGCTACAGCCGCTGCCACCGATACGGAGACGAGCAGCAGCCGGCGTGACACTGTCCGTGTGGAGATCCAACGCCTCGCTCTCATCGCCTCGCCCGCCATTCCGCAAACCGCTCGTCGATAACGCGGGCGATCTTGTCGTAGTTCTGCCAGGTGTCCTCTACCTCGTAGAGCGACGCAAGGTTGCCGCCGAGGACTCGATCATAATCGTTCACGTAGTCGTTGGTCTCATAGTAGGCAGCGGTGAACGCCCGCGCCTCCTCGTTCAGCAACCGATCGAAAAACTTTTCATCGAGCTCCTTGAACAGCAGGTCACGACCGGTGACGGCACGCTCGAGCACAAGTTTGCACGTATCTCCACCCATCTCAACCAACTCGTCGCTGCCAAGGTTTTGGTGAACAATCCACGCCAGATACATCCCGATGTGGGTTCCGGCATTCTCGGACGGCAGATCCTCTGGGTAGTTTCCGCCGTAGTGCCAGTCAGCTCGGTCGATGTTCGACATAGTCGCCTCGAAATCTCGCGTCCCGGTTCAGGAAACGATGGCCAGCTTGATGCCCGCGACAATCAGCACCAGCGACAAGAGCTGGCGCAATACCGGTGTTGGAGCCCGACTGCTCCCGTAGCTCGCGCCGATCCAACCGCCGAGCAGCACCGCCGCAGCCCAAAGCGGAAGATTTGCCGGCAGCTGCCGAACACTGGAGAGATGGCCTATCAGTCCGGCGACCGAATTCACCAGTATGAATGGCGCGGCAACCGCGGACGTCTCCCTGGTTTCGGCCCATCCCATGTACAGCAGCAATGGACTGAGAAAGATGCCCCCGCCAACTCCGGTCAATCCGGACAGGAATCCGATCGCCGCGCCCCACATTACCGCCGCCGACATCGGGGGACGTTGAACCATCGCTGACACCGATGCGCGCGCCGAGCGGAACATCCACACGGCAGCGTAGAGGAGCACAACACCAACCAGGATTCTGTACCTTCGTCCCGGCAGGGCGGCCGCGCCACCGAGGAATGCCGCCGGAATCGATGTGACGGCGAACGGCCAAAGCAGCTCCCACGAAAAAAGCCCGGCGCGGAAAAACTTTATTGCCGCCACTCCGGCGACGAGGATGTTGAGAGCGAGCGCCGTCGGTTTCATCGCCGCCGGCGCGAAGTCGAACAACGCCATCACCGCGAGGTAGCTGGACGCGCCGCCGTGCCCAACCGACGCGTAGAGCATTGCTCCGGCACAAAAAAGCAGCGCAACACCGAAGATTTCCGAGGCGGCCATTTCGTTTGGACGTATATTCTGGACTGCCTGTTTACCCACCGCAGCAGCGAAGCTACATGACCGAATACGCAATCGACATAGTCAACATCTCGAAGCGCTACGACGAGCATGTCGCTGTGCGCGACCTGACGCTCCGGGTTCCCAAGGGCAGCGTGTACGGGCTCCTCGGGCCAAATGGCGCCGGGAAGACCACCACGATCAGGATGATCCTCAACATCATCGCGCCCGATACCGGCTCGATCCACATCTTCGGCCGCCCGTCGAACGATTCCAAAATTACGGAGCGGCTCGGGTATCTCCCTGAGGAGCGTGGGCTGTACCGGAAGATGCAGGTGCGACGGGTGCTCAAATTCCTGGCCGAGCTGAAAGGAGTCCGAGGCAGCGACGCGGAGAAGCGGATCGACGAATGGCTCGTGCGGCTGTCACTGAAAACCCCGGAGAAAGACTGGGGTCTCGCCAAGATCGACGAGCTCTCGCGCGGCATGCAGCAGAAGGTGCAATTCATCGGCACCCTGCTTCACAATCCGGATCTCGTCATCCTCGACGAGCCATTCAGCGGCCTCGATCCGATCAACGCACAGGCGTTGAAGGACACCGTCGTCGAGCTTAAGCAGAGCGGCAAGACCGTGATCTTCAGCACCCACCTCATGGAAAACGCCGAGCGGCTCTGCGATTCGGTGTGCATCATCGCGCGGGGGGAGAAGGTGCTGGACGGCGACATCGACGAGGTCAAGGAAGAGCACGGCCAGCGCAACATCGCGCTGTCGCTCGAGGGCGACGGCATGGCAGGAATAGCAACGATCCTGCGCGATCACAGCCTGGTCAAGCGCGCCGACGACTCGAACCGGTTTTTCGAGATCGAGATGGCACCCGGAGCGGACCCCCAGGCGCTGCTGCGTCGGATCGTGGAGTCGGGAGCATCGGTGCAGCGATTCGAGATGATTCAACCGTCACTGCACCAGATCTTTTTGCAGAAGGTTGGGGCAACCGGAATAGAAGAGGGGATGAGCGGAAATGGCTAAGCTTTGGGCGATCATCAAGCGCGAATACCTGGAGCGGGTGCGGTCGAAATGGTTTCTGATCGCGACGTTTTTCGGCCCGGTGTTCTTCAGCGCGATCATCATCGTGCCGGCATGGCTGGCGTCGCGCAGCAAGGCGACTAGCGATGTCTACAATACCGTGATCCTCGACGCGACCGACACCGGCTTTGGGCACCGGCTGGCGGTGAACATTGCCGGCGACACGACCATTGCGGGCCGAATGCCGGTGGTGAAGCTCGTGCCCCCGAGTGAGCTGACCGCGGCGGAGAGCGTCGCCACCCGCCAAGTGATGCGGAAGGAGCGCACCGGTTACATCGTCGTCAATCAGCAGACTCTTGCCGGCGAATCGGCGCGCTACGCGGGCACCAACGCAACGTCGATCGCCGACATGGCGCAGATCAAGAACGCGATCCGCAACACGATTCTGGCATCGCGACTGGAGAAGGTTGGTCTCGACAACGAGAAGATGAAGGAGATCACCTTCATCCCGCTCGATTTCAGCACCGAGCGGATCACCGAGCGCGGCCGCGCCGGATCAGGAATGGCGAGCGTGCTGTTCGGTTTTGCGATCGGGTTCCTGCTCTACATGTCGATCGTGATCTACGGGCAGACCATCATGAGCGGCGTTCTGGAGGAGAAGACGACGCGCGTCGCCGAGGTAGTGATGTCGAGCGTGCCCACCGACTCGCTGCTAGCCGGCAAAGTGCTGGGCGTGGGCGCGGTCGGATTGACGCAGCAGATAATCTGGATCGGCACCACTTACTTGCTCCTCAAGCTCCGGGCACCGATCATGGCGAAGCTGGGCGCGCCGACGGTCAATTTCTCGCTCCCCGACATCAGCCTCGGGGCGGGGATCGTCTTCCTGCTCTTCTTCCTGCTCGGCTTCATCTTCTACTCGTCGCTGTATGCGGCGGTTGGATCGTCGGTGAACAGCGAGAGCGAAGCGCGGCAGGCGGCGAGTCCGTTGATGATCATGATCGTCAGCACGGGCGTGTTCATCCAGCCGGTACTGTTAAATCCGACCGGGACGATGGCGAAAGTATTATCGCTCGTTCCGATCTCGTCGCCGATCATCATGCCAATTCGCATGGCGGTAACCGGAGTGCCCGCACTAGAGCTGGCGGGAAGTCTCGTCTTTCTCGCGATCGGGTGCCTGCTCGCGTTATGGCTTGCTTCCCGGATCTATCGCGTTGGGCTGCTCATGTACGGCAAGCGGCCGACGATGAAGGAAATGGCGAGGTGGGTGTCGTACGCCAGGTAAGAAAAAGGACGGTGCTGCTGGCGTTCTGGGGTAACGCGTTGCGGGTTGCCGGTAGCACGGTTGCTGGATCCCGGTCAACTGCGTTGCCGACTTGTCGGCGCCCCGTCTATCGCAACTTCAACCGCGGCTCCGTAAGCCCACTCGGTTGCGAGCCGCGAGCCCCCGCCACTTATTATTCAGTACTCACTCAAAGAAGCGGAGATTTAGATGTACGATGAACGTTTTGTAACTCCAATGCGCCAGGAGCTCACGATGCTCGGCGTCGAGGAAATGCGCACCCCGGCAGAAGTCGATGCCAAGCTCGCGAA
>Ga0070679_100000607_pt1 | contig 30473 bp, 23 predicted proteins | sample KBSC63BmetaG_FD_65652 | JGI IMG/M metagenome (GOLD analysis project Ga0070679, IMG submission 65652) | Corn rhizosphere microbial communities from Kellogg Biological Station, Michigan, USA - KBS C6-3B metaG | ecosystem: Host-associated > Plants > Roots > Rhizosphere | place: USA: Michigan... | reverse complement strand
CATCCCGAGACTACTTAACTCCTGGGTGCGTGTCAACTGGTCATGCGCAATTCGGCTTCCTGTATAGCAGCAGGAAGTGGGATATCGAATGCCAAAACAGAAGAATTATCGCAAGCTTCCCCCCTCCCTCAATGCTGCTCTCCTCCGATTTCAAGGAGACGTGGTGGTGGCAACTGTAAGAAATATCAATCCTTCAGAACTCGCCAATGGTACTTATTTACACGTCGGGCTCGTCGGAAGTACTGTTGCCGGAATGCAGTTGACACCCGCTGTGCCGCAAGCGGATCGTGGCCGATATTCGCGCTGGAACGTTGAAGGTCGTGAATTAGTCCGGCGAGACCTTCCAAAGTACGAGAAGACCGTGAAATTTGAGGTTCCGTGCTTTGGGGATTGGAGCAATATGGTCACTATCACTCAATACCGCATGGTGTACAAGCGCGAAAATCTTCCTCCAGAGAACCGGACGATAATCGCAGAAATTTTGTCGCCACGGATCGACGGAGGCTGTGTAGCGAAGTTTTCTGTCCAAGGCAATTTTGCGAGAACGTCACCAATGTTTGATCGGGAACTCTTATCTGCAGTCAACCTGCTGCATGAGAGCCTGGGTACAGTGGGCGTATTTCCTGTGGCGACGACGCTTGCACAGTTCCTCGGACAAGCAGCCGTTCCTTGGCAGATTCTTCCGGCCGGAACTCGCGAGCAGCAGATCGCAGCGGTACTTGGCTTCGCCGGGCATGCGGTGCCTGAACTCAGGCGACGGGTCGAGGAACGGATCGCGTTCTTCGAATCTCTACACCCGAGAGAGCTTATCGTTGGCGCCGGCGGAATGAGTGGCTACGTCGGAGCTAGCTTTTCAGACGAATTGGTGCTGTTCGACAATATGCAAGACGGAAATGCCGTGTACATTCTCTTCAAGAACTGGCGGCAGTTGAGCCAGCAAACGAAAACAGAACTGCTGGGGAACGGCGTAGAAGGGCGCGATTACATCCGGATCGTCCATCGCGATGGTTGGGAAGCGCGAGTGCGTGAACACATTGCATTGAGGCGGGCTGCATAGCAGCTGTAAGTGTTTAGCCGCGCTATCTCGTTTCCATAACTCTCCGAGCGATCCCTATCTGACGCTTGTCGTAGCATCCAAAAAGCTGAGGGCCAAGGCATCTGCCTCGGCCCTTAGCGTGGCAAAGCGGGATGTTAAGCGGCTTCTTCGGTCGCGGCAGCCTTGGCCGAGGCAACGGTGTAGTTCGGGTCGCCGATCTTGAAGCGGGCGAAGCGGCGCACCGAGATGTTCTCGCCGAGCTTGGCGATCTTCGAGGCGATGAGCTGGCCGATGCTGACGGTCTGGTCCTTGATGAACGGCTGCTCCAGCAGGCAGAACTCTTCGTAGAACTTGGAGAGCTTGCCCTCAAGCATCTTCTCGATGATGTTCGCAGGTTTGCCGGACGCGGCGGCCTGAGAACGGTAGATGTCCTTCTCGCGCTCGATGTCGCCTTCGGTGACTTCGTCCTTGCCAACGTAGCGCGGGTCCACCGCGGCGATGTGCATGGCGATGTCCTTCAGCAGCTCCTGGAAGTCATCGGTGCGGGCTACAAAATCGGACTCGCAGTTGAGCTCGAGCAGGACGCCGATCTTTCCGCCGGCGTGGATGTAGGTGCCGACTGCGCCTTCGTTGGTCGTGCGCGAAGCCTTCTTGGCAGCCGAGGCCATGCCGCGCTTGCGCAGGACGACGAAGGCGTTTTCCATGTCGCCCTTGGCTTCCTGGAGGGCCTTGAGGCAGTCGCCCATGGGCGCGCCGGACTTTTCACGGAGTTCTTTGACTTGTTTCGCGTCGATCTTTACGTCAGACATTGCGGTAATTCCTTCTCGCCTCGCGGTGGAAGCGTGTGAAACGGGCGCGGGACAGAGCCCGCGCCTAAATCTTAATTTGGTGGCGTTACGGCAGGGTCAAAGACCCTGCCCTTCCGTTCGTGCCTCAGTTGAAGATCGTGGCGAGCGGAGGAAAGCAGATTCCTCCGCTGCGCTACGGAATGACAAACGTAAACGCTTGTCGCATTGAGGCCTAACTACGCGGTGGCTTCGGCTGGGGCTTCGTCGGTCTCGGCTTCGACAGCGGCCGGGGCCTTGCGGATGCCTCCGCCGAGGGCGGCGTTGAGGTCGATGACTTCGTCCTCGTCGGCTGCGTCTTCGGTGGATGCTTCAGCGATGCCGGCAGACTCGTGGATCTCGGACATGATGCCGTCTTCGTCTTCGCCGAGGAAGTGCGACTCGGTGTGGAGAGGACGGATGTCTTCGAGCTCGTTGGAGAATGCCTTGTCGGAGATCATAGCCGCGCCTTCGAACGCCGAATCAGCAATCTTCGTGGTGAAGAGGCGGATGGCGCGGAGAGCGTCGTCGTTGCCGGGGATCACGTAGTCGACAACCGTGGGATCGCAGTTGGTGTCGACGACTGCGACGACCGGAATGCCAAGCTTGCGGGCTTCGGCGACAGCGATGGCTTCGTTGTTGGAGTCAACGACGAAGATCGCGTCAGGGAGGCGGCGCATGGTCTTGATACCCGAGAGGTTGGTCGAAAGCGACTTGCGCTCGCGCTCCAGCTTGATGACTTCCTTCTTGGTGAGCAGCTCGTAACGGCCGTCGGTCGACATTTCGTCGAGTTCCTGCAGGCGCTTGACCGACTTCTGCACGGTGACCCAGTTGGTGAGCAATCCACCCAGCCAGCGGCTGTTGATGTAGGGCATGCCGGCGCGGGTGGCCTCTTCAGCGATGGCGTCCTGCGCCTGGCGCTTGGTGCCGACAAAGAGGATGAGCTTGCCGGTGGAGGTCAGATCGGTGACGAACTTCGACGCTTCCTTGAACATCTTCAGCGTCTTCTGGAGGTCGATGATGTAAATGCCGTTGCGCTCGCCGAAGATGTATTCCTTCATCTTGGGGTTCCAGCGCTTGGTTTGGTGGCCGAAGTGGACACCGGCTTCGAGCAGTTCCTTCATTGTGATGCTTGCCATGATTGGCTCCTGTTTATAGACCGCGCCGGAGGGCTCTGATGGGCCAAGTTCCGCCGGTCTGGATTGATCCCTGGCAGTAAAGCGTCGGGAGATTTAGTTCCGTGCCGCGGGGGTTGATTCCCGCGGGTGATGCGATGCCCGGAGCGCTTGTGGCGCCCCGGGCAGAAAGCAGATCCCTTCGCTGCGCTACGGGATGACAACCAAAAAGCGTTGGTCAACCGCAGAAGGCGAAGCCAGTACCAGCGGCTAGCGCTTGGAGAACTGGAAGCGAGCGCGAGCGCCCTTCTGGCCGTACTTCTTGCGTTCCTTACCGCGGCTGTCACGGGTGACCATGCCTTCCGACTTGAGCGCCTTGCGGAGCTCAACATTGAAAAGCATCAGCGCACGGGCGATGCCGAGCTTGACTGCGTCGGCCTGGCCCATCACGCCACCACCCTTGACCGTGGTGAGGACGTCGAATGTTTCGTTGATGTCGGCGATGCCGAGCGGCTTTTTGGCCGCGGCGCGCTGCTGTTCGGTGACGAAGTATTCGTCGAACTGCTTGCCGTTGACGGTGAACTTGCCGGAGCCGGGACGCAGGAAGACGCGGGCGATTGCGCTCTTGCGACGGCCGGTTCCGTAGTACTGAATCAGGTCTGCCATTTTTGATCCTCTTAGGGGCCAGGGCTTAGGGCCCAGGGCTCAGAAAACTGTGTGAAACGAAACTGTTTTGGCTCGCTGGGCCCATGAAACCTGGACCCTGAACCCCGCTCTTACGCTACGCGCGCGTGCTCTTGCTTCTTGTTGTGCAGCTCCAGCGGCTTGCCGGTACGGTGCATTTCCAGAGCAACAGGCTGTTGAGCGTGGTGCGGATGGTCGGCACCCTTGTAGACCTTGAGCTTGGTCGCCATCTGGCGGCCCAGCTTGGACTTCGGCAACATGCCCTTGATGGCCTCTTCGAGAATCTTTTCGGGGCGGCGAACCAACAGCTTGCTGTACTCCTCTTCGCGGAGACCGCCGGGGAAACCGGTGTAACGGCGATAGAGCTTCTGGCCGGCCTTCATGCCGGTGAGGTGGATCTTCTCGGCATTGACGACGACGACATGGTCGCCCATATCGATATATGGCGTGTACAGGGGGTTGGTCTTGCCGGCGAGGACGCTGGCGGCGTGCGAGGCGAGACGGCCAAGCGTCTGTCCGGTGGCGTCGATGACGTACCACTTACGCTGGATGTTCTTGCCGCTGGGGATGGTGGTTGTCTGATTCAGGTTCAACGGGTTACTCCTTACATCTGCCGTCTTCGTGGAACTGGACCCGGCTTGGTGCTCGAAGACTTTGTGGGCATAGGTTGTGCCGGACAAACACGCGCAGACGAAAAGCAGACGCGGAAGGGCCGGAGTTGCGGGCGTGACACGGTAATGCGGCGCACAAAGCCTGAGTACAGCACGGCTGGGGAGTGGGTGCTTTCGTCTGCGGGAGTGATGCTTCCCTGCTTACGGGTGGACTCACCACGGTGTCCCGATCCGCCTTGTCCGTAGAAGAAAACACACGGACAGACAGACGCAGAACTGCGCGAGTGTTTAGAATACCCAAGGTTTAGGGCTGGCGTCAATGAATTTTACGCTTTTGGAAGCGCCAAACGGAGGATCATAGGGGCCATGCGAGTCATGTGGCGGGTTTCCAGTTGGTTGGTCTTGGCTTTCATCTCCTGGGGTGGGGCTGCAACGGCTCAGACGGCCGTGGATGAGATTGCCTCACGTCTGGTCGGGAAGATGGTTTTCCTTCGGGGGATGTGGAGCGGAGGGAAGCTGGCTTTTGCCGCCGACGGCCAGCCAAAACAGGTATATCGGACTGTCCCGTTCACCGAGTCTGGTCTGAAGATTTCTTTGGTAAAAATGGCAGGCTCGAAGTTGCAAGTTGAGGGGCAGCGGGTTGCCATGGGGTTCGGTCCGAGAGGCATTGCGAGCTTTGTGAATGACGGTGGTAAGGCCACCATCAGCATCGACGACGGCAACGGGGACTTGGACAAAGCAGTCGACGCAATTTTCACGTCGGATCTCACAAGCATGATTCCGTCGATGCCGGATTACTGGCAGCCGTACGCGACAAAGTATTTCCTGCCTGCCGGGATCGCTGCCCGCGAGGAGTCTCTTACCACGGCAATCGGGTTCGCCGGCAAACTGAACCCGGCCCAGCCACTGCACATCGCCGGGCCCATAAAGCCTCCACGAGTGTTGCACATGCGCGACCCCGGATTTACAGACGCGGCGCGGCATGCAAAGTTCTCGGGCATTGTCCGGATCTATCTATGGGTGGACGAAAAGGGATTGCCGACTCATTTGGAGATACTACAACCGGCTGGAATGGGCCTGGACGAAGAGGCCATTGCCGCTATCCAGGAATACAGATTTTCACCGGCGACGTTAGACCGCAGGCCGGTAAAGGTGGACCTCTACATTGATGTGAACTTTCAGGTCGTCAAGTGACGCTGTGGATGGTGCTGGGCAAATCAGAACCTTACCGATGTGTCCCGCCGCCGGGAAGCAATTCTGTCGTTGGCAGGATGACAGTTTTTGAGGGAAGGATGAAGTTTTGAGGTGATGCAGGCGGAGTAAAGTTTTGACATGAGAGTCTGGCTGTTTGCGATTACGTTGGGAATTGGAACCGTTTGGAGCATGACAGCGACGGCGCAGACCGCTGCTGGGTTAGCGCAGCCTGCGCCGATCAGGCAAAGCGATCCCACACTGGATGCAGCAGCCGAGTATGTGGGACGGGCGCTGTTTCTGCGATGTTTTTGTTCGGGAGATACGCTCAGTTTCGACGAACAGGGAAAGCCGTCCGGCACGGTGAAGCCGGAGGACTGGACGCTGGCCGGTGTGAACGTTCTGAAGGTCGAGCGCAAGGGGCCGGAAGCGATCGAGATGGAGGGTGTGCGGGTTGCGGTCCGGTTTGTGCCGGAGCGGCGGGAGTTCGAGAGGCATCCGCAGAACGACGAGAAGATGCGGATCACGGTGGCCGATACCGGCGACCGCAATCAGATGAAACGGGCGCTGGAGGCGATATTTTCGGTAGGGATCGACGTGCGGTTGCAACATACGATGCCGGAATACTGGCGGCACTATTTCGACCCGAAACTGGCGTGGACTGCGGATGAGTTGGCCGGGCAGACAATTTATTCGACAGCGCCGGGCTCGGGGGTTACACCACCGAATGCCACCCATAAAGCGGAGCCCGGGTATACCTTGCTGGCCCAGAAGGACCGCGTGAAGGGCACAGTGCAGATACGGGCAGTGGTGGATGCACAGGGTGTGGCGCGGCGCATCACGATTGCTCAACCGCTGGGATATGGGTTGGATGAGAAAGCGGTGGAGGCACTGGCGAAGTTTCGGTTTGCACCGGCGACGAACGAGGGGAAGCCGGTGGCGTCGAATGTGGTGGTGAGCCAGGAATACGTGCTGGTGGCGCCTCCCCAGTAAGACAGCGAGTAGAGCGTAGAGAGCGCGGTTTTGTTGAGTTTTGAGCCGTGAGGTCTTGAGTTTTGAGTGTGGTAACGTGGTGCGCATGAACAAGACCATTTGGGTTGGCGTTGTGGCCGGCCTGTTGACCGTGGGTGCGGTGGCGCAGTCGGCGAAGGATGCCGAGAAGAATCTGCGCGACGCACTGGTGAAGAAGCAGATGTTTCTGCGCGGGTTCAGCGACGACCCGACCATCGAATGGAAATGGAATGGCAAGGACCTGGTCGAGGACACCCCGAAGTTTATGACGCTGGGTGCGGTGACGATCAAGTCGGTGAAAGTGAATGGGGAGAAGGTCGTCATTCAGGGCGACCGGCAAACCCTGGTACGTACGGAAGGCCACAATGTGCAGTTTGCATCTGAACTTGTCGCGGTAACGATCAATGTGGACCTGCACGGAGCGAATGTAGCGGAGGTGCTCCCGACGCTGCCGGGGGCGCTCTTCTACTCCGATCTGAATGCAGCGGTACAGCAGCTTCCAGGCGCATACGGCGAGCTGCTGCCGACGCCGCCGCTGCCGAAGAAACCGGCGGCCGCTTCGGCGTGCGATTGCGCTCATCCGTCCGACTGCTCCGACAATGTGGCGCTTGTGGCGATGGCCGGGATGAAGCCACCGCACAGCGGGACGCCGACTCCGGACGCGAGCCCTGATGGGAGCTATGCCACCGTCGTTGTTAATGTGGACGACACGGGCAAGCCGCTGGAGATCTGGCTGGGACGGCCGGGCGGACCGCGGGTCGATGACGCGATGCTGACGACAGTGAAGGGATATACGTTTTCTCCCGCGACCTGCCATGACAAGCCGGTGAGCGCGGCGATGCGGATCGACGTGCCGGTAGACGTCGGAGTCGAGGCGGTCGGAGGACGGGGGCGGCGATAGTGCTGACGAAGAAGATCGCTTGCGGGTTCGCACTGATTCTGCTCACGGCGGGAGTGGCGGCACAGACACCGAAGGATAGCGAGAAAGCGCTGCGTAATTCTCTGCTGAAGAAGCAGTTCTTCCTGCGGGGCTTCAATGCGAATCCGGAGATCCGCTGGCGATGGGATGGGAGTGCTTTGGTGCAGGAGCCGTCGCGGTTTCACACCTTGGGCGTGTTAACTCCTATATACGTTAATGTCGAAGGTGACACGGTGAGGATCGAGGGCCAGAGGCGCACGTTTCTGCGCTCCGGCGATAAAGGCTTCACACTCTCGGAAGATGAAATCCGGGTTCGTGTTGTGGTCGATTTGAAGGTCGCCGATATGGCAAATCTCCTCCCAAAACTACCCGACTTACTTTTCTATCCAGACCTGAACAGTGCGTTGGCCGACTTGCCCGAGGAGTATCGGGGTCTGTTGCCGGCTGAGAGCGGTCTTATCACCGGAAAAGCCAGGCCCAAAAACTGCGACTGTTCGAGTCCGCGCGCCGTCGAGTGCGGTCAGGGACCACCAGAGGCCTGGATGGCCGGCATGAACCCACCGAAGCTCTTGAAGCATCTCGATGCGGAGTTTCCGAATTCGGTGCGTGCAGAGAAGCTGGATGCCTATGCGACGGTCGCCTTCATCGTCAATACGGCGGGCAGACCGGATTTCCTGTGGGTATCGAAACCCAGTGATGACGAGGTCAATGCAAGTGCGCTGCGAGCGGTGAGTCAGTACACGTTTAAGCCGGCCACCTGTCACGACCAGCCTGTGGCGGTCTACCTGTTTGTCGATGTGAACTTTCAGATCCATTAATGGACAAGCTGCTGGGTGGTGGGTTGCTGGCCTAGTTTGGTGATGAGCGGCTTCGGGGTGCGTTGTTTCTGGTGCCGGGGAGGCGGCGGAGCTGTCGCCGGGTCGAGGCGGTAAAGGATCAGCAGGTTGCGGTCGGAATCGTCCATGGCGGGAAACGCGGCGACGCGGGTGAGGCGGTAGAGCGGCCGGAGGGCGTCCATTTTGTCGTCGTCCACCTGGTTCCAGGCAGCGTACCAGCCGGGGCGATAGACGCGGACACGCTCGTCGAGGTCCATGGTGCCGAAGTCGTCGTCGATGGAAGGAAGGCCCGTCATCAGGGTGAGGTCGGAGCCGGAGATGGAGAGCACGAGGTTGGAATGGGTCTCATCGGCCAGGACAATCTGGCGGATACCTTCGGCTGCGTCGACGAAAGTGTACGTCGGGTTTAAGACGAAGGCGAGGGTCTGGGTAGCGTCGGGAAGCACGATGGCGAGGACCGCGGCAGTAGCCAGGACGGCTGTGAGGCGTGTGGTGGCGAAGCAGTCGATGGCCAGCGCGAGGACCAGCGTGATGGGGACCGCGATGACAAGGTAATAACGCGGCTGCAGGTTGTTGTGGTAACCGAGGAAAGTGAAGTAGCCGGCGATCCAGAGAAGCAGCGCGGGGACGAGTGGGTTGGCGAACAGGCGGGGGCGCCAGAAGAGCGCGAGAGCGATGGTGACAAAGAAGAGCGGGTAGAGGATGGCACCGATCCAGAGACCGTCGGAGAAGGTGTTGAGGACGACGGTCGCAAGAGGAGCGAGCTCGAAGCCGGTATAGCCGTTAGCGGAAAAGAGGTAGCGGTAGTCCTCTATATAGCGATGGACGAAGAATACGTAATAGGCGACCCAGGTTGTGGCGGCGATAGAGATCGGGATGATGGCAAGGCGAAGAGCGGGACGGAAGCGGTATCCAGCCCGCGCCCAGAGCATATAGAAGATCGACGGGAAGAGGCAGAGGCCGGTGGTTTTGGTGAGGATGATGGCGGGGAGGAGAAGGCCCAGGGCGACGGCTGGAATTATGTGCGGCAGCTTGAAAGCAGGTCTCTCCACTGCGTCCGCAGGAAGCGCGGACTCCGGTCGAGATGACACTTTTGTCGCGGCGAGGAGGGCGAGAAGGGTTAGGCAGATGAGGAGAGGTTCGATGATGGCGGTACGGTTGAAGGCGTAGAGGAAGGGGCTGGTGCAGAGCAGAAGTATCGCGAGAGGTGCGGCGAGGGGCTTTCGAGTTTCGGAGCTGGTGTAGCGGTGGAGAAGAAGCCAGATGATCCAGAGGGTCAGGCCAAAGACGCAGACGGTAAGGGCGCGGGCGGCGGTGAGGGAGGCTCCCGTGAAGCGAAAGACGAGGTATTCGAACGCGGGCCAGATGGGAAGCGCAACCGCGGGGTTGAAGTCGCCCTTCCAGTACCAGTGACCGAAGAGGACCTGGCGGATGGCGCCATCGCCGTACCAGCCCTCGTCGGTGTACTTTGACCAATCGTTCCAGGGGGAAAAGTTGGGAAAGTCGGCGCGGAGGTGCAGGAAGTGCAGCGCGAAGAAGACCGCGGCGACCGAGAGCATCAGCCAACGCAGGATTGTTGAGAAATCCGGGTGCGTGGTCGGCTTGGATGCGGGCTCGGTCATGGACTCGCGATCAGGATAGTTGGATGGCGATGCGGGACGTAGCGGCTTCCACTGTGAGCGGCGTAAGGGCAAGGGCGAAAGGCAGAAAGATGCGGACTTCGTCGATTCGGCCGAGCACGCACCACATGCCGACGAAGATAGCAGACGCCAGCAGCAGGCCCGTCTGCGCCGGCTGAGGCCTGAAGCGGTGGCGGGCAATCTGCATGACGAGCCAGATGGTGGGGGCGAGGAAGAGCGCGAAGGGGACGATGCGGATGTGGTCGGTCAGGTTGAGTGCCAGTTGATAAACGGGTGTGCTCCCATAAGTAGCGTGCGGGTAGACGATGCGCATCAGGTAGAGCTGCACGGCCGCGGCACAGGTTGCGGCAACCAGGCTGGCAAAGAATGGAATCCAGCGTGGAAGGGCGGCGGGCTGGGTCCGCTTGCTGAAGAGGCATACGAGGGCGACGCTGAGATGGAAAACGACGCCCACATCAGCGCGGGTAAAGCCCTGGAGAATACCAAGAGCGATGATGCCCGCGACGGTGAGCAGGGTTCCGGCAGGCCCGGGCAGACGGACGGTGCTGAGCCAGAGGGAAAGCGCGAGGAGCGCGGCGATGGTGAGGGTTTCCGGGCGCTGATACCAGGTGAGCCACTGAAGACTGTATTCGAAGAGGAGAAGAAATGCGGCGGCGGCGAACCATTGCGCCGCCGCGCTGACGGAACGCCATGTCGCTGAGCGGAGGAGCAACGCGCGGAGAGTGAAGGCGGCGATGAGCAGCGCGGCGAAGTCGATGAGCGTGAGCGCATGGCGCATCGCGAGAGGCGTGTGCAGGGTAAGAAATTCGGCGGCTTTGAGGACTCCGACGCGGTACTGCGCTGGAGCGGGGGCGACACCACGGAGGGTAGATGCCCAGATGTCGGGGTCGGCGTGGAAGCTGCGGCTGTACTCCCAGTAGTCGAGGAAAACGGACGAGAGCGCGGCCAGCAGGATGAAGATGGAGAGAGTCCGGCGCGGGCTGGCAGTAGGCTTCATCGGGTCTTCACAGCATATCGGGAATCGCGGCGCGAGGAGGGCGGCGCTCCGACATACAATTGCGGCTTAGAGTTTGGGGGACGTCATTGCAGGGCGCGATCGAACACCGGCAACACATCAAAAGCCTCGATGGGCTGCGCGGGATTGCGATTGTGATGGTGTTTCTTTTCCATTGCTATCCGCGCCGCGCGGGCGATCCGATTGGGCTGCTGGCAGGCGGTGGATGGGCTGGGGTCGATCTGTTTTTTGTGCTGTCGGGGTTTCTGATTACCGGCATTCTGTATGACACCCTAGGGCAGCGGCGATACTTTCTGAACTTCTATGCGCGGCGAGCGTTGCGGCTGTTTCCTGTGTATGTCGTCGCTGTGGCGATCGTGCTGGCGGTGGGACCGCTGTGCGGCTTGATCTATACCTGGTGGGACGTACCGTTCTTTCTGTACGCCAGCAATATTGTGGAGGACCTCGGGCATCATCCACAGTTTGGGCGGCTGGATATGTACCACGTATGGTCGCTGGGCGTGGAGGAGCAGTTTTATTGCCTGTGGGCGCCTGCGGTTTTTCTGCTGCGCAAACGCCGGTGGATTTTGATCGCGTGTCTTTTCGGTGCGGTCTTTTCGTTTGTCCTGCGATGGGTGTTTCTCGCCCATCCCGATGCGCCGTACACGATATATCGTGAGCTTCCGACGCGTCTGGATAGCCTGATGCTCGGCGGAGCGCTGGCGTTGATCGTACGGACGGAGCAAGGAGCGCGGTGGTTGGCATCGCGGAAGATGGTCCTTAACGCTCTGGTGCTGGCGGGCGTCGTGGCGTTCTGCCTGTGCGTGGCGAAGGCGCACTCTTCCTTCTATTCGCGGGATGCGATGCAGCGGTACGGCTATGCGGCAGTGGCAGTGTTGTTTGCCGCGATGATCGCGCTGGCGCTACAGCCAGGGACGTGGGCCGCGCGGCTGGGAGAGGTGCGGTGGCTGCGAGTGGTGGGCAGGTATAGCTACGGGATTTATATCTTCCACCAGATTCCGATGAAGTACTACTGGGATTTTTTGCGGTGGGCAGATGGGCTGACGCGGTTTCCAATTGTGGCGAGTGTCGTGGGGACGGCGATGGTGTTTGCGCTGACGATGGGCATCGCCGCGTTGAGTTACCACACCGTGGAAATGTTTTTCCTGCGTATGAAGCGCTACTTCGCGTACGACGATGAACGCAAGGCGCATCGTGTGGTCGCGGAGCAGGATACGACGGTGGCGGTGTCGTAGATCTTATGACTTCGGCTTCACTCCTGCGGGCATGGTCGGTGCTGTGGTTGTGTTGATAGACACCTCGATGTTGCGGCCGAGCCAGCGGTCTTGTCCGGGCCAGTACAGCGTGAAGATCAGCGTGCCGGTGGTCTGCGGCGAGATGCAGATGTCCGCAAACGAACCCGGAGGGCCGATCACGGTGGACTCGGTGTGGGTGGTCGTCGCCCAGTCGTCGACCGTCCATGTGACCTGGAAGGGCTGGGCGTCGATGATGCGGAACGAGCCACCCTGCACCATCGCCGAGATGGGCCGTGAAAGCTGAAAAATTTCCATGCGGCTCATGAAGTTGCGCTGGTCTTTGGGAACGGCGTAACGCTCTTCGACGACCGAGATGCGGTCGAAGACCCGGCCGTCGGCGACCGAGCGCAGCAGCTTGACGTACTCTGCATGGGCCCAGACAAGCGGCTGCGCGGACCCTGCCGACTGGCCGAAGTAGAGACCTTCGGCTGGGAGGTCGGCGTAGTCCCAGACCTGCTCGGGCAGCATGCCGCCGATGGAGCTGAACTGTTCGAGCGCCGTGATGTAGGGCGTCACATTCTCGCCGGCTGCGAGTTCGTAGTGAGCGCGCTCGCCGGTCATGATGGGCCATGCACGGCCCTGTCCCCAGCCGAGGTAGGGGCCGCCATCTTTCCGCTGGCCGTAGCCGTCGTGGTTGTAGCGGCGCCAGCAGGGGCCGTAGGGGGTGTCGATTTTGAGGACGCTGTCGATGACCTTGATGGAATCCACCATCAGCGGGTCGTCGGCACGGCGGACACCGTATCGCACAAGCTCGAGGAAGCCTCCGTCGACAACTTCGCGGGCTTCGTAGGTATCTTTTTCGCCCGGGCCGCGGTTGGCAATGCGAATGGTGCCCGGGGGGATGGAGTCATTGTGAAACGGCTCGCCGGGGGCCGGCGGACGGATGCGCATGTAGTGATGCTTGACGTCCGGATGAAGTACGCCTTCGGTGGTGGTGGTCCACTCGTCGAGATGGGCCTCGATCCAGTCGGCGTAGTCCTCGTAGAAGGCCCCGAGGGCCTCGTTGCCACGCGAGGTGACGATGTCGGAGGCGCAGAGCAGGCCGGAAATCACGGCGGCGAGAGTCGAAGGCGAGTAGCCTGCGTTCTCTTCCCAGCGCTCCTGTTGCGTGACCGGGGCGTAGCGGCAGAGGAAGGCCGCGGCCTGCGTCACGAACGGCAGAACGTCGAAGCTGCCGAGGCCGTCGACCTTCCACAGACGCCATGCCAGCATGATGGGGAAAGCGACCTCGTCGAGCTGAATGCCGGTCCAGTAAGGGGTTCCGTCGATCCAGAAATTCTGCGCAAATCCGCCGTCGGGGCGCTGGGTGCAGGCGAGGTAGACCAGGGCCCGGCGAGCGGTGTCGATACGGCCGCAGGCGAGGAGCGCTGTGGCGGACTGCACCATGTCGCGCGTCCACACCAGGTGGTAGCCGCCGAGGTCGTCATCGGATTTCGAGGCGCCCCAGGGGATCGACGCGGAGGCGATGAAGGCGCCGGAGTAAGTCTTGTCTTCGTGCGCCAGAATGGTGTTGTGGCTGACCCGCATGAGGCGGCCGTTGTCGGTGGAGACCGACGCGAGGCGCTCGGGCGAGGCGGCGCGGTGCCACTGTTCGATGTAGCGTTTGCGATGCAGTTGGTAGGGCGTGGAGAGCGTCTGCATCATGCCCGCGAGCGCTGAGTGGTGGCCGTCGCCGAGCGCGATGGCGATGGTAAACTCGCGATTTTTCGCAACGTCGATCTCTCCCATCACGGCGAGGTTTCCGTTGAGCGCCTGGCCGAAGTTCCAGGTCATTTTGCCGTTGGTGACGATGTCCTGATAGCCGTCGCTGGAGCCGACGTAGCCGCAACTGGAGCGCGAGAATCCGCAGTCGGCCCCGAAGGCGAGCGAAACATTGTTCTTCCACGCCACGATGCAGCGGCGGCCGGCGACGTTGACGGAGCGTGCGGAATTTCCCACGCCGCCACCATCGAGGTGTGGGGCCATGAGCGCATAGCACTTGAGCCTGGAGAGGAACGTTTCGTCACCGTCAATTTTTACGTTCATCAGCACGACCGGATGGTGCGGATCGGTAACGAATTCCTTGGTGACGGTATAGCGCCCGCCGAGATCGGTTGCCACGACTCGCACCGCCAGCGCGTCGGGGTCAATGTGGTGGAAATCGTACTGAAGGTCGCGCTTTTCTTCATGGAAAAATGTTTCGCCGTCGGTGAACAGCAGTTCCATGTCGCGGGTCTGCGGACGGTCAATGGTGGGGTAGTAGATTTCGTTCAGCGTGCCGTGGGAGATGGTGAACCATATCCTGCTGGAGGCGGCATAGGCGGTCGAAACCGCGTCTTTCTTGCTCGAAGTCCAGCGTGGCTCGAGGCCGGGTGCCCCGAAGGCTGGACCGTCGTCGTCCAGCCAGCGGTACGAATCGTTCAGTGAACTCATGCACGCTATTAGAGCAAATTTCCTGCTGCCGTGAATGAAGAAGCTCGCCGTCTCCTTTTTCCGGAGAAAACGGCATGAACTTTGAGGTTCCCGCTATACCAGCAGCGAATTGCTGCGCCCGGACCGGGGATGGCGTCCAGGCCAAATTTTCAGCTATCCGATATGCTGGGCATGCATCCAATAAAGCGCGCGGACAATTTCGCCCACCGCAAAACCTTTGCAGCACGACAAGGAGAATCAACGTGGCTTTCGAACTTCCTCCCCTTCCCTACGACTATGCCGCTCTCGAGCCCACTATCGACGAGGCGACCATGAAGCTGCACCACGACAAGCACCACCAGACCTACGTCACCAATCTGAACGGCGCGGTGGAGAAGTATCCCGACCTCGGCAGCAAAACGCCCGAGGAACTGGTGTCCGACCTCGCCAGCGTTCCCGAGGATGTACGCACCGTGGTCCGCAACAACGGTGGCGGACACGTCAACCACACCATGTTCTGGCAGATCATGAAGCCCGAGGGCGGCGGCGAGCCTTCCGGCGCGATCGCCACGCAGATCACCGCGGATTTTGGCAGCTTCGAAGACTTCAAGAAGAAGTTCAACGATACGACAGCCAAGCAGTTCGGCTCGGGCTGGGGCTTCCTGGTGTTCAAGGGTGGCAAGCTGGAGATCGTCACCAAGCCGAATCAGGATTCACCGCTTTCAGACGGGCTGTACCCGATTCTTGGTAATGACGTCTGGGAACACGCGTACTACCTGAAGTATCAGAACAAGCGTCCCGATTACCTCGCAGCGTGGTGGAACGTTGTGAACTGGGACGAGATCAACAAACGGTTCGAGCAGGCCCAGAAGTAATAAAAAGCCAAAGGCCGCCGATTAGGTCGCGGCCTTTGGCTTTTCCATGATTTCTAAGGGCTGCACCAAGCTCATCGCAGCAAACCAACTTCATGCATGGTCTATCGGAAGATCGCTCAACCGTAATGCCAACGATTTCGCTCCGCAGCCGGACTTTAGGAATTCTCCCAGCCGCAGCCGTTTGACCGTGAACCCGCGTGACTCCAACTCGCCCGTCAGCCTATCGGAAACCTCACCGGTAAAAATCGTCGTCCCCACATTCAACGCCGAACAAGCCAACCTGGTCGCATCCTGTTCTGTCACGACGATCCGCTTGTCAGCTGGAAACGCCTTCTGAATCTGCTCCAGCGAAGCCGCGTCGAACGCTTCAGGATAATACAGCAGGTGTCCGCCGACTAGCGGCGCAAAGCACGTATCCAGATGATAGAAACGTGGATCGACCAAGTGTAGCGAGTGCACCGGCACATGCCACGCATCTGCTACATGCCAATGCGACGAGCGGTGGGTTCTCACGCCATACGCGGCCCACAACTCGGTGCCGGTGTCGTTGAACAGAACATCACCCTCGCCCTCAAACGCGGTCTCGCGTGGCGTGTTCCAGACGAGGAAGCCATGCTCCTCCATCCATGTCCGCAGAAACGGCGTCTCCGCGCGACGCTGGCCATGCATAAAGCTGGACAACGCGGCAACGCCGTGATGAATCACCGCACCATGGCCCAGGAATGTCATGTCTGGGCAGCCTGGCTCAGGGTGCAGAAGACGCACGTCGGCCACGCTCTGCAGAGCGACGTGGAGCTCTTTCCATTGTGAGAAGGCCGTATCCCGGGACGAGCGGTGCAGGTTGCCTGCCATCCACGGATTGACGGCATAATCCACGCCGTACCACTGCGGGGGGCACATTAGGAAAGTTGGCCGGGTAAAGTGTGGAGTGGGCGCAAAGGTTTTTGACGGTAATGGAGCACTGTTTAATTCTGAAATGGACAGGCCCGCAACTCGTTGACGTGTAGCTGATGCCCCAAATCGGAGGTATTCCCGATTTTTCAACGCGGCTTCAGCGACAGCTTCTCGCTGCATGGCGCGCGTAGAAAATTCCACTATGGATGATTCCGTCCGCTCGGCTGTTTTTGCGCCTGCAGCCACGCTGGTGTTTCCTTCTTCGAGAGCCAAACGCAGAATCACTTCATCGCTCAACTCCGGTAGCCGCATACTAAGATCTCCCTTCGAGCACCGCAAGCGCGTTTGAGGCGTTCAACTCATAAACGTTCAACTTTTCGTGGGCGTCCCATCCTACATGTTCAAACTTTCGCTTCAGATAAAAGCGTTCCGCGTTCGGCAAGGCAGTAAGCATCAATCTTCCCTGGCAGCCCATATCGAAACTTAGCGCAACAGCACAACGCAAAAGAGCTGAACCTACACCAGAATACTTTATATTAGCACCCACATACTCTCTCAAATTCCACGGCGCAGATTCCAAAAAAGAGATGTAAAGGAACATCTCTTTTTGAGATGTTGCAGTGTGTCCGCTTGTTGGGTCGGTGCAAATCATGAGCAGGCCTTGCACGGACTTTTCCGCAACGAGCGAACAGATACGAAAAGTTCTCGCAGGCCTTCCTGAAAATTTTCGTACCCAATTCCAATGTGCGCTTTCGGGTCGGTTAGGGTCATCGAGCCGGAACTGCGCTATGGCTCCAGAGCGGTAGACTCCCCACTCCTTTTCTGTTTCATACAATTCTTTCAAACCAGGATCAGAGACCAACTCTGCAGAAACTGTTCGGTTGCGCGCAGCATCTACGATTTTCACACCGATCCTGAATTTCTCAAACGCCGGTTCCATCCACTCTTCCCTTCTCCTAAACGACATACCAACGTCATGTCGCTGTTCAACTTCATCAGTTGAAGCCAGCTCCTTGCTCAAAATGAAGAATGCCTCATATTACCGGAGGCAGCGGAAGACGAGTTTGAGGTTTTCTGCGACGCTGTATTCTTCTTCAGGAAACTTCGTTAGTTCCCGAACTTCGCGCTATACGCTGCCGTCTCTTTCTCGATAGAGAACAACCGCTCCTCGGCGAGCAGGACGCCCATGCAGACAAACAGCGGAATTAATTCGCCGAAAAGGCGGATTTCGCTGATGACTCCGAAGTACATCATGAACGTCGCCCACACCGGCACGATCCACGCCCATAGTTGAAGCTCCGTGGGACGAGTTTTCGTGCGGAAGATGAGCAGGATGGGAAGCGTGTATCCCGCCATACCGAAGACCTGCGGCCAGCAGATCGGCCATAACGCCAGGCAGATGTTTGCGACGATGTGGTGGGCCAGTTCGGAAGGCCGCTCCGCGAAATGCCGTGTCACCCCTACACGCCACACCAGCCAGAACGCCGCCAGCAGCGTCGTCGTCGCGGTAACCCGCCAGGTGAAGACACGCTTCCAGACAATTCGCCCATCGACCACGCAGGAGGAAAGAAGAAAGAAGAGCAACAGGAACAGCGAGGTCTCGCGGTTTATGGTGGCGACGATGAAAACCAGCGCGAACAGCAACACGTTTCGGCGGCGATAGATAAGGTACAGGCCGAGAGCGAAGAGTCCGACGCTTGGCAGGTCGTAGAAGAAGCGAAAGAAATGGTTGGCCTCCATGCAATAGGACACAGCCACCATCACGAGACAGAATGGATACACATAGGCACTCAGGCGGCGCTGCTTCGAGTAGAAGAGGTACATGTCGCGCGCCACAAGACCGGCGACGATCACGGCGCTGAAATCCACAATGAATTCGACGATATCTTCGGGCAGCACGCCGCGGGGTAGCCAAAGGTGCAGACGGGTGAGCCATGCCGCGAATGCTCCAACAACGTGCGATTGGTGCCCCCAGCGCAACGGATACTCCATCAGCACCCGGCCCTGGAACGGCATGCGTTCCTGGCCGATTTCGTAGCGATCAAGCTGAATGTAAGAGGGAACGCGGTTGAGATAGAACCAGACGACATGCGCTGTCGCCAGCAGGTTTACCGCAATCAGGACGACCTTCTCCTGGACCGCGCGGGCAGGCGCTCGCTCGGCTCCAGGATCATCGGCGCGGGCGGTATGCATTGAAAAATTCTATCGACGCGCAGGCTGCGGCGAAGACCTGAAAGTTGTATCCGCACACCACCGTTCGCGGCAGCATAAACTGGTGCTATGATCCGGAAGTTGCTCTTCAGCGTCAAGTTGCTCTTCAGCGTCGCGTTGATTCCCTGCCTTAGTCTTCCGTCATCGGCGCAAACGCAGCGCACGCCGGAACAGATTGCCGCAGAACTCCAGGCCCGGGCCGATGCTCGCACAACCGTCAAGGCCCCCGGAGTCGCCGAGCGCGCCGTCAGTTTCGCCACCTCCGACGGCCTTACGCTTCCGGGTACGCTGACGCTGCCTCCTGTCCCCCTACCCGATCCGAAACATCCTGAGAAGCCGGTGCCCCGGCCGCCTGTCGCCGTGCTTGTACAGGGCTCGGGTGTGCAGGACCGCGATGCGACCATTGGCGGCAACAGGTTCTTTCAGCAACTGGCCTGGGGGCTGGCCGCGCGCGGCGTCGCCACGCTACGGTACGACCGCCGGGCAAAGGTCGACATCGCCAACTTCTACCAGCACGCGGATCTCGACCACGAGGTCGTACTGGATGCCGCATCGGCGCTGGAGTTTGTGCAGACCCTCCCCGGAGTCGATCCGATGCGGGTGTTTCTGGTCGGCCACTCGCTGGGCGCGCAGCTTGCGCCCGACACGGTCGCCCTGCGGCTGTCGCAGCAGCCGGGGTCGGTGACCGGGATGGTGCTGCTCTCGGGCGTGGCGCGGCCTATCGACCAGGTGATCGACGAGCAGATGCGCACCTTCGGAAAGAACCAGGGCGCCACAACGGAACAGGTCGCACCTGTCGCCAAAATGTGGGCCGATGTCTGGACCGAAGCGCGCGACCCCGGCACGCCGGATGCCCGCCGCATTGGCGTCGGAACATCGTTGCCCGCGTCGTATTGGCGTGACTGGCTGCGGCGCGACCCTGTCGCGACGATGCACAAGCTGTCCGTCCCTACGCTGGTTGCGCGCGGAAGCAAGGACGTGAACTCCACTCATGCCGACTTTGAACTGCTGCAAGCTGCGGCCACGGCACACGGCAGCGATGCGCGTGAGTTCGTGGGACTAAACCATCTCTATATGCCCATCGAGGGCGAGTCCAATGGCGCCGATGTGCTGAATCCCGGCAAGGTGTCGGTAGAATTTCTGGACTACCTTGCCGCGTGGCTCAACCGCACCGGTGCTCCGAAAACCTCAACACCAACCGGCAGATAGCGCTTCCGGGCGATCATCGGTCTCCCTTCAGCGTCTTCAGCCGCGAATCCAGCGTCTCACCTAGGAACGCAGTAATATCCTGAGGCAAACATGTGGATTGTCCGGCTGGCTCTACGCCGCCCCTACACCTTCGTCGTTTTGTCGATGCTGATCCTGTTCCTCGGCATTGGCGCGGCGATTGAAACGCCCAAGGACATCTTTCCGTACATCAACATCCCTGTCGTCACCATCGTGTGGAGCTATGGAGGCTTGACGCCGACGGAGATGGAAGGGCGCATGGTCACCATCTGCGAGCGCTCTTTGACCACTACGGTCAATGACATCGAGCACTCGGAGTCGGAGTCGTACCAGGGCGTCGCCATCATCCGCGTGTATTTCCAGCCAACGGTCAACGTGGAGCTGGCGATCTCGCAGATCACCGCCATCGTGCAGACCATACTTCGCACCATGCCCCCGGGGACAACGCCGCCGGGCATCCTGAAGTACGACGCGTCTTCGGTGCCGATCGTGCAGCTTGGCATGAGCGGCGAGGGACTGACCGAGACCGATCTGTACGACTATGGGTTGAATTTCATTCGGCCACGCCTTGCGATCGTGCAGGGCGCTTCTGTGCCCCTGCCTTACGGCGGAAAATCGCGACAGATCCAGGTCGATACCGATCCCAACCTTCTGTACTCGCACCACTTGTCCGCGACTGATGTTTCGCTTGCCATCAATCAACAGAATTTGATCCTGCCCGCGGGAACGGCGCGGATGGGCGATAAGGAATTTGTCGTCCGGATGAATTCCTCGACCAGCACGGTTTCCGCGCTGAACGATTTGCCGATCCGCGCCTCGAACGGGGCGGTGGTGTTTATCAAAGACGTGGCACAGGTGCGAGAGGGTTTTGCCACGCAGACCAACATCGTGCGCGAAAACGGTAAACGGTCGTCGCTGCTGGTGGTGCTGAAGAATGGCAAGACATCGACACTGGACATCGTGTCCCAGGTGAAAGCGGCCATTCCGAAAGTCACCGCAGGGCTGGGGACGCTGAAGCTCACGCCGCTCTTCGATCAGTCACTGTTTGTGCGCGCGTCGATCAACGAAGTCGCACGGGAAGCTTCCATTGCGGCCCTTCTCACCGGCCTGATGATCCTGCTGTTTCTCGGCTCGTGGCGCTCCACGATCATCGTCTGTATTTCTATTCCGCTGTCGATCGCGACGTCGCTCATTGTCCTGAGCGCGCTGGGTCAGACGATCAACGTGATGACGCTGGGCGGCCTGGCGCTGGCGGTCGGCATCCTGGTCGACGACGCTACGGTGGAAATCGAGAACACCCATCGCAACATGGCGGAGAAGAAACCGCTGACCCGCGCTATTCTCGACTCCGCACAACAGGTGGCCGCTCCGGCGTTTGTTTCCACGCTTTCGATCTGCATCGTGTTCATCCCTGTCGTGCTGCTGACCGGCGCGGCGAAGTTCCTGTTTACGCCGCTGGCGATGGCCGTGGCCTTCGCGATGATGGCCAGCTACTTCCTTTCGCGCACCCTGGTGCCGACGATGATGCACTTCCTGCTGGGCGAAGAGATCAAGCTCTATCAGGACCCGGCCTACGCCGACGCGGAAGAAAAGCGCAACTTCATATGGCGCTGGCACTCGAAGTTCGAACGCAAATTCGAGCGCATGAGCCACCACTACAAACACCTGCTCGAGTGGTGCCTGGACAACGCCGCCATCACCCTGACGCTGTTTGTTGCTTTTGTTGTACTGTCGTTGCCGCTTACTTTTATGATCGGGCGGGACTTCTTTCCGTACGTCGATTCCGGGCAGATGCGGTTGCACGTCAATCCTCCGCAGGGCATGAGGATCGAAGATGCGGAGCAGTATTTCTCCCGCGTCGATGCGGAAATCCGGAAGGTGCTCCCCGCCGATCGCGTCGACATGATCATCGACAACATCGGCCTGCCCAACGGCGGCATCAACCTGGCGTTTTCGAACTCGGCTACGATTTCGAACTCTGACGGCGACATTCTGATCGCCCTCAAGCCCGGTCCGAAGAAGACGCAGGAGTATATGCGGCAACTGCGCGCCGACCTGCACGACAAGTTTCCCGATGGCACGTTCTTTTTCACGCCCGCGAACATCACCAACCAGATCCTCGACTTCGGCCTGCCTGCGCCGATCGATCTGCAGGTGATCGGCCGCGGCAAGAACAACTATGAAGTGGCCAGAAAACTGATGAAGCAGATCGCCGCCATCCCCGGCGCGGTCGATGTGCATATTCACCAGGAGGTTGCGTACCCGACGATGCAGGTGAACGTCGACCGCACCAAGGCGCGGCAGATCGGAGTGTCGCAGCAGGACGTCGCGCAGTCGATGCTGATCTCGCTGACCGGCACGCTGCAGGCCGCGCCGAACCAGTGGCTGAACCCCAACAACGGCGTCAACTACCAGGTGGTGGTGCAGACCCCGCAGTATCGGATCGACTCGCTGCAGGCGCTGGCGCGGACGCCGGTTACATCGCCACAAGGCAACACCACGCAATTGCTCGGCAACCTGGCATCGTTCCGTCGCGACCAGTCGCCGATCATCGTCGACCACTACAACATTCAGCCGGTATTCGATATCTATGCGGATGTCGACCGCCGCGATCTCGGCGCTGTCGCTTCGAAGATCAACGACATCATGGCGGAGACGCAAAAGACCCTTCCGAACACCACCACACTTGCGTTGCGCGGCGAAGTGAAAACGATGAACGATTCCTTCGTTCGGCTCGGTATCGGCATCATCTTCGCTATCGGGCTGGTGTATTTGTTGATGGCGGTTAATTTTCAGAGCTGGCTCGATCCCATGATTATCTTGATGGCGATTCCATGCGCATTCAGCGGGATTCTGTGGATGCTGTTCATCACGCAGACGACGTTCAACGTGCCGTCGCTGATGGGCGCAATCATGTGCATCGGCGTGGCTACGGCGAACTCGATTTTGATGGTGGTATTCGCGAACGATGAGCGCCTGGCTGGTAAAACCCAGGTTGAGGCTGCGTTGAACGCCGGGCATACACGGCTGCGGCCCGTACTGATGACAGCCTTGGCAATGATTATCGGCATGTTGCCGATGGCGCTGGCGCTGGGTGAGGGCGGCGAGCAGAATGCTCCGTTGGGGCGCGCCGTGATCGGCGGCCTGTTGTTCGCGACGATCGGTACGCTGTTTATTGTGCCGGTGATTTATTCGCTGCTGAAGAAGCATCCGCCCATCGACTACACCAGAGAAATCGACCACGAATATCACGAAGGCGAAGAACAGCCGCCGCAGGGCAGTGCACAGGAGCAACCCGCGTAATGCCAGACGACTTCAACAAATTTCCTGATCCATCTCACGAGCTTCCGCCGCCTGAAGAGGCGCGTACTGAAACGTTGCGCGACCAGTTTGCGTACGGCTCGCGCGAAGGCCGGGAACTGGGTGCGGGCTTCGAGCGCGCCCACGATGAGCGTGAGCTTGGGCGCCAGTTTGCCAATCCGGCGATTGCCGAAGCACACAAACTTGGACAGTCGTTCGCCGATCCGAACTCGCTTGACGATGCCCGGCTTGGCAAAGCGTTTGAGGAGTCCAACTCCAGCCGCAAGAAGAAGCAGGCGCCGCTCAAGGAACGCATCCATAAGCCGAAAGACCGCAAGGTGCTGTACATCTTCGTCACCTGCGCGCTGATTCTCTTCGGCCTCATTTTCATCATCGGCTTCATCCGGCTGCACTCGCGCGATCAGGACGTCAGGAAGGAAACAGACGAGCGCGCCAAGGCCGATCCGGTGGTCGAAACGGCAGTGGTGAAACGAGCAAAGGCCGGTGGTGGGCTGGTCGTTCCGGGCACCACCAATGCGCTGACGCAGGCCTTTGTTTATGCCCGCGCCAATGGATATTTGAAGCAGCGTTTTGTAGACATTGGCGACCGTGTCCATGAAGGCCAGTTGCTCGCCATCGTCGACGCGCCCGACCTTGACCAGCAGGTCGACCAGGCGCGCGAGCAGGTGCGTCAGACCGAGTCGCAACTGAACCAGCAACGCGCACAACTCGCGCTGACGAAGGTGACTGTCGAGCGTTATCGCGTGCTCGTTGCAAAGGGCGTTTTTTCACGGCAGCAGGGCGACCAGACCGAGGCCGATTACGCCGCGCAACAGGCCAACGTGGCCGCCGCGGAGCGCAATGTGCAGGCGTTTCAGGCGAACCTGCGGCGGATGATCGCGCTGCAATCGTACGAGCGTGTGACCGCGCCGTTCAGCGGTGTCATTACCCAGCGCAATGTCGATATCGGCGCATTGATCTCTGCCTCAGGCGCAGCCGGTGGCGCATCCGCGGGGCCCGCGCCGGCGGGACAGTCTTCGACCTCGGGCGGGTCGCAACAGTCGGGCCAGACCAACAACTCCGGCTCATCGGGCAACGTCAGTTCGGCCGGCACGCCCGCAAATTCGCCGGGACAAGGCGGTCCGCTGTTCGGCATCGCCCAGGTTGGGCGGCTGCGGATTTTGGTCTCGGTGCCGGAAGGCTACGCCGGGGCCATCCACCCCGGGGTGCAGGCGAAACTCAACTTTCAGGAGTTTCCCAACACCAACTTCAGCGGCGAAGTGACACGTACGTCCGGCGCGATCGACGAGAATACACGCACTTTGCTAACCGAAATACAGGTGGACAACCGCGACGGCAAACTGCTGCCCGGGATGTATGCCGTTGCCACGTTCCCGCCCGTAGCCGGCGACTCGACCCTGATGGTCCCGGGCGATGCTGTCGTCATTCGCAACGATCAGACCGTTGTGTTCGCTGTGGCCGGCAGCAAGGTCCGCATGGTCCCGGTCGTCCTCGGACGCGATTACGGGCCATCAATTGAGGTGCTTTCCGGGCTGCACGAAGGCGATGTGATCGTCACGAATGTGACCGACGACGTTTACGATAGCGCGAAGGTACAAATCCATTCCAGCTCCAGCCAGCAACAGCAGGAGCAGCAAAAGCCCGACCAAACGCAGCCGCCAGGTGGTAATACGCAGTATGGCAACCAGGGCATCGCCGACCAGAACATGCAGGGCAAACCCTCGCAACAGACGCAGAAGGGCAACGGCCAGAAGCCTAAGTCGGACAGCGGTACGGGGAGCAAGCCTTGATACGTCCGGCTCACAATAAATTGGGGAGGCCCATCCCTTCGCGTTCTCCGCGAAAGATTGGGGTATCGCGTAGCGGCCACTCCCGTGTGTCTCTCGCACTTGTCGTCACACTGGCCCTCACCGCCTCAGCGCAACAGCCGCCTCTCCCGCAGAACGTGACGCCACCGGCTTCCGATCAACAGACAGCTCCTCTGCGCGCCGGACAGAAGCAGGAGACGGCGCGAAAAACCGATGTGCCGCGCGGTGCCGCGACTACGCCGGACGCCCCCAGCGTGCCGCCGATTGCGGCGTTTGTTCCCACGCCGCCCACTGTCACAAACACCGGAACGCGACAGCCGGAACGCGAAGCCGCTACCGGGCTGCGGCCGAACTTCCTTGGCTTTCTCGGGCCCTATCGCCGGCCGCATGTGCCGCCGCTCTTTGCCGGTGATGCTACGCGGCTGAACACGCTGATCCGCGATGGCAAACTGTATCTCACGCTTGACGATGCGATTGCGTTGGCGCTGGAAAACAATCTCGATGTCGAAGCCGAGCGCTACAACCTGGTGCTCGCGCAGACGGACATCACGCGAGCGTCCGGCGGCGGCAACCTGCGCGGCATCGACTACAACATTCAGGAGCCGCCCAACGGAGTCGGTGGTCCGGGCAGCCCGCTGCTTAACTCAGAGACGACGAATCCCAACCCGACGACGCCGGCGGTTACCGACCTCACGTCGCTGAACTCCACCAACCAGACGCAGCAAAGTCTTTCGCAAACCACTGCCGGATTTACCTACGCGCCCGGGCCGAATGTGCCGCTCTTCGATCCACAGCTTATCGGTGAAGCCGGCTATCTGCGGCGCTCCGATACCGTCACGCTGGCCTCGCCTACCGGCGGCACTACGACCGGTGCCACGACAACACAGCCGGGTGCGCTCAACTTTATCGAGACCAACCTTGCTTATTTGCAGGGTTTTTCGAGCGGCGCGCAGCTTGAAGCAACCGTGAACAACGACTCGCAGGTCATCAACGGCTCCAAATCGCAGTTCGACCCCTTCTCTTCTCCCAGCACCTCCGTTACGGTGACACAGCCCCTGCTGCGGGGCCGCGGACGCGATGTCAATCTGCGCTTCCTGCGCATCGCGCGCCTGGACAACAAAGTTTCCCGGCTGCTGTTTCAGCAACAGGTGCTCGACACAATTTACGGTACATCGCGGCTGTACTTCGACCTGGTATCGCTGGGGGAAAATGTTCTCGTCAAGCAGGAGGCCCTGCGTGCCGCCACCAAGCTGCGCGACGACGACAAAGACCAGGTCGATCTCGGCACGTTAGCTCCCATTGAGTTGACGCGGGCAGAGGCGCTCGCCAGTTCCAGCGAGTTCGACCTCATCCAGGCGCAGGGGCTTTACCGGCAACAGGAAGTCATCCTCAAGACGCAGTTATTGCGCACGGCGTCGCCGGTTTTCTCCGCGCGATTTACAGAGATTGTTCCAACCGACCGCATCGTGGTCCCCGACACTTTTCCGCAGCTCGATACCGAAGCGCTGATCGCGCAGGGACTGGCAAACCGCCCCGATCTGGCGCAGGCCGACTTGCAAATCGAGGCCAACAAGATCAGCGCCAACGCCAGCCGCAATGCCGCGCTGCCGCAACTGAACGTGTACGCCAACGTTGAAACCCGCGGCGGTTCCGAACAGTCATTCGACACTCTCGGCTCCGCCGGCACAGGTGCCCCGACCATTCCGCAAAACCTCGCGCTGGGCAGCCTGCGGACTTCCACGATCTATCAGGCCGGTGTGCAACTGACGCTACCGCTGCGCAACCGTGTGGCCTCGGCAGACGCCGCGCGCGATGCCGTGCAGCTACGCCAGGCGCAGGCGCATACGGAGAAGCTGGCAGCACAGGCACGAGAGCAGATTGAAGCCGCTGTCGTTGCCGTCCAGACTGCGGAAGCCGGATATCGTGCTGCTGCGAAGAGCCGCGAGTACCAGCAGCAACTGCTCGATGCGGAGCGCGACAAACTTTCTGTGGGACAGTCTACCGACCTGCTGGTGCTGCAGAATGAGGCGTATCTGGCGCAGGCGCGCTCGACGGAAATCGCCGCGCGCAGCAACTGGATGAAGGCGCATATCGAGCTCGATCACGCGCTCGGGGACCTGCTGGAGAAGAACCATATTCAGCTTGAGGACGCGATTTCCGGCAAACTGCCGTAGGAACGCCTTACGAACGATTGAGGCGCGTCGATGTAAAGGCGGGCGACCAGCTTGGTTTCCAGTTTTTCGTCGTCAGCGGTGCGGGAAGGGGCTCAGGGCTGTCATCCGTGGCGTTCGGATCGTCAATATTCACAGGCGGTGCGAAAACACCGGCCAGACCCTTGTCGGAAAGATAGTCGAGATGTCCATAGTTCCAGGCGTTAGGTAGCTGCGGCGTGGGCCAGATGTTGGAACGCGAGACGAGTGGGCCGAGGCGTCCGAGAGCGGCCTTCACATTCGGCGAGTCGTGATTCACGATGAAGCCCAGCAGATTGCCGGGAGGATAGGCGAGTTTCAACACGTCGTCTTTCAGTGAATGAACGACCGAGATATGGTCCACCCGATCAGCGGCGGCGGAGAAGTCGTTGGTAAGACAGTCGTCCTCGATAGCCCCAGCCATGAGGACGAGTTCGCGCACGCGCATCGGGTCCTGTAGTTGGAGCAACGCGCGCAGCACAACACGCGCGCCAAGCGAATGCGAGGCAAAGGAGATTGACCCGGCCCCGCTGAAGTTCTGGTTGACGAAGGCGCCGAGCTTGTCGCCACTCTTGTTCGCTTCGCCTCCTTCGATCACATAGTCGACGAAGATAGGCAGAATACAGTCGCCCGGCCAGAGGATGCCGATAAAGAGAGGCGCCGGTGGAGCAAGAGCATTCTTAAAATTGTTGAGCGACTTGATACCGTTGGGACGGTTGACGTTATAACCATGCGCCATCAGCAACACGTCACGGCCCTGGATCGCGCTCACAAGCTGGTCGACGGTATAGAGGTTAAGTTTCGAGTCAATGATGGTGAGTTCGCCGACCCCGCCGCCGTGCGCATGGACGCGAAGATCGATGAACCAGTCGTGGTCGGTATCGTTGTTTGCCATCGCCTCAGCCCTTCACCGCCTTGAAGGCCTTCGCCGCGGTGCTGATGGCCGTCGCAACGTCTTTCGCAATAGGAGCGAGCGGCGTGGCAAGCAGGCCGACCAGAAAAGCATAGATGTAGGGCGCATGAAAAATGCCGCCTAGGCGCAGCGCAGACCAACTCCCAAGACCGCCGTGCTGGTAGATAAACGCGGAGATTTCCGCCAGGACAATCGCGACAAAACATGCCAGCACCTTGGCCCAATTGCGATAGCGCTGGTCAGCCTGGTTGTAAGCGCGGTCGATGGAGGTGGAAAGCATCACGTCGAAGCGGCCATAGGCGTCAAGCTCGGCGGGTGTAAGGCTGTTGTCGTCTTCCGTCGCAGCGGGTGCCGCGCCTGCGGCCGGAGGTATTGCTCCAGCGGGAGGCGCATTGTTTTCTGCGAGGCCAGCACCGCGCGCAAGCTTGGTCGCGAGGGATGCAAGCAATGCCTTGTCCACCCCGGTGAGCTCCGCAAGAGCCGCTGCCGAGGCGGGATTGAGACGAAGCTTGATCAGGGTTTTCAATGTGCTCTTCTGATCGGCAACAGAAAGACCATTGATCCAGTTGGCCCGGACAGTGGCATAGATTTCGGCATTGGTAAGCGCGGAGCCTGATGGGACCGCGCTGTCAGTGGACGCCGGGGCGATTTTGTCGATGAGACACTTCAGGAAAATTTGGCCTGCCGTCGAAACGCCGCCTCCGACACTCTTGGTAGCATCGACAACACCGAAAGCGGCGGTGCCTAACGCACCCACTGCTGTAACGGCTTCCGCAAAATTCGTGGGGGAGGCAAGGGAGGGAGGAATTTGCATGGACGTCTCCGCACAGGTCTAAAGGATGTAGAGACAATAGAATTGGGCATCTGCGGAGTCAAGATATTTCTAAAATAAGAACAAGGGCTGCCTGGGACGACTTTTCATTTTCAGTGAAATGAGACTGGGAACTGAAAAGCGCCCTTCGATTGAAGGACGCTTTTAGTTTCTGAAGATTTTATTCTTGAAACAGAGTTACTCGAGGACGCTTCCGCCGCGCGTGCCCTTGGGACGACGGTTGGATTGCAGGATCTTCTTGCGCATACGGAGCGATTTCGGAGTGACCTCGACCAATTCGTCTTCGGCGATGAACTCGATAGATTGTTCGAGGGTCAGCACCTTGAACGGCACCAGCCGCACGGCATCGTCCGAACCCGAAGCGCGCATGTTGGTCAGTTTCTTTTCGCGGACGCAGTTGACGTCGAGATCGTTATCGCGTGAGTGTTCACCGATGAGCATGCCCTCGTAAACCTCAACACCGTCACCGAGAAACAACACGCCGCGCTCCTGGATTCCATCCAGTGCGTAGAGTGTGGTGACGCCCTGGCGGTCGGAGATCAGAGCGCCGCTGGGGCGCTGCGGAATCTCGCCCGAGTAAGGAATGTATTCGCCGGCAATCGAGTTCATGATGATCGTGCCGCGGGTTTCGGTCAGCATTTCGTTGCGCAGGCCGATCAGACCGCGTGAGGGCACCTTGAACTCCATGCGCACGCGCCCTGACCCGTGATTGGCCATCTTCGCCATCTCACCTTTTCTCGGTCCCAGCTTCTCGATCACGGTGCCGACAAAGTTTTCCGGTACGTCGATCGACAGGATCTCAGAGGGCTCCATCAGCGCGCCATCGACCCGCTTGGTGACGATCATGGGACGGGAAACCATGAGCTCGAAGCCTTCGCGGCGCATCATTTCGATCAGCACGGAAAGCTGGAGCTCGCCACGGCCCAGCACCTTGAAGTTGTCCGGAGTGCCGGTGTCTTCCACACGAATGGAGACGTTGGTGAGCAGCTCTTTTTCCAGGCGCTCCTTGATGTTGCGCGAGGTGACGAGCTTGCCTTCGCGGCCGGCGAACGGGCCGTTGTTGACCGAAAACACGATGGCGATGGTCGGCTCGTCGATCTTGATGATCGGCAGCGGCTTCGGATCTTCGAGCGCGCAGAAGCTTTCGCCGATGGTGATGCCCGGGATGCCGGCCACGGCGATGATGTCGCCGACGGTCGTCTCATCGGTGTCGATGCGCTTCAGGCCGTCGAAGGTGAACAGCTTGGTCACCTTGACGGTTTCCAGCGTGCCGTCGAGACGCGACAGGTTCACTTCCTGCCCGGTCTTCAGCGTGCCGTTGAAGACACGGCCAATCGCGAGGCGGCCGAGGTAGTCGGAGTAGTCCAGATTGGTGACCAACACCTGAAGATCGCCGTCGGCGGTGCCGGGTGCGGCGGGAATCGTATTGAAGATCAGCTCGAACAGCGGCTGCAGGTCGGTCCCCGGGACCGCGAGGTCCATGGTTGCCGTACCGGCCTTGCCGTTGGTGTAGATGACGGGGAATTCGAGCACCGACTCATCGGCATCGAGGTCGATGAAGAGGTCATAGACCTCGTTCAGCACTTCCTGCGGACGCGCGTCTGGACGGTCGATCTTGTTGACCACGACGATCGG